>Ga0180009_10000598_pt1 | contig 49117 bp, 46 predicted proteins | sample OS_PC_MetaG_FD_123537 | JGI IMG/M metagenome (GOLD analysis project Ga0180009, IMG submission 123537) | Groundwater microbial communities from the Aspo Hard Rock Laboratory (HRL) deep subsurface site, Sweden - OS_PC_MetaG | ecosystem: Environmental > Aquatic > Deep subsurface > Groundwater...
TATAATAACAATTCGGTATAAATATGAAAAAACGGTTAAATCCGAATATCGAAATCCGAAATACGAAACAAATCCGAATACCAAAATTCAAAATCCAAAACAATAAGATATTTGAGATATTTAGTAGCTTGCAACATTTTATTTCTGATTGCAACTTGGTATGACAACATTCTGCAAATCTTTTCATGACAGTTTTTTTCATAATTTCATCATTAGAATTGCTGACAAATAATATTATTGACATCAGGAAATATTTAATTTATACAAAAAGAGGAAATAAACTTTAAAAAAGTAGGTACAAATATGATCTTGAAAAATAAGACTCTATTAATTACAGGAGGAACAGGTTCTTTTGGAAGAAAATTTACAGAAATAGTTCTAAAAGAATATCATCCTAAGAAACTTATTATATTTAGCCGAGATGAATTAAAACAGTTTGAGATGAGCCAGATCTTCAGTGAAAAGGAATATAAAAATATCAGATATTTCATTGGTGATGTAAGAGATAAAGAAAGATTATATCGGGCCTTGGCAGGGGTTGATATTGTAATTCATACAGCGGCATTAAAACAAGTTCCAGCGGGAGAATACAATCCCTTCGAAGCAGTTAAAACAAACATTTTAGGTGCAGAAAATATTATCAATGTAGCCATAGATCAAGGAGTAGGAAAGGTGCTTGCTCTAAGTACTGACAAAGCTGTGAACCCAATTAATCTTTATGGAGCTACTAAACTATGTTCTGATAAACTCTTTATTGCCGGCAACTCTTATATAGGCCAAAAGGATATCAATTTTAGTGTGGTTAGATATGGAAATGTAGTCGGTAGCCGGGGAAGTGTTATTCCTCTTTTTCAAAAACTTTCTTCCACCGGCAAACTTCCCATTACTGATAAAAGAATGACTCGTTTTTGGATTACCTTAGACCAAGGAGTAAGATTTGTCTTGAAATGTTTAGCTAAAATGATAGGTGGAGAGATATTTGTTCCAAAGCTGCCGAGCATGAATATTATGGACTTAGCTAAAGTAATTGCCCCAAAATGCAAATATGAATTTGTAGGAATTAGACCTGGAGAAAAGATCCATGAAGTCTTAATTTCAAAAGATGAAGCTCTGCACACCTTAGAATATGAGGATTGTTTTATTATTTACTCAGCCTTTCCTTGGCGAACAATACAAAAACATAGAATAGCTGGTGGTAAGCCTCTACCACCAGGGTTTTCCTATAGGAGTGATAAAAATAACTGGTGTTTAACCCCAGAAGAACTAAGAAAGATATTAGGTGAGTAATTAGAAATGAAGATTGGGGCTATTATTCAAGCAAGAACTTCTTCAAGCAGGCTACCAAGAAAAGTTTTAAAAGAATTGCCGTATGGAAGTGGAATAACCGTTTTACAGCAGGTTATTAGGAGACTTAATAAATCAAAAAAAGTAAATGAAATTATTGTGGCTACCACCACCGACCCAGAAGACAAAAAAATTGTAAAAATAGCCGAATCTGAAAATGTAAAATGGTTTAGAGGCAGTAAAGAAGATGTTTTAGGTAGATATTACTCAGCAGCAAATGAAAATAATTTAGATCTTGTTATAAGAGTAACAAGTGATTGCCCATGTATCGACTCTGAATTAGTTGATTTAGCGATAAAAGAACATTTAAAGACTGAATCGGATTATACATCAAATGACTCAAGAACCTTCCCTCGTGGCTTAGGTACCGAGGTGATAAACTTCAAGACTTTAGAAAAGGCTTTTAAAGATACCCAACATGACTATGAAAGAGAACATGTTACCCCATATATTTACAAAACAAGACCTGACTTGTTCAAAATAACTTTAGTCAAAACGCCAGAAAAACTAAATTGTCCCGAGATTAGAATTACTCTTGATACGGAAGAAGATTATGTCTTGCTCTGTATAATTTTTGATTACCTTTATTATGAAAATATGTTTTTCAAAGCCAGGGATATAATCCAAATTTTCCAGAGGAAACCTTGGTTAGAACTCATCAATAAAAAAATTGCGCAAAAGAAAATATATGATACCTTGAATGAAGAAATGAAAGAGGTCATAAGAATATGTGAACTGCAAGATTTAAAAAGAGCCAAGGAGTTTCTGGAATCTCAAAATATTGCAAAATTCACGAAAGTCTAGCTAGAATAAAGATGAATAAAATAATCTTTCGAACTGATGGAGGGGGGAATGTTGGGTTAGGACATCTTAGTCGGTGCCTAAGCCTAGCTGAAAGCTTAAAGGAAAAAGGTATCAAGTGTGTATTTGCCACCAAGGATATTGATTCAAAGATAGGAGGAATGATTGTTAGTAATGGTCACTTAATAGAAAAATTACCCTCAGAAATAAGCTTAGAAGAAGATTTAAACTTAACTATTAATTTGATTAAAAACATCCGCCCTGATTTGGTAATTACTGATTCTTATGAGATTGATCAGTCTTATCTTGAACAATTAAAAAAATTAAATATTATTTTGATGAGTATCGATGATTTGGCAAAGTTGCATTTCTGTTCTGATATAGTGCTTAATCAAAACATTGGTGCCCAAAATAGTGATTATTCGATAGAAAAATATACCAAGCTATTGTTAGGACCAGAATATGCCCTTTTAAGGAAGAAGGCTAGGGATAAACAGGGACTTAAGGAGATAAAAGAAATAGCTAAGAATATCTTGATCACCCTTGGTGGAACCGATCCAGATAATCAAACCCTAAAAATAGTTAAGGCACTTAAGGATATCAAGAATAATATTGTGGTTACTGTGATTATGGGGCCTCATTATCAATACGAAGAACTTCTTAGAAAAGAGATTGGAGTAAGTAACCAATTTTTCCTTGTGAGTGACCCTCAAGATATCTTTGACTTAATGGAAAAGGCAGATATGGCCGTCAGTGCCGGTGGGAGTACCTGCTATGAATTGGCCTATCTTGGGGTACCGAATATCATTATGGTCATGGCAGATAACCAGAAAAAGATTGCCGAGGAATTAGATAGCTACGGCACCTCTATAAACTTGAATTGGTTTGAAGATGTTACTGAAGAATATATCAAAAAGGCAGGAGAAAATTTGATTAAAGATAGAAATAAACGAGAAAAGATGAGCACGAAAGGCAGAGAGTTAGTTGATGGAAGAGGCGTAGAGAGGGTAGTAGAGGAGATTACAAAGCAAATCAATAGAGTTAGTTATTAACGAAAACCGGACATAGGAAATAATACCGAATAACAAAAGATAAACTTGTTTGGAGTTAAATTAATTTGCTCTAGGTCAAATTTTCATTAATAAGTGCTATAGAGAGTCAATAGAGAAGAGCGATGAAGAAGGTAAAGATAGGTAATAAATTGGTTGGCGAAGGAGAACCCTGCTTTATCATTGCCGAGGCAGGAAGTAATCACAATCGGGATTTCAAGCAGGCATTAAAGCTGATTGATATTGCGGCTGAGGCAGGAGCAAGTGCTGTTAAGTTTCAAACTTATTCTGCTGAAAAAATTTACTCTAAAAAAACCCCAAAGATGAGCTACTTAAAGAAAGAGAGATTAGCTAAAGAAGAAGAGTCTGTCTGGGATTTGATCAAACGAATTGAGATACCAAGAGAGTGGCATAAGGACTTGGCTGACTATTGCGCTGAAAAGGGAGTTATTTTCCTATCGACACCTTTCGATCTTCAGGCTGTAGACGAACTTGAAGAAGTAGGAATGTTGGCTCATAAGATTGCCTCTTTTGAGATCACTCATCTGCCTCTCTTGGAGCATGTGGCCAAAACTAGCAAGCCGATTATTCTTTCAACTGGTATGGCTGACCTTTCAGATATTGAAACAGCTTTAGAAGTTATTTATAAACAAGGTAATGAAAATGTTATTTTACTCCATTGCGCCATAAGCTATCCTCCTAAGTATGAAGATTTGAACTTACGGGCAATGGAGACAATGAGGCAGGCATTTCAACTGCCAGTGGGATTTTCTGACCATACCTTAGGAATTGTATCTGATATTGCGGCTGTAGCATTAGGTGCCTGTGCGATAGAGAAACATTTTACCTTAGATAGAAAACTACCAGGACCTGATCATTTCTTTGCCCTGGAGCCAGATGAACTAAAGGTAATGGTTCAGGCCATAAGAGATACTGAAAAGGCATTGGGTTCTCCAATCAAAAGGTGCACTCAAGCAGAAAAGGAGCTGTATCGTTTAGGGAGAAGGAGTTTAGTGGCAGCCTGTAATATTCCTAAGAAAACAGTGATTACCCGAGAAATGATCGAGGTCAAGAGACCAGGTTATGGTATTCCTACAAAGATGCTTAATTTAGTTATTGGCAGATCAGCTAGAGTTGACATCGAAGAAGATGATATCCTGTTCTGGGAGATGATATAAAGTGGATTTAATTCTGAGAGAGGCAAAATTAGAAGACTGTGATGACCTCTACCACTGGAAAAATGATCCGGTGAGCAGGGAACAATCCTTTAATAGGGAAGAAGTTTCGTATGAAGAACACTGTGGTTGGCTTAAGGAAGCCCTAAAGGATTCCAATAGGCTATTTTATATTGGGATTGATGATAAAAATGAGAAATGCGGAGTGGCCCGGTTTGATATTAAAGATGAGTTTTTTGCTGAAGTTCATATAAATATTGCTCCAGAAAAGAGGAGAAAAGGGATTGGCAGTCAATTAATTTCAAAATCTTGTCCTTTTAACCCCAGACGGAGGAAGGCAAGATGAAAATCCTCTATCTGGGCAACAATCGAATAGGGCTGAATGTTCTAAAGTGGCTGAAGACAAGGGAGGAAAATATAGTTGGACTGGTAATTCATCCTCCAGAAAAGGCAAAGTTTGCCAAAGAGATGCAAAAGATTTCAGGACTGATGAAAGAAATGATATTTCTAGGAAATGGGATTAGTCAATCTGACTGTCTTAATAAGATTAAGAGTTTAAGCCCGGATATAGGCATAAGTGTTAATTTTGGGTATACAATAAAGAAAGAGTTTCTGGATATCTTTCCTCAGGGTTGCATAAACCTTCATACATCCTATTTGCCTTACAACCGAGGAGCTCATCCTAATATCTGGAGTATAATTGAAGAAACTCCAGCCGGTGTGACTTTGCATTATATTGATGAAGGAATAGATACCGGTGACATAATTGCCCAAAAGGAGATTAAGGTTGAATTTAATGATACTGGCGAGACTCTTTACCATAAATTGGAAGATGCCTCTTTAAAACTGTTTCAGGGAACATGGGAGGATATAAAGAATAGCACTAATAGAAGAATAAAGCCGGTTGGTAAGGGAACCTATCATCGGACAAAGGATATAGAAAAAATTGATTGTATAGATTTGAACAGTAGCTACAAAGCTAAAGACTTATTAAATATCTTGAGGGCAAGAACCTTTTCGCCCTATAAAGGTGCTTATTGCGAAGCTGAAGGGAAGAAGATCTATTTGCAATTAGAATTGGGGAAGGAAAAGGAAGAATAATGGAAAAGGAAGTTGAATTTGGGAGAAACATTCAAGGCTCTTGATTCTTAACAAACGTTCAGGTATCAGTTTTCAGATAGCAGTTTTATTAGGGATAAGTCCGTTAAGGCAAGAGAAAGGAGTGCTTGGCACACCACTGCCTGATTTGTTAGCCTTAGCTGACGGCTACGTTTATGATTTTTAAGATACATATTCAAATTATTTACCTTGAGAGTTAGGTCATTGTTATTTCAAAAAAATGTACAAATATTAAAAAAAATTGAACCTTATTTAGTGGCAAAACTAAAAAAAGTAAAACCAAATAAAGAAGGGCCACTTCCCTATCTTAGCCAAAAACTTGATTTAGTCATAGATGATGATCTTAAATTTCATGATGTCATTGTCATCTTAGGATTTGGCTTAGGTGACCATATTAGAAAAGTAATTAGCTCCAGTTCTAAATCAAGCTTAATATTAATTATAGACCATGATCTTAGTACCTTTAAAGCTTTATTAGAAAGCATTGATCTATCGGATATTTTTTCTCACCAACAAGTTAGCCTTAGTTTTGATGAAGACTTATTATTAGCTACCCGAGGTAGAATAGAACAATACTTTGGCGAGGTGATGTTAGCCGAAACTTTTAAGATTATTAAAAATCCCATTTCTATGAATCTTGCTCCTGACTTTTATGAAAAAGTCTTAAATCAACTTAATGAAATTCAATATATTGCTTACTTAAACTTAGGATCAATTTTACGCTCCAACTACATTTCAGAAATAAATACAATTAAGAATCTTCCAGCAATTGTATGCCACCCTGGAGTTGGCGAACTTAGCAATAAATTCAGGAATGTTCCAGCCATTATCGTTTCTTCTGGCCCCTCCTTAAGTAAAAACGTTTCTTTTATAAGACATGCTAAAAATAAAGCTATAATAATATGCGTAGACACAGCTTTAAAAGTATTACAGAGACACCAGATTGAACCAGATTTTGTAACAAGCATAGAGTTTAATCTTAAAAATTACTTATGTTTCAAAAAAATAAAACTAAGAAATACTTACTTAATAGCCAGTGAAGAAGTTGCCCCCAAGACTATAAACAAATTTAAAGAAAAAGTTTTCTTTATCCATTCTTCTAATCCTATAACTAAATGGTTTTCAAAGGTAATTAATCTTAAAGAAAGTATATCTTTAGGGGGTAACGTAGGAGCAACATCTTTTAGTTTGGCTATTAATTTAGGGGCTAATCCTATTATCTTTGTTGGCCAAGATTTATCTTATTCTCAGGGAAAATATTATGCTGATGAGATAGGTAGTTCTTTTATTGAAGCAAAAAAAGATGATGCCAAGAAAAGAAAGACTGTCTGGTTAGAAAGTATCTACGGAGAAAAGGTAGCCAGCGATAGCGGTATGTTGGTTTATTTAAGATGGTTTGAAAGAGAGATTGCCTGTCATCAAGATCGAATATTTATTAATGCTACTGAAGGTGGAGCCAAGGTAAAAGGAACTGAACCTATGGTTCTTCAAGCTGTAATTGATGCTTATTGCCAAAATAATTTAAATATAACCGACATCATTAATGAAACCTTTAAAAAACCTAATCAAGATATAGAAAAAGTTATTTTGTCTATCAAGACTTTGGTAGAAGAGTATCAAACTATTTTAATTTATAGCTCTCAAGGAAAAGAGCTCATAAAAAGACACAAGTCTAATAAAAGTAAAGATAAAAGTAAAGATATTAGTAGAAATCACCAAGTGCATCTTAGCTTATCAATGATAGTTAAGGATATCATCTCTCTGCCTAATTTTATGGAAGCTAATAAATTATCAATAGAATCTCTTCTTCATAGGTTAAAAAAAGGTAGGAAGAGTGAAGTATTAAATAACTATTTATTATTCTTTAAAGAAATAACTAAATTCTCGCGTCAGTTGTTGATCTCTTTTGAAAAAATATTACCCAAATTAGAATCTTTAATAAATTAAACCACCTTCGACAGCAGCTTTAGTCATTTCTCACTTTGCTCGAAATGACAATTTTAAAAGCACTTTCAAATTCATAGACAATAAATTAAAAGGTAACATCTTTTATGGATAGACCTATTATCGATAAACCTAATAATTATGCTAAAAATCTTAACCTTTTAAGAGAAAAAAGATTTGATCTTTTAGAAAAGTTAAAAGATGTCCAACCAAACTATGAATTGGCTCTTTCTTTAGCTTGCGAAGGATCTATTACTTTTGATAAGGATCTTTCTCATAGTAATATTGTAGTTGTTTTTGGATTTGGAACAGGAGATCATATTAAAGCTTTATTAAGTCAAGTTCCTAAAAAAACCTTTATCATTATTGCTGATCCTGATTTAAGTATCTTTAAGGCAGCTCTTTATCTCAAGGATCTTTCTTCTATTTTAGCAGACGAGCGCCTTATATTATCTATTGGAGAAGCTCCAGAAGTAATTAAGCAAAAAATTAGAGAGCATTTGATAATATTTACTGTCGTAGATCTTGAAACAATTGAAAATGAAAATTTTACAAAGTATAACTTAGACTACTTTAAAAAAGTTAAAGAAATATTAAAAGAGATTAGCACTGAAGCTTATGTTAATATTGCTACTTTAGCTCATTTTACCAAGATTTGGCCTCGTAATTTTTTAAAAAATATTGTTCATTTTCTTAAAAATCCAGGCATTAATACCCTTTTTAATAAATTTTCTCAAGTTCCAGCGGTCATTGTTTCTACCGGACCTTCTTTAAATAAAAATGTCAAATTATTAAAAGAAGCCAAAAAGTATTTTATCCTCATTTCTGTCGACACCGCTTTACCTATCTTAATGAAGAACAAGATTGAACCACACTTTGTCTATAGCCTTGAGGCAAATCCTAAAAATATTGACTGTTTTAAGGGTTGGTTATTTAAAAATCTTTGTCTTTTACCAAGTTCTTTTACTTATCCTCCCACCATTAATAATTTCAAAGGACCTATCTTTATAGAGAACGGAGGTTATCCTTTTGCTCAATGGATAGAACACTTTATTGATCCTAAGGGATTTTTAAGTAGGCTAGGTTCTGTGGCCACCAATTGTTTTAGTTTGGCTCAAGCTATGGGGTGTAATCCCATTATCTTTACCGGTCAAGATCTTTCTTTTCCAGATAATGTCTTTTACGCCAAAGGCGCGCCAGAGAGGTTAGCAAAAGAATCAGATCAGCATATTACTAAGACAGAGATTACTTTTGTGGAAGATAATTTTGGACAGATGATAAAAACAAGTATCAATATGAAGCAATGGAAATTATGGTTTGAAGAAGAAATTAAAGAAACTCCTGATCTTACTTATATTAATGCTACTGAAGGTGGGGCTAAAATCGAAGGGACAAAATTCTTAAGATTAAGAGAGGTAATAGATCAATATGGCCAAAAGAAGATTAATATCTTTAAGGTGATTAATAAGATTCAAAAAAACCATAAAGTTCCTTCCCTTAAGAAATTAATTGAGGAGTTTAAAAATATCATTGAAGAATACCAAATCGCTTCTCAATTAAGCATCCAAGGTAAGAGCATTTGTGAAAATTTTATCAATCAAATTAAAGATAATGAAGGTAATGTCTCTCCAAAAATAACTCAACTATTAAATAGAGCTAAACTTCTTTATCAAGAAATAGCTTCTTTAAATAGGTTTATGTTTTTTTCAAATTGGGATCTTCAACGAATGATGTTTGAAATAGAAAAAGACTTTAAAGAAAAGTCACTTAAAGTTACTGCTCTATCTTATCAGTATTTTTTCCAAGAAATAGATAATATTACTCACTTGATGCTTAGATACTTATACCCAGCAGAAAAAAAGATTAAGAAGCTTAAACCTGTTAGCTAACGATACGTTCGTATTATGGCAAATTTTTAGCCAGGCAGATGGAATTAGATGACTTCCATCCAACACTGGCTCGCGAGATATCGGATAGGAAATTATAGAGAAAAAATGCAAATGGACCAACTAAATAAACTTTCTAAAGGAGAATTATTAACCCTTCTTTCTAAAAAAAAGATTAGTTATTACCAATTAAGCTCTTCGGAAAGAGAATCTATTCTGGTAGTACCGGCCTTTGGGGGTCGCCTTTTGGGAGCCTTTTTTGATTCTCAAAACCTTCTCTGGGTAAATAAGGTCTCTTTCGAGGGCTGGAATAAAGGAGGACACCGTACTTGGTATGCCCCAGAATGGACACAAAAGAGCATCTACATCTTAAATGGCTTAGAATCTTGGCAAGTGCCTTCTCAAATGGACCCTGGAAACTATCAGGTTACTGAATATTGGCCAGATAGATTAATAGCTATGAAGAATGACTTTAATGTAGAGACCTATGACCATACTCATTACCATCTCTCTTTTACCCGTAAAATTACTCTTGAGACCCAAGAAGAATACGAAGACTCTTTTCTTATTTTAAAAAACATCCCCAATTTAAGATATATTTCTCTCTTATTTGAACATTGCCTGACCAATAAAACAATGGTCACCATCTTTGAAAAAATTGGTCTCTGGAGTATTCTGGCGGTTATTCCACCAGGAGATGTAATTGTTCCCTTAGCAGAGACAACAGGTCAAATCTATTATGATTACTATGAACCTCTATCTATGGAAAGAATGAAGATAAGCAAGGATTGTCTTTCTGTATTTGTTGATGGTGAGAAAAGATACAAAGTAGGCTTTCCCCCAGACAAGACGAGGGGCAAGATAGGATATGTACCAAGGATAGAAGAGAAATATTCTTATCTTATCTTAAAATCCTTTCCAAATCTTATTAACGGTAAGTACGTAGATAAACCAAAAGATGACCTACGTTCAAGTGGTGATGTAATTCAGGTTTATAATCACTTTGAAGGGAAAGAGCTTGCTTTTGCCGAACTCGAAAGCCACGCTCCGGCAAAAGTTCTTCTCCCTGGAGAAGAACAATGCTCTTCAATTAAGCTGCTCTTTTTATTTGGTCCAAAACAGAGCCTAGATCAAGCGGTGGCTAAATTATTTGGTGAAGTTATAATCTAACGAGGCAGAGAGTGAAGGATAAAAAAATAGTTTATGATTACTCTATTTGTTCTGGGTGTTTAGCTTGTATGGTTAATTGTTCCCAGTTTCAAGAAAGCCATGCTTCTTTAGTTAGTGCCCGAATAAAGATAGAGCTTGAACCTTTCAGGGGGCAATATTTAGCTTATTTTTGTCAGCAATGCCATATTACCCACTTAGAGGAAATAGAGGTTCAATATCTGGCCGTTTCAAGAAGAAGAGGACAACAACTTAAAGACCCAAATCTAATTGACAGATGGGTCCAGGATGGCTCTAAGGATTATATATCTTCATTAACCGATTGGGCAGGATAATTTTAAAATCATTAAAATTTTGGCATAAATATTGCTAAAGATTTTTTAAGATTAACCGATATATAAGGTAGAACGATAAGTTAAAAGAAAAGTAATGATGAATCCTCCCTAAAATCATTACTTGAAAAAACATATCGATCGGAAATTAAAGTTCTCATTTAAGGCGGTTTTTTTAAAGTAATTCTCATATCAAACAATTTCTCATATCAAAAGCTAAGTAAGTAGAGCTACCTATTTACTTAGCTATTTTTTTGGTTCTTTCTTATCGGATTCAAATATCCGCAATGTTGATGAATTTTTAGTTTAAAGTAATGAATGTCTTTATATCTATAAGCCATTCGTTTAAGCTGTTATCTTATTATTAAACCCCTCCGAGATAGCCGAGCTAATCTTCTTGTTAAACCAATTTAAGATATACTGAGTTCAAGATATACTGAGCTTTTTCTGCCATGATTTTCCTGCCATGCTATATATATATAATATAAAAAATATAAGGTGTGATTAAAAAGGCTGGATTAGAATCAAATTTGTAAAATCTTATAATATTCTTATAATATAATGAGAATTGCTGCCAGTAGGAATTTTCCTATTGACAAAATAAATTAGGTAATATAAACTAAAAAGACTTGATAAAAAGAGGGGGCTTTACTCTTTAATTCTTATGGGATGTTTTATTTATGCAATCTATCATAGATAAGGTTAGAGAAGTAATTATTCCTCACCAAGAAGAGTTAAACATAAACTTATTCGATATTAAATGTGTTAGGTTAAAAAAAAGCTGGTTAATAAGAATATTTATTGACAGTGAGAATGGCGTAACGGTAGATAAATGTGAGGAGATTAGCCATTTTATAGGAAGTCGGCTGGATAATTTTATGGAGGGAAAATATCGGTTAGAGGTTTCTTCTCCTGGAATTGAAAGACCCTTGCGAAATAAGGAAGATTATCAAAGATATAAAGGTCATTTAGCCGAGATAAAAATAAGCAGCCAAGACTTAAAAAAGAGCTATCTAGGTTATATAAAAGATTTAAAGGATGATATTTTGACTTTACAAGTTAAAGATACCTCAGAATTAATACAAATTCCTTGTCAAGAAATAATCAAGGCTAAACTAAGGCTTGAATTAAAATAATTAGAAATTTTAAGGAAAATTTATGAAGATAGAACTCTACAATATTTTATCTCAAATTGAAAGTGAAAAAGGTATAAAGAAGCAATCTTTAGTAGGAACCATTGAAGATGCTTTAATGTCAGCTTATAAAAAAGACTATGGCGTTAATGCTAATGTTAAGGTTAGTGTAAATATCAGCACAGAAGAGATAAAGATTCTTATTAAGAAAAAGGTAGTAGAAGAAGTAAAGAGTTCTTCTTTAGAGATAAGCATAGAAGAAGCCAAAAGAATAAATTCTCAGATAAAAATAGGAGAAGAAATAGAGATTGAAAATGAAATCAAAGATTTTGGTCGTATTGCTGCTCAAACAGCTAAGCAAGTTATTACTCAAAGAATTCGAGAGGCAGAAAAAGAGATTATTTACACAAAATTTAGAGAAAAGATTGGAGATGTAATTACTGGTTCTGTTCAAACTATAGCCAAAGGAAATATCTATGTAAATTTAGGTAACATAGAAGGTATTTTATCTTCAAAAGAACAAATTCCTACAGAAGAATATGGAATAGGAGATAGAATTAAGAGTTATATTTCCGATGTCAAAATGGGTTTCAAGGGAACGTATGTTACCTTATCTCGAACTCATCCAAATTTAATTAAAAAATTATTCGAATTAGAGATTCCAGAAATTTATGAAAAAATAGTAGAAATAAAGTCGATAGCGAGGGATCCCGGTTTTCGTTCTAAGATTGCTGTAGTTTCTAATGATAGCTCTATTGACCCCGTAGGTACTTGTGTTGGGGTAAGAGGAACTCGGATTAATACTATTATTCAGGAACTTAATGAAGAAAAGATTGATGTAATTCTTTATAATTCCGATCCAGTTGTTTTTATCAAAAATGCTTTAGGTCCAGTCAAAGTCACTAGTGTTACTATTAACAAAGAAGAGAAGCAAGCAAAGGTTATTATCCCCAATAACCAGCTTTCTTTGGCTATTGGAAAAAATGGACGAAATGTTAAGCTTGCCGCTAAATTAACTGGCTGGCGTATTGACATTCAAGGGGAAGAAAAATTGAAAGAAGAATTGAAAGAAGAAACAACAAAAAAATTAGAAGCGATGACTGCTGGGACTAAAATAGAAAAAGTAGAAGAAACAGTAGAAGAAATTCCTCTTGATCTTCCAGGAGTAAGTAAGGTTATTGTTCAAAGATTAATAGAAGTTGGGTATAAAGATGGAGAAAGCATTTTAAAAGCTTCGGTAGAGGAATTAACTAAGCTAAAAGGCGTAGGAAAGAATATTGCTGAAGTAATAAAAGTCTCTGCAAAGAGTATTAGTAAGTAGGTAAAGAGAGTAATGCGTATTCATGAGTTAGCCAAAATATTAAATGTTTCTAGTAAAGAGCTTATCAAAGAGTTAACTTCTTTTGGTATTAAAGCTGCTTCTCATGTAAGCTCTATTGATAATGACACCACGACGAAAATTATTAATCTTCATAAAAAGCTTGTTCCAGAGAAAAAAACTCCCTTACCTCTTAAAGAGGAAGAAGAACCTCTTATTAAAGAAGAACCTCTTATTAAAGAAATAAAAGAAGAAATAAAAGAAATAGAAAAGATTTCAAAAAAGCTTCATATCTTAAAGATTCCTGAATCTCTTACTATTGGAGAATTATCTGGCCATCTTCAAAAACCAGTTAATGAAGTTATTAAGATTTTAATCCAAAATGGAAAAGTATGCACTATAAATAATTATTACGATCAAGACATTTTAGATACTTTAGCCTTACACTATGACCTTGAATTTAAAATTATTACCGAAGAAGAGATCCTACTAAAGGAAGAAGTGGAAGATGAAGGCCAACTTGTTCCTCGACCTCCTATTATTACCATTATGGGGCATGTAGATCATGGTAAAACATTGCTTTTAGATGCTATTCGAGCTTCTAGCGTCGCTTCTAAAGAAGCAGGAGGAATTACTCAACACATTGGAGCTTATAAGGTTAAATTAGATAAGGGAGAAGTTGTATTTTTAGATACACCTGGGCATGAAGCTTTTACAGCAATGAGAGCTCGAGGTGCCTCAGTGACAGATATTGTAGTCTTAGTTGTAGCTGCTGATGATGGAGTAATGCCTCAAACGGTAGAAGCAATCAACCATGCTAAAGCAGCTAATGTTTCTATTGTGGTAGCTATTAATAAGATAGATTTACCTAATGCTAACTTAAATAAGGTAAAACAACAACTAGCCGAATATGATTTAGTTCCAGAAGAATGGGGAGGAAAGACTATTTTTGTAGAAGTTTCAGCTAAAAAGCAGCTAGGCTTAAAGAACATCTTGGAAATGTTGCTTTTAGAAGCAGAAATATTAGAGCTAAAAGCTAATCCTAATCAAAAAGCTAAAGGCACAGTAATTGAGGCTCATTTAAATAAATCTAAAGGACCAGTAGCTACTTTTTTAGTTCAAAAAGGAAGTTTGAAGATTGGAGATTTCTTTGTCGTAGGCCAATATTATGGAAGAGTAAGAGGAATGTTTAGTGATGCTGGAGCATGGATTAAGAAGGCCCTTCCTTCCACTCCGGTGGAAGTTTTAGGACTTTCTGGTCTTCCTTTGGCGGGTGATTATTTTTTTGTTACAGAAAATGAGCGAGAAGCTCGACAAATGAGCTTAAAAAGGCAAGAAGCTTTAAAAAAGAAGAAAGAAGTAAGTTCAAAGAAAATAACCTTGGAGAACTTATTTGATCAAATTAAGCAAGGAAAAATTAAAGAACTTAATATTGTCTTAAAAGCTGATGTTCAAGGTTCCGTAGAAGCAATTAGAGATTCCTTAACTAAATTAGAGACTGAAAAAGTAAAGATTAAGATTATTCATCAAGGAACTGGTGGAATTAATGAGTCAGATGTTTTATTAGCCCAAACCTCCCATGCGATCATTATAGGATTTAATGTTCGCCCTAATGCTAATGCAGCTAAAATAGCTTCTCATCAAGATATTAATATTAGAACTTATAGAATTATTTATGAGGTAATTTCTGATATCAAGAAAGCTTTAGAGGGACTATTAGAGCCAGAATATAAAGAAAATACCCTTGGTATAGCAGAAGCTAGAGATCTTTTTAAAACCCCTAAAATAGGAGTAATTGTTGGTTGTTATGTGCGAGAAGGAAAAGTTACTCGGAGTGCAAGTTTGCGAGTAGTAAGAGAAGGAATAGTAGTCTACGAAGGAAAGATTGCTTCTCTTCGTCGATTTAAAGATGATGCCTCGGAAGTAGCAGCTGGATTTGAATGTGGTCTTAAAATTGAAAATTTTGATGATGTAAAGATAGGTGATATTTTAGAAGTATATGTCTTAGAAAGGATACCAGCTAAACTTTAAAATTTAATTTAAAAATCATTAACATTAAAGATAAAAAGCTAAGATAAAAAGTTAAGATAAAATTTTATTTCTGATTCTTACCTCTATTCTTACCTCTATTCATTAATTTTCCCCTAATAACTATGGTTACAAGTACTTGGATCGCTAAACTTCATCTCCCATCAAAAGAGTAGTTAATGACTATGAGCCATAATCTTCAAAGACATTTAAGAGTAGCAGAACTTATCAAAGAAGAGATTAGCACTTTAATTGTTACTAAAAAGATAAAGGATCCTCGAATTGGCTTTGCTACAGTCACCAAGGTAAAACTTTCTAAAGACTTAAAAAATTGCGATGTCTTTATAAGTATTTATGGAAATGAAGAAGAGATAAAAAGGACTTTAGAAGGACTATCTCAAGCTAAGGGATTTATTAAGGGTCAAATAGCTAAAAATCTTAACCTCAGATGTATTCCTTTCATCAACTTTAAACATGATTTATCTATAGAATACAGTGATCATATTCTAAAGATTATCGAGGGGCTGAATATTCCTAAATGAATACTTCCGAAAGAGAGATAGATGGAGTACTAATAGATTGATGGTCTAAATATTCCTAAAGGAGTATATTCCTAAATGAATACTTCCAAAAGAGAGATAGATGGAGTACTAATAGATTGATGGTCTAAATATTCCTAAAGGAGTATATTCATAAATGAATACTTCCAAAAGAGAGATAGATGGAGTACTAATAGATTGATGGTCTAAATATTCCTAAAGGAGTATATTCCTAAATGAATACTTCCGAAAGAGAGATAGATGGAGTACTAAATATTTATAAGTCTCAAAATTTGACCTCTCATGATGTTATCGTAAAATTAAGAAGACTCATCAAGATAAGAAAAATTGGACATACCGGAACTTTAGACCCTCAAGCTACTGGTGTCCTTTTAATTTGCCTCGGTCAAGCTACTAAACTTTCAAGTTGGTTATCTTCTAAAGGGAAAGAATATATTGCTGGAATGAAGATAGGGGTTGTTACTGATACCCAGGATATTTGGGGAAGCATTCTTAGTAAAAAAGAACCAGTTAATTTAAAAGAAGAGCAAATAAAAGAAGCATTTTTACGTTTTACTGGAGAAATAACTCAGGTTCCTCCTATGTATTCTGCCGTTAAGTGGAAAGGAAAAAAGTTATATCAATTGGCCAGGAAGGGGTATATAGTAGAAAGAGTTCCGCGTAAAGTAATGATAAGCTCTTTAGAATTAATAAGCTATCAAGAAGATTCCTATCCAGAGGTAGTATTTAAAGTAAGTTGCTCTACTGGAACTTATATTAGGACTTTATGTGAAGATATAGGTAACTATTTAGGATATGGAGGATGTTTGTCTTCTCTTGTCAGAACTAGGATTGATTCATTTCTTCTTGAAGACACCCTCACTTTAGAAAAACTTACTAAAATCATAGAAAATGACCTTCTTTTTAATTACTTAATACCCATAGAAAAAGTGTTAAATGGCTTCTCATGAGCTTCATAAAAGATATCTTTAATTTTAATTCTAAACTACTTAAAAAGCGTGGATCTATAGTAACTATAGGGGTTTTTGATGGAGTTCATCGAGGACATCAAGAAATTATTAAAAGAGTAGCTGCTGAAGGAAATTTTAAAGGTCTAATAAGTCTAGTGATAACTTTTTATCCTCATCCTCTTCAAGTAATCTCTAAAAATTCTCCTTTATTAATTTATAACTTAGAAAAAAGAATCAAGCTTATAAAAAAATTAGGCATAAAAAAGGTCTTAGTTATTAACTTTAATCCAGTAATAGCTACTTTATCTCCAGAAGACTTTGTCAGTCAAATTTTAATTGATAAGCTTAATATGAAGAAGATATGGGTAGGAACAGATCATACTTTTGGAATTAAGAAGGGGGGGGATTTTAGTTTACTAAAAGAGATAAGTCAAAAATATAGCTTTGAAGTAGAAAGCATTTCTCCTTTGAAGATTGATAAAGAGGTGGTTTGTAGTAGTGTCATTAGAAAATCTATAAGCGAAGGAGAAATCAAAAAAGCTAATAAGCTCTTAAATCACATCTATCGAATTACTGGAAAAGTAGCAGCAGGTAGTAAAAGAGGAGCAAAGATGGGTTATCCTACCGCTAATCTTTTATTAGAAAAAGAGTTTGTCATACCTTCTCAAGGAGAATATGCTACTTTTGTAAAATATAAGAATAAATATTATCAAAGTTTTACTAATATAGGTATTCGTCCTACTTTTAAAGAACAAAACTTAATCTTAGAAACTCACTTATTTAACTTTTCTAAAGATATTTACCAAGAGACTATCACGGTGTATTTTATAGAAAAGATCCGTCCAGAGTTTTGTTTTCCTAATGGCCAAGAGTTAATTAAACAAATAGAGAAAGACAAGATTTTAGTAAGTGAGATTTTAAATAGAGATGATTACCTATCTTTAATGAAAAAAATTTAATCTTTTAGTCTTATCTTGCAAGCACTCAAGTATCAGCTTACTTATATTTGATTTTAGCTAAAGAAAAGAAAGAATAAGGTTTTTATTTACAAGTACACTTATTTGTGTTAAAATAACTTAAATTTAAAAGGTTTTTAGTTTTATGAGTTATGAGCTTTTTATAAAAAAAAGGAGGAATTATGGTCTTAGCTTTAGAAGATAAGAAAAACATTATTGAAAAATTTAAGCAACATGAAAGCGACACTGGTTCACCAGAAGTTCAAATTGCTATACTTAGTGCTCGCATTAGTTATTTAACGGAACATTTTAAAGTTTATCCTAAAGACCATCATTCTCGAAGAGGATTACTTAAGCTTGTTTCTCAAAGGAGAAGTCTTTTGGATTATTTAAAGAAGAAAGATAGTAATCGTTATCTTGTTCTTATCAAGAAACTAAATATACGAAAGTAAAAGAAAGATAGGAATCGTTATTCTTTATCAAGAAACTAAATATACGAAAGTAAAAGAAAGATAGGAATCGTTATTCTTTATCAAGAAACTAAATATACGAAAACAAAAGAAAGGATTTTACATGTTTAGCACACAACAAGAAATTGCAGGTAGAGTTTTATCTATAGAGACAGGGAATTTGGCTAACCAAGCCAATGGCGCAGTGGTAATAAGATATGGAGATACTGTCATTATGGTGGCAGCAGTAGCCTCTAAAGAGGCAAAAAAAGATCTAGACTTTTTTCCCTTAATTTGCGAACACAAAGAAAGAACATATGCTGCTGGAAAATTCCCAGGTGGTTTTATAAAGAGAGAAGGACGCTCTACAGAGAAGGAAATATTAACTTCTCGGTTGATCGATCGTCCTTTACGGCCTCTTTTTAATAAGGATTTTCGAAATGAGGTAGCGATTACCTCGACTGTGTTTTCCTATGACGGGGAAAATAGTTCTGATATTATCTCGATAATTGGTGCTTCAGCAGCCTTAATTATTTCAGATATTCCATTTGACAAACCTATTGGCGTGGTTCGTATTGGAAGGATAAATGATAAATTTATTGTTAACCCAACCCTTAAGGAACAAAAAGAAAGTTCTTTAGATTTAGTTATTGCCGGAACTAACTCTTCTATAATGATGATTGAATGTGGAGCTTCTGAGGTTTCAGAAAGATTAATTTTAGAAGCTCTTGAATTTAGTCAGGAACATATAAGAAGGATAATAAAACTACAAGAAGATTTATATCAACAATACCATAAAGAAAAATTGATTTTTGAAAATTTTACTGTGAATAAACAATTAAAGAATTTAGTCAGTGAATTTATAGAGCCAAAGGTGAGAAATATAAATTTTGGACTGACTAAGCAAGAATGGCAAAAACAAATGGAGAGTGTTGAAAAAGAGACGATAGAAAGATTTAAAGATCAATTTCCAGGAAAAGAGGGTGAAATTAAAGCAGTTATAGAAGAAAATGAGAAAGTGGTGATTCGGGAACGAATTATTAAAGAAGAGAAAAGGCCTGATGGTCGAGATCCTAAAGCTATTCGTTCTATTACTTGCCAGGTAGGTATCTTACCTCGAACTCATGGTTCTGGATTATTTACTCGAGGTCAAACTCAAGCTTTAGTAGTTACTACTTTAGGAACAGAAGAAGATGAACAAATCGTTGATAGCCTTGAAGGCAAAAATAGAAAGAAATTTATGTTACACTATAATTTTCCCTCTTATAGCATAGGCGAAACTAAGCCTGATCGTGGTCCTGGAAGACGAGAAATAGGTCATGGAGCTTTAGCCGAAAGAGCTCTTTCTCCTCTTATTCCTAATGGAGAGGTCTTTCCTTATACTATTAGAGTAGTTTCAGATATTTTAGAATCTAATGGTTCTACCTCTATGGCCAGTGTCTGCGGAGGTACTTTATCCTTGATGGATGCGGGAGTTCCTATCCAAAGGCCTTGCTCTGGAATTGCCATGGGACTTATTGCCAGCCAAGAAAAGATTATTATTTTGAGCGACATTACCGGGTTAGAAGACCAGATTGGTGATATGGATTTTAAAGTAGCCGGGACAAGCGAAGGAATTACTGCTTTACAATTAGACGTTAAGGTAGAAGGCTTAAGTGTAGAAATGCTTAAGGGAGCTTTACACCAAGCTTATGAAGGACGACTCTTTATTTTAGGGGAGATGAATAAAAGCATTCAAAAGTCTGCCGAGAAAATTTCTATTTATGCTCCTCGGATTATTAAGATAGGAATAAATCCTGATAAAATTAGAGATGTCATTGGTCCTGGAGGAAAAATTATTCGAAATATTATTGAGCTTACTGGAGCTAAGATTGATATTAAAGATAAAGGAGAAGTTTCTATTTCTTCTTGCGATGAAGAAAAAGCTAATCAAGCTTTAGAAATGATTAATTGTTTAATAGCTGAAGTAGAGGTAGGAAAAATTTATCAAGGAAAAGTAATCAGGATAACAAATTTTGGAGCTTTTGTAGAGGTGTTACCAGGAAAAGAAGGATTGGTTCACATTTCTCAATTAGCTAACTACCATGTTAGAAAAGTAGAGGATATTTTAAAAGAAGGCGATAAAGTCTTAGTAAAAGTAATGGAGATTGATGAACAAGGTCGAATTAATTTAAGTCGTAAAGCTGCTTTAACGGACAAAGGTTAGATGTTTCACAAAGAAGTCTTAAAAAATGGTTTAAGGATAATTAGCGAAGAAATACCCCATGTGGATTCCATTTCCATTGGTTTATGGGTAAATGTAGGTTCATGCCATGAGAGTTCCCAAGAAAATGGTATTTCTCACTTTATTGAGCATATGATGTTTAAAGGAACTGATCAAAGATCTGCTCGAGAGATAGCCGCTACTATGGATAGAGTAGGAGGAACTTTAGGTGCTTTTACTAGCCGAGAGTGTACTTGTTACTATATTAAGGTTGTTTCTAAATATTTTTCCTTAGCCATGGATCTTTTATCTGATATGTTCTTTAATTCTCTCTTTGAAAAGAAAGAGATTGGGAGAGAAAAGCACGTCGTTATTGAAGAAATTAAGATGTATGAAGATACTCCTGATGAGTTAATCCATGATTTATTTGTTCAGACTATTTGGGCTGGACATAGCTTAGGACAACCTATTACTGGAACAAGGGAAGTAGTGAATGTTTTAACCAAAGAGATGATCTCGGAATTTAAAAATAAGATGTACCAACCTGAAAAAATAGTTATTTCTGTAGCTGGAAACATTAATCATCAAAGAGTATTTGATGAAACAAGAGAATTATTCGAAAAACTAAAAGGTCTTCCTAATTCCTTAAAAGAAGAGCCACCTAAGGTAAGCTCTTGTCTTTATAGCCAAAAGAAAGACTACGAGCAAATGCACCTTTGTCTTGGCACCATTGGGCTTCCTTATACTCATGAGGATAGATATGCTCTTTATTTATTAAATAGTATCTTAGGAGGAGGAATGAGTTCTCGTCTCTTTTACGAGATTAGAGAGAAGAAAGGATTAGCTTATGCCGTTTATTCTTACCAAACCTCCTATGCCTCTTCTGGAATATTCACTACTTATTTAGGCATTAGTCCTAAAAATTATCATAAAACCGTAAAGATTGTCTTAAATGAATTTTCTAAGATTAAGAACAAGAAGATTAAGGATTTGGAATTAAATAAAGCTAAAGAAAATCATAAAGGGAGCTTAATCCTTTCTATGGAAGACACTTTTAATCACATGGCTAGAATTGCTAAACAAGAGCTTTACTTTAATAAACTCTTTACCATAGAGGAAACTATCAAAAAAATCGATCTTGTCAAAATAGAAGATATTCAAAGAGTTGCTTCTTCTATCTTCCAAGAAAAATACCTATCTATCGCTACTATTGGTCCATTGTCTGAACAAGAATGTAAGGTTGAAATCTCTCTTTCTAATTAATAATCTAATAATCTACATTTTTAAGGTGAAATACCTTAAAGAAACCCAAGGAATAATGAAATGTTATGGCCAGTCCTAGTTGAAGTAATTCTCAAAAGAAATTTCTTTGCTTTGCTCAAAATGACATTTTAGGAGTATTCAAATGAATCCGCACTTAAAAAATAAGTATAATCAAAAAAAGTCTGCTGATGAATATAAAATATATGTTATTCCCTTAGGGGGATGTGGTGAAATTGGCAAAAATATGACGATCATCGAAAGCAAAGATGATCTTATTGTGATTGATGCAGGGCTGATGTTTCCAAAAGAGGAAATGTTAGGTATTGATTTAATTATTCCTGACATCAGTTACTTAGTAAAGAATAGTTCTAAGATTCGAGCTATTATCTTAACTCATGGACATGAAGATCATATTGGGGCTCTTCCTTATATTATTTCTCAGATAAATGTTCCTATTTATGGAACCAGATTAACTTTAGGTTTATTAGAAAGTAAATTAGCTGAATTTGAGATCAAAAATTTACCTTCATTAATCTGCATTAAACCCAGAGATAAGATAACTTTAGGTTCTTTTCAAGTAAAATTTTTTAGGGTAAGTCATAGCATTGCAGATGGAGTAGGTTTGGTTATTCTTACCAAGATAGGAAGTATTCTTCATACCGGAGACTTTAAGATCGATCAAACTCCTCTCGATGGAGAATTAATTGATTTTCATACGATTGCCGAGCATAGCACTCAAGGAATATTGCTGCTTTTATCAGATAGCACTAATGTGGAGAGGCCAGGATATTCACATTCTGAAAAAGAAGTGGGAGGACACCTCCATAATGCCTTTATAGAAGCTAAAAAAAGAATTATTGTAACCACCTTTGCTTCTAATATTCACCGCCTTAAACAAGTAATTGAATGTGCCATTAATCATCATCGGAAGGTAGCTATAATTGGAATGAGTATGTGCAATACCATTGATATGGCTATTAAGTATGGCTATCTTCTTTCTGACCATCAAAAAGCTTTAATTCCTTTTGAAGATATTAAAAAACAAGCTTCTTCTCATATTGTAGTTCTTACTACCGGAAGTCAAGGAGAACCGTTGGCAGCATTATCACGAATGGCTACCAATTCTCATAAACAATTAAAGATTGAAAAAGGAGACACGGTTATCTTTTCAGCCCGAGCTATTCCAGGTCGCGAAAGCAGCATTGCTTCGACAATAAATAATTTATTTAAATTAGGAGCAGAAGTGATTTATGAAAAAGTTTCAGAAGTTCATGTTTCTGGTCACGCCAGTAGTGAAGAGTTGAAGCTGATGTTAAACTTAGCTAATCCTAAATTTTTTGTGCCTATTCATGGCGAATATCGTCATCTCATTCATCATGCTAAATTAGCTCATAAAGTAGGAATTCCAGAAAAGAACACCTTTATTTTAGAAAATGGAAAGAAATTAGAGCTCACTAAAGATAAAGCTCGGATTATTGGAAGTGTTAATTCAGGCATGGTCTTAGTAGACGGAAAAGGGGTAGGAGATATAGGTAATGTTGTTTTACGAGACCGTCAACATTTAGCTTCTGATGGGATGGTGGTGGTTTTGATTATCGTTCATAAGCAAAGTAGAAAGTTATTTTCTCCAATAGAGATTATTTCTCGAGGTTTTGTTTATGCCAAAGAATCAGAAAGCTTACTTTCTAAAGCTAAACAAAAAGCAGAAAAAGTTTTAGAAGAATGCCTTTCTCAAAATAGTGATTGGCCCGTTATCAAGAATACTGTTTCTGGAGTTTTAAAGAAGTTTTTTTATGAAGAGATGGAAAGAAGGCCAATGATCCTTCCTTTAATTGTAGAAATATAAAATTTCTACCTTATAGCACTATATTCTCAAACAACATGGAATCCCCCTTAATCCCCCTTTGATAAAGGGGGAAAGTAGCAAAGCTGCAGGGGGATTTAAATCGCTTACTTGTTTATTTATTCCTTATCTGATTGGAGTGATAAGTATCTTGTTTTTGGCACGGGACTAGAATCTGTTTTGTAAAATCTCATAATGAGAATTGCTGTTAATAACTACTATATTGTTGCTTTAAATTAACAACATTCATTAGTTCCATAAAACTTTATTTATTATAGAGAAATATTTAAGTTATGGAGATAATAAAAGCATTAATTTTAGGCTTAGTTCAAGGTCTGACTGAATTTTTACCTGTCAGTAGCTCGGGACATTTAGTCATCATGCAACATTACTTAAATTTTCCTCTTCCTCCGCTATTCTTTGATATTATCCTCCACCTAGGTACTTTAATTTCCGTAGTTTATGTATTTAAAGATGACCTCTTGGCGATGCTAAAGAGTACTATGAGATATTTTAGAAAGAAAGACTTCATTAATAATGAAATTTGGTTTTTATTGATGATCATCTTAGGAACTATACCTACCGGAATAATAGGACTTCTTTTTAAGCCTTATTTTGAACGTTTATTTACTTCGGTATTATCAGTAGGTTTTGCTTTAGTGGCTACCGCAGTTATCTTATTTTTAGCTGAAATTTTAAATAAACCAGGAAAGAAAGAAAAGATCAACGTGGTCAATGCTCTCTCAATAGGAATAATGCAAGGAGTAGCCATTATTCCAGGGATATCACGGTCAGGTATTACTATTTCTACCGGGATAATGCAAAATATAAATAGAGAAATAGCCACTAAATACTCATTCTTACTCTCTATACCGGCTATTTTAGGAGCAGTAACCTTAGATCTTAGTAGTGCTAATAATATGGAGATCATGTCTAATCATTGGCATCTTTACCTTGGAGGGGGCTTGGTGGCTACTGTTTCAGGAATATTGGCGATTAAGGTTTTATTATGGATGTTAAGAAGATATAAGCTTTATATTTTTAGTGTTTATTGTTTAATGATAGGGTGGTGGGTTATTTGGGAAAGTATATAGAGAAAAGTTTTATGAAAAATTCCAATGACCAAAATAAAAAATCATCTATTGCTTCTGAAATATCAGGAATTATTTTTATTACTTTAGCTATCTTGTCTTTAGTTAGCTTACTTGGTTACCACGAAGGTGATCATAAATCTATTAATTGGTTTACCTCAAAACTTGATCAAACAGATCTTAAAAATTATGCGGGTATTATAGGAGTTTACTTATCTTCTGGGCTATTTTTTCTCTTTGGCATAGGAGCATTTTTTATTCCTGCGATCTTAGGAATCTTAGGAATTAACAAATTTAAAAAGATAAATCCCTGGCCAAAGAGTTATATTATTGGTTTTTTAATTCTTTCTCTATCAATGCCTACTTTTTTAGCTGCTCTTCATAGTTCTTCTGAAATTTCTGATAAAACTTTCCATCTTTATGGTTTAACAGGGAGTAATCTTTCTGTCATTTTAAAAAGATATTTTGGGGTAGCAGATTACTTATTTATTATCTTTTTTATCTTATTGGGAATTATTTTAGCCTTCCGTTTTTCTCTGATTAACTTTTTTAATCTTTTAAAAAAATTTAATCTTTATTTAATTAATAATTTAATTAGTAAAGTAAAAAAAAACAGATCCAGAAGGAGATTGGAAAAAAATATAGTCGAAAGCAATTTTAAGCCACTAATAGAAAAGGAAGATAAGAAGATCCAAGTAAAACCTAAACCAATTGTAGAACCTATTCAAGAAAATGAAGAAGATTTAAAAGAGTCAAAGCCTTGCCCATCTTTTTTATACCAACTTCCCCCTCTTTCTTTACTTCAAGATGTTGAGTTCGTAGAGACAGAAGAGAGTAAAGAAGATATTCTTTCCTATGCTCATCAATTAGAAGATACTTTAGCTAATTTTAATATTGAAGCTAAGGTAGTTCAAGTAAGCAAGGGTCCTGTGGTAACGAGATACGAATTACAACCTTCTTCTGGAACAAAAGTTTCTAGTATTGTTAGCCTAAGTGATGATATTGCTTTAGCATTAGCGGCTCTTAGTGTGCGAATTGAAGCACCTATTCCCGGTAAACAAGCTATAGGCATAGAGATTCCTAATAAAAAGAGGAGGTTAGTTTCTTTAAAAGAAATACTTTCTTCTTCGGGATATAAAAATGAAGATTCTTTACTTTCTTTAGCCTTAGGAAAAGATATCTCAGGAGAAGTAGTGGTTGGCAATTTAGGGAAGATGCCTCATCTTTTAGTGGCTGGAACGACTGGCTCAGGTAAGAGTGTTTGTATTAATTCTGTTATTACCTCTCTTTTGTACAATGCCTCACCTTCTCAGTTGAAGCTTATCTTAATTGATCCTAAAAGAGTAGAACTTAGTGGCTTTAATGGCATACCTCATTTATTAGTTCCAGTGGTTACCGATCCTAAGCGAACTTCTCAAGTTCTTTCTTGGTTAGTCACGGAAATGGAAGAAAGGTATGAATTATTAGCATATCATGGAGTTAGAGATATAGAATCTTTCAATCAAGATCCTCCAAAACAAATACCAGAAGGCTTAAAGGTCTGCCTTGATTCTTTGGCTGGCGATCAGAAGCTTCCTTGCATTGTAACGGTGATTGATGAATTAGCTGATCTAATGATGGCTTCTGCAAAATCAGCAAAAGACTGCGAAGAATCAATTACCCGGATTGCTCAGATGGCTCGAGCGGTAGGAATTCATTTAGTTATTGCTACTCAAAGGCCTACAGTCAATGTCATCACCGGTTTAATAAAAGCTAATTTTCCTTCGAGAATTGCTTTTCAAGTCTCTTCTAAGATTGATTCTCGAACTATTTTAGATATGAACGGTGCTGAAAAATTATTAGGTCAAGGTGATATGTTATTCTTACCTGGAGGAATACCTAAGCCTATTCGGATTCAATGTGCCTATCTCTCTAGCCAAGAGTTAGAAGCGGTAGTAAATTTTATTAAAAAACAACCATTCCTTAACTCCCAGCAGGTAAAGATGGAATATGAAATATTTGAGAAAAAAGATAGTAGTAATTTAGATAATCAAGAGGTAGATGACGAACTTTACGAAAAAGCAGTTAACTTGACCATGGAGAGTGATCAAATTTCTACTTCTATGCTTCAAAGGTATCTTCGGATTGGATATAATCGAGCTGCTCGCTTAGTAGATATGATGGAAGCAGAAGGAATTATTGGGTCAACTAATGGAAGTAAACCTCGAGAGGTTTTAATTAAAAATCCTTTAGAGAGGGTTTAATTTATGAGTGTAGCTAATATCTTAACTCTTACTAGAGTTTTACTTGTCCCACCATTCTTATACTTTATTTCCTGTAAGAGTTTCTTTTTTCAAAACGTGGCTTTATTTATCTTTATCTTAGCCGCCGTAACTGACATGTTAGATGGATATTTTGCCAGGCGGAATAAGATTATTACTAACTGGGGAAAATTTATGGACCCCTTAGCTGATAAAATATTAATTTCTGCTGCTTTTATCTCATTCGTGAGTATTCCTTCTTTATATATTCCTGCTTGGATGGTGGTTTTAATTATTAGTAGAGAATTTATTATTACTGGCCTGCGATTAATTGCCAGCAATGAAGGAACGGTAGTAGCTGCTTCTATGGAAGGCAAAGTAAAGACTACTTCTCAAATTATAACTATTATTGCCATTTTGCTTCTCCTTACCTTCAAAAGTTATCTTAATCAAGATAATATTTATCAAAGTTTAAGTTACGAACCGAGACTTTTTATAGAGTATATTTTTCACTTACTTCCTTACTCTTTAGTTCTCGCCACTACCTTCTTTACTTTATATTCAGGAGTAAGTTATCTTATTGAGTATAAGGACTTAGTTTGTGATTTAAGATAGCCAGTCTTTTATTATCTATAAGGACTTATTTTGGGATTTAAGATAGCCAGTCTTTTATTATCTATAAGGACTTATTTTGGGATTTAAGATAGCCAGATCTTTTATTATCTACTTGGCTTCTTTGTCTTTTGTAGGATATTTTCCTTTTTTTCCTGGAACACTGGGAACTTTATTAGCTTTGTTGGCTTATCTATATTTATCTAAGGTTACCTTAAGTGTTTTTTGGTATGGTTTAATCTTAGTTTCATTAATATTGATCGGTGTTCTTATCTGTCATTTAGCGGAAAAATTTTTAAGCGAAAAGGACCCACCCCAAATAATCTTAGATGAATTTTTAGGATATCTAGTGGCTGTTTTCTTAATTCCCTTTGACCTAAGAAATATAGTTGCTTCTTTCCTTTTGTTTCGATTTTTAGACATAAGTAAACCTTTTTTTATAAAGAAACTTCAAAATATCTCAGGAGGAATAGGGATCTTAGCTGATGATTTAGCCGCTGGAATAATAACTAATTTAATTCTTCGCCTAAGTCAGTTACTTGAGAAATTAATTAAATAAACTTAATTTTCCGCAGCCGTAATAGGATAACTTATTAATGAGCTTTAATCAATCAAGTTTAAACTTTATCAGAACTTTTATCGCTATTAATATTGAAGATAAGATAAAAGAGGAGATAAGTAAGATTATAAAAGCCTTAAAGAATGATCAAGATGAAATTAAGTGGATAGAAAAAGAATCCTTTCATCTTACTCTTAAATTTTTAGGAAATGTAAGGATCTTCCAAGTGGAAGAAATTTATGAGAAACTTCAAATTATTGCTGGTAGTATTTTACCTTTTAAGATAAGCTTCTCTAATTTAGACATAATTCTAAATAAAAAGACACCTAAGATTATTTGGGTGGGCATAAAAGAAGGGAGTAAAGAACTAATGGAATTAACCGAAGAGATAGAAATTTCATTAGCCGACCTGGGTTTTCTTAAAGAAGAAAGAAGATATACTCCTCATCTGACCTTAGGAAGAATCAAAAGAATAAATGAGAGAGAGAACTTCATAGAAAAGGCCAAGAAGATAGATCATTTAGAGGCTCATTCTTTTATAGCTAAGAAGATAGGAATTATAAAGAGCACTCTTACCCCAAAAGGAGCTGTTTATACCCAACTTAAGGAGGTGTTTTTGTAACCGTTCAGCTGTCAGCAGTCAGGCTGAACGCTTCTGTATTTTTAAGATTTGTAACTATTTACCCAAGTGAAGTGCCTTTTCTGTAACTCATTGAAATTCATTTCAAATTTAATTTGCAATGAAGTTTTTTTTAAAGAACACTTCAGTTGAATAGAGTGTTACTAAGATTTTAATATTGCTGTAACAAAGATTTTAATATTGCTTGACAAAATAATAGTCTATCTTTTAAAATAAAAAAAAAGGAGGATGATTGGTGGTTTTAACGCAAGAAAGTAAAGAAAAAGCTTTAGATATGGCCATATCTCAAATTGAAAAACAATTTGGGAAAGGTTCAGTCATGCGATTAGGAGATGAAAGGATAATAAAAGATATCTCTGTAATTCCTACCGGATCTTTATCTTTAGACATTGCTATTGGTGTGGGAGGGATACCCCGAGGCAGGGTAATTGAAATTTATGGCCAGGAATCTTCGGGAAAGACCACTTTAACTCTTCATATCATTGCTCAGGCCCAAAAACAAGGGGGCATAGCTGCTTTTATTGATGCAGAGCATGCCTTAGATCCAACCCATGCTAAAAAGATTGGAGTAGATATAGATAGTTTGTTAATCTCCCAACCTGATACCGGAGAGCAAGCTTTGGAAATTACGGAGACTTTAGTCAGAAGTGGAGCTATAGATGTGGTGGTCATTGATTCTGTAGCTGCTTTGACACCCAAAGCTGAAATTGAAGGTGAAATGGGAGATAGTCATATGGGCTTACAAGCTCGTTTAATGTCACAAGCTTTACGTAAATTAACGGCCGTAGTGAGCAAGTCCAATACCGCAGTTATCTTTATTAATCAAATTCGGATGAAGATAGGGGTGATGTTTGGTAATCCAGAAACTACTACCGGTGGAAATGCTCTTAAATTTTACTCTTCTTTAAGATTAGACATGCGTACTATAGAATTAATTAAAGAAGGAGATGTGGTTATTGGTAACCGCGTAAAAGTAAAAGTAGCTAAAAATAAGATTGCTCCTCCTTTTAGGATTGCCGAGTTTGATATGATTTATAAGAGTGGTATTTCTTATGAAGGAAGTTTAATTGATTTAGCTTTAGAGAATAATTTTGTTCAAAGATCTGGTGCTTGGTTTTCTCTGGGGGACACCCGTTTAGGCCAAGGGCGAGAAAATGTCAAGAAATATCTCTTTGAGAATAAAGAAATCTGTAATCAATTAGAACAAGAGATTAAAAAGAAGTACCCATTTATTTATCTTTATTCTGAAAGTCAAGCTCTTAAGGAGTCTTCTAATCGCAAGGAAGATTAGCTAAGCAAAAGGTAAGAATTTATCTTAGAATTCCTAAATAATTTTAGAAGTGTAAAAGGTTATGCCCGGAGAAAAAATCTTAATTGTTGACGATGATCTAGAAATAGCTTTGGTCTTGAAAGCAATCTTTGAAAAAGAGAACTTTAGGCCTTATGCAGTTAATAATGGAAAGGAAGCTGTGGAATTAGCCAGGACATTATTTCCAGATCTAATTATTTTAGATATCCTTATGCCTAAGATTAGTGGTTATGAGGTATGTAAAAAACTACGGCATGATTTTCATACCAGTCATATTCCCATTATTGTTTTATCCGTTAAAGATCATACTCTTGACAAGATCAAAGGATTAAAGATAGGAGCAGATGATTATGTCACTAAACCATTTAGTAGTGAAGAATTAGTAGCTCGGATTAAAGCGGTCTTACGTCGGACTCATTTAGAAAGGGATTGTAACCCTTTAACTCAATTACCAGGAAATCTGGCGATTGAACATCAAATTAAGAATAGATTAAACTTAGGATTGCCCTTTGGTTTTATGTATGCAGATTTAGATAATTTTAAACCTTTTAATGATTATCATGGATATAGTAGGGGAGATTTAGCCATTAAACTTTTAGCTAATATTATCTTAAGTTCGATAAAAAAGCATGGAAATTTGGATGACTTTGTAGGTCATATCGGGGGAGATGATTTTATTATTATTACCCGAAAGATAGAGTCTATCGAGGATATTTGTAAGAATATTATCGAGAATTTAAAAGTATCTTCCCTTGATCTCTTTGGCCAAAAAGATCGTCAGCAAGGCTATTTTGAAATACTTGATCGCCGAGGAAATGCTAAAAAGTTTCCTGCCCGTTTAGACATTACTATTGCTATTACCTCTAACCAATATGCAAGCTTTACTAACTCTTTACAGATTAGTGATACTTTAGCTGAAATAAAGAAGTATGGCAAACAAGTAGAAGGAAGTGTTTTCATTATTGATCGCAGGGAAAAAAAGAAAATTACTAAACTTACAGATGTTATAGTACCGATTAATGAAAATTTGACTTAGAGCAAATTAGTTTGACTCCAAACGAGTTTATCTTTTATTACTTAATATCATTATTCCAAAACAACTACTATGCCATTTCAAAAGGATAATATGGCTGGCGAATTAATATTATTAGTAGATGATGAAGTAGATATGCTTAATCTTTTAAAAAGCTTCTTCATGGAAAATGGTTATTCCTGTATAGAAGCTCAAAGCGGTATTCAAGCTCTTGAAATTGCTCGAATGATTCATCCTGATTTGATTGTTTTAGATATTATGATGCCTCATATGGATGGCTTTGTTGTATGTCAAAAGCTAAAGAATGATTATGTGACCAGTCATATTCCTATTGTGCTTCTTACTGTAAAAAGAGAAACTTCTGATCGGGTAAAAGGCTTAGAATTAGGGGCTGATGATTATATAGCTAAACCATTTGATCTTTCTGAGCTCTTGGCTCGAGTTAAAGCGGTCTTACGTCGGACTCATTTAGAAAGGGATTGTAACCCTTTAACTCAATTACCAGGAAATCTGGCTATTGAACATCAAATTAAGAATAGATTAAAGAATGATACTCCTTTTGCCTTTTTATATGCCGACATAGATGATTTTAAGTTTTTTAATGATTATTATGGATATAGTAGGGGTGATTACGCCATTAAGACTTTTTCTAATGTGATCTTGTCTTCGATAAGAAAGCACGGAAGTTCAGAGGATTTTGTAGGTCATATCGGGGGAGATGATTTTATTGTTATTACTAAGTTAGAGGCAGCTATTGACATTTGTAAAGACATTATTGAAAATACTGCCTTTTCTATACCTCAATTATTTGATGAAGAAGATCTAAAGAGAGGTTATTTTGAAACCTTGACCCGAAGAGGAAAGAAAAAAGTTGCTGCTAATCTTACCGTGACTATTGCAGTAACTACTACTGAATACAGTCAGTTTGAAAATTCCATGGAAATAAGTAGCATCTTAGCAGCGCTAAAACGTTATGGGAAGAACAAAGGTGGCAATCTTTATGTAGTAGATCGGCGAAAAAAAGTTAGATAGGGATAGATAGAGATTAGATAGGAGTGGAAAAGGTATGGATAAAGAGACGATCTTAATTGTGGATGATGATCTTGATTTAACTGAAATCCTAAAAACTGTTTTACAGAAAAAAGGTTATAAAACCCTTATTGCGGAAAATGGTTTTTTAGCCTTGGAATTAGCCTTTAATCATAACCCATCTTTAATCTTGTTAGATGTGATGATGCCTGAGTTAGATGGCTTTGGAGTATGTCAAAAACTAAGAGATAATTTTTATACCAGTCATATTCCTATCATTATGTTAACTTGTCGGGAGGAGTTAGAGAGTAAAGTTAAAGGACTTACTTTAGGAGCAGATGATTATGTAACTAAGCCTTTTAATTTTTCAGAGCTTTTAGCTCGCATTAAAGCTGTCTTAAGACGAACCCATAGGGAACGAGGTTCTAATCCTTTAACAGCTTTACCAGGGGGCAACTTAATTGAAGAACAAATAAAGAAGAGATTAAGGGAAGGTAAATATTCAGCTTTCTTATATTTAGACTTAAATTACTTCAAGGCTTATAATGATTATTATGGATACAAGAGAGGTGATCAGGTTATTAAGCATCTGGCTGAAGTTTTGCTTACCGCAATTGAGAAAGATAAAGATAGGGATGATTTTGTTGGTCATATCGGGGGAGATGATTTTATTATTATTACTACTCCTCAAAAATCAGAAGTATTAGCTAATCAAATTATTAAGAAGATAGAAGAGACTTCTCACCAGTTTTTTGAGGATCGGGATTTAAAGGCTAGGTCTATTGAGATTAAGACTCGATCAGGGGAGGTAAATAAGTATCCGGCCAAAATTACTGTTACCATCGGGGGTATTTCTAGTCAAGATCTGAATATAAAGAGCCATATTCAGGTAAGTGATTCCTTAGCAGAAATTAAGCGATATTTAAAGAAAAAAGAAGGAAGTAATTTTATGGTAGAGAGAAGAAAAATTTAAATTGTCATGTTTAAGATTAAGGAGAATATAGCTAAATGATTATTGCGCAGCAAAAACCAATTCAAGAAATAGAGGCGATGGTGGCTGGTTACCAGAAAATTTTAGTGGTTGGTTGTGGTACTTGTGTTACAGTTTGCATGGCTGGTGGAGAAAAGGAAGTAGGCATTATGGCTTCTTGTTTACGAATGTCCTTAAGATTGGCTGGGAAAACCCCAGAAATTATTGAGGAATGTATTCAACGGCAATGTGAGTGGGAATTTGTAGATGAGTTAAAGGATAAAGTAGCCAGGGTAGAAGCCATAATTTCTTCTGCTTGTGGAGTAGGAGTACAAGCACTGGTGGAACGATTTAGTAATAAGCCAATTTATCCAGCTCTTAATACCAGCTTCATGGGACTTCCCCAAGAGCCTGGTTTTTGGTTAGAAACCTGTCGGGGTTGCGGAAATTGTGGCTTAGGTAAATTTGGCGGTATTTGTCCTATTGCTCGTTGCTCAAAGACATTACTTAATGGTCCTTGTGGTGGCAGCCAGAATGGTAAATGCGAGATAGATAAAGAGATGAATTGCGGCTGGCAGTTAATCTACCAACGACTAAAAGCATTAGGGCAGATTAATCAGATAGAGGAGATAGTTTTACCTAAAGATTGGTCCACAGATAGAGATAAAGGACAACGAAGGATAGTCAGAGAAGATGTCTATTCTAATAGTTATAACGAAAACCAGACATTAAGAAATAATACCAAGTAATAAAAAATAAACTTCAAGGGCTACCTTGTTTGGAGTTAAAAATTAATTTGCTCTAGATCAAATTTTTTCATTAATAGGTGCTCTATATGAACAGACCGTTTAAGGAAGTTCTAAAATCAGGTGAGTTTGTAGTTACTTCAGAGATTGGGCCTCCCAAAGGAACTAATATTGAGAAGATGATGCATCACATAGAGATGCTAAAGGATAAAGTCCATGGAATGAATGTGACCGATAATCAATCGTCAGTGATGAGGCTTTCTTCTTTGGCCACCTGCCATCTCATTAAAGACCACGGCGGTGAGCCCATTTTGCAAATGACTTGTCGTGATCGTAATCGGATGGCTTTACAATCTGATTTGATTAGTTCTCATGTTTTAGGTGTTCATAATGTTCTTTGTCTGACTGGCGACCATATCAGTTTGGGTGATCATAAAGGAGCTAAACAAGTCTTTGATTTAGATTCAGTTCAATTGATTACTACAGTAAGGACATTGGAGCAAGGTAGAGATATTGGTGGAAACGCCCTTGATGGAACAGTAGAGTTTTGTCTGGGGGCTACGGTTACACCTGAAGCTGATCAGATGGAATCACAATTATTAAAGTTTCGCAAAAAAGTTAAAGCTGGGGCAGAGTTTTTCCAGACTCAAGCAGTTTATGATCTGAATAAACTAAGGATGTTCACGGAGTATGCCCATCAATTTAAGGTAAAGATCTTAGCCGGAATTTTAGTTCTTACCTCGGCAGGTATGGCCAAGTATCTTAATGCTAACGTAGCTGGTATTATTGTTCCCCAAGAGCTGATTGAAGAAATGGCCGGGGTAGAAAAAGGTAAAGGATTACAGAAAGGAATGGAGATTGCTGCCCGGCAAATTAAGCAGATAAAGGATGAAAAAATAAGCGACGGAATTCATCTCATGGCCATTGGTAAGGAAGAGATAGTGCCAGAAATACTGGAGATGGCTAAAGTAAAAATATAACTAGTGTCCTGTCAACTTTCAATTGTCGGATAGAGGCGAGTATTATAGTCTTGAGTCTATGATCTATCGTCTTCTTTGGCTACTTTTTTGCAAACCTGATTTATTTGGGCATAACATAAAAGGAGGGAAAGATGGTTAATGGTTGTTTAAGATGGTGGCTACTGGTAATTTTAACAGTAACTTTAGTCATGCCTTTGGGTTGCGCGAAGCGAGAGCGAGAATCTAAGCAAGTAAAGAAAGAACAAATTAATTTCTTTAATGAAGCTATGAAAAATTTAGAAGAAGCAGGGGTAGCTTTAAATTTTAGCGATCTGGCAAATTATACAAAGCAAGATAAAGTATTAACTAATCCTACTAAGTTAATAGATTCTCAAAAAGTAGACAGGGCAGTAAAACTCTTATATCAAGTATTAGGAATATCATCTGGTCAAGTTACAGGAATGAGTAATATCATGGCGGTGGAGGACCCAAGTGGATTAAGTGAGGTAGATTTAGCTTACTGTTATCTGGAATTAGCTCGACTTTATGTCTTAAAAGCTGCTTTTATTGCTAATTCAGGCGCTAATAAATTTGAGGTAAGACTTTCTTCTGATGGAAAGTATATTTTTAATACTGGGGGAATAACTGCAGAAAATATTAGTGATCAGGAAATTCAAGATTTTACAAATATGATCTATATTTTACTTGGAATAGAGTTAAAACGTAACGGAACCTCTTATCTTACAAAGGATATCAAAAATATATATTATCCTTATGAATACGGGGATTTTAAAGGAGCCTTAGCCTTAGCCTTAAAGTTTGTAAATCTTTCTGGTAATGTTCTTCCAGAGGATATTGTCAAGGCTCTGACCGAAGTTAAAGTTTATATAGAAAAGTTTAAAAGTAATGTTGGGGGAAATATTATTCCTTGGGGCTTTGAAGAAGTAAATTTAAAGATAGGAGGAGATAATGAAAAGATATACTTTATGGATAATAGCTTTAATCTTAATCTTGAAGAGCTTTGATCTTTATGCCGCTAGGCCTTTTGATTCATACAGCCTTCGACCTATGGGCATGGGTAATGCTTTTACGGCGGTAGCTGATGATTATAATGCTATCTACTTTAATCCTGCCGGTATTGCTATTCTCGATCGTTTTGATATCGATGTTCCTTTAAATCTTATGATCTCTCAAGATACCGCCAATTTATTAACGGAGATGTCAACAATATCTAATAACTTAGAAGCTTCTGAAGATGGAAGTAAAATTACTCCTCAATTTAAAGAAGCTGTAGATAAGCTATTAAAATTAACTGATGATACATTAGGAGGAAGAGCAGATCTTTCCCTGGGTTGGGTGTTACCTAATGTTAAATTAGGAGGTACTTATTTTGGTTTAGGATTAGGGGCTTATGCTCAGTTAGGAACAAAGGTCTATATTCAACCGGTGGGTCTTCCGATCCAAAAACCTTTTAACATCTTAAATGATGAGCTTATTGTTCAAACAGGATGTGATTATGTAGTCTCTGGTTCGTTAGCCATGATGGTTCCTTTTAAGGAATTTTCTGGGAATAGCTCTTTAGGAGTAACGATCAAAGCTCTTAATCGAGTCTATCTGGATAACGAAAAAGAACCGATTGTTTTTTCCTCTTTGTTAAGAGAAGATCTAAATGTAGAAAAATACTTCGATCTAAGTAAAGCTAAGTCTAAATCTGGAGTGGGCTTGGACTTAGGTTGGATGTATGAGTATAATAAAATGATTAGATTAGGATTGATGGTTAAAGATATTAGTAATTCTTTAAAGGTGGATCCAAACTTGAGAATAGGCATAGCGGTAAAACCTATGCAATCATTTGCTTTAGGTAAAAAGATTCCTCCGGTAGATGCTACTTTTGCCCTTGATCTGGATAACTTAAATAATAAAGTAAGAAAAGATAAGAAGTTTTTAGATAAACTTCATTTGGGCACCGAGCTTAAGTTAGCTCCTTTTAAGAATCGAGCCTTAGTTCTTTCTCTAAGAGCTGGAAATAATCAAGGTTATCTTACTTTAGGAACAGGTCTTAAGATCCTATGGCTCTTAAATGCTGATTATGCTTATTTTGGAGACCCTGTGGCTGATTGGCATAGCTTAAGTTTAAGATTTTCTATCTAAATGGTAGTCTTGACAATAATTGAATAATATGGCAAAATAAAAATAGAAAGGAGAGTAAATAAGGGAGTATATTTTAGACAAGGAGGTACATAACTCAAGGAAGGAGGTAATTTTCAAGATGAAGATAAATACTAATATTCCTGCCCTTGGTGCCCAAAGAAGCCTTGATAAAACCCAAGAAGAGCTGGCTAATAGGTTACTCAAGTTAACTACAGGTTATAAAATTAACCGGGCTGCAGATGATGCCGCTGGTTTAGCTATTTCAGAAAAATTACGCTCTCAAGTATCAGGCATAGGCCAAGAAGCAACCAATGAACTTGATCTGATCTCCAGAAATCAGGTAGCAGAAGGAGGTCTTGGTTCTACTTCAGATGCTTTACAAAGAATGAGAGAGCTTACTGTTCAAAGTGCTAATGGAACATTAACCGATCAAGATAAAGAACTAATCAATAAAGAAGTAGCTCAGCTTCAGGAGCAGATTGATTATAATGCTCAAACCACCCAGTTTAATACCAAGCAAGTCATTCCTAATGCCACTACCACCGATTTAGGGATAGATAAAGGTTCTATCGATATTGTCAGTGACCCTCAAGCAGCCTTAGAAAAGTTTGATGCTGCTATTAATATGGTTTCAGAAAAAAGGGCTGATTTAGGAGCAGAGACCAATCGTAGCGAGCATAAGATTAATGGTCTTTTAATAGCTCAAGAAAATACCATGGCTGCAGAGTCGCGGATCCGAGATGCCGATATGGCTTTTGAGATGATGCACTTAGTTCGTAGCCAGATATTAGAAAAATCAGGAGTAATCATGGCCGGTCATGCTAATGTTCAACCAAAAACAGCTTTAGGTTTGTTGGGAGGAGCATAAAATAAGAGCCAAAAACTTTACCATAAAAAAAAAACTGCAAGATTATCTTGCAGTTTTTTTATGGACTTATATTCGTTGCAAAACAAAGGTTTTATCAGTTAAAGAAAGCAGTTTATACCTTCCACTACTTTTCTGACATCCACTTTAGTGTCACAACAAGGCCCAGAAGGTCTTTCATTAAATACTCCAAAGACAGGAATAGGAAAACTGTTCTTAATTCCTTCTTCTACCTCCTTTTCACAAGCAATAGCCACAATTCCTTGACATCTTTCTTTTTTTGCTTTTTGAAGAGCTAAAGTTCCTCCTTTTACTACAAACAGAGAAATTTGATATTGATGATAAATTTCTGTCAAATCCTTAAGATTGCAAGCTCCACAGCTTTGGCAATTTTTAATATCTACTACAATGTTTTGATGACAACTTGAGTTTTGTAAGCAATAAGGAGCTAAAATAAGAAGTCTTTTTGGTGAAACCCTGATCCACTTTCTCTTTAAAATAAAGTTATTAATATTCACATGAAGCTGGATAAGCTTTTGATCAGAAATAAATAGTAACTTCCCCGCTCCTATAGTTATTACAAAAAAAAGATTAATAAGATAAATTAAGCTTTTCGCCAAAAAAGACATAAAAATACTTAGTTAAATCTTAGTCGTCTTTATTTGTCATTTTGACAAATAAGAATTATCAGTTAGTAAAAAGGGACAAACTAACAAGAAGTTGACAAGATTGCCCTGACTAATGCTCAGACTTCCGAGCATTTTTTCGCTACCACTTTAGGAATTTGAAAATTCCTATCTAAATATTTAAACAGCTATTACTTTTTTAATTTCAGGTATTTCTTTCTTTAATGTAGCTTCTACTCCTTGTTGAAGAGTCATAGTTGACATAGAGCAACAACCACAAGCTCCTTTTAGTTTTACCTTGACTGTCCCTTCTTGGACATCTACTAATTCAATATCGCCGCCATCCGCTTGAAGATATGGCCTAATCTTAGTTAAAACCTTCTCTACTGAGTCACGCATAATTTCCTCCTCTTATCAATTGAAAATTTAGTTAAAACCTTCTCATAGGTTTTGTTTACCGGTAATTCATTAAAGTTATATCAGAACCAGAGGTTCATTTAACATCTATATTTCTTTATAGTATCCGTAACTATCTCAATAACAAGATTTACTTCTTCTCTGGTCATCTTCTGGTATAAAGGAAGAGATAATATTTGCTGATATAAAGATTCACAAATGGGAAAGTTTCCCCATTGATACTTAAACTTTTCTCTAAAATATTTATGTAAATGAAGAGGGAGATAATGAATATTAGTGCCAACTCCTGATTCTCTCAATACTCTTACCAAGTTATCTCGACTAATGGTGAGCATCTTTAGATTTAATTTAATGACATACAAATGCCAGGAAGTTTTAACTTCTGGCAAAACAGTAGGAGTTTTAATCTCTGGAATTTGTTCAAAGGCTTGGTTATACATTTCAGCATACTGATCTCTTGTTATTTGAAATCTATCTACCTTTTTAAGCTGGCTAATACCCATGGCCGCTTGAAGATCCATCATATTATACTTAAATCCTAATTCTTCTACTTCATAGTGCCAATAATCTTCACTCTTATTTCGCTTCCAGGCATCACTTTCTATGCCAAAAAATCGTAATTTTTTGGCTTTCTCTGCTATCTCTTGACTTTCCGTAGCGATCATCCCTCCTTCGCCAGAAATGACATTTTTAACTGCATGAAAACTAAAGCATGCCCCTAAACCAAAAGAACCAACTTTTTTCCCTTTATACTCTGCTCCAATCGCATGAGCGGCATCTTCCAAAAGAAAGAGATGATGCCTTTGGGCAATCTCCCTTATTTCGTCTAATTGAGCTGGCTGTCCCCCATAGTGGGTTAAAAGAATAGCTTTAGTTCTTGGAGTAATAGCTTCTTCTATCTTAGAAGGGTCAATATTAAAAGTATCTTCTCTTACCTCTACAAATACAGGGGTAGCTTTTTGATAAAGAATAGCGTTAGATGTAGCTACAAAAGTAAAAGGAGTAGTAATAACCTCATCTTCTTCTTTAATATTTAAAGTAGCTAATAAGAGATGTAAGGCTGAAGTGCAAGAATTTAAAGCCACCGCATATTTACAGCCAATATATTCTTTAAAACTTTTTTCAAATTCAATTACCTTAGGACCAGAAACAATCCAATCAGACCTTAAGACTTCTAAAACAGATTGAATATCATCTTCCTCTAATAAATGAGCTATAAAGGGAATAAATTTAGCCTTCATCTTGAGTGTATCTTTGTATTAAATGAGCAATAATCTCTACGGTCTCTTTCTTTAATTCAGGATAGATAGGAAGAGACAGCACTTCACGAGCTGCTCTTTCGCTTTCTGGAAAATCTCCTTTTTTGTACTTTAAATAAGAAAAGGCTTCCTGAAGGTGAAGAGGAATAGGATAATGAACAGCGGTAGGAATTCCTTCGTCTAAAAGTCTCATGCTTAGTCGATCTCTCTCTTTAGCCCTAATGGTATATTGATTATAGACATGAAGATTAAACGATTCTACAAAAGGAGTTTTTACTCTGGCCTGGCTTAAAAGATCTGTATATTTAGTAGCAATATTTCTTCTCTTTTTTATCCAATCACCTAAGTATCTTAACTTTACTCTTAAGATAGCCGCTTGAATTTCATCCAAGCGAGCGTTAGTGCCAATGTACTTATGAATATATCTTTCCGATGACCCATGGACACGAAGCATTTTTAGTTTCTGGTAAATTTCTTCATCATTAGTAAGGATCATTCCCCCGTCACCATAGCCACCTAAATTTTTAGCTGGAAAGAAACTTAAAGCACCTACCTGTCCAAAAGAACCAACTTTTTTCCCTTTATATTCTGCTCCTATGGCTTGAGCGGCATCTTCCACGATCGTTAAATTATATTTAAGAGCTAAGTCTAAAAGAAAGTCCATATCGGCTGGTTGTCCATATAAATGGACAGGAATAATAGCTTTAGTTCTTGGGGTAATAGCTTCTTCTATCTTAGAAATGTCGATATTAAAAGTATGAGGATTAATATCTACAAAGACAGGTTTAGCTCTTAAAAGAGCAATTACTTCTGCCGTTGCTATAAAAGTAAAGGGAGTAGTAATTATCTCATCATCAGGTCTTATATCTAATGCTAATAAAGGAAGAAATAAAGCCTCGGTTCCAGAAGCTACTCCAACCGCATATTTTGTTTGACAATAATCAGCTATCTCTTTTTCTAAGAAAACTACTTCTTCTCCTAAGATAAAAGAACCACTTTCTACTACTTTTTTAATAGCTTGATCAATCTCATCCTTAATAAGTTGATATTCTGCTTTTAAGTCGATAAGAGGAGTAATAAATTTTTTAGACATGCTCTTCTTTTTTCCAAACTAAGTTATCTATTAAGCGAACCTTACCAAATCTAACCGCTAAAGCTACCAAAGCTTCTTTATTAATATAGTCAAGATCAGTAAGATAGGCAGGATCACAGATCTTAATATATTCAATCTCAGCTAAAGGCTCTTGGTTAATTAGACTATTCATTTGTTTAATAATGAGCTTTGGATCCTTAACATCCTTCTCTAAAAGAGAGAAGGCTTTTCTTAGAGATTGGGATAAAATAACAGCTCTTTTTTGCTCTTCTAAAGTTAAATCCTTGTTTCGAGAGCTTAAAGCTAAATTACCTTCATTTCTAACCGTAGGTAAGGTTATAATTTCGAGATCAAAATTTAAATCCTTGACCAATCTTTTAACTATTTCAACTTGTTGGTAATCCTTTAATCCAAAATAAGCTCGATGAGGTTTAGTAATATTAAATAACTTGGTAACTACCGTAGCTACTCCTTGAAAATGGCCAGGTCGATATTTTCCGCATAGATTAGTACTCAGCTTATTTACATTTACAAAAGTTAGCTGGTCTTCAGGATACATCTCTTTTATAGAAGGAATAAAAACAGTATCTACTTTAAATCTCCTGCAAATATCTAAGTCTTCATCTAAAGGACGAGGATAAAAATTAAGGTCATCTTGATCGTTAAACTGGATAGAATTGACAAAAATACTTACTATTGTCCAATCATTCCCTTCTTTACATTTTTCAATTAAACTTATATGTCCTTGGTGCAAGGCACCCATAGTAGGAACAAAGCCGATCTCTTTATTTTTTGCTCTTAAACAAGAACTCTTCTCTTGTATTTCTTTAATCTTGGCAATAATTTCCATAAAGAAGATTTATCTATGTATTTCTTTAATCTTGGTAACAATTTCCATAAACAAAAAACTTATTTATGTATTTCTTTAATTTTAGTAATAATTTTCATAAAGAAGATTTATTTAATGGGGGTGATTTAAAGATGTAGTTCAAAATTAAGGAGGAAAAGTTTTTAACAAACTTTTATTAATAAAGATACTAATCTTTCTTTTCTTCTTTAGCTTGAATAAGGACGAAACACTCTAAACAACGTCCTTTATTATCTCGTTTGCAACAAGGGATATGAGGAGTATCCCAACAATCAGTGCCATTCTTGTAAGCATCACAGACTATATAACAACTTGCTGGACAATACCTAATTTCAAAACATCGCTTCATGTTTTACCTTGCCAGGAAATATAGATTAAAACTTAGATTTAAAGAACCAAAATTGAGCCAAAATTATCTTTTCAATCTAAAACAAATATTACTTTACATTCTTTAAGAAAGCTTAGATTTTGATTTAATTTATAAAGTAAAGCCGCATCGTTATTGCTTATCACTACATCTGTCTTTTGCTTTCCAGAAAAGTTTAAAGCTTTAATAACTAAAGGATTATCTTTTACTCTATCAATCTTACAAGCTTCTTCTAAATCTTTAGCATATCCAACCATGCCAAACCTCTCAGCAAAATCAGAACTTACCGAAGCACTGCCATAAATCTCTTGGCCTTCTTCGCTTAAGATTTTAGGATTCATGGCTGGGCAAATCTCAATGCCTTGAGCATTAATCACTAAACCAGTAAAGGGTTTAGTGAAATCTATGGCTGGCATTTTAGCCTCTTCCTGCAAAGAAGGAAGGTAAGTTTTTTCAGGAATAGTTTTTTCGTCTTTTTCTTTTTCTATTTCTAAAGAAGGCTTAGGAAAGAAGATTCCGCTTAAGCTACCTACGCCACTTAAAGCAATGGTTAGTTCTACTTTTACCGTTCCATCCGACATATATTTAGGTTCGGAAATCTTTGCCCCCTTGATAAAACCTTGAACTTCAGCCCTAATTACATCGCTTTCCACCGCACTCTCTTTAACTGTGGTCTGGGCGTCTACTCTCACCGCATTTACCGCTTCTAATAAGTTTCGATAAGCATCGACTTTAGCTGCTCTTTCGGCCATTAACCTCGCTTGGCCGGGATGCATGTTTTTTGGAGGAAATCCCCACCCTTCAGCAGCAACAATTCCTTTTTCCCAATCTATTGCTCCCTTTTCGTAGGTTTCCACAAGTCCGCAAAAAGCCGTAGTAAAAGAAATAGTAGTAAAAGAAATAATTAATAATAAGCTTATAATTAGTGGAAAAATAATTAAATTTTTCTTCATCTTTAACTCCCCTCAACTTAACCTATCTTTAATTTAACCTACTAATTAAATAGTGCCCCATTAAAATCATTTTGTCAATAATTTTTTATATTATTGAACTTGTAATTAAATAAATTTAAAGTCTTAAGAGGAAGATCTAATTATTTACATCTCCTCAAAATTATCAAAAAATATTTTTATTTCTTTTTGAGCATCTTCTTTGTTTTTACTTCGATGAACTAAATTTTTTAATATTCTTCTTTCGCTTAAAGAGTTTTCCATGCTATCCTTACTCATGCTTCTTATGGTTCCTTTTTCTGCTTTTTGAGGATCGGTGTCTCCAACAATCTTACTAATTTCAGCAAAAAATCCTTCTTTATATTGAAAATCATCTTTTTCTTCTAATGTCATCACCTCAATAGATTTATTTTGGTAGTAATCAAAAAACCAAGGGTAAAATACTTCATCTTTATGTTCTTCATATAATTTAGCAATCTTTTCTAAAGGTACTTTAGGGTATTTTTTTGAAGTTATGATTTTAGCTAAAGGAAGGATCTTTTCTAAGATCTTTCTTCTTTTTTTAATCCCTTCTGGTTTAATCATAAAGAATGTTTTTTGTTTCATGATTAGCTAAGGTAATTTATTTTCATTAAAGTTAACTACCCTTACTTCTCTAAGAAAGTTTTCTTGGTGATCGGAAGTGTGAATAGTATTTTCTAAGATAGATTCACTATAAGCATATCTTACTAATTTTAAGGCTGTTTCTCTAATTTGACAAAGAGCCCCTCTTCCTTCATAAAGGAGAGCTAAGGACTTTTTGTCACTCATGAAATTTACTAGTTCTTCAAAGAAAGGCTTATCTTTATGGACTAGATAAAACTCTTCCATTTGTTCTTTGGTAGGTATTTGGATCTTAGCTCCCACAATGTACATTCCAGTTAGAGAAATAGCATTAACTACATCTCCAATCCGAGGATCATAACTACCTTCAAAAGTATTTGGTTTTATAAGTACTAAACTATTATCTACTTCTTTAACCATATTATCTGGATAAATAACAGAATTTTTAAGTGGTCCTCCTCTATCTTTATACTTATTCCAGAATAAAGATAATTGAGCTTCTGCTTCTTCTTTGTTATTAGGAGCAGAAGCAGGAAATTCAGACATGATAACTTTTTTATCCGCTGACATTTTAAAAAAGCCGTATCTACCTAAGATAGTAACACCGTTTCTTATTCTTATATCACCCACTAACTTGCTTATTTTTTTAACAGCATCTTCTCCTTCAATTACTAAATTAAACACTCTTTTGTAGTTGTATTTTTCTTTATCAAGATTCTCTTTATTGCAAATATATTCTTTAAAACTCTCTTGAATTATTCTTTCTTCTTGATCTTTTTTCAAGACTAAGGTATCGCAAAAATCTTTAGCAAATTGATCATCCATCTTGTAAATATCAGCACCAATAATCTCTAATTTAGAACTTAATCCTGGCATGAATCTAATCATACTTATCAAATCCCCAGTAATAGACCGTTCTAAAGAGGTGTAGTATATATTAACTAAGGTTCTTTCTAGATGCATTTTTATCTCCAAAGTAAAAATTTATAAGTTTTAATTGTGTTTTTACCTATTATATGCAATCTGATAAATAACTTGACATAATAGTTGTATTTCCACCCCCTAACCCCCGCCAGCGGGGGTTACAAGCTTATCCCCCGCTGGCGGGGGTTAGGGGGTGGATTTTCCCTACGAGGTATGTCAACTTAACTAATGGATTGCATATATTAAAGTTAATTATCTTCAATTATCTATTTTTAAGATAATATCACATAGATAGATAAATGGTCAAACAATTACTTTTACACTACCAAAGTAATGCCTCAATTACAAGTGGTATAAAAATCCCTTGACAAAAACAAAACTTTATGTAACTTTACTTTAAAGTGGTTGTCGAGAGAAGTAAATTTATGGGGTTAAATCATTGTAGAGGTAGAGGAATTTGAAAAAATTCATAGGGTAGGGGTTACCACAAAGGGGAAAATAGTTTCTACTTGGTGAGGGATGACAGCTAAGAAAGGCGAGGAAGTCCGAGCATTCTTGAGCGCCACAGGGGCGAAGCCCCTATAAAAGATAATTCTAAGCATTAGCGAGGGTTATCTTGTAGTCAGACTAAAAAATAGACAAGGAGGCTATATGAGAAATATCTTAAGTATGGTTGTTTGTTTAGCTTTATCAATAATGGTAGGGTGTGGACCTAAGCCTATTAAGCAAGAATCTTTACTTGACACTCCTGAGTATCATTATAGCTTGGGGGCAAAATACTTAGAAGATAGAGATTATGAAAAAGCAGCTCAAGAATTTAACCGAGCCAAAGCTTTAAATCTTAAATATTGTTTAGCTTATATAGGATTAGGCTTGGTAGAAGCTGAAACTAAGAACTTTAAAAAAGCCTTTTCTTTAATGGAAGAAGCTAAAGACTTAGCCGAAACGAAGATAGAAAAAGTTGAATCTTTTATTGGCATGGGTAGAGTAATCTCTCTTAAAAGAGCAGGTGATGACTGGTTAGAAGATGCTTGCCAAGAGTTTAAAGAAGCTTTAAAAATAGATTCAAGCAATAGTAAGATTTACTATTTTAGAGGCATAGCTTATGAAAAAGCTTATCAGTTTTCTAAATCAGGTGATGACTTTAGAAAAGTGTTAGACTTTAATACCTTATATCTTAAAGAAGCTAATGAAGAATGGGCCAAGGTCCAGAAGATAGAAAGAGCAGCTCCGGGCACGATGATAGGAAAGAAGATTGCCTTATTAGAAGAGACTGATCGGAGTGATATAGCGGCTTTATTTATAGCGGAATTAAATTTAGATAGATTTTTAAGAAAAAGAATGCCTGAAGAAGTAGACACTAGTTTTAAAGCTCCTCAAGCTAAGACTGCTCTAAAATCAAAGTCTATAGAAGTTCCTAAAATTACTGATGTTAATGACCACTGGGCAAAAAACTATATTGAAGAAGTAGTTAAGTATGGAATTATTCCTACTTTTCCTGACCATACCTTTAAACCTGATGAATTAATTACTAAGACTACTTTTTGTAAAATGATCTTAGATTTAATCGTAGTTATTACCGGAGAGTATTCTTTGGAAACCAAGTTTATTGGATCTACTTCTCCCTTTAAAGATGTGAGATCTGACCATTTTGCTTTTCCAGCGATTATGGTTACTACCACCAGAGGTATCATTGAGCCCAAGGATAAGATTAATGGCTTATTTGGAGGATTAGATAAGGTTTCTGGTCCCGAAGCTTTATTGGTCTTAAGAAACTTAAAAACAGCCATGCAATGGTAAACAAAGAAAGGCTTTATTTATGAAAAAGAAACTAAGTATTTATTTACTCTTTTTACTCTTACTTTTGTCTTCTAAGAATATCATTCTGGCTCAAGAGATGTCCGATAAAAAAGAAGTGGTGGTAAATGGCCAGGGAGTAATTTATCAAAATGATTTAGCTCATGCTCGAGATTTAGCTATCTCTGATGCTTTACGAAGAGCTGTGGAAGAAGTGATGGGCACTTTTGTTCAAGCCGATACCTTGGTAAAAAACTATCAGCTGATTGAAGACCGTATTTATACTCAGACTAAAGGGTATATTAAAGATTACCAAGTCTTAAAAGAAAGCCAACTTCAAGGTGTTTATCAAGTTACCGTAAAAGCTACAGTTGGTCTTAAAAAGCTTCAAAGTGATTTAATGGCTATTAATATCCTTCAACAAAGAATGCATAAACCTCGAATTATGGTCATGGTTCTTAAAGAAAGATCCCTATCTGAGGGAGAAGATCTAAAAAAGTTTGATCTTTATGACTTAGTGAGTGAAGGGGAGATCATTAAGTCTCTTAAAGAAAAAGACTTTGAAGCAGTAGTGGAATCAAGTCAAATTAGAGAAGTGTATAGTCAAAGGGAAACTAAAAAAGCTTCCTGGGAAGATGATGCTTTAGTAGCTGAAATAGGAAAGAAATTAGGAGCAGATGTAGTGCTGATTGGTAAATCTAAATGGGAAAAAAGCGGAGCTTTGGATTTAGGTGGACTGGTATCTTGTCGAGCTTATATCGAGATAAAAGCTGTTAAATGCGATACCGAAGCTATCATTGGCACTAAGGGAGAAGTATCAACTGGTGTTGGCATTACCGAAAATGATGCTTCTCGAAAAGCCGCTGTTAAAGCAAGCCAAATAGTTGCTCTGGCCTTAATAGATCAAATATTAGAAGTTTGGTCAAAAGAGACTTCTGATAGCAGGTTAATTACTTTAGAAATTGCTAACTTATCTTTTGAAAACTTGTTAAAATTTGAAGATATTCTGAAGAATCAAATAAGGGGAATTAAAGCTTTACATAGAAGAAGTTTTAATGAAAATAAGGCCGTTGTTGAATTAGAAAGTAAGCAGAGTACGCAAGATTTAGCTACTGAGATTAGTAATAAAGATTTTGGCTTCTCAGTCTTAATTACTAATTTCTCGGCTAATAGATTAAAGATAGAAGCAAGATAGAAACAACAAGCAAAAGGAGATTTTTTTATGGGAGTATATATAGGTAGAAGCAGGAAAGCTCGGCGAGGTTATGGATTTGATGAAATAGCTTTAGTTCCAGGACTGGTTCCCGTTAACCCTGAAGATGTAGCTATAAATTTTAAATTAAGAGATTTTCGCTTTGAAGTTCCTATTATTGCTGCCGCCATGGATGGAGTAACAGATGTAAATTTTGCTATTCATATGTCTAAATTAGGGGGCTTGGCAGTCTTGAACTTAGAAGGGATTTACACTCGATATGAAGACCCAGCAGAGATTATAAATGATATTGTTAAAGCTACACCGCAAGAAGCTACTAACATTATTCAAAAGATGTATCTTACCCCAGTCAAAGAAGAACTTATTGAGAAAAAAATAAAAGAAATGAAAGCTGCCCAGGCGACCGTAGCGGTCTCAAGTATTCCTCAAAAAGCAGAAATGTTTGGCGAAATAGCCCAGCAAGCAGGGGCAGATATCTTTGTAGTTCAAGCTACGATTACTTCTGCTCGTTATCTTTCCTCTGATAAGAAATCTTTAAATTTTAAAGATTTTTGCCAAAAAATGAAGATTCCAGTAATAGTAGGGAATTGCGTTACTTATGAAAGTGCCTTAGGACTTATGGAATGTGGTATTGATGGCCTTTTAGTAGGGGTTGGCCCAGGTTCAGCTTGTACCACGCGGGGTGTTTTAGGAATAGGGGTGCCCCAAGTTACTGCAACAGCTGATTGTGCTGCCGCCAGAGACTTTTATTTTAATAAAACTTCTCGATATGTACCTATTATTACTGATGGAGGAATGAGTGTAGGAGGTGATATTTGTAAAGCCTTCTCTTCTGGAGCTGATGCGGTGATGATTGGCTCTGCTTTTGCCAAGTCTAAAGAAGCTCCAGGAAAAGGTTATCATTGGGGTATGGCTACCCCTCATAAAAATTTGCCTCGGGGAACGAGAATTTATGTAGGAGTAACTAGTTCCTTAGAAGAAATATTATTTGGTCCTGCTCATCTTGATGATGGCTCTCAAAACTTAGTAGGAGCTCTCAAGACTTCTATGGGTATGTGCGGCGCAAGGAATATTCGAGAAATGCAGTTATCCGAAATCATTATTGCTCCTTCCATAAAAACTGAAGGTAAAATCTTTCAGAAGAGTCAACATATTGGGATGGGAAGATCTTAAGTTTGGTCTTTAATAATGGTGTTTGCTAATGGATAGAGATACAATTTTAATTCTTGACTTTGGTTCCCAGTACACTCAACTTATTGCCCGTTTGGGATGGGAA
>Ga0180009_10000599_pt1 | contig 49078 bp, 46 predicted proteins | sample OS_PC_MetaG_FD_123537 | JGI IMG/M metagenome (GOLD analysis project Ga0180009, IMG submission 123537) | Groundwater microbial communities from the Aspo Hard Rock Laboratory (HRL) deep subsurface site, Sweden - OS_PC_MetaG | ecosystem: Environmental > Aquatic > Deep subsurface > Groundwater...
AAATGCGATCTCTTTACTGGAGATAGAAAACTCTTCAATGCCATAAAAAGTCAGTTTTCATGGGTTCAATGGATCGGAGATTATTCCGCAAATAATTATCTATCATCCGAGGATTAAAACCCGACATTGCATGGATACTATTATTCATGATGATATTTCCGCCTTTATCTTCCCCAACCCGAAAGAGGTGCTCTTCCCCAGGTGTGCCTTTTCGGCGAATTCCAACAGGGGCAGATACTCCGCCAGTTCTCCTTCATAGACTACCGCGCCTGTCATCCCTCCCATAAACATGCTTTGCTCCTGGCGGTTGGAATATCGACGCCAGTCGGACCATTCAAGGGCATTGTCAACGACACGTATATTTTCAGCCCTGCGGGTGAGGCCTTTGTAGTCAAGTTCCGGTTCCCCGTTTCCGTATATACTGAAAAGCGAAGAGATCCTTCTTAGCATGGCCCGGACCAGGACATGGAAGGGGAGGTCAGCTTTTAACCTGTTCTTGAACTTGAGCCGGAGTGGCGTCTCAAGTGTAATCCTGATTCGCGAAACATCTTTTGAATGCCCCTCTGTGTTGCCATGATTGACCGGGAATGAGAAATACTGCGTTGCGTCGGATTGATTCAGCTTCTGATCCGTGTCAGAATAGAGCTGTCTATTACCGGTGCTGACCTTTTTTAATACGAACTGTCCCCGATGCCCGTTAACCCTTTTCCCGATACCGATCTTCCCCATCTGGTCAAAGGCGTACACAAAGTATGGGAGACTGTTATTGGTTTCGCCGAAAAGGATCAGATTGCAGTCGAAAAATGACCCTTGGGGGAACCGGGTGTCTTCTGTCAAGGGTGGTTCGATTACGAAGGGGTGGGGCGGGGATGAGTTCCTGGATCCTTCGGGCATCTCGAGGGCCAGCGGGGTTTCAAAGACCAGGGCATAAACGCACCTGTTCTTGAGAATGCATTCCTCACATTCCTGCCGCTTGAGGGCGCAGACAACCCTCTTGAGGGCATGGCCGAAAACGCCCCGGAAGGTGGATCCTTTGTAAAAAGGCATCACTGCGCCATTTTCCAGTTGGCATCTGAATTGATATTTACCGTATAACATGGCGTCCTTTTACTCCCGCACTCCTTTTCGGGTGCTGTTGGATGTTTTTTCTTTCAATAACTACATACGGTGTCGGACGGAAATTTTTCAAAATTTTTTTGATTTTTAGCCACTAAGGCACAAAAGCACAAAGATCAGAGAATTTTTTTTAGACAGGATGAACGGGAATGACTGGATTAGTATCTCTCACCCCGGTACGATGGTCCCATCTACGGGGCAGGTAGAGTCCCCAGAATACTCAAATTCACATAAAAAATCTTTGTTGATCCTGTTATCCTGTCAAATAACTAAAACGAAATCAGCGGTAGGCAAAAGGGAAGAGCGTTCCCGGCTTATCCCAGACCGCTTCAAGTACCTTCTCGAAATCCTTCTCATCAAGAAGCATCCTGAAATGATCGAGATTTAACATGCCTGCCGCTTCGCGAACCTCTTTCTCCTGCTTTTTGATGTCCGTTTTCACCACCACGCCCAGTCTCCAGAGGCCGGATATGGGAAGAAGGGCCATCATATGAACGGTAAGCCCATTTTTCTCCGAAAGGCACAGGTTCAGGCTCTCGTTGTATAATTCCGTCGCCGTTCGGGTGTCACACCGTTGTTGTGCAATCCTCCCAAGGTTGAACAACCAGAGCTGCCATGGGTGTTCAGGTTTTGCCAGCCTTTTTCTTTCAGCAAGTGCCCAGCTCAAGTATCTTTCCCCCCTCTCCTGGTTTTCAGTATCGGCAAGGAAACGGGCCAGGAGCGCGTGCCGCCATGGAGAGAGCGCAGGAAGTAAGGGCCACACGTCTTCCCATTCCTCAATCTCCAGGTATCTGATAAGTGTTTCCTCCGCCTTGTGGAACCTGCCGGCATCGAGGGCCGCGTAAGTCAGATAATTGAGCTGACGCATCCATTCATCCTTGAACTCGGGTACGCTACCTTCACCCAGGGCCTTTCTCGCTTTTAGAGTAAGGCTTTCAGTGTCTTGAAGATAATCCGGCCCACAAAAGGCATAATTCTGTGCAATAGATCCGTAGAGTCGGCCCAAAGTCCTATACGTTGAGCACCCAAAATCACATCTCAGGGAATACTGGCTTTCAAGGAACTCTAATATTTTGTCAAGTTGTTCAGGCAATTTCGGCTCAAAATGGTACAGGTTGTGGCGATATATGAAGAGATGGTTGTAGTACATTGCAACCGATTCCACATCCGCACGTAATGCCGGCCTTTCCAGAAGAAAAGTAAAAAGGGGGTCACATCTTGATTAGTGAATTGTGGCAATTTACCTCCTGCAAACAATTAGCAATTCACTAATCAAGATGTGACCATGATATTTGACTCTTCGTGCTTTTTGACGAGCTTAGCAGACCGGTTGCCCGAGCCCACTGCGTATTGGAGCCGACAACATTAAGTAAGGCGCTGACACTCCTAAAATCACACACCGACTGGTATACTGGCCCTTGGGCTTCGACGTTGGTCGAGGTGCTAGATGAAGTGGACGCAATCGTCGATCCAACTCGTAAAGCGCCGTACCCCAAGAACTCCCCGACACTAGTAACCGTAGGTGTCACCTTCTCCGCCTTCGAAACAAGTAAGATTGCCGCCATTGGAGATTTGGAGATCCTCAGTTTTCAGTTGGAAGACCGAGAAGAGGGTCACGGATTAGAACAAACCGCGTGGCATTTATTGGAGCAATTGTTTGGGCATTGCATCTTCCATTCACCCCGGGTCACGGACGGCAAAACAGCGAGGGAACTTACCGACATCCTGGTTTTTTCTGAGGCAGGACTATGTTTTTTTGAATGTAAAGCGGCTGCTGTTCTTTCAACAGACATGGAACGCAGCACGGACCGCAGAGCTAAGAACATCGAGAAGCAGATAGATAAAGGCATCTCCCAACTCCTCGGGGCGATGCGTAGCATATTCTCCTCTTTGCCACTGACTTCTAAGGCTGGAATTCCCATTCAGTTGCCTGATTGGGTTGGCTCCCTCCGTCATGGCATCATTATGGTTTCCGAACTGCTGCCGGGGGTCGACTGGAATTCGACAGCTAGACAACTAATCGAAGCATCGAAAGCTACGGACGCCATGTTTCATGTTCTCGATCTTCAGGAGCTAAGACTTTTGGTTGGAATAAGCAAGACACCGGTCGAACTGATCGTACATTTGATTCAAAGGTTCAAGACTATGTCCAACGAGGGTTCGGCTTTTATACGCGCACGCATAGATGGACCTCCACCACCGTAAAGGCAAAGCGAGGCATGTTAAGTCATGGAATTCTGCAAAAGAAGTAAAGTTCAGCATATTGGGAAATCGCAGAAAAGAACGCATAACGACCGGGTGCAGCGAATCGGCCATAAAGCGGCCTCTCGCTGACCCAGGTGTTGAATCAATCAATTTTCAATGTTTCTGTTAATCGAAAGAAAATAGGGTACCCCAAAAGTAAAAGAAACGATAAGAAATATGTTGCTGTTTTGAGGAAGGAGATAGTGAAAATAGCGATCTTTACGCTATCTCTTGCAGCGTATTTATTGTAATAATCAAAGAGATAGACTGCACAGTTGCAGGATATCCCATTTATCCTGCAATAATGCTATATTATGATACGGCTTTTAGGCAGTCTAATCTTGGTTGACGCATTGAAGAACTATGAACGAGAATGCGATTCGATCACTGGTCGATGACCTCATTGGTGCTTGGAACGATCGAGATCTAGATCAGTTCATTAGCTACCTGGATGAATCTGTGATTTGGGACGATCCCGCAATGCTTTATGGTCCAGCTATAGGCCGCGCAGCCGTGCGAAAGTTCAGCGAAAGCCTTCTGAAAGCCTTTCCGGACTTCTCATACTGTATAAGAGAGCCAATCTGCATTGCGGCATCCGGTGCACGTTGTGTCATACCTTGGGAAATCACCGCTACCCATACGGGTTACTTCGATCCCCCTGGTTTTGCTCCCACTAACCAAGTAATAAAAATGCAAGGTGTGGATGTGCTCCAAGTGGCAAATGGAAAGGTGACCCAAATAGATACATTCTTCAATGTTATGCCTGCAGTCGAACAGGCTTTACGGCTTAAGCCTTTTCCAAAAAGTGGCATTAAAAAAATGATCATCCTCTGGTCTCAGAGATCCCGAGCTTACTGGCTTAGGTACACAAAGAAGGTTAAGCAATGAATGGTGCGATTAACAGCCGGTTCGATCGGACGCCAGCTTCGCAATCCAAGTTCAACTGGGGTCGTTCGGCTGAAAATACATTCACTTTGGTTTAAAGCCTGCGATCCTTGATTTTTTTATCTGACGGTTAACAATTGTCAACGGTGATGGGTAAGGAGTCAATCTGGAATTGCTGCTCTATCCCGTCAATGTTTAAAATTAAAACTTGCTCATCCATTTTTCTTCATGTAGATTTAGATAAATGCATAATATACTTGAAACTGCAATAACAAAAAATTAATGTCTTTTCAGGGAATTATCATGACTTCAGACAACCTAACTCCTTGCGAATTCAGCGATCAACAGGCTACCTCTTTTATCGGTCGGTCCTCCGTGAAAGAGAGGAAGGAGCGTGGGCAGTTTTTCACTCCCTTGCCTGTTGCCAGGTTCATGGCCGGGCTTGCCGAATATCGGAAGGAAGTCCTCCGGGCTCTGGACCCCGGTGCAGGCACGGGGATACTCTCATGCGCCGTATGTGAAGCGGCTGCAAGGAGAAAGGCGGTAAAAAGGCTGGAGATAGACGCATATGAAATAGACACTGACCTGGCAGCCCTTACGAGGGAATCCCTAGAGTTCGCCAGGGAATGGTTGAAAAAACAACAGATTGAATTGTCTTTTAAAGTAATCCAGGAAGATTTTATTTTGAGTTTCCAACAGGGATTATGGGCGAGGGAAATCTCCCCTTATGACCTGGCCATCGCTAATCCTCCATATTTCAAAATCGGGAAAAACGATCCCAGAGCAGTATCCGCTGCTCGGTTTGTGTATGGGCAACCCAATATTTATGCCCTTTTTATGGGTGTGGCCGGTGAATTACTTGATGATAAAGGAATCTTTGTTATGATCACACCCCGGAGCTTTGCCTCCGGGCCTTATTTCAGGCTCTTTCGACAGCGTTTCTTTGAAATGGTGTCACCGGAAAGGGTCCATCTTTTTGAATCACGTAAAGACGCCTTTCAAAAGGATGAGGTGTTGCAAGAAAATATCATCCTGAAAGCCAGAAAGAGCGGCAAAAATTCAATGATGGATGTCTCTGTATCAAGAGGGGTGGATGACCTTCAAAATCCAACCAGCCACAGCTTACCCATCTATCAGGTGCTTGAGCCGGCAAACAAGGGAAGAATCCTCAGGCTTCCTGTAAGTGATCAGGACATTGAAGTCATCGATATGGTTGACCAGTGGGCCGGGAGTCTCCATAAATACGGACTGGAGATATCCACCGGGCCGGTTGTCCCCTTTAGGGCCGGAGGCCTCATCTTTGATTCAAAAAGCCGAATCAAGGAACTTGTGCCGCTCATCTGGATGCATAATGTCCAGCCTATGCGGGTCGAATGGCCTTGTTTTGGTAACAAAAACGGGAAGTCCAAACCACAGTATATTAAGGCCAGCAGGGAGGCTTTCAAAAGACGACTCCTGACAGAAGACAAGAACCTGGTCCTTTTGCGGAGATTCAGTGCAAAGGAACAGCGCCGGAGACTGACCGCAGCCCCTTTTTTTAAAGGGCAGATGGAATCGGATGTTATAGGCCTGGAGAATCATTTAAACTACATTTACAGGCCAAAGAGTTATATGAATAAGGAACTCACCCTGGGTCTCGCTGCTCTTTTTAATAGCTCATTACTTGATAGATACTTCCGAATATCAAATGGAAATACCCAGGTAAGCGCCACAGAGATTCGGGCCATGCCTCTACCGCCACTTGAAGTGATCCAGAAGATGGGAAGCTCTGCCGGGGGATTGAAAAAGGAGGCCACGCTTCAGGAGATAGACCTACTGGTTTGGGACATCATCAGGCATGGAAGCGGGACGGTAAAAATGACCGGAGGAATGACTGGTGGGTAAAATTGAGGAGGCGCAAGAGATCCTTAAAGCGCTTGGAATGCCACCTGCCCAGCAGAATGAGATCTCTGCCCTGACATTTCTGGCACTGACCGGCCTTAAAGAGAAAGATCCATGGAAAAATGCCACACCTGTGCGACGGAGGATTCACGACATCCTGATTTTCGCCAAGGAAGCTTATGGGAAGGATTATGCAGAAAATACGAGGGAGACTGTCCGGCGCCAGGTGATCCACCAGTTTGAGCAAGCCAGGATCGTTGACAAAAACCCAGATAACCCCTCACTTCCGACCAATAGTCCCAGGACCCATTATGCCATCATCGATGAAATCATCGGCCTCGTCCGCGGATATGGAGACATTGCGTGGGAAGGGAGCCTCAAGAGAATACTTGGGGATCGCCAAACCTTATGGGAGGTTTATCGTAAGAAGAGAAAATCCAGGATGGTACCTGTAAGGGTTGTCTCCGGGAAAGAACTCTACCTCTCTCCGGGCAAACATAATGAGCTCCAGGCAGCCGTTGTAGAGCATTTTGCACCCCGATTCGCGCCAGGATCGAAACTGGTATACCTGGGAGACACAGAGACAAAAACCCTTTATATGGATGAAGAATTGTTGGAGAGCCTTAATATACCTGTTACAGAACATGACAAACTACCGGATGTGATGCTCTATGACAGCAAGAAAAAATGGCTTTTTCTGATTGAGGCTGTGACATCACATGGCCCCGTATCCCCCAAACGCCAATATGAACTGGAGAAGATGCTTTCAGGATGTCCTGCTGGGCGGGTATATGTGACCGCTTTCCCGAATTTTCAAGAATTCAAAAGGCATATCAGCAACATTGCATGGGAGACGGAGGTGTGGTTGTCTGAAATTCCCGATCATCTCATCCACTTCAATGGTGAAAAATTTATGGGACCCTACAAGTGAACCCAGGCCGAGATATCAATTTCAAAAAACTTTCATCTTTTCCCTCAATTTCCCTTTATATATCGTTATCTCATGGAGAGGTATTCTGAGGCACTCCCTGATCATGGTACGTTTCAAATTACCTTCTTCAAGTCATAAAAGAGTAAAAGAGGACGTAGGTTCCAAAACAACTTATGACAAATAAATTACATTATGAATCAGTTAAGCGACTTAGAATTCGTTTTCCCTTGGTTGGATACTCAGTGAAGAGGGTTGATATAATTGGGTGTGAGAACAATTATCAGCTAATCGAATAAGATTTTTAAAATTTTAAGGGCGTACCTCTTTCATGCTCTTTCACTATCGCGCTTCTTTTTAATACCAATTTGATGTTGCGAAAGTCTAAGTAGCTCGGTTCATATTAAGAAGGCTAATCCTGTATTCCTGACCACTTTGGTTAAGGGAGGTTTTGGAGATGCTTCAGAATACCATATGGAAAGTATTCGGCCTGATACTTGTCTGCATCATGCCAACGATACTGATCTATCTTGTCTTGGGTGAGCTTGTCACTAAGGCAGAGCTCAGCGGTCAGATGTTGGGTTACACCATCAATTTCGGGGGACCTATCGCGTTTTATGGTTTTTTGATCCTGGTTTTCAGGAACTGGGCTATACAGGAGCCATCACGGGCTCTGCCGCTGGAGGAAGTGAACCAGGAGGAGATTGATCAAATGTCAGAGGATGAGAAAACGAGACGGCTCTACGAGATCAACGCCGAGATCGCGATCTTACAGCGTCGCCGGTCGCTGCTACAAACCGTCGATGAATCGACCATATCATCGGTCGAGCGAGTGACGCCGCTCCAGATTGATATAGCGAATATCCAGAGGTCGTAAAGGAGGTCCACAAAGGTGATGAAGAAGGTAAACCTCAATGTAGACGTCAAGTTCTCTGCCTTCCACGAAAAGAATGGGAAGGTACTGGTCAAACAGCTTCACAAAGGAGGTAAGCAACACTTCAGGGTGCGTCTCTATCTGGAAGGACCGGACCTTGATAAAGTTGATCGGGTCGTATACACGCTGCACCCCACCTTCCGGGAACCACGACGAGAAATTACGACACGACCGGATTTCAAGTTGGTGATTTGGGCCTGGGGGCTTTTCAGCATTGGAGTGGAAATATATGATAGTACAGGAGCGGTTGACGAGCGCACCTTATACTTAGACTATTCCCAGGATATCACAACTGCACAGGCCCAGAATCTTGTTTTCTGGGAGAATCCGTAAAACAACAGGGCGGATAGGGAAAGTGGAGAACAATCAAATGGTTCAAAGCGAAATAACTCCAGCAGGAGAACTAATTTCTGTAATGAAAACTGAACGCAAAAGATGGGCAAAGGGAAAGTTAGTCTACGGGAGAGTCTGCCGCTGGTAGGAATGTTACCTCGTTAATCTGTGTGGAATAGCTATGCTATTGATATATAAAGATAAAATATGAGGTGAGCTTTCTAACTAAAAATCTTAAAAACCATCGTGATTGGACTAAGCACTGGGCAAATGATGCATTATTTACTCAGTGATATTGACCCAAAAAAATAAATACTTGACAAATCTCATCTTACCCATTAAAAGTGAGTCAGATTCAGCCGAATACAGGAAGAATCATCCTCTCAATCGACCTCAATTATTTGTGCCTCTTACTCTCCCCTAATGTCTGCCTGCATTTGTATCCGCTGAGATCTTTTAATTCTGGCCGCCCTAACTATTAATTGGGTTTACTACATTAGGGGGAACTAATGAAGTGCCCGAGATGCCAGTTTGAGAACCCAGAAAAGGCCAAATTCTGTATCGAATGTGGTCAGAATCTGACCTCCGCATCAACTGCGACCCCCCAAGTCCTCTCCTTTGACGAAAAATTAGAAAAGATTCAACGATATCTTCCCAGGGGCATCACTGAAAAAATCCTTTCTCAAAAAGACAAAATCGAGGGGGAGCGTAAGCAAGTTACGATCATGTTCTGCGATATGCAAGGATTTGTCCCCCTGGTCGAGACCCTTGGCCCTGAAGGGGCTTACTCTGTAATGGACCAGGTTTATGAAATCCTTATTCACACGGTGAGCGAGTATGAGGGCACGGTCAATGAGATGACCGGTGACGGGATTATGGCTCTATTTGGGGCTCCAATCGCCCTGGAAGACGCACCTCAGCGGTCTCTTTGGTCCGCTTTGTCTATCCACCAAGAGATAGCCAGATTCAATGACCAAAATAGTGAAATAACGCCCATCAAGATGCGGATTGGGATTAATACTGGCCCTGTGATCGTGGGCACCTTGGGCAATGATCTCAGATTAGAGTTTAAGGCAGTAGGAGACACTGTAAACTTGGCCTCTCGGATGGAGAAACTGGCAGAACCGGGAACAACATATGTCACAAAAGAGACCTTTCAACTGACCAAGGGGCTCTTTCGGTTCGAGGCTTTAGGAGAAAAGACGATCAAGGGCAAAGAAATAGCAGTCCCGGTTTATAAGGTTCTATCCGGTAAAAAAGATGTATATCGCCCTCGTCTTGGTTCTGAGCGGATGATCTACTCCGAGATGGTAGGAAGGGAGAGAGAGTTTGACAGGCTGGAACTCCAGGTGATGAAGGCTATCAACGGGGAGGGGTCGGTTGTCAACATTATCGGAGAAGCAGGTATAGGGAAATCAAGGCTCGTAGCTGAATTGAAGAAACGGGATGTGATGAAGAGGGTAAACCTTCTTGAGGGGAGAGCGATTTCAATAGGGAGGAATTTAAGTTTTCACCCGATTATCGATATCCTAAAGCAATGGGCGAGGATAAGAAAGGATGAAGGAGAATCGGCAGCATTCAATAAGCTGGAGTCTGCTGTCAGGAGTTTGTTTCAGGAAGAGACCGATGAGGTGCTTCCCTTTGTGGCAACTCTAATGGGAATGAAGCTATCAGGGAGGTATGCGGATAGGATTAAAGGTATAGAAGGAGAGGCTCTGGAGCCACTGATTCTGAAAACTGTGAGGGAAATTTTAATCAAAGGAACAGAGCTGACACCCTTGGTGATTGTGATCGAGGATTTGCACTGGAGTGACACCAGCTCCCTTGAACTTATGGTATCTCTTTTTCGCCTGGCAGAGACGCAAAAGATTCTTTTTATTAATGTGTTTCGACCCGGTCACATCGATACAGGGGACAGGATAGTTGCAACTGTAAAAGAAAGACTTCCGGTTTATTATGTTGAAATAGTGCTAAAACCGTTGAATGAAAGAATGTGTGAAAAGCTTATCACTAGTATGTTGAACATTAAAGGACTACATCGTAGTCTCATCCGACAGATAGTACAGCGTGCTAGTGGGAATCCCTTTTTTATTGAAGAGATCATGCGGTCATTCATTGATGAGGGTGCATTCGTTTTGAAACAAGGAACATTTGAAGTAACAGAGAAAATTGGGGAAATAGACATACCCCATACCATAAACGATCTGCTGATGGCAAGGATTGATAGGCTCGAGGATAGGGCCCGAAATCTTCTGAAGGTTGCATCAGTAATCGGAAGGAACTTCTTCTACAAGATTCTTGTAGAGGTGGCAAATCTAATTGAGGATATAGATAACAGGTTGTCATATTTGAAAGATATGCAGTTTATCCTGGAACGTAGGAGGATGGACGAGTTAGAGTACCTCTTCAAGCACGCTCTTGCTCAGGAAGCGGCATATGAATCTATTTTATATGACAAACGAAAAGATTTACACTTGAGAGTTGCTCTCTCCATAGAAAAGGTCTTCGGAGACAAAATCCATGAATTTTACGGTATGCTCGCCTATCACTATAGCAGAGGTGAAGATCTGGAGAAAGCGGAAGAGTATCTGATAAAGGCCGGTGAGGAAGCTCTCAATTCTTCCGCATCAAATGAAGCCCTGAATTATTACCAAGAGGCTCTTAACCTTTACCTGAAGAAATATGGTGAAGCTGCTGATCCTGAAAAGGTTGCAATGTTTGATAAAAATATTGCCATAGCGTTGTATAACAAAGGGAAGTATGAGGAAGCTGTAAAGTATTTTGAAAAAGCACTTAACTACTACTGGGGAAAATTACCAAAGAATCCGGTTTCAACGTTATTTAAGTTTTTATCATCGGTTTTCCATTTCATAATAAGCCTGTACCTCCCTTCCTTGAAGTTTAGAAAATCTCCGACAGAAAGTGTCCATGAAGTTGTTGAACTTCATTATAAGAAGTGTAAGGCTCTGTCAGTCATAAATCCTAAGAGATATTTTCTTGAATATTTTTACATTTATAAAGATATCACAAATTACACTTTAGCGAAATTTGAATCAGGTCTTGAAATGTTTATGGGTGCCAGCACTTTATTTTCTTTTATGGGTTTTTCGTTCGGAATGAGCAGAAAGATACTGGATTCTGCTGCGGACAAATTTAATAAAGATGACGCAAAAATATACATTATTTATGATTTAACGGAAACGATCCATAATTACTTGGAAGGCAATTGGAAGGCAATAAAAAGGTATAATGATGACTTAGTCAAAAAAAATCTAAGTATTGGAGAAATCTATTCAGCATCACATCATTTGTTTTGGCATTGTCTTCCAAATATCTATCAAGGCCGCTTCCATATCGTGGAATCTATTATAAACAGACTAAAAGATATATTTGAAGTATACGGGAATGAGCTTTCTAAAATGCTTAAACAGTTATTGACTACTAGATTGTTAATGGAATGCCGTAAATTTCATGATGCTTTGAGTGAAATCGAGGAGGGCATTGATTTTGGACAAAAAACAGACCAAGGCCTCTCATTACTTCACATGTTTTCATGTAAAGCTCGAATACAGATGTTTATGGGGGATATTGAAGAAGCGGAGAAATCTTTAGAGAATGCGGATAAGATCAGGCGCGAGGTTAATACAATTCCTTGGCAGCTATCTAATTTTCTCAAAAGCAAATTGATGTATGATCTTTATCGATTGGAAGAATCAATAAAAAAAGGCAATCAAGAAGAATCATTTGAATACCGGAATAAAGCTATAAAATCAGGTAAGATGTTGTTAAAACAATCAAAGAAGGTGGCCGAACATCGGACGGAATCATACAGATTAATGGGAGTATACTATTGGTTAATCAAAAAGCAGAAAAATGCACTTATGTGGTGGAATAGATCTATTAGTGAGGGAGAACGACTCGGCGCTAGACTCGAGCTTTCAAGAGCCTATTTTGAAGTTGGTAAGCGATTACTTGAACCCGAGAGCAAGCACAGAGAGCTTAATGGTATCAAGGCCGAAGAATATCTTGAAAAGGCGAGAGTTTTGTTTGAAGAGATGGAACTGGAAGGGGATTTAAATGAGTTGAGTCGAGTCGCTGAGGGTTGGAAGTGATGTATTTCTGAAATTACTCTGACTTGTAGCAAAATAAGGCATGGATTTCTTGTGAAGCAATTCGGATTGCAACTGAATGGAAGATAAAGGTAAAGATTTGCTCTCTTCCTGTTCTGAAATTGACTTCGGCTCTGTCAACCTTTCAGAAGGAGAAAAGGAATTTTGCTGTGAATTGAACGATGAAGTTATTTCACTGTGTAAGTCCCTACCTCAATCAACTCAGACAGATGCGTTGCTTTTTTTTATGCAATACTTTCGGATACCAATCGGCCAACAGTTCTCCATCTTCACGCATTATTATGTACCTGCTTGGTCAATTATTTACTGGCTTATTCAATCCGATCATGGGGACAATGTGATAGCACATGAAGATAGAAAAAATGCAAAAATGGCACATTCCATGGCTTTGTTGCTGCATCCCCTCGATGATCATTTGAACGACGGTCAGATACCGGTTACACACATATCCTTGTTATTAAGAAGCCAGTGTTGGATGATCATGAACGAAGCTCTAAACCGTTTAGCTGATAGAGTTGATAAAGGAGAAGAAATTGTTCAGGGTTTCATGAACGATTACTATTCCAGTATCAGAAATTCGAAAGAGATTCCATCGCTGGGTACCTACTGTGATCACTTCAGGAAACAGATGGCAACATGGCTGATAGTCCCTGTTCTTGTGGCAAAAAGCCTAACCAAGAATGAGGAATTTACCGATGCTATACAGAACGCCTATGAATCCTTTGGCATTGCCTGGAGATTACTCGATGACATCAATGATATTCAAATCGATATGAAGAAAGGAGCACATTCTTCTGTTTATACCTGTCTTCCTGAACACATAAAGATTCATTGGGATAAAGGTAATGAAGATAAAAAAAACCATTACTCCAATGTTATTTTGGATTACATCCTGGAAAACGGCATTGTTGAAAGAATAAAGGAAAAAATTTGTTATGAACTGGATTCAGCCGCAACTATCGTTGCGGATTACAATATGGCAGGCCTGGCAGATGAATTTGTCTGTTTGTTGAGTCCCTTGAAGAATGGACAGAATTATTTATGAACGTGAATATTGAAGCAGAAAGCTACCCCGGCGTCATAAACGAAAGACTCGGCATTGAGGTGACAACATGCTGCAATATAGATTGTTCGCACTGCTTTGCCCGTGCCGGAATTTCGGAACCATCGAGTTTGTCCCTTAAAGTGGTTAAAGAGATAATAGGTGAGGGATATAATGTGGGATACCGGCACCTTCACATTACAGGAGGTGAGCCCCTCCTCTGGGACGGTTTGTTTGAGGCTGTGGATTATGCCTTTGTTATAGGATATCAAACCATTTTCCTAAATACTAACGGAACGCTCCTTACAAAAGATATCTGTGGGAGACTAGCAGCATATGATGGGCTTTCGATCTCCGTGAGCCTGGAAGGGACTGAAGGGCTTCATCATCATCTAAGGGGGGAAGGCTCATATAGACGGACCATTCACGGCATTGAAAGAGCACTGGATGCGGGGATCGATCTTTCCATATTTACAACTGCCTGCAAGAGTCTGCTTCCAGAATTGCCCCATTTCGCGGATGATTTATATAAAAAATTTCCCGAAATTAAGAATCTGACCCTCATACAGCTTATCCCCGTAACGGATGGGGTTTTTACCTTATCAGACGAGCTTCTCGAACCAGAAGACTTCTTGCAATTGGTAGATATGGTTTCGCTTTTGAATCTATTAGGTCTTAGGACTCGTTTCCTGAATAATCCATTGGCCTATGTTGCTTCAAAACTGCTTAAAATTCTCTGGATACCGAGCTCGGAGCCTCTATACTCCGAGGGAAGCATGATTGTCATGGCAAACCTGGATATTTGCCTTTCGCATTCCAGCAGGGATAGCTTCGGCAAGTACGAATTGGGTATGATCGGAAAAGTACAGGATTCTGAACAGTATCGAAAAGCAGTTGCAACGGATGGTATAACATGCCCCTCGTGCAAATATTCTAAGCTTTGCATGGGAAATGGCATGATTCGTCCGTCGGAATGGTATTGGGACATCCATTCTGATGTGCTCTATTGTCAAAAAGTATTGGATAGTATTGTACAATGAATCCAGGAATATTTGTAAGGCATTTGGTGTGTCATCTCGTCAACGTTTTCAGCCTAATTCAGTTTTGTTAATTGTGCTATTCATAATATCACAGTGAAAGGAGGGCATCATGAGTGTAGAACAAGTTCTGGACTTTATTTTAAAGGCAAAGGAGTGACCATTGGGAGCGGACCTCGCTACCGCCGCAGGAGTGGCGGCAAATGAGAAAGATGGAACGGAGAGAGTAAGACAGCTTATGCTTAGAGAGGGAGTGAACCCCGAGAATGTAGATAAATACGCAGGTGATATATATAAAGCTGTCAAAGAGTTTATAGACAACACTCAGTTTTGTGTGCCTCTTTATAAACCTAAATATTGAACGATTGAATCGATTTTTTTAGCTGGAACCGTAGCGAGGGAATATCTTACTCCCTCGCTACGGGTTTTATTCAGCGCGGCACCAGACAAAAAACGTGTCCCTCATACAAATATTCTGAACTTTGCATGGGAAATAGCAGGGTTCGGCCTTCGGAACGGTATTGCGACATACACTCCTATGTTCTGTATTATAAAAAGTACTGGATAGTGTTGTACATTGAATCGAAGAATAACTTTGAGGCATTTGTTGCATCATCCCGTCAACGTTTTCAACTTAATATTCTAAAGCATTTGATCTGGCATAACGTCAACGTTATCAACCTAATTTGAGGGGCCTGGAGCAAACAAGATAACTAAAGATTTCTAGTTTTCTTTCATGACGTTTGAAATTCCTTGGGTATCATGCTTCCGGCCGAATTGTTAATCATTCTATTCGTAATGTCGCAATGAAAGGAGAGTATCATGCCAATTACAATTCTGGAATTTGTTTTAAAGGCAAAGAAGTGACCATTGGGGCTAAAGCTCACCGCCGCGGGAACGGTGGCTAATGAAACACAAGGAAAGAAAATGGTTTATGCGCTTATGGAGGAAGAGGAAGTCCAACCATCAGATTTAAACGATGCCAACGCTTTAATAGTATACAAAGCTGTTAAAGAGTTTATAGCCAACACTAAGTTTAGCCCGACTATTGGTCCAAAATATTGAACGGATGAATCTATACCTTCTATGCGGGACCCGTACCGGGGAATTCCCTATTTCTCCGTTTCGGGTCCCCATCAAGCTGATACCATATTGTGTAGGTTACATTAAATCGTTTGATTTTTCAGCGACACTCTTGAAGGACATAAGAGCTTGAAATTCAGGTGTCGGCGAGTCGAGAATAAACCGACGAAGCATGAGCCGCTAAATGATGATTTTGAAACCCCATCTTCTAGCCAGACTCCCCTGAATCTCTGCAACTGACATTCGTCATGAGTACAGTTGCCTAAAGGAACATACATGATTGTTCTCATTAATGTTCTATAAATAGAGGAATCATGGTTTCAAGGTGCAAGATTCTGGCGAAAGAGGTACTAATGATAAAAAAAAGACTGGAGGCGATGTATTGGATTGTGATGTAATGATTGTTGGCGGAGGACCAGCAGGAATCTCCACCTGGCTTCATCTGCAAAAAGATAACCCTCAATTAGCCAGCCATACTCTTGTGATTGATAAGGCTGTTTTTCCCCGTGACAAGTTGTGCGCTGGTGGAGTAGGGGGGTGGAGTGCTGACGTATTAAAACACCTGGAGATCGAACTCGACATTCCGTCCGTTTTTGTTTCTTATGTAGATTTTAAATTTGGAAAAGAAATATATCACTTCCACGAACCAAATTGCTTTAGGGTAGTGCATCGGATCGATTTTGATCATGCGTTAGTAAAAACTGCCCTGAATCGTGATCTCAAACTAAATGAAGGCGAAATGCTCATCGATATAACCCGCGACCAAAGTAGGCTGTTTGTAAAGACCAATCGAAGAAAATATAAAGTGCAAACCCTCATTGGTGCTGACGGAGCGCTCAGTGCTGTAAGCAGAAAGATGATGCCTTCTCGAAAACCACACCTTGCGAAAACGATTCAGATCTACGCTAAGGTTGATCCTCAATTCGACACCGAATTCCATGAAAAAAGGATGTCAATCGATTTAACGCCTTTCAAGGAGGGATTACAGGGTTACCTATGGCATTTTCCTTGCCTGATAGATGGAACTCCTTCAATAGCGCATGGCATAGGTGATTTCCGGATTCAGCGTGACAGGCCTAAGGCAGATATGAAAAAAATATTCAGCCGTGAATTACAGTCCCGGAATATACATCCGGAACCCAAATTGTGGTCAAGCAAACCGATTCGTTGGTTTTCAAAGGAGGATCTCGTATCACGGCCAAATGTACTATTAGTAGGAGATGCCGCAGGCATTGAACCGGCGTTCGGAGGAGGGATCCACCTGTCTTTATCATATGGTGAGGTGGCAGCCCAGGCAGTTATTGATGCGTTTCAAAATAATGACTTCTCCTTTCGTGACTATGGAAAAAGGCTTCAATCTCATTTAGTGGGAGAGTGGATACAGAACTGCACTCGACTGGCATTGGAAATGTACAGCGGTAGGATGAATCCCCTAGATGCTGCTCGGGAGCTGTTTCCTGAAACCCGTTTACCCCCAGACCTAATATCTCAAATGGTCTCGGAAGTCGAAAAGGCTTTGCGCAATTCTTGAGGTGTTACTATCCTATATCAAAATGTTGTGATTCAGAATTATTGCCTTATATTATTCAACATAATCGCGTTAAGTTACTTTCTTACCCCACTTTAGACACACGAAATACATTGCCAAGCAGCTATCAGCATCAAATCAGAGTCTCCCTTTGATTTGATTGTAACTAACCCATTAATATAACAATAGTTTCCATCCTTTATTTTCAAACCACTCAAGCGTTTGCATTTCAGTTTCAAGCATATCTGAGGGCAAATTCTTAAATCTATTCTTTAGATTGAGCTTCATCTCCGGTATTAGCGATAGAGCGAGTTTGCGATTCGAATAGAGGCGCTCAATCATTTCTTCAGGAGAAACAATTCTATTCAAATGCGTGAGATAATTTAGTGGTTCCTTATAGGCTTCATCGAAATCCACATATTTTTTCGAAAAGATTGCCCATCTAATCCAGTCTTCTAAATTATTGAGTAAAATTTTAATGTCCCAATTTTCAGGTTTCTCATATAATTGACTTCCGGGCAATACGTGCAGATTTTCGATCCAATAAATAAATCCCCCCGCTTTGACCACCTGATGCATTATTTCTTGAGTTTCTTGAAATTCAGAATTGGTTTCACCCGGCAGGTTACTGATCCATGAGGTCAGAACAATACCCCCTCTCTCAGCAATTCGTTTTACGCTGTCTATGATTTGCCTTGAATTTGACCTCCTGCCTATTCGTTTTAATAGAGAATTGGATCCGCTTTCGCATCCCATCGTGTATCTAAAAAATTTTGCCTTAATCATTTTTTCTAATAATTCTTTATTTTCAAATATAACGGGGTGAGTTTCCAATTCGAAATATAAAGCGAGATTTTCTCTAATAATATTCTCAATGAGTTCCATCATAAACGAAATGTTTAAAAAATGATTCTCTCCGAGGAATATGTCATTAAATCCCTTTTCCTGATAAACACGCAATTGCTCCAGAATTTTATCTATTTTTAAGGTTTGATAGGCACGAGTGTTTATATCTTTATTGTTGCCTACGCAATATGCACATTTTTCAGGACAAAGACCGCGTGAAATATTTATAAAATGACGTTTTTGCCAAAATATATTTTTAAAGGGGGGCGAGTCCGGATGAATTATCGGAATTTCATCCAATTCTAAAACACTGTCCTTGCGAAGCGGATTGTAGATATAATTGTCATTACCATCCCTAAAAGCGACTCCGTTAACATCATTCAAATCGAAGTCTTTTAAGGTTAGAGATTTTTCAAGAATCTTCTTAAATGATTTTTCTCCTTCTCCCAGAATTATTCCGTCTATTTCCTTCGAAGAGTTTAAAAATTCTTTCCAGTAAGCCGTTGCCATATATCCACCTAAAAAAATTTTACTATCAGGGAATAATTTTTTGTATAAATTTGAAATAAAGAGGGCGCCGCCGCAATATAAATACCAATGGACTTGAATACCGCAGACATGCGCCGGATAATTTTTCAATATCATCTCCACAGAATTTTTTACCTGATTTTCATTTATCCCAAAACGTCTTATATAATGCATCTCATGGGGAATATGAACTACTCGCACTTTAAAACCGCAATCATGTAAATATTGTGCGATATGAATGATACCCAATGGGATTATCATTGAAAGATCTTCGTAATCCTCCGCATTTTGATGGGGAATCGCTATACCATCGTTGCTGTAACTGTAGTGAGTCGAGATCAAAATAGCATCATACATGTAAAGCTCCGGGTGTTTTCATCTTCTTGATATTTATGGAAAGATATTTATTCGCTTTTGCACGCAGATTTAATGTGGTTTTATTGATGAGGGATCCCGAGATTACCTTATAAAAAATGAGGTCAGATCTCAAAAAATAAGTTTTCTATCACCCAAGACAAGGAGAAGAATTTTGAACTTCAAAAATTGAATATTTAAGATTTTCCCCTGGTATTTCCGCTGGTTGTTGATAACCCTTCAGAACAAAAACTACTTCTTCTACTATCCTTTTTGAAATGCTTTAAGACGTTCTTCAAGGTCAGGGCCGCGGCCGGGGCTGTTCTCCCGTTCAAACTTGAGTCCCTCTTGGAGAGTGCGTTTCTGCCCTTCGGTTACCAGCCATTTGTCGGCACGGAGAGTAAACCAGGAGTTTTCCAGGAATCCCCGCGCCATCTCGATGGCAGCGTCCATAAGCTGATCATCGGGTACACATCGATTTGCCAGACCAAGATCCACAGCTTCGGCTCCGCTTATCACCCGTGCGCTAAACATCATCTCCTTGGCCTTTATGGGGCCAATGCGGCGTGGCAAACGCTGGCTCATACCCCAGGTGGGGGACATGGCCCATTTACCGTGGGTGTCACAAAATTTGGCCGATTCAGCAGCCACCATCAGATCGCAGGCGAGCGCCAGTTCCAGGGCACCGGTGTAACAGTGGCCCTGAACAGCAGCAATCACCGGCTGGGGCAGGGCTTCGATGGCGTCAAGGGTCTCTGCCTGAAAGTGGCGTGAAGGGGCTTCCTCACCAGCCTGGATGGCTTTCAGGTCGTTGCCGGCGGAAAAAGACCGTCCCTTACCGCAGAGTATCACCACGCCTATGTCGTTAGTTTTTTTCGCGATATCGTCGATATGATTTCGCAGTTGTACGAAAAGCGATGGACTCAAAGCATTCAGGGACTCTGGTCGGTTAAGGGTAAGAATCGTGAGACCATTGTTATCTTTCCTAAGTACAAGTTCTGCCATGATGGTGCCCTCCTAAGTTTTACATGATCTAAATTTTTAATCAGAATAAGGAGATAACACAAACTTTTAATGAATCGTTATCATTTTTTATTTGCAGCTAAGTAGGCCTTTATGAATTGATCAACAAGATTTCTCACTGATTTTGGGATTGAATCCACACTCGTCCCATAACTATAACTCAATTCCCCTTTTTGCCAGGTAGGGGCATTAATTTTTATGCCAGGGTTACGTGCGAGAAAAGCTGCCTGTTGGACTTGAAGATAGATATTGAAGATTATAACATCCTTGTCCTTAATCTCGAAAATCTGTGTAAATAGTTCTAGACGACAGAGGGGATAATTTTGAGACCTTCTTAATCTACCAAACTCTTCTTCATCTACCATCTCTATTCCAGCATCTTGCAGTTGTTGTTCAATATCAGCCTTTAATCTTTCACTCGTTAATCCTCTTTCTACGATTTTCGGGTTAATGGGTGCTACATTTAAAAATACCTTCCGTAATCCACCCAGAACACGAAGGGCAACTTCATCCTCGATTGCGAAAACAGAAGAATTGAGATTCAATGCTATGGTTAAAAAACATGTAATACCTAAGAGGAACTTAATACGGTTTTTTGTTTTCACGACCCATACCTCCTGACTTTAAAATAGGTGCATGACATATAACCCAAATTGAGCTAAAACTCAATTAGTTGTTACTGTTCTTTTTCCTCTTCCATTGCTGGGTCCACATGGACAATGACCCGATCAAGATCCTCAACTTCCTCAGCCAAGCAACTTTCCACCGCCTTTGCGATCCTGTGCCCTTCGATAACGGTCAGTTGGCCATCAACAACAATATGGGTCTCCATCTGGTAAAGGCCCCCTGAGGTTCGAACCCTGATGTCATGTACCTCATTGACCCCTTCCACACTTAGAGCGCATTTGGTAATTTTACACAGGATTTCGGGTGGGGGAGCGGTATCGGTAAATTCACGAAGACAGTTTCTGAGGACATCCAGACCCACTTTTACGATGAAGAAGGAAACCAAAAGGGCAGCGAAGGAGTCGAGTATGAACCAGGATGGTTTTATTAACGTTCCTGCGACACCCAGTAAAACAGCCACAGAAGAGAGGGCATCAGAGCGATGATGCCATGCGTTGGCCACGACCAACTGGCTTTTGATTCGCCGTCCAGTGTGTACAGTGTAATGATAAAGAGCCTCTTTTAAAGCAATAGATACAATTGCCCCAACGAGAGCTAAAACTGTGGGGTGGTATTCCGTATGACCGTAGATATTTAATACAGCATCAATTCCCAGATATAAGGCCGTGGCAATAAGAGCCAACCCCACGATGGCCGATGCCAAGGTCTCGATCCGAGCATGCCCAAATTGGTGTTCCTCATCCGGGGCCTTACAACCAATCCTGAGACCAAAGAGGACAACAGCATCGGTAAAAAGGTCGGAAACAGAGTGGACTGCATCCGCAATAAGAGCCTGGCTTTGACCGTAGATACCCGCCAAGAACTTGAAAAGAATCAATAAAAAATTAACCACGGCTCCCACCAGTGTAACCGACCGGCCAGCTTGGGCTGAGATTATCTTTGATTCATGCAGAAGTTTTTCCAATGAGGGCAACCTCTTTATTAATCCCTTAAAACTTCCCACATGGCGGGATGGTTCCAGCTTTGCTATGCGGGTAGGATAGTGTCTTTTCATATCTCTCGCCCGCTTCGCTAGAGCACGCTAAGGTCACAGAGGTAAATTTTTTTCTAGTTAAAAATCTCTATAGCTCTGTGCTCTCTGTGAGAGACATAAAGACTGTTTCAGGGTCAAATTTCAAGCCACCCTTCTTGGGGGTGGTAATTGATTAGTTTAACATGGCTTTGTATCTGATTTTTGTCAATCTTTCAATGATCTTATGCCTTGCGGGAAAACCAGTGGGTGGTGTTCAGACAGATTTTTCCCAGCATGAGTATGACGGGTACCTCAATGCGCACTCCAACCACTGTTGCAAGAGCTGCACCGGAATGGATTTATTCTGCAACATCTTTGGGACTTTAACTCGATTGGGATCGGGAAAAGCCTTCATGACCTTGATAAAACCCTTCATTTGGCGCTCCTAATATATTCTATTTTTTAAATATATAATCATTTATTTGTCTTATATAAGGGTATTTGGGATTAATTAAGTACATTTACATTACCCTCTGTGAAAGCTATAAATGTAAGTGGTGGTTTTTTTGAAATGAGGAACCTTATTGAATTTGACGAACCGATAGAATAAGATGGTGTAGAAAGATACTGAGTCGGGCAGGTCTCACTCCTGAATAATTACAAAATATATTTAGATGGGAGCAGAAAGATGAAGGGTGGATATATTGGGAAGATGCTATTTGTTGATCTCTCTACCGGTCAGATAAAGGCGGAAAAAGCTGATGATGAACTTTACCGGTCCTTTATGGGCGGTTACGGTATTGGGGCCCGAGTCCTGTTCAGTCGACAGCCGGCCAGTGTTGACCCTCTGGGGGCTGAGAACATGCTGGGATTCGTCACTGGCCCCCTCACGGGCACTCCGGCCCTATTCGGCTCTCGCTTTACGGTGGTAGCCAAATCACCCCTCACCTCTACCTGGGGCGATGCCAACTGTGGAGGAGCTTTCGGCCCGTATCTCAAATTTGCCGGCTACGATGGGGTATTTTTTAGGGGTATCTCGGAAAAGCCGGTCTATCTGCTGGTTGATGAAGACCGGGTCGAACTGAGAGACGCCCACCACCTCTGGGGAAAGGACACCTGGGAGACCGAAAATATTCTACAAAGTGAATTAGGCAAAGAGGTTAAAGTAGCCTCCATAGGCCCGTCAGGAGAGAAGCTATCCCTCATCTCGGCGGTGATCACCGACAAGGGGAGAGCGGCCGGACGCTCCGGCCTGGGGGCCGTGATGGGCTCCAAGAAGCTCAAGGCAGTGGCTGTCAGGGGACAGCAGTCTGTGCCTATCGCCAATAAGGCGCGTCTTGATAAGGAGAGGAGAAGGTGCTTAAAGGAGCTTAAAAAAGTTGCTGGCCCAACACTCATGAGTCCTACGCTGCTGAGAGAGTTTGGCACCTGTGGACTGACAACCACGATGGTGAAGATCGCAGGTGCAGCCATTAAAAACTTTGGTGGCGTTGGAGAAATGGATTTCCCCAATGTCAAGGAGATTGACGGTAGGGCCGTGATAGAGCACCAGCAGCGGAGGTATGGCTGCTGGGGTTGTCCCATTGCCTGCGGCGGCCTCATGAGGGCTGGAAAGGGTGAGTATCGCTACCGGGCCGGGACCCATAAACCGGAATATGAGACCATCGCGGCCTTTGGCCTGGACTGTCTTAACGAAAACCTGGAATCCATCGTCAACCTCAACGATATCTGCAACCGATACGGTCTGGATACCATCTCTGCAGGGTGCACCATGGCCTTTGCCATCGAGTGTTTTGAGAACGGGATCATTAACACCAAGGACACGGAGAACACTGAACTGACTTGGGGCAGCCACCGGGCTATCGTTGAAATGACAGAGAAGCTGGCGCGAAGGGAAGGGCTGGGGGATGTGCTTGCGGACGGGGTACAGAAGGCTGCGGAAAGAATCGGCAAGGGTGCAGCGGAGTACGCCATCCATATTCAGGGGCAGGAGGTCCCTTCAGCAGATCCCAAGCGTTTCCCCGCCTTCGCTACTGTTTATGCTCTCAACGCCACCCCTGCACGGCACACCCAGGGCTCAGAAGGGTATATGCCTCTCGACCTGGAGCTACCCCCCTTTGACCAAAAGTCCTATGCCGGAAGAGGAGAGGCACATAAAATATCCAGCAACATCATGCATGCCATAAACTGCGCAGGTGTCTGCCAGTTCGGCTACATGTATGGCATAGGCGCTCACGACCTGCCCCAATTCCTGTCTGCTGTGACTGGTTGGGAATACACCATCGAAGAGCTGCTCCGGATTGGGGAGCGGGTTGCCAACCTGCGGCAGGCCTTTAATATGCGTGAGGGAATAACTTTAGCCGATTTAGTGGTGCCGGGGCGGGTTTTGGGCAAGCCGCCTCAACAAGTGGGCCCGGTAGCCGGTAAGGAGGTGGACATGAAGACCCTGGCCAAGGATTACCTGACCGCAATGGACTGGGACGTTGATACGGGAAAACCGAGTAAGAAAAAGCTCATGGAGCTAGGCCTGAATGACGTAGCCCAGGTTCTCTGGCCATAGGGCAAAGCCCTTTACCCGAGATGATCAATCAAGGAGATAGATATGGATGAGGAACTTTGCGATGTGTTGATTCTGGGAACTGGTCCAGCCGGCCTGCAGGCGGCTATTCATGCTGCACGGAAAAAGGTTTCTGTCTTCGTTTTGGGGAGACTGCATAAGAGCAGCGCATACAGGGCCCATATTGAAAACTACTGCTGCATCAGCGGGATGACGGGCGAGGTGATGTTGAATGAGGGCCGGATACAAGCTGAAAAGTCCGGGGCACAATTCCTGGATGAGGATGTGATTGATCTATCTCAAGAAGAGGAATGGTTTGTGGTCCATTCGGAGAGCGGAAAGATATTTAAAAGCAGATCTCTGATTCTGGCCATGGGCATCTCGCGTAAAAAGCTGAAGGTCCCGGGTGAGAAAGAATTATTAGGTCGTGGGGTGAGTTACTGTGTTGAATGTGATGCTAACTTCTATAGGGGTGAGCCTGTTGTGGTAACCGGGTGCGAAAGTGCTGCCGTCTCAGGCGCACTGACTCTGCTCTTTTATGCCAGTGAGGTTCACCTGGTTTGCGAAGAACTTGAGGTGTCTGAACCCATGGCCCAACAATTAAAAGAGGCCACCATCCATTTTCATGAAGGTAGAAAAGTCAAGGCGATCATAGGTGAATCTGAAGTTAAGGGTGTCCTTCTCGATGACGGGACTCGGCTTGATGTAAACGGGATATTCATTGAGTTGGGGGCAAAGGGGGCTATTGAACTGGCCACTAAACTGGGTGTCACCCTTGACAGCGAGTCCATGCAGTTTATCGTGACCAATAAGAAGCAGGAGGTTAACATTCCCGGTGTCTATGCTGCCGGCGACATATGCGGGCCTCCATGGCAGGTGGCCAAAGCTGTGGGGGAGGGCTGTGTAGCAGGACTGGAAGCAGCGGCTTATGCGAAAAAGTTTCAATAAAAATCATGACGAAATCACCGTCAACTCCATCTAAGGTTTCTCCTTTCATTTCGAGTGGATTCGCCTTTCAAAATGGATTATTATTAGCGCTTCCTCTTATGATGCCGTAAGAGATAATACACGCTCCTGAAAAAAGGAAAGAAACCGCGAAGCATCCACATTGACGGATACATCTGTATTGGGAGGTTTTTTCCACATGGGTTTGATGGGACGCTGATCTGCCACCATCATACCCTCAGTGAATTCCCAATTCGTTTCTATCTCAACGTGCATAGCTTCTGTGGTAACAAAAGAAGGATCAATCACAACACCAACAGCCAGAGGATCATGTAAAGGGAAACTCTCCTCTCCTTCATGCTCTTCAACAAATGCAAAAAGCTTTTCCGTACAATCATAAATGAACTGATTAACAACCGTTTGGCGTGAAGCAAGTGCTTTCGTAACCATATCTTTAGTGAGTCTAACCTGGTGTGTAACATCAAGTCCCACGACGGTTAAGGGGATACCTGAATTAAAGACTACGCTTGCAGCGTGAGGATCAAAATATATATTGAACTCAGCAACCGGGGTCATATTACCAGGAACACCCACGGCACCTCCCATCAATACAATGCGGTCTATTTTTTTCATTGTTACCCTATCCTTCTCGATTGCTGAAGCGATATTGGTAAGGGGGCCCAATGAGATCACCGTGATGGGCTCTGAATTGATAGATAGCTGATGGAGAATTTCATGAACAGCATCTCCGTCAGAGAGTGTCGTTGCTGGAGACGCATAACGAGGATTACCTGAGGCATCACAAAATCGATGAAGCTCTCCCAATCCATCATCTCCATGGAAATGGGTAGCAAAAAAAGGGTCCTTTTTCAGGGGTCTTGATGCCCCTCTGGCCACAGGGGGTTTTTCAATGGAAGGTACCAGGGACAGAACCGTGAAGATGTTTCTCGTCGCACTATCCACCGGTACATTTCCGCTCACGGTTGTGATGGCAACAATTTCCAGTTCGGGTGATTGCAGGGCCAATAAGAGGGCCAGGGCGTCATCAATTCCGGGGTCAGTATCAATGATAACTCGCTTCGGCATGGTATCCACCTCATTAAGGAGTAAAAGGTTTCTTTCACTTATTAGGAAGAAGGGAGTGTGCTGTCAATACTAAATTTATGAATCAAACTTTGATATCTTTCCATGATCAGATGCTTATCTCAACCAAATCATAAAAACCCATGGGTAAATGAATTCTTGACAGATCTTACCCCAATTTTTTAAAGTGCTACCAATCTGATGACCCCATTTAAGTTTTATCCGGCAAAATGATTCGATTTTGGTGAATTTCCTTAATAATGGGGCTCAATCTTCTTGTAGGAGAAAAGGATAAAGCGGCTTTGGAGCCGTAAACAGAAAATTCGGGAAGGAGGGTTTAATCCGCCGGACAAGGGTTTAATTCCCCGCCGCTTGCGGCGTTACAATGTTTTTGTAGATACCCCGCTGCTCTGCGGCGGGGTAGTTCCTTGCTTAAGAAGAAGGAAGGGGTTTTCTAAACATGGAATTTAACGTGATTGTTACAAGTGAAACAAATGAAAGACTAACGGATTTATTAATGCAACTCGACCAATCCATACCGGAGCACACATCAGGGGTAACTGTGGAGGCAACCAAAAGAGAAGGATTTTTCAGAATATTATGGAAATACGGTGAGCAAGAAATTGATGGGTGGCCAACAAGGATCTGGAATGGAAGTTTTATAGCTAGAAATGCAACAGGAATATTAGAAAGTTTATTAAGAAGGAGTAAAGTACCTTTTCAGGAATATGAAAGAATAGAGATCGAAGATCCTAAGGTAGAAGAACTCAATTGATCTTTACCAGAAGAACCTCAATTGATCTACAGACCGAAAAAAAATGATCAGATGATATAATCTTTTAATTGCCTTGAGCCGGATTAGAAAAATCATTAACAGAAAAACTAACAGTTGGAGGAATTGATTATGAGTGAAGACGCATATACGAGACTTAGAGAATTTTTTGATGCAATGCCGGGAGGGTTCCCTGCAACCGACAGCGGCGTTGAGATTAAGATTCTGAAGAAGCTTTATACGCCAGAAGCCATCTCATTGGTAGAAAAACCAGGTATGGAGGCACCTCCAATCGATTTCCAAGATACATTCCGAAGAATCAAAGCTGAACGCGGATTAGCTATCAACTATCTCGCAACAACCAAATTTAAGAGCTCACACCTTAGATCCAAAGCCATGTTGTCTATAAAGAGACGCTCCAACTCATATTCCGTGGTGAATTCATAGTCACCAAGGATATGCATCCCATTGATAGTGGCTTCATTTAAATCCCCTTCAGCGCCTCTTTGACCCGTTCGGGCGTCATGGGGAGTTGGAGCATCTTGGCGCCCGTTGCATCATAAACGGCCGTTGCAAGCACACCGCCCATGCAGACGATGGCAGGTTCGCCGCCCCCTTTAGGGGGAAGGGCTGAATTCTCGACAAGTACCGTCTCGATCTTGGGCAGCCATGAGAAGCGTGGAATCTCATAGGTATCAAAATTGATGTCTAAAACTTCACCATTTCTAAAACGAACCTCTTCGGCCAGGGCGTAGCCCAGTCCCATTGTGATACACCCTTCCATCTGTATAGTGGCCCCCTGGGGATTGATCACCTGGCCCATATCCTGTGCACATACGACTCGCTTCACGCGGATTTTTCCGCTCTTCTTGTCCACTTCAACCTCGGCCATGGACGCCACAAAGGTCTCCGAATCAATGCCACAGGATATCCCGTAGCCTCGACCACTGGGCGTCTTTGCTGATGTCCAGCCGAATTGTTTCCCAGTCGCTTCAAGAACCCTTTGCATTCTCTTATCCTTCAAATGGCTCAAGCGGTATTCCAAGGGGTCTTTCCCCGCCTTCGATGCCATGATGTTGATGTGTAAATCCCTGGCATAAATGTTGGTGTTGGCGGCCGGGGCCCGCCAGGGTCCAACGGCAAAGGGGTGGATGCCGGGACCGATTCGCCATTCCCCGTAAACAGCCTCACGGTGATGGGGAATTTCGTAAAAATTTTCGCAGCCCCTCTTGCCTGCAAAATAAACGTTGTAATCCCAGAACACCATATGGCCCGCACCATTGATACCCGAGCGTATTTTTACCACCGCAGCAGGCCTGAAAGTATCATAAAAGAATTCTTCTGCCCGGCTCCAGACAAGCATGACGGGTTTACCAGCCAGTTTGGCCAAGCGTGCCGCTTCCACAGCCTGGGGTGAGGCCGCCTTTCCGCCAAAACCCCCTCCCACAAAAGGTGCGATGACACGAACATCATTAGGGGAAAAGTCCAGCTCCCGGGCGACAAGCATTTGGGTCCCGAAAGGGGTCTGGGTCGATGCCCAGACCGTGGCCTTATTCCCATCAATTGCGGCAAGGGCCGTATGGGTCTCCATGGGGGCATGAGACACATAGCTGTTCAGGTAAGTTTCCTCAATAACGACGGAGGCCCGTTTTCCTCCTGTCTTGAGATCCCCTGCCTCGGATGCTATGGTCGGTTTTGGGGCCTTCTTGAGTAAGTGGTCGAAAATGTTTTTGTCGTCCACCCCCGTATTGGGTAAATCAAAATGTGCTTTGATTTTATTAAGCGCCTTCTCGGCCTCGTCAGGGTACTGGTGGAGGACGGCAATCAGATCGCCATCTCGAATAATCTGCACACCCTTTATGTTTTCGGCGGCGGAGGTGTCCACGCCCTTCAATTTTGCACCATGGGCGGGGGGTCTCAAAATCTTGGCGTAGACCATGCCAGGAAGACGAATATCGCCCGCGTATTGAGCCCGGCCGGTAACCTTTTCAAAGGCATCCCTTCGCAAATAGGATTTGCCGCTTATTGTAAATTCAGACGCCGGCTTGAAAGGGGGGAGGTCTTTCAAGTGTCTTTCTATGGTTTTACCTTCGGTCAGCCTTCCGTATGTCACCCTGTTCATGGGCCTGACCCTGTCAAATACAACCCCATCCTTCGTGGCCAAACGGTCAACAGGACACAAAAGGTAATGGGAGGCCAGTTCCTTCAGGACACCTTTCGCCTCGCAGGCTGCCTCCCTTACAAAGTTTCCATAGACCCGGGTAGATAGGGATCCCCAGGTCCCGGAGTCCCACGGACAGAGGTCCGTGTCTCCCATAACCATGTCCACGGATTCGTATGGAACGTCAAGTTCCTCCGCCAACATCTGCGCAAATGACGTTATGGGGCCCTGACCCATCTCGATTTTTCCTACAATACATGTCACTCTGTTATCCGCATCTATTCTGAGGAAGGCGTTGAAATCGGTGGGCACATTCCCGGTGAGAAAACCCTCACGTCGCGTCCGGGCCTGGACTGTCGGATCTCCAAAAGTGAAATAAACGATGATGCCGCCGCCCGCAAGGCCCAGGCGTTTGAGAAATTCCCGGCGGTTTACCGGCAAGGAGGATGCAAGAATGCCGGTGTCTTTTTCCCAATGATCTTCCTTTCCCATCACGACACCCCTCCTTTCATCTCTTCGGCTGCGGTCTGAATCGCCTGAACAATCCGGACATGGGCGCCACAGCGGCAGAGGTTCTCGTCCATTTCTGCGATGATTTGGTCTCGTGTTGGTTTTGGGTTCGTTAATAAGAAACCACAGGCCTTGAGAATCATCCCCGGGGTGCAGAATCCGCATTGAAGGGCGTCATGCTTCATAAAAGCCCTTTGGAGGGGGTGAAGCTTTCCGTTCTTGGCGAGGCCTTCAATTGTCCTTACCTCTTTCCCTCCGATGGATCCAACGGGCGTCTGACACGATGGAACCGCTTCATTATCCACAAGAACCGTACAGGAGCCACACAACCCCTCCCCGCAACCGTATTTTGCCCCGGTAAGACCCAGATCGGTTCGCAGGACCCATAAAAGCATTCGCTCGCCGTCGACCGTGATGCTCATAGGTTTGTCGTTAAGGGTGAACTGGATGGTTTCGATCATTTTGGACCTCCTTCTTTTTAATGTGATATTGTCCTGTCATGCACAGGTTTGCGATACTATCCTCTCCATTCAAATCCTACAGTCCGACCTTATTTTTGTACTCAATATTGATCATATCAAGCTTGAATAAAATCAAATTTGGCCGTATGATGAGGTATTGGAGTATTGAAGAAAATTTTTAAAATATTAATTCCTCAGCAATTATAAATGACAATAGTAAACGATTTCACATATATTCTTAGATTCCCAGCAGGCAAAGAATTTGATTTAGAATTATTAGCTAGCTTATCTCCCGTTATAGAGTATTTTGGAAATTACAGAAAAAAGTATGGCATAAATGCTGAAGGAACTCAAACTTTTGAATTCAAATTTGGTGAAGACGGAGAGCTTTTAGATAAAAAAATATATTCTGGTAAAGGATGGAAATTGGGGTAATCTGCACAAATCAGCCAACATAAAAGACAGGATCATTCGGCTGTGACTTTTCCATTCTTGATCCAACATATCCTATAAGCCCATCTCAAATAACAAAAAGACACTGAAAGTTACCAAGCAATGAACGGCCGCTGATCCTCAGAAAACAGTAAAAGGGGTCCGGGAACGCCTCGATCAGGAGATGTGACCTTTTTGTTAAAAGGGCGCCTCCCCATCCGGGGTACAATCTCAAAAAGGAGGAGAAAATGGATTTCGGGTACACAGAGGAACAGGAAGCTGTTCGCAAAATGGTCAGATCGTTTGCCGAAAACGAGATCGAACCGGGTGCCGAGGAGCGTGACAAAACAGGCAAGTTCGATTACGGATTGTACCGACGCCTTGGAGAGCTTGGCATATGCGGAATGCGTTTTCCTGAAGAGTATGGCGGAAGCGATGCGGGTTTTTTAACCTGGTGTCTTGCCCTGGAGGAGATGGGAAGGGTGGACCTTTCACTCTCCTGGAGTCTTTTCGTCGGCACCGGAACAACCATGAGAATTCTCAACCTCGGCACCCCGGAGCAGATCGAGCAATTCAACGACAAATGGATCCTTCCAACCATAAAAGGAGAGGCTCTGGGTGCAGGCGCCATAACAGAACCGGGGGCTGGTTCGGATACCAGCAGAATCCAGACAACAGCCGTACAGGAAGGCGACGAATGGGTCATCAACGGAACCAAGGCGTTCATCACCAACGCGGGCCTGGACATCTGCAACGTGGCTTCCGTCGTATGCCTGACCGACAAAGAGAAGAAAGAATTCGAGATGATCCTCGTCCCGGTGGGCACACCAGGATATCGCATAATGCCCCCATACCGGAAAATGGGGCTTCGGTCTTCTTATACTGCCGAACTGGCTTTCGACGGTTGTCGGGTTCCTCTTATTAATGCCATTGGCGAAAGAGGAGCAGGTCGGGCAGATACCGTAAAACTCCTGGCTATAGGTCGGGTATCTCTGTGTTCAACGGCGCTCGGCTTACATCATGCATGCTACGAACAGGCGATAAAGTACGCAAAGATGAGGGTTGCATTCAAGCAGCCCATATTTGAGTTCCAGCATGTCCAGGGGATGCTTGTGGATATGGCACTGGATATGGAGTTGAGCCGAATGATGCGCGATAAGGCAGCGCTTCTGATAGATCAGGGAAAACCTCACATGAAGGAGGCTTCAATGGCCAAATACTTTTGCTGCGAAGCCGCCATCAGGGCAGCCAACTCCGCCGTTCAGATCCATGGGGCAACAGGTTACATGGATGAATGCGCTGTTTCGAGATACTATCGGGACATCAGGGCGGCCACCATTGCTGATGGTACAACTCAAATCCAAAAATGGATCATTGCAAGAGAGATCGGTCGAGATTGGACTTAGGGAACTGGATAAGGCATATGGTCTTAAAAACACCGGCAAGCGGGGATATTCTTTGCTGAAAAGCCAAACCTAATTGGAATAGAAGACAGGGGGTGTTAAACATGTCACAATCAGGATCGGGAAAGAGACAGGTTTCACTAATCGCGGATATGCTTGAGTTGCCTTCTTCTCCCTCGGAGAAGGCACATCTCATCGGCAGCAGATGCCGGATTTGTAAAGAAGCATTCTTTCCAAAACGTCATTACTGTGCCAGCTGCACGTCGGCAGAAATGGAGGAGATACCTCTCAGTCAAAAGGGCAAGATTCACACCTATACCATCTCAAGGGCCACACCGCCAGGCTCCATCATGAAAGCCCCTTACGGCATAGCGCAGATTCAGCTTCCCGAAGGCGCCATGGTGATCGCTGTTCTTGCGGACTGTGACCTGGAGGCCCTCAGCATCGGAAAAGAAGCGGAGCTTGTGGTGGAAAAGGTCAAGGAAGACGAAGGGGGCAATGATGTCATGTCCTTCAAGTTCAAACCGCTTTGATGGAGGTATGGATATGAGAGAAGTTGTAGTAATGGGTGTGGGAATGCACAAGTTCGGAAGATTTCCTGACAAGAGTGTGCAAGACCTGGGTCGAGAAGCCATCCAGAATGCATTGGAAGACGGGGGGATTCCGTTTAAGGAGATCGAGGCCGCCTACGTGGGCCATGTCTATCAGCCCATGGGGACCGGCGCCGACGTGGTGAACCAGTTCGGACAGACAGGCATTCCCATAACCAACATGGAAGTTGCATGCACCAGCAGCACCCAGGGGCTTATTCGGGCATACTGGGAAATTGCCAGTGGTCTGTACGACGTTGTACTGACAGTGGGTGTAGAAAAGATGCAGCGTGGACTGCTTCAGGGAACCACTGCACCAGGGAGCTACGAAGAGGTTATGGGCTTGAAGGTCATGCCCGCAGTTTACGCCATGAAGACAAAAAGGCACATGCACGAATACGGAACCACCTTCAGACAACTTGCCATGTGCTCGGTGAAGGAGCACAAGAACGGCTGCTTGAACCCTTACGCCCAGTACCAAAAGCCCTGCACTGTTGAGGAGGTGATGAATTCGAGGATGATCGCAGACCCCATCACGCTTCTCATGTGCTCTCCCACAAGCGACGGGGCGTCCGCTGCGGTGCTCTGCGCAAAAGATAAGGCTGGCAGATACACATCCAAACCTTTGGTAACCATTGCATCCTGGGCATTCGGATCGGATCTTTACGCCAAGGAGGAAGGTGAAGGGGAGTTTGCCGGCGTGGAGGTTCTGGCAAACAGGGCCTATGAGATGGCAGGTATCGAGCCGAAGGACGTAGATGTGGCACAGATCCACGACGCTTTCAGCCCGGGCGAGATCTTTCTCCCCGAAGCTCTGGGGTTGGTCCCCAAAGGGGAAGGCGGTCCATGGGTGGAAGCAGGCCGGACCGACATTGGAGGGGACATCCCCATCAACACCGACGGTGGCCTGGTCTCCCGCGGCCACCCTGTCGGAGCCACCGGTCTTGCTCAGGTGGCGGAATTGGTCTGGCAGTTGAGGGGCGAAGCCGGCCCCAGGCAGGTCTCCGGCAACCCTAAAGTGGCCCTCCAGCACAATGCCGGCATAGGTGGCGTCTGTGTAAACATATTTAAAAAATAATAGATCGCATTGGCGTTGTGCAGCCTGCTCCGGCCCCCAAATTCAGCCGCACCAAACCTCATGTTCAGTGTCCCCCCGCGAAGCCGGGGGAACACACCGAAGTTGCTTTAGCCGACTGGGTTATCCCTTGTCTGTTTGCTCAAGAGATTCTATACCAGCACATAACCGTCTTATGAGAGATCAGGGTAGTCTCCCAAGAATCGGTAAAGGGTGGCGCGGCCTACTCCCAGGAGTCTGGCGGCCTTGGCCTTATTACCTCCGCTTTGGGCCAGAGCAGCCCGAACGCTTTCCGAATCCAGTTTTCTGGAAGGACCTCGAGGAGAACGCGTATCTTCCCATTTTTTCAGCTCTATTGGTAGATCGTGGGGTTTAACGACCCATCCTCTAGATCTAACGAGAGCGAATCGAATGGCACTCTGAAGCTCCCGGATGTTCCCCGGCCAAGGGTAATTCTTCATGATGGTAAAGGCTTCTTTGGAAAACCCAGGTGTTTCTTGCCCCTCTTCCAAGGCCTTTTCAAGAAAGTGATCCAGGAGAAGAGGAATGTCGTCCTTTCGCTCCCTGAGGGGCGGCAGGTGTATTCTGCCCTCCTGAAGGACCCGTAATAGTTTAGCCTGCACAACCATGGGGAGATCAGCCACCTCGTCCAGGAATAGAGTGCCGCCATGGGCCAGTTCAAACCGGCCTTTCTTATCCCGTATGGCTCCGGTAAAGGCCCGTTTCACGTGTCCAAAGAGTTCGCTCTCGAGGATGCCCTCAGGTAGAGCAGCTCTCATCATGGATGGCTAATGCCACCAGCTCCTTTCCCGTGCCGGTCTCTCCAGTAATGCATACCGGGTAGTCATTGGTGCCCAAGTCACGGATCTGCCTGTATACTTGAAGCATCTTGGGGGTCCGTCCAATAATCCCTGCAAAGCCCTTGAGATCCCCTATCTGTAACTTTAACCCCATCAGGTCTGATACATCCCGAAAAGAGGCGATAACCCCGGAAAGACCTCCCAGATCATCTTTCATTCCGGTTATGCTCATCTCTATTCTTCGAGGTTCACCATGCTTTGTGAGGATTCTTCCTATCCTTATCATGGGCAATGATACCTTCTGTAAGGTTATCCAGGATATCTCCCAGGTTTTTGATATCAACCAGATTACGATAGAGTAAAACAAGGTGAGCCTCAACAAGTTCTTTGAACTTTAGTAGAAGTTTCTCAAAGCTTTTTTCGTATCTATTCTCCTTTGAATCAAGAACACAGATGGTACCAAAAACATCCCCGTCGGGCCACAGGAGAGGAAGCCCCAGGTATGAGATCATCCCCAGTTTGATATCCGGGTTCTTATTCCAATGGCTGTCTTTTAGGGCATTGGGTATGAGAAGTTTATCCTTCCTCTTGATGACCTCTTCACAATAGAGGCCTGTGAGATGCTCTCTGTGTCCTACTTCGTAAGGATTATGATTGGATTCACTCGAGCGAAAGACTTCAATAAAAGGGTGGTCCACCTTCATGATCAAGGCAGACGGCACTTTAATAACCTCTGCTACGGTATTTACGATATTTTGCCAACTGTTGATGATCTCATTAGTTATTTTGATATCTTTTTTCAATCCCTGCATATTTACCCTATGCCATTAAACAACCTTGATGAACTCGTAAAAAGTCGTCACTCCGGTGAAAACCGGAGTCCAGAGCCTTCGTAAGTCCATGAAAAGACTGGATTCCGGCCGTTCGATGAGCTCACGGTCCTGAGCTTGTCGAAGGACTTTCGCCGGAATGACAGAAAGAGGAGTTTTCGACTTTTTACGAAACTATCATTTTCAGATCCCGGCTAAACCAACATACTGCACCCAAAACCCATTCAAAAACATACTAATCAGAGTGATTTTTTCAATGATTAAGAGAGATTTCAAGATTTTTCTCTAATATTGGAATTATATATGGATAGAGTTTATGACAGGAATTTATCAAATGATTGGCCATATGGGTCGATTCTCATATGGTACCTCGAGTCTAACTCGGTGTGGCCTAGTTATAGAAGATTGACTATCATAGCGGCCCTTGTCACCCCTAGATAGTCAATCTTCAGTGATAAATATTTAATAATAATAATAAGTTATCCCAGGATCGCCTTCAGGTCCTCATCCGGTGTGCTGATGGGCATGATGTTGAAGTTTTTGACCAGCACATCCAGTACATTGGGTGTGATGAAGGCGGGCAGGCTTGGCCCTAGCCTGATATTCTTGATCCCAAGGTGAAGGAGTGTCAATAGAATGGCCACAGCCTTCTGTTCATACCATGAGAGGATCATGCTCAGGGGCAATTCATTGACACCCACATAAAATGCTTGGGAAAGGGCTACAGCGATCTGAATGGCCGAATAGGCATCGTTACACTGACCGATATCCAGGAGCCTGGGAATACCTCCGATATCTCCCAGATCCTTATCAAAGAATCGGAATTTACCGCATGCCAGGGTCAGGACGACACAATCATCGGGAACCTGCTCCACAAACTGTGTATAGTAATTTCGGCCTGGTTTTGCACCATCACAACCTGCCACGAGAAAGAAATGTTTGATGGCACCACCCTTTACGGCCTCGATCACCTTATCGGCCACTCCCATTACCGCATTACGACCAAAACCCACCATCACAGATCTGCCATTGCTGTCTTCCGAAAATCCCGGCATGGCTAATGCCTTTTCGATTACCGGTGAAAAATCCCTATCCGCAATATGGTTAACCCCAGGCCAACCCACAAGACCAGATGTGAAGATATTCTCCTTGTAGGAGTCCCTTGGATTCTGGATGCAGTTGGTGGTCATCAAAATCGCTCCGGGAAAGTCATCAAATTCCTTTTTCTGATTCTGCCATGCAGTGCCGTAGTGTCCGTAAAAATGAGCGTACTTCTTCAATTCCGGATAACCATGACAGGGAAGCATCTCGCCGTGCGTGTAAACATTGATTCCCTTCCCTTCACTCTGTTTCAGGACCTCCTCCAAGTCTTTCAAGTCGTGTCCCGACACCAGAATAGCCTTCCCTTTCTTGACCCCCAGCGGTACACTGGTGGGTATGGGGTGTCCGTAGGTGCCTGTATTGCCGGCATCTAGCAACTCCATGGTCCTCAGATTGATCTCCCCGCATTTCAGGACCAATCCCACATAGTCGTCCAGTGTCAGGTCCTTATTCAGGGTGGCTGCCAGACCTTCATGGATAAACGCGTAGACATTATCATCCTCCTGTCCCAGGATCTGGGCATGATCCGCATATGCGGAAACGCCTTTGATACCATACACAAGGATTTGTTGGAGGGAGTGGATATCCGGGTCAATATGGGGATCGGATTTTACGCCTACCGATTCACCCTGTTTGACAAGACCATCCAGAGTAGTATCCGGTTTGAAGGTGGCAGGACCGTCAGGAAAGTCCACTTTTCCACCGGCTTCCTGGACCTTTTCCTTGAGGTTGTCCCTAAGCTCCACACATCGATTGATCAGAGGGACAAACCTCTCAGGATCGAAATCAACATTAGTAAGGGTCGAGAATATGGCCTCGCAGGTGAAGACATTAATGTCCCCATCATTCACACCCGCTTTTCTCCCTTCCACAGCATAAAGGGACAGGCCTTTCAGTGCATAGCTCAAGAGATCCTGCAGAGCTGCCACTTCCGGTTGTTTTCCACACACACCTACCTTGGTGCACCCTTCTCCTTTTGCAGTTTGTTCACATTGATAACAGAACATAGTTTTTCTCCTTTCATGATTTTTGATATCTATATCAGGGAAGAAGATCCTTCATCCCTGTAAAAGATACTTTGACTTAAGTCAAAAGATTCGTAAAAAAGATGTCTCTTTGGAAAAATGGGAGGATTGTTATAATTTTTGGGGAAGATTGCTTCTAAGGAGATGTGGTAACTCTCTCTATCACCCTGTCACATCTGCTCTGGAGCGCTTTCATGTTTTCTCTCTCTCGCTCCCCCAGTTTCCCTCCCCCCAAGCTGAACCCGTAATATCCGTTCATGATCACGGTGGGAGTTGAATGGAGTAATGATAGAAGTTCATTAAGATCTCCGGCTTGAAGGTAGATGGAGACATCATTAATGAAAAGGACTTTGCCGGGGTTCTTGAGATATTCTACAAAGATCTCATCGATCAATTTAGCGTTATGCTGGGCGAATGTTTCAACTTCTTCCACTGTCTTTCCTGTGAGTCGCGGAGCCACTATCTGCGCTGTGTAGTACTTTATGGCATCAATCTTCTCATTATCTATCTTTCCGCCGATACCTTTAATGCTTTCCGGAGCCATATCAATGAGGGCGATCTCTTTTTCACCTTCATCGAGGAACCGGTTTAAAATTTCACATAGGTAGACCGTTTTCCCGGTATTTACTTCGCCGATTATGATGGTTTTTCTGTTTTTGAATTCATGAACCACTCTCTATCCCCTTTCCCACAGCCAAAAAACAACAAGGATTATCAGAGATGCTCCTATCAATGCATACTCCGGGAGAGATATGTGATACTGCCTTCGTGACGATCGATTCTTCCTATTGAACCCACGAGACTCCATCGCTATGGCCAGTTCATCGGATAGCATGAAGGACTGAACGAGCAAGGGCATCAATAGTGCCATGAAGTTTACCACATTTTTAAGCCTCGGTCTAAGGTCAATTCCCCTTGAAACCTGGGCGTCCATAATCTGATGGAGCTTCTTACCGATTAAGGGTACATACCGCATGGCAGTTGTTAAGATGAAGACGGGGCCATAAGGAACTCCTAATTTTTTCAGTGCGTCTCCCATCTCTTCAGGGTTAATGGATCGGAAAAAAAGGAACGATACAGTTAATAGATTGAAGAGCCGGATGGACATCAATATAGACACTCGAATGTCAAAGGAGAGATAGGCAACGACAAAGACCAAGCAGAGCATAGGCCATATGAGACGGAAGGAGCGGATTAAATCTCTCCCCATTCCCAGCAACGGTACAGAAATTAAAATGATGATGCTTTCCGCAAAGAGGGTCTCTGGTCTACGAGCAATAAAAACAGCCACCATCGCCATGAGCCCCATTGCAAGTTTTGTTCTAGGGTCTAGTTGTTCCAAAAATTCCTCTACGCATCCTGGCCGGGAAGTGCGCCCATACGAATCAATTCCTCATCACTCAAGAGTTCCTGGGGTGACCCATCTCCTACTACCTTGCCGTCGAGCAAAACGATCCATCGATCCGCCGTTGCTTGGGCAAAATCCAGATCATGGGTAACAATAAGTGTCGTTAAACCGTGATCCTCAAGTGCCGCTAAAAAGGAAACCAAGGCCTTTTTAAAACGTCCATCCTGGCCAATGGTCGGTTCATCAAGCACAAGGAGCATCGGCCGCATCGTAAGTATGGATGAAATAGCAACCCGTTTTTTTTCACCTTCGCTGAGACGGTATGGAGATCTATTTAGGAGCTCATGGAGGTCAAATATATCCAAAACCTCTTCAACCCAACTATCTTCTTCTTTTTTAAGTTTCTTGGGCCCCACAAGGAGTTCATCCATTACCCTTTCCTTGAAGAACTGATCGTTGGGATTCTGAAATGAGAGCCCCACATCGGTCGCCATCTCTGAAGGGACCTTCCCGCGAATCCTTTCTCCTCTAAAAATAACTTCACCCTCAGTTGGTTCCAAAAGTCCATTGAGGTGTTTGATCAAGGTGGTCTTTCCTGACCCATTTTTTCCTATAATGGCAACTGTTTCCCCTCTTCTGATCTCCAGGGAAATGCCTTTAAGAATCTCCCTATCCCCTATCCGGTGTGAGAGATCCATGACCGTGAGTAGGGATTCTTTAGCATGAGAGTTACGCTTCTTTTTTGGGTAATGTGTCACAAGATGTTCTCTGTAAAGGACGCCTTGAGCCTGTTTCGGCTCACCGTCAAAAAGGATACTTCCCTTGTCCATGATAAGGCATCTAGTGGTGTCCTGCATGAAACTACCGACTTTTTGTTCTATAACTACGACGCTTCTTCCTCTTTGGTGGATTTCCCGTAGGATATCACGAATCCTCCCTGCGCCTTCCCAATCCAGGTTAGCATAGGGTTCATCAAGGATCAAAACAGAGGGATTGAGACAGAGAACCGATGCAATTGCAACGAGGCGTTTCTCCCCGCCTGATAGTGTTTCGGGGGATCGATCAAGAAGATTCTCAATGTGAACCATCTCCGAGATCTCGGATATCCGAACATCGATCTCCTTACCTGGTAGACCAAGGCTTTCTAAACCAAAGGCAATCTCGTTTTCAACAGTGCTGTTAAAGAGTTGAGCATCGGAATTTTGAAGCACAAGGCCCACATCTGAAAAGAGGTCTGATACACTCATCTCATGAGTATAGGCATGATTCACCGATACTGACCCTTTAAGCGTGCCGCCAAAGAAATGAGGTATAAGTCCGTTAAAGAGATAGCCGAGTGTAGACTTGCCAGATCCGCTGGCACCGCAAACAACAACATATTCACCATCCTTAATAAAAAGGTTGATTCCCTTCAGTATCCATTTACCACCGGGGTAACGGTATTGTATCCCGTTCAGTTGAATCATGCCTCCCAAATCCCCGCTTTTTGCAGCAGTTTAAGGGCGATGATGCCGATGATCGTTCCCCCAAGAGTACTGACGCTGAAGGCTATTATCAGAGTAACCACAGCCATACTCTTGCCCATAAGGAGGGGACCAACGATCCAAACGCTAACTAGTGCGCCTAAAAGTCCGGTCCCGATAATCTCTCCCAATCCTGCTAAGTAGATGTTCTTTAACTGACGGTATGCCAACCCTGCAAGAAAGGCCCCTATCATCCCGCCGGGAAAAGCCAGAAGCGTCCCAAGGCCTAAGATATTGCGAATGATTGCCGCAATAAAAGCGATGCCCACAGCATAGGCCGGCCCCAGCATCACTGCACTCATCACATTTACCATGTGTTGGGCAGGAAAACACTTTGAAATGCCAACAGGTATAAAAAACGGTGATAGTGCCACTGCAATAGCCACAAAAATTACTGCACGAGCTACGTCTTTTGTCTTCATATTCTCCCCCTTGTGTTTTCAGGTTTTATTATTTTCAAGTTAGCCAACACTTCTGAAGGGTTTTTAATCTCTTCAGTCAAGTGAAGACCACATGCTTGAGGCATTAAAAGAAAAGCCGCCTCCAAAAGGAAACGGCTTTGTTAATAAAAAACGATTATTGAATATAGTGTCGTTTCCCTTCGCTGGCATTACCCAGATCAGGTTCAAAGGGTGTAATCTCAGGCCTGATTAGCCACCCCAAAATCAATAAACACTTTTCAGTAAAAAGAGTTTAGGAAATCAGCCCTTTTTTGTCAAGGATTAATCATCATCATTTTTCACAAATTTCAGATGTATATCTCTTATAACTTGAGAGTCCAAAATTCTTCCTAAGCCCTTGACTTTTAAAGAAATACTTCGGCAGATGAACCGTCATTCCCGCGGAAGCGGGAATCCAGGAAAATCAAGGGGTTATGGATTCCTGCTTTCGCAGGAATGACAGAACTTTGGAATGTGCAGTCTTATAAAACGAGCTATTGAAAATATGGAATTAGTCATAAAGTGGACGGTGCATAGATTTTTTACATAAGGATGGGTAAGAGTAAAATCCATCTAGGGGTAGTCCTGGAGGTGGATCCGTTGCCCAACGGGAGATCTATGATTTGCAACATCATAAACCGTGATATTGGAGTATATTTTGGAGGGCCTTTTGACCTTCTTCAATGCCTCCACAAGCCACACCACGATCTCGGCGAACCATACGAATCCTGTGTGAAAAAAGGACCAGATGAGTAGCCGCCGAAGGAAGCGATCTTGTGTCCTCCAGATGGACCAAAATCTACGGGGTCTGCCGTGAATACGGTACTCAAGCCATTTGGCGGCCAAGAATATCTTCCAGGGGGAGAGGTATTTCTGGGCCAGAATCTGGTGCCTGTAATCCCATTTACTCAGATCAGGTTCAACAATGGGACGGTCTTTCACAAGGTGTCCAAATTCGGTCCAACTGTGTGGCGTGACGTGGGTAACGTTGACAAAGTCACCATCGTAATAGATGAGCTGTTTGATGGCATTGCGGAAAGTCTCCCAGGTCTCATCTTGCAGGCCTATGACGTGAGCCACAATAGAAAAGATCCCGTGTTTCTTGAGAAGACGGCAGGCTTCCAGGTCGTACATGGTGGTGGAGCCTTTTTTGATCTCTTCAAGTACTTCCGGTTCAACCGATTCAATCCCCAAAAGAATATATTGCATACCTGCTTTTTTATAGAGGTGCAGGATGTCAGCATCCCTAACGATGTCAGTGGTTCGGACGGATGTGAAGAAATAGACGGGTATCTGATGTGACGCCATCTCTTCAAGGAACTGCTCCCACTCCTCCTTACTCGTGGCAGGATTTTCGTCTGCTAAGCTGATGAAGCGAATACCATGAGTACGGTAGAGCCATTCGATCTCGTTTACCAGTTTTATTGGATCACGGCTACGCCACTCCCCCCAGAAGTCTTTCTGGCCACAATAAGTGCAACGATGTGGGCAGCCTCGGGAAAACTGGATGATTGCCGATCTGCCAAGACCGAAACACTGATAGTCATCCCAGTTCTCGATTAAGCCCCAGCCGATTGGAAAATCATCAAGATCTTTGATGAGGTTACTGGCTGGGGTAAGAGTCGGTTTACCCCCGTTGCGGTATGCAATTCCCTTTACACAATGGAGGGGTTCCTTTGATTCAATTGTCCGGACAAGATCAAGACTGACCGCCTCTCCTTCTCCTCGTACGATCACATCGACTGCTTTTTCCTGCTCAAGGATCTGTTGGGCATGAAAGGTAGGGTAAACTCCTCCATAGATTGAGATAACATCGGGACAGGCCTGTTTTATGGCAGTCAGCATCTTGACGCAGGTAGGATGTGCGGGAGTGGAGCCGGCATGACTGGTCATAACTATCTGGGGGGAAAATTCCTTGACCTCATCCACGATGGAACTGAGTGAAAGATGTCGGCGTTCTGCATCCAATAAACGTACCTCATGTCCAGCGTCTATAAGCGGCCCTCCCACCATCAAAAGACCAATAGGCATCTGATGTCCTGTGCCAAAACGGGACGTCAGGGTCAGATAAGGCGGGTTAATAAGCAGGATCTTCATCTATTCATTATCAATGGATCAGGATAAAATTAGAGGTGTATATACACAATGACTTGAAAAAAATCTATAGTTTTTTTTACCCCCCCCGAGCCTAGTTCATATTAGGCACAAGTTCAATTAGATGGAACACAACGGTTCAGCACCTTCTCTGTCTCAGGCTGTACAGAATCAGTATCTTCAGATAGGCCATCACATTTATAAAAGTCCTAAAACAAACAAGTCAGATAAACGAACTTGATTATACTGATTCTACACTTAAAACATCAGAAACTGTCTTTTTGATATGGCGCTCTATCCCTTGTTTCAAAGTCATCTGTGACATGGGGCATCCGCCGCATGCGCCCTTCAATCTGACCTTGACAATACTATCTTCCACATCGATCAACTCAACATCTCCACCATCTGCCTGAAGAACCGGTCTGATGGCCTTCAGTGCTTCTTCAATTTTTTCTTTCATTTTATTCCTCCTATAATGAATTTAGGTTTTATATCCAGCCTTGTTTTAAATCCGTCCCGGACAAAATGAAATAAAAAGGACGAGCGGTTTTTCGAGGAGGTTTGAAAGCACTTATGGTGATGGCGCGTTAGAGACATTCAAAAAAATAATAGAGGCTCCGGATATCTCTTTAAGCGATGTAGGCAGACATTTTGGATTTTCCAGGGAATATGCTCGGCAGGTTTATAACAAAGATTTACGGGCTCCTATGCTGGTGCCCATAAAAGAAAACAGGAGGAAAGGAAGCGAAAAAGGTTTGCCGAAAGAATGAGGGAATCCAAACAGATATTAAATTTGATGAAGGTTCGGGGAAAAATGAAATCTATAGGGTTTATTTTAAATATTACGAATAGAAGACGTTTGCTCCTGATTTTGACAAATAGTTACAAACTTGCTCTCAAGTTCACTTATAAACCAATTATGATGAATAAAAAACAATATTATCGGATCACTAATACAAAGTACACTTATCTAGACATTGATTTCTTTATTTGCCTATGTAGTTACAAAGAAGATGATATCTATTTCATTATTTCATCCAATGCTATGCCAAGATACACTCTTTTACTTTCGCTTTATTCAACACCGGATCAAAGTAAGTATGCTCAGTTTAAGGAGGCATGGCACCTGCTTAACTAAAATAATTAAAAGGATACCAATAATGATATCGTCTTCCTTTAAACCCGCCTTTTGACGGGGACCACCTTTTACCAATGATCTAATTTTTGCCTTTTTTGTCTCACCACTCCAAACATTAATACCCTAATAGGGAGGTTTCTGAACCTTATAATACATATTGGCCGTGTCCTATTTGTTTAGGTCGGTATCAAAGATTGGAACACCTCGCATTGTTTGCATATCTTCATTTTCTCTTGCCAGCTTTCTTGTGCCGCCCCATGACATATTGTGCCATTGATAAACCAGCAAAGATGTCCAACTTGGAATTCCCATGCAGGACAATTTCTCCTCATATCTAGAGGACACTTTTTTATTCCCCAACAAGTCATTTTCTTTTTACTCTTATTTTGGGTATTTATAGTGGCAAGAAGAAAGAGTATTTGACGCTCTACAGACACAGGGATATTCCTCCATCCCTGTTCAAAACTCTTTATGGCTTTAAGAGAACCGCCTAGCAATCGTGACATCTGGCTCTGAGTTTTTCCCAAATAGAGCCGAATTTCTATAACTTCCTTCTTATCCACCTTAAATATTCACCTCCTTTTTCAATCTCATACTACAATTTTTAGAATAATGAAAAAAAAGTTAAAAAATTATTTGACAATAGTGCCACATTGTGGCTTTAGATAATCGTTAATATATTACCTTTTTTTCAGGATGTTATCTCCCATGAGTGGGATACTGAAAATGAACTTGGCTTGCATCTAATTTAACCCAGTTTTCTGTTAAGAGACAACAACCTGAGTTATCCACCTAAGAACTTTTGGAGTAAAATGCCTTTCTGTTAATTTTTTGCTCTTAAAAGGAAAACAAGGGGATGGAAGAAAGAGAATATTAACATTAATGGAACAATGCCTTTGCCTTTTGAAATCGATATAGAAGAATCATGAATAAAGAAGTTAACATAGGCCAGTATTGTTCTAAAAAAACGGGTTGTGAGTGAATATGAACGGTTGAGGGTGATGGAGGATCAGATGAAGCTTTTAAGGAAGGAACGAGCGAGGAGGTTTGAGTCGGGGGCTATCCCTTCCTTAAGGATGGTTGCGCAGTTGAGGAATCTTTATGGGATTGGTAAGACGAGTTCTTGGGATTTTGTGATGGAGATGTTTGGATGGCGTGAATTTCGGAATCGGAGGGAAGTTGGGGCTTTTCCAGGCTTGACGCCGACACCCTTTTACCGTGGAGGAAGCCTTCGTGAGCAGGGAATCAGTAAGACGGGAAGAGGACGCATCCGGGGGTTGATTATCCAGATATGGTGTGCTATCTTTCTAAGTAGTCGCACCTCATTGAGAATGAATGTTTTCTAAGTGCACATACCCCTCCTGGGAACAGCTTTTTTCTGAGGGTGCTCATCTTATCGCGAGAGGAAATAACTATGGTACATATTGAACAGATCAATAAAAAAGGCACACATACTGATGCCAATGATAAGCTGAGTGAAGAGATGAATAGGCAGTATCAGTTGGATGATTATGAGGATGTCTATAAAGATCTCTTCGATCTCGTGCCCTGTTTTATTACTGTTCAGAACAGCGGTTATGAGCTTCTAAGGTACAATCGAGAATTTTACGAGACATTTGATCCAAAGCCCGGGGATCGTTGTTATAAAGCCTACAAAGGGCGCACAGAGAAGTGCGTCATCTGTCCGGTGGAAATGACTTTTGAAGACGGCAAACCCCATTGGAGCGAAGAATCGGGCCCAAACAAGGATGGGGATATACTGCATTGGGTTGTCAGAACATCTCCCATCAAAAACTCCAAAGGCGAAATCGTTGCCGTTATGGAGATGTGCCTGGATATTACCCACAAAAAAAAGCTCGAAGGGGAGCTGGAAGTCTCAGAAAAGAAATACCGTGCGATATTCAACAACATTCCAAATCCTCTTTTTGTCCTTGATACCGGGACCCTTGAAATACTGGATTGTAACGGGCGTGTGCAAACCGTTTACGGCTATTCGAATAAAGAATTAATAAACAGATCCTTTCTTATGTTTTTTAAGTCAGAGGAAAGAGAGGATTATTCTTCCATGTTGAAAAGCTCTTTCTTCATCAGCCAGGTGAAGCACCTTACCAAAAATGGAAGAGAGATCTTTGTCAATGTACAAATCTCACCATCTAAACATCTCGATCAGGATTCCTTCATCGTTACGACCAGTAATATCACACAGCATGTTGAGATGGAGCAGCAGTTAATACAGACCAGCAAGATGGCCACCCTGGGTGAGATGGCAACCGGCGTGGCCCACGAGCTTAATCAACCCCTTTCTGTCATAAAAACTGCAAGTGATTTTTTCATCAGGAAGGTAAATAAAAATGAAGAGATCGAAGACGATACGCTTGTTACCCTCTCAAAAAAGATAGGCAACAATGTTGATCGTGCCACCAAGATTATCAATCATTTGAGAGAATTCGGTCGAAAATCTGACAGGATTCTGGAAAAGGTCCAGGTGAATGATGTGCTGAGAAAGGCACATGGGATCATGGGCCAGCAACTTAAACTGAGGGGGATAGTATTTGGTTGGGATCTTCAGGCGGACCTGCCATTGATAATGGCTGATTCCGTTCGGTTGGAACAAGTAATAATCAATCTATTAATGAACGCAAGAGATGCCATTGAAGAGAAAAAAGGGAAGATCTCAGGAGATAAGCTCTCAGAGGATGAGATAACGCTCAAGACTATTTCAGAGGACGATCTCGTAAAGATCGAGATACGGGATACTGGACCCGGTATCCCGAAAAACATCAAAGACAAGATCTTCGAGCCTTTTTTCACAACCAAACAGATTGGAAAGGGCACAGGGCTTGGTCTTTCCATAAGCTATGGTATAATAAAAGATTTCGAAGGGCGCATCGGGGTAGTTTCTAATAAAGATCAAGGCGCCTGCTTCGTAATAACATTTCCCATTTTGGATGAAGATTGATGGAAGAAACCATATTGCTTGTCGACGATGAGGAAGATATTTGCGAAGTCCTGTGCATATCCCTTTCTGATCTCGGTTATAAAGTGTTCACGGCAGAGAATGGTGAGGAGGCTCTCCGTATTTTCAAAGACGTTAGACCTCCCATTGTCCTGACGGATATAAGAATGCCGATCATGGATGGAATAGAGCTTCTTCGAAAAGTAAAGGAGGAAAATGCCAATACAGAAGTGATCATGATTACGGGGCATGGAGATATCGACCTTGCAATCAAGAGTCTCAAGTACGAGGCGACCGATTTCATTACAAAACCCATAAATACCGATGCCCTTGAAATAGCCTTAAAAAGAGCGCATGAAAGAATTTCGATGCGGCGGAAGATAAGGGAATACACCGAAAACCTCGAAAGGCTTGTCAACGAGATTTTCGGTCTCTCCCATACCATAAAAACAATCGCGAGCGGTCTTGAAGGGGGCACATTTGTCCTGGAAAAGGGTATAGCACTGGATCAAAAGGCCTATGTGCACCAGGGTTGGGAGATGATCAGGCTGAGTGTTGAGAGAATCAAGGAGCTGTCTCTAGGGTTTCTCAACTATACGAAACCGACCTTATTAAACTACCAATTATGCGATCCCAACAGCCTGGTAAATGAAGTATTCAACATGGTGAAGCACCGGGCTGAGCAACACAATGTTACCCTGAAAGTGGAGACCGCTCCCGGTCTGAAGGCCCTTTACCTGGATCCTGAAAGAATTCACCGATGTCTTCTGAATCTTGTTACAAACGCCATTGATGCTGTTATTGCCGAAGATTCCTGCAATAAGGGAAAAGAGGTAATCCTTAAAACGCGCAGGGTCAACGGATGGGGAGTCGAGTACCAGGTCTTGGACAATGGTGAAGGGATAGACGACGGGATGAAAGAAAAGATTTTTGATAGCTTTTTCAGCACTAAAGGAGCTGGGGGTACTGGTATAGGCCTTATGATAACGAAGAAAATCGTAAGCGAGCACAAGGGCGTTATCGAAGTCCATTCGGAAAAAGGTGCTGGCACCAAATTTACCATCAGGCTCCCGGAGAAGACACAGACCTAACCTTTCTGTAACTGCAACATCCTTACCCACTGTAGGAGGATGGCCTATCCTTAGAACGTCATCCGGAAGTTTTTCTCTGTAGATTCAGTGGGTTAATCCTTAATGATGTCATGTATCCCCAAAAACGTGCGTTTTTCGTGATTTTACCCCTTGACAAATATTTTGGGGTTGTACATCATAGATCAAAATAATATAGATAAGTGTCATCTGGTGATGTCACCTAATCATTGTTAGATTTTTCTTGCAATCGACCCCTCTTCAAGGTACAATTAGGGAACTTTAACAGAGAGGAGGGCATGATGATAGATCTTTCTAACTTTTTCTGTCCTAATCTGGAGTGCAAGGACCATGGAGTTAGGGGCCACGGAAACATTACAACCAGTACGCGATATGGCAAAAATAAAACACATTTACTGCGTTGTAAAACCTGTAATCAAAGATTTTCCGAGAATCGTAACACCATCTTTATACACTCCAATTATGGCAGGGAAACCATTAAACGCATTATTCTGGCTGTTGCCGAATCTAACAGCATCCGGGGGACAGCAAGAATCCTTGAACTAGACAAGGATGGGGTTAACCGTATTGTTCTCAAGGCTGGAGAGCATTGCAAAAAAATACTAGAAAACCTGATTCGAGATTTATGCCTTACTGAATGTCAACTGGATGAACTTTGGACCTTTATAAAAAAAAGAGAGCTCTTTCCGAAGAAGATTTCGAAAAAGAGTATGGACGCCACTGGATCTGGGCAGCCTTAGACCCTGAATCAAAGTTGCTTATACATTTCTTAATCGTGCAAAGGACCTTGGAAGATTGCAAAATCTTCATCAAGGATCTCATAAAACGCATCCAGACGAAACCTCTTTTTACATCCGATGAACTTCCTCATTATGAAACGGTTTTGACGGAAAACTTCAGCCATTTGGAAAACCAACCAAAGACTGGTGAACGGGGCCGTCCTAAAAACCCAAAGGTTGTGATTGATCCTGAATTACTGTATGCCACTGTCCATAAAACCAGAGAAAATGGAAAAGTTGTAAAGGTCGAGCGTAATGTTATCTTCGGCGATCCAGACCTTATTGATGAAATTATCCCTACAACGATACTTAGCAATAAATTAAGTTGACTTTTTTGATACTACGAACTATAATCTGCCAAAATTCAGAAAAGGAGGCAGATTATGTTACCACAAATTCGAAACGATGAACATCT
>Ga0180009_10000600_pt1 | contig 48871 bp, 33 predicted proteins | sample OS_PC_MetaG_FD_123537 | JGI IMG/M metagenome (GOLD analysis project Ga0180009, IMG submission 123537) | Groundwater microbial communities from the Aspo Hard Rock Laboratory (HRL) deep subsurface site, Sweden - OS_PC_MetaG | ecosystem: Environmental > Aquatic > Deep subsurface > Groundwater...
ACCTCCTCGTGCCGCATCTCGTCCAGGAGCCCTGCGGACACCGCCACCAGGGCCCGGCTCTTGCCCGGGCCCGTGGCAAAGGCGTTGACCTCGTCTGAGTCGTACCACCCCACCTCGGGCATGGGCAGCCCCGCCTTTTGGGAAAGCTGCTCCACATCGGCATAGACCCGAGCGAGCTTGCGATCGCTCTCCCCCCGGCCGATGAGCTGCACACCCATGAAGGTCTTGGCCACCCAACGTGACAGGGCCAGGGAGATGAGCGAGCCGACCATGCCGTAGACCAGGCACAGGGCGAACAACCCGCCGAAGTAGACCAGGTCGAGGGCCGGCACGACGCCCACGTTCTGCAGCACCGCGATGAGGGCGCCCACCACCAACAGAACCGCCAGGTTGGTCGCCAGGAAAAGCACAATTCTCTTGGCCATGATACAAAGCTCTCCTTTCCTAGGAAGCTCGATACACTCAACCTGCGCCGGGTGCAAGAGGGGACGCACACCCCCCCGCCAGAACCGCCCGGCCGGTGGGTGACGAAACCATTGAATGTGCTATATTTCCGGTCCGGGACACTGGCGCGAGCCGGGATGAGTGATCAGCTTAACCTCCAGACGAGGAGATAGAAGCCATGGCAGTTCAAGAAGGCATGTACGGATACGCCGTCATCGACGCTTCCAAAGAAGAGCGCAGCACGTTCATCAAGCGGACCTACACGCACCTGGCCGCCGCCATCCTGATGTTCACGGCGATCGAGGCCATGCTACTGGGTCCATTGAAGGCAACCACCTTGCCGATCGCGCGGTCCATGGTCTCGTCCGGCATGACCTGGATCGCGGTTCTGATCGCGTTCATGGCGGTGGGGTATCTCGCTGACTACTGGGCGCGCTCGGCCCGAAGTCGGACCATGCAGTACGCGGGACTTGTCCTGTACGTGGTCGCCCAGGCGATCATTTTCATGCCGTTGCTGTTCGTGGCCACACTCAAAACCAATGCTGACGTGTTGCCCACCGCGGCCATTTTGACACTCACGCTCTTTGCCGGGCTCACGGCCACCGTGTTCATCACGGGCAAGGATTTCTCATTCCTGCGCACGATCCTATCGGTGGGCATGTTTGTGGCCCTCGGCATCATCGTCGTTGCGGCCCTGTACGGATTCACCCTCGGGGCCATCTTCTCCATCGTGTTGATCGGCCTCGCGGCGGGCTACATCCTATATTACACCTCGCAGATCCAGCACCACTACCACCCGGACCAGTACGTGGCCGCTTCGTTGGCACTCTTTGCAGCCGTGGCCTTGATGTTCTGGTACGTCATCCTCTTACTGCTCTCGCTGTCCCGGGACTGAGCCGACAAAAAGACTGTTACCGGGGCGCCATGGGGCCCCGCTTCACACGCCGACGTCTGGGGGGCGGCAGCAGGTGCGTCACGTACCAGTGACCCTGCCAGGAGATGAGCGTGTGCAGAAAGAGCGTGAAGCGCTGGCCCGCGTAGCGGTAACGGAGCCGGGCAAAACGCGTGCGGAAGTAGCCGATCTTGTTGTGCACCCGACCGGGCTTGATCCACACCGGCGGGGTGCCCGGTTGCAGGGACTCAAAAGTGGCGTCTGACCAGACCCGTCGCTTGCGGCGGAGTCGGCGGATGTCCTTTTGGTAGAGGCCGAAAATTTTCTGCCAATATTGGTCGGGGTTGCCCGCCTCTTTGAGCGGCGTAAAGGGCTGGCGCGGGAAGAAGAAGCCCGCGGCGAGGTCCGGGGCGTTTTTCACGATGGCGGCAAAGAGGGCGCGACCCTGACGCGTGAGCTCGGGATCGTCGGAGGTGGGACGCTGCCGGTTTTCCCAGTCCACGGCGGGCCGGGGCACCGTCGCCCTCGCGCGCGTCGCGGGGCGAGCCACCGGCCGGGGCCGCGCGATCGTCCGGAGCGGTTGCGCTGAACGCGGCTGGGGCGCTGACGAAGCGGACGGCGAGGCGCCTGAGCCGGTCCAGGTCACGGACCGGGGTACGGGGCGGGCCTGGTGCGGGCCATCGCCACCGCAGCCCACGGACATCGTGACGACCGCCAGGACGGCGGAGACTCTGTACTGTGCAGCGCGCATGGTTTCTGCAGCGAAATATGGCAGCAACTGCGAGGGGTGGCAAGCGGGGCTGATTGAGACTTGCAGCAACATTGATTATGCTGCAGCATCATGAACCGCACGCGCACTGCATATGACGTCACCCGCCACTCCGCGGGTCTGCTCGCCGCGGCCATGGCGTTGGGGCTCGCCCTGGTTGCGGCCTGTGGAGACGACGACCGCCACGGGACCCCACCCGACGTCCTGACCACGCCCGACGGCGTGCTGCGGGACGTCCAGGGCCGGCAGATCCTGTTGCGCGGCATCAATGCGCGGGTGGCGGGGCTCTTCGACGTGACCTTTGACGACGGCCGCGTGGCCCTGGAGCCCATCCCGCCCTTTGACGCGGAGGACTGCCGTTTTCTGGCCGAGGAGCTGGGGTACAACCACCTGCGGCTACCGGTGAGCTGGAGTGGCCTGGAGCCGGAGCGGGGCACCTACGACGAGGACTACCTGCGCCGCATCCTGGACGTGGCAGACACCTGCGGAGACTACGGCATCTACACCCTGGTGGACCTGCACCAGGACGCCTTCTCCAAGCACATCGGCGAGGACGGCGCGCCCCTGTGGGCCATCGTGCCCCCGCCCACCGAGCTGCTCGAAGGGCCCCTGCACGACCTGAACGAGCGACGCACCAGTGGCCAGGTGCTGGCAGCCTTTGAGTCGTTATTTGCCAATGAAGAAGCGGTGCAGGACGCCTACGCGGACATGGCCGCCTGGCTCGCCTCGGCGTTGGAGGGCCACCCCTGGGTCCTGGGGCTGGAGCTCATGAACGAGCCCGTGCTCTTTTTTGACGACGCGCCTCTGGCCGCCTTCCACGCCCACGTGGGCAGCGTCGTGCGGGAAGCGGCACCCACGCTGACGCTCTTTTTTGAGCCCAACTCCTTGCGCAACATGACCGACGACGCGCCGGCGGAGTTTCCCTTTCCCTTCGACGACGCGGTCTACTCGCCGCACATCTACACCGAGGTTTTTCTCAACGGCTGGGAGAGCGAAGACCCCACGAAGATCCGCGATTCGGTGGAGCGGGCGGTGCAGGAGGCCGCCGACCACGGCGCGCCCCTGTACGTCGGGGAGTTTGGCAACGATCCCAAGAGCGATCGCGGGCGCCTCTGGATCAACATCACCCTGGGCCTCTTTGATCAACACCTGATCTCCTCGGCCCTCTGGGTCTATGAGGAGTGGTCGCAGGGGAGCTGGGGGCTCTATGAGGCCCAGGGCGAGCCGAACCCGGGGCGGCTCACCGTGAGGGAGGAGGTGGTGGACCTGCTGGCCCGAGCCTACCCCCAGGCCGTGGACGGGCGGCTGATGTCGTTTGAGTATGACGCCGACGCACGCACGCTCACGGTCCAGCTCACAGACGCCGGGGATGGGGAGCACCTGCTGGCAGCGCCGGGGCGGGTGTACCCCGCGGGCGTGGTGGCTGCCTGTGACGGCGTCGACGTGGCGACTGCACCCGGGCCGGGCCGGGTGGCCGTGCGCTGCGTCGGAACGACTCTCACGCTGGGACCGGCGGACTGACCGGGAGCTACGCCAGGTCGTAGATACGGCGGCGCTCGATGGCGCGCACGGCGCTTTGGCCCAGGAGCTGCACGCCCACGATCATCATGGCGAAGCGGGGGTCATTGCTGTGGCCGTCTTTGAAGCGCCGGTAGATCTGTTGGGCGATGACCGCGATCTTGAGCAGGGCGTAGACAAAATAGAACAGCATGTTCTCCACCGGGCGGCCGGTCCGCACGGCGTAGCGTTCGGCGAGCTCCATACGCGTGAGGTTGCCCGGCAGCAGGGTCGGGCCCAGGGGCAGCATTTTGATCTCGTCGGGGTCCGACGCCTCCACCCAGTAGCCGAGGGTGGTGCCGAGGTCCATGAGGGGATCGCCCACGGTGGCCATCTCCCAGTCCAGCACGGCGATGATGCGGGTGGGGTCGTGCGAGTCGAGCACCAGGTTGTCATACTTGTAATCGCCGTGGATGAGGACGCCGGGATTGTCCGCGGGCAGGTGCTCAGAGAGCCACTTTGCGGCCTCCTCCACCTGGGGGATCTCGTCGGTCTTGGCGTTGAAATAGCGCTTTGTCCACCCGACGACCTGACGCTCCACGTAGCCCTGGGGGCGGCCGTAGTCGGCGAGGTCCGCCGCAACCACATCCACGCCGTGTAGCTCGGCGAGACCGTCGATGAGCGCGGTGGAGAGGCTGCGCATGGCGTCGGGACCAAGCGTGAGCCCCTCGGGCAGTTGGCTGCCGCGCAGAATGACCCCCTCGATGCGGTCCATGACATAGAAGGGCGCGCCGATCACGCGGTCGTCGATGCAGTACAGGTACGGCGCCGGCGCCTTGGAATAGACGCCCTGAAGCGCGGAGAGGATGCGGTACTCGCGGCCCATGTCGTGGGCGGTTTTTATCTGGGCGCCAAAGGGTGGCCGTCGAAGCACGAGCTGGCGATCGCCGGCGCGCAGCAGGTAGGTCAGGTTGGAGTGCCCCTTGGGGAACTGCTCCACCGTCAGGGGCGGGGAGAAGCCGGCCAGCTCGTCGGCGAGATAGCCCTGCAGGGCTGCGGTGTCCAGCTCCTCGCCCTCTCGCACGGGGCGGGCTGCGTCCAGGATGTCGGTCGCCATGGGAAAGCCTCCTTAGGAGATCTGGATGCCGTAGTCCCGCAGGATGCGTCGGGCCACCACGGTTTTGTGCACCTCGTCCGGGCCGTCGTAAATCCGCGCGGCGCGCTCGTGAGCATACCAGTAAGCCAGGGGCAGGTCGTCGGTCATTCCCAGGGCACCGTGGGTTTGGATGGCGCGGTCCAGCACGCGCCCAAGCACGTTGGCTACCCAGAACTTGATGAGCGAGATCTCCTCCCGGGCGGCGTAGGTGCCCTCCTGATCGATTTTCCAGGCGGCGTGCAGCACCATAAGGCGGGAAGCGTTGATCTCAGCGCGGCTGTCGGCGATCCACTGCTGCACGATCTGCCGGGAGCCTAGGGGTTTGCCTGGCGAAAGCTCGCGGTTGGCGGCGTGGGTGCACATGAGGTCGAACGCGCGCTCGCACACGCCGATCCAGCGCATGCAGTGGTGGATGCGCCCCGGGCCGAGGCGATCCTGGGCGATGACAAAGCCCGCGCCCTCGGCGCCGAGCAGGTTCTCGGCGGGCACCCGGGCGCCGTGCAACATGAGCTCGGCGTGGCTGGCGTAGTCGCTACCGAGGTTGCCCATGACGGAGATGTTCTGGATGTGCTCGAAGCCCTCGGTGTCGGTGGGCACCAGGAACATGGAGGCCCGGGCATAGGGGCTCTCGGCCTCGGGGTCGGTCTGGGCCATGACCACGCAGAACGCGGCGCCTTCCACGGAGGAGGCGAACCACTTGTGACCGCGCAGGACCCACTCGTCGCCGTCGCGTTTAGCAGTGGTGCCCATGCGCACCGGATTGGAGCCGGCGAACTCGGGCTCGGTCATGGCGAAGCAGCTGCGGATCTCACCGCGAATGAGCGGCATAAGGAAGCGCTCCTTCTGGGCGTCCGTGCCATGGTCCGCCAGGATGTCCATGTTGGAAATATCCGGCGCCTGGCAATTGAAGCAGTAATGACCCAGGGGGCTCCGCCCCAGCTCCTCAGACAAATGCGCAAACTCCGTGAGGCTTAACCCCGCCCCGCCCAGCGCCAGAGGAATGTGCGGCGCAAACAACCCCAGCTGCCGTACCTTGTCTCGCACCTTTGCCAACGCAGGCACCATCTCCCCAAAGCTCCGCCGCTGAAACTCCCGCTCCAACGGCACGATCTCCGTCACCAAAAACGGCCGCACCATCTCCAAAATCACCCTCACCCTCTCCGACAAAGAAAACTCCAAAACACACCTCCTAAAGCAGACCGGGGACGTAGTGAGCTAACTCGCTTTTCATCCAAATAATCACACAGACACTTATGCCATTCCAACCCGTTGAACAAGGTGGAACCCCAGGAACGGGGAATAGGCCCACAAATCTAGCAACCGATAACCCGGACATGCCGCGCATAACCCGATACCACTCCCCCGGCGCACTGATTCACATGATCTCCAATTTCTCTTTTGGCGATCTCGCCCTGGAGATCGAAGGCGCCCGCGAAGAATACCTCTCGGTCGGCCGCAGAAGGAGATTGCGGCGACCCTCGGCATTACGAGCTCCTCAGCATCGAGGTTGGCCGTGCGGGGAGCGCGCCCACCTGGGCTCCATTGCCGAAATCGCGCTGGGGGTGGCAGCACGTTGCTTGGCTAAATAAACTTGTGGTCTCGAATGGTTATACGATTCAGCCAACTCCAGAAAGCGAGTTAGCTAACGACGTCCCCATTCCTCTATATTCCGGGGCATGCCGGATGTTTGGATATTGGGATTGATGGGCTTGATTGTGGCGGGGGCTTTTGTGGCCAAGGGGGCGATGGGGTTTGGGGATAGCTTGATTGTGGTGCCGCTGTTTTTGCTTTTTGCGGACATCAAGTTTGTATTGCCGGTGGTGCTGCTAACGACCATCTGCGCGGATGTATACCTGCTGTTCAATCACTACAAGGAGGTGCACTGGCGCGGGATCTGGGTGGTCATCATCACGGCGGTGGTGGGGGCCGTGGGTGGTACGCTGGTTTTGCAGCGGGCCCAGAGTGATGTGCTCAAGACCGCCTTCGCTGTCTTTGTGCTGCTGTTCGCCCTGCGCATGTTGTTCAGGCGCCCCAAGACCACCACCCCCCGGGAGCCCAATACCGCCCTGGGCGCCGTGGCCGGCTCCACCGCCGGGTTCATCGATGCCGTGCTCGGCACCGGCGGCCCCCCACTGATCATCTACTACGACTGGCTCGGCCTCGCCAAGACCGCCTTTCGCGCCACGTTCGTCATGCTGGCCTTCTCCCTGCACTCCGCCCGCGTTGTAAGCTACACCTTCACCGGCCTCATCAGCCACCACATGCTGCTCACCGCCGCCTGCCTCATCCCGCCCATGATCCTGGGCTCCCTCGTGGGTCGCAAGCTCCACAACCGCTTAAACGAGCTCCTCTTCTCCCGCATCGCCGCCGCTGTCCTGATCGTCATCGGCGCCAAGCTCCTGCTGAGCTGACTTTACGAACTCCCGGGCCAGGACTATCCTGACCGGCACGACCTGATCCAGGTGCACAGCGGGAGAGAACCATGCAACGTACAATCCGAAGGATCGCCACCCTGGTGGTCCCCCTGGCGCTCGCCGTAGGGTGCGGCGACGACAGTTCCAGCCACAACGCCGACGGTGGCTTGCCCGACGGCGCGCAAGCGGACGCCGCTACCCCGGACGCCGAGATCCACCCGCCCTTCGACGAGGCGCACTACTACGTAGCTACTGACGGCGACGACACCAACCCCGGCACACTGCACCAGCCCTTTGCAACCCTCGAGCGCGCCCGCCAGGCCGTGCGGGACCACAAGGCGAGCGATGGCATTCCCGAAGGCGGCCTCGTGGTGGCGCTGCGCGGCGGCATCTACCCGCGCGGCGAGACCTTCACTCTGGGTGCCGAGGATTCGGGCGAGCCGGACCGTCCCGTGTGGTGGGTGGCCTACCCCAACGAGACCGTGCGCATCACCGGCGCGGCGGCCCTCGAGCCAGGCTGGTTTGCGCCCGCCGACAACACCGATCCCCTCTGGGATCGCCTGGACCCTGCGGCACGGACTCAGATCGTTGTCGCAGACCTGAGCGCCCACGGCATCACGGACTACGGCACCCTCTCGCGCCGGGGCTTTTCCACCAACAACGTGCACGCCGCCCTGGAGCTCTTCGTAGACGGCGCCCCCATGGACCTGGCCCGCTGGCCCAACCGCAGCCACACGGACCCCGAGGACCTCACCGCCGACGCCGACGTGTCCGGCGACATCTTCGGCGCCTCCACCACGTTCACCTACGCGGGAACCACCGCCACAGGCAACGCCGACGATGGCCACGCCAACTACACCGCCAACGTCGGTGGCACGGACTACCACCTCTACCACTGCACCTGGGAGTGGGGCGGCGCCACCCACCACTACTGGTTCCTGTCCACCCACGACCCGGTGACGGACCCCAATTGCTGGCCCGACGCCGACACCTCCTGGCTGGTCTCTGGGGACTGGCCCATTCCGCCGCTGGCCCCCTTTGGCGGCAGCGCCGCCGAAACAGTCGTCGCGCAAACCCGCCCGGTGGACTTCGCTGAGCACGGCTTTCTGCGCACACCCAACTCCCTGGGCGACACCTCGTTCACCTTCCCCGGCGCGCGCCACCAGCGCTGGGCCCAGGCCGGCGACATCTGGTTCCAGGGGCTCTTCGAGCACCTGTGGGCCGACGACACGATCCGCGGCACCATCGACGCCGGGGGAACCGTCACCCTGGATGAGGCTCCGGGGTACGGCCTGAGCGCCTTTCATCCCTTTTTTGTGTTGAACCTGGTCGAGGAGCTCGACGCGCCCGGTGAGTGGTGGCTCGACCGCACCTCGGGCCGCCTCTACCTCTACCCGCAGTCCCCACCCGACACCACGGACCTGGCTGTCTCCCTGCTCGACGATCCGCTGCTGGACATGCAAGACACCTCCCACCTCCGGCTGGTGAATCTCATCTTCGAGCACGGGCGCGGCAACCTCGCCCTGGCCGACGACGTCACTGACGTGGTCTTCCGGTCGACCACCTTCCGCGGCAGCGGCGCCGACGCCGTCCGGATCAGCGGCTCAGACAGCGGCCTGGACCGTTGCGTGGTCGTAGACACCGGCGGCGCCGCCGTAAGGCTCGAAGGCGGCGATCGCCCCAGCCTGACTCCTGGCAACCTCTTTGTTCGAAATACCGAGTTGGCGCGTTTCGGTCGCTGGGACCGCACCTACAAAGTCGGCGTGCGAATTTACGGCTGTGGCAACGTGGTGGAGCACAACCACTTCCACGACGCGCCCCACACCGCGATCCTCTTTAACGGCAACGACCACCGGCTCGAATACAACCTCATCGAGCGCGTGGTGCTCGAAGCCAACGACGCCGGCGCCATCTATACGGGCCGGGACTGGGGCTACCGGGGCAACCTCATTCGCCACAATGTCATCCGCGACCTCGAAAGCGTCTTTGACGGCGCCGCGGGCGTGTACCTGGACGACGCCGCCAGCGGCATCACGGTCTACGGCAACATCATCTACAATGTGCACGGCCTCGGCACCCAGTCCGGCGGCGGCCGGGATAACCACTTCGAAAACAACATTATCGTCGACGCCGCCCGGGCCGCCCACTCCACGGACCGTCGCGGCAACACCTCGAACTACGACTTCGACCCCGACGGCCGTCCGGCCGACTGGAATCTGCTCGGTCGCATCAACTGGGTCTACGAGACCTGGTGGGCCGGACAGCAGGCCATTGCCTACCAGGAAGACCCCTGGGCCGCGCGCTTCCCGGAGCTCGCCGCCATCCCGAATGACTGGGCGCAGGTTCAGGCCGGCACCTGGCGCGACCCCGAAGGTTGCATCTTCGCCAACAACGTCGTGTGGCGGTCCGGTGGGCTCATCTCCGTGGGAACCTGGGGCGGCGACAACGCCACGGACTTTTACCAGTCCATCGCCCCCAACCTCGAACAGGACCCCCTCTTTGTGGACGAAGCCGGCGGCGACCTGAACCTGCAACCCGGCTCCCCGGCCTACAGCACCGCGGGCTTCACCTTCGCGCCCATCCCCTTCGATCAAATCGGTATTTTGCCGTAGCTCCGACTCGCGGCGTGCGAGCTAGAAGATCTTGGCCGCCTGCAGGGACAGGAGCAACCAGAACAGGCCGAGGCCGAGCTGCACATTGAGCGCCGCCATCACATAACCGAAGGGCCGACTGGCCGGGGCCACGCCCGGGATCTCAGGGTGCAGCCCCTCAAAGTCCTGGGAGCCCCGGATCGCGTGCAACGCCACCAGCAGGGTCACCAGGGGCACGGCCAGCGCAAGCACCCCTTTGACGCCCAGATAGAAGCCGTACTCGTTGAGCAACTGCACCGGCTTGATAAAGGCCACGGCGAGACAAAGTCCTGCCACCACGCTCACCACCACAAACATGCGCCACATGTTCGGGCCGGCCACCGACGCGGGCAGCCGCGCCGCCGGTAGGGACAAATGCAAAATCCCCAGGCCCGCGTACACCAGCGTCGCCACCCAGGCGATGATCACCAGCGGACGGGCCCCGTTGTGGCCGGCGATCAACCGCTGTCTGGCCTGCTCGCGTTGCTGGTTGGCCGCGCTGGTCGCCGCCTCGGACTGCTGCCGACGGTAGGTCTCCTCGGCGTGCTTTTTTGCCTGTCGCCGGAGCTGCTCCTGGTGTTTGTTCTCCTCCCGCTGGGCCTGGTCCTCACGCTTTCGCTCCAGCGGCGTCGGCCCCGCAAACCCCACAAAGAACTCCCGCACCTTCTTTACCGGATGCAACCGCAGCCACACCCCATCGGGCAGGTACACGTCCGTGCCGCAAAACTCACAGGTGTGCATGCGCAGGCTGTCCACACCGATGGACAAGGACCCGGCACATTGCGGACAGGCCATGACCACGGGCCGCGGCGCCTCCTCCGCGGGACGCACCACCGCGGCACCCTCACTCCCGACCGACGGAATCACCACGTCCGTGCTCACCACCTGCACGGCCGCCGGGACCCGCTGCTTGAGCCAGGTGGGCATCGGGTAGGTGGACGCGGGATCGCCACACCCGGTGCAGCAAAATTGCAGCTCCTCCAGGGTGGACACCGCTTCGCCCGGAAACGCCGCGCCGCACTGCTCGCAGGCCGGCACGGCGACCCGCAGCTCGAAGGTCATCTCCACGCCCTGCTGCCGGACCTTGTCGCCGTGCACAGCCCCGCCCACCAGGGTCTCGTGGCGGTTCTCCGCCTCCTCCAGCACCGACTGCCAGAGCCCCGGCTTCACGGGGAAGTCGCTCTGACACATGTTGCAGTGGGCCTTTTTCAGCGGACCGTCGAGAGGCACGGGCTGGCCGCACTCCCGGCAGTCCACCCGCGCTTTGATGCTCGCGTGACGCCGCGGTTTCCCGGCTTCAGACGCCGGGGCGATGGCCCCCACCGGGGTGCCCATTCCACTGCCGGTCATGTTCGAGCCTCCGGCCCTGACTATACACCAAACCCCAGTGCCCGAATGGGGCTTGACGCTGAAAATCAGGCGGTCATAAACCAGGAACGACCCGGGGAGAGACCCCTCGACACTGCGTAACCACCCGGCTTAACGATCTTTTCACTTGACGAACCCCACGGCTCGGCCATACATGACTATATGACTAAATCCGTCAGGTCAACCAAGTCAGCACCAGGCACCCGCGGTGAGCAGACCCGAGAGAGAATCCTCCGGGCGGCAGGCCGGCAGTTCGGGAACGTGGGGTTCCACAAGACCACCGTAACCGACATCGCCGAGGGCGCGGGCATCGGCAAGGCCACCGTGTATCTGTACTTCCAAGACAAAGAAGACATCCTGTCCCACCTGGTGCACGCGGCGACGGCCAGTATCCTCGAGCAGATCCGCGAGGCCGTGAGCGGCGCCGAGACCGTGGGGGAGCGGCTGCGGGCTTTTATCCTCACCCGGTATCGATCCATCCAAGGACTGCTGGAGCTCCACCAGGCCACCTCGAAGGTCCTGCTGGAGGACCTGGCCTGCATGCACGAAGCCACCGCCCACTACAGCGAGCAGGAGCTCGCCATCGCCCAGCGGCTATTTGAAGAGGGCTGTGCGTCGGGCGAGCTGGCCACCCACGATACACGCCTGGCAGCCGTCGCCATCACCGGCACCCTTCGCTCGTTGGACCAGCCGTGGATCTTCCAGCAGGTGCCCATCGATCTCGAGCAGCGCGTCGACGACCTCGTTCATCTCTTTTTGCACGGACTGATCGCACGAAAGGACGCAGCATGACCCAACGACCGCAAATACGGGACCGGGGGAGTGTCTGGTTGGGAGGTGTCGTGGCGCTTGGCCTGACCCTCGGGCTGAGCGCCTGCAACAAGGCAAAATCCTCGTCACCCGCCAAAGCCCGCGTCCAGGAGGGGGGAGACAAAACGGGGCCGCCCAAGGTCACCGTGGTGTCGCCCTCGGCATCCACCGGGGCAGACGTCATCATCGGCACCCTGGTGCCCAACCGGCAGATCACGGTCACCCCCCAGGCGGGCGGTCGCATTCTGAAGCTTCACGCTCGGCTGGGCGATTTTGTCAAAGAGGGAGCGCCCCTGGTGACCCTTGACCCCCAGGACGCCAACCTCACCATGTACCAGGCCTCGGCCTCGGTGGCCGTGGCCAAGGCGGCACTGCAGGTGGCCCAGACCGGCCTCGCCAACGCCTGGACCGAATACGAGCGCTTCAAGAAGCTCTATGAGAACAAGACCATCCCCGAGGCCACCTTCACCAAGGTCAAGACGGGCTGGCTCATGGCCAAGGCTCAGGTGAACCTGGCCAAGCAGCAGATCCAGCTCGCCAACGCCGGCGCCGCGGGGGCCTTCAAGAACCGTAAGGACACCGTGACCCGAGCGCCCTTTGACGGCATTGTGACCGGCGTCATGCTGCACAAAGGAGACATGGTGCGCTCCATGCCTCCCTCCAACGTGATGTTCTTCGCCGACGTGACGCCGGTGATCGTCGAGGCCACCGTGGGCGAGCTGCAGCTGTCCAAGCTGCCCAAGACGGGCCAACTCGTGAAGCTGGTGTTCCCGGGACTGGGCAACAGGGTGATGACGCCCAAGATGGGCCGGGTGTTGCCCGCCCTGAACGCCCGAACCCGGGCGGCTACGCTGCGTATCGAGCTGCCCAACGTCGATCGCTCGCTGCAGATCGGCCTCTCGGTGGAGATCCACCTGGACGCCAGTTCCGGTCAGCAGGTCACCCTGCCCCAAACCGCCCTGAAAAAGGACGGCAAGGGCGCCGTGGTGTACCGCGTAAAGGCCGACGGCCTCCTCGAACGGGTGGCCGTGGAGCTGGGCGCCCGGACGGGATCGCGGGTGGTGATCAAAAGTGGCGTCAGCAAGTCCGACCGGGTCGTCGCCGACGCCTCCCAAAAGGGCCTGGCCGTGGGCCTGCGCATCACCCCCATCTCGATCCAATAAGGCGCACCCATGAAGCTCGCCGAAGTTTCTATTAAGCGACCGGTCTTTGCGGCCATGATGATCGCCGCCCTCATGGTGCTGGGGATCTTCTCCTATCCCAAGGTCGGCGTGGACCTGTTTCCCAATGTGGAGTTCCCCTTCGTCTCGGTGATTGCGATCTACCCCGGCGCGGGCCCGGAGGTCGTCGAAGACAAGGTGGTGGACAAGCTCGAGGAGGCCATCTCCACGGTCAACGGCATCAAGTCCTTGCGCTCCGTGTCGGTGGACAGTGTCGGCCAGCTCTTCGTGGAGTTTGAGCTCGGCGTAAACGCCGACCTCGCCGCCCAGGACGTGCGAGACAAGATCGCCTCGATCAAGCGCAACCTCCCCAAGGACATGGAAGATCCGGTGGTGTCCAAGTTCGATGTGGGCGCCATGCCGATCCTGTCGATCACGCTGTCGGGCAAGCTGCCCATCGGCCAGATGACCCAGCTCGCCAAGGACACCAAGGAGCGACTCCAAAAGCTGCAGGGTGTGGGCGGCATCGACATCGTCGGCGGACAAGAGCGGGAGATCCAGATCCAGGTGAAGCAACGGCGGCTGTCGGCCCTGAAGCTGGCCGTGGACGACATCACCCGGGCCCTGCAGATGAACAACATGGACGTGCCCGCCGGACGCATGCAGCGGGGCTCCTTCGAGTACACAGTCAAGACCAAGGGCGAGGTGGAATCCCTGGCCGAGCTGCGCAACATCGTGGTGCAAAACATGATGGGCCACACCATCCGCATCGGGGACGTGGCCGACGTGGTGGACACGGTGCAGGAAGCCCGGTCCTACGCCGAGCTCAACGGCAACACCGCCGTGACCCTGGTCGTCAAAAAGAAGTCCGGTGCCAACACCGTGGCCGTGGCCCAGGGCGTTCGTGCCGAGCTCGTAAAGGCCAGAAAGACCCTTCCCAAGGGCGTCAAAGCCATCATCCCCGTGGACAACTCCGCCTACATCGCCAACTCCATGCACGAGGTACAGTTCGACCTGCTCTTCGGCGGCATCCTCGCGATCCTGATCGTGCTGTTCTTCCTGGCGGACTGGCGCGCCACCCTCATCGTGGCCCTGGCCATCCCCACCTCGGTGGTGGCCACCGTGGCCTTCATCCGCTTCATGGGCTTCACGTTCAACAACCTGACCATGCTGGCCTTGTCCCTCTCCATCGGCATCTTGGTGGACGACGCCATCGTGGTCATCGAGAACATCCACCGCCATCTCACCGAGGAGGGCAAGCCTCCCATGCAGGCGGCCTACGACGGCACCGCCGAGATCGGCCTCGCCGTCATGGCCACCACCTTCTCCATCATGGCCGTGTTCGTTCCCGTGGCCACCATGGAAGGCATCATCGGCAGGTTCTTCTACGAGTTCGGGCTCACGGTGGCCTTCGCCGTGGCCGCGAGCCTCTTTGTGAGCTTCACCCTCACACCCATGCTCTCGTCGCGCTTTCTGAAAGTGCACGAGGGCAAGCCCAAATCCATCCGGCGCGTATTCCTCTGGGTGCTCGACCGCATCGACGCCACCTACGCGAGCCTGTTGCGCACAGCGCTGAAGGTGCGCTGGCTCGTCATCCTCATCGCCCTGGGCGTGCTCGCCTCGAGCTTCTACGCGTTTGCCTTGCTGCCCAAGGAGTTCTTCCCCACCGACAACCGCGGCCAGTTCCGGGTGTTCGTGGAGCTCCCCCAGGGCAAGACCCTGGCCGCCACCCGGGCCGTGTGCGACGACGTGGCCACCAAGATTCGACGCTCGCCCCTGGTAAAGGACACCCTGGTGACCGTCGGCGGTGATGCCATGGAGAAGGTGCACGAAGGTCAAATCCAGGTGAACATGGTCTCGCGCGCCAACCGCAACATCACCCAGAAGCAGATGGAGGCGAGGGTTCGAAACCTGCTGTCCGGTGAGCGCCGGGCCAAGATCTCCGTACAGCCCATGGGCATGATCGAGGGCGGGCAGGCCCAACAGGCGGTTCAGTTCATGTTACGCGGCCCCAACCTCAAGCAGCTCTCCACGACGGCGGACAAGATGTTGGCCGCCCTGAAGAAGGAAAAGGGCTTCGTCGATCTGGACGTCAGCTACCGCGGCGGCAAGCCCGAGATCCGCGTGGTGCCCAACCGGCGGCGGGCCGAGGACCGCAGCGTGCCCCTGGCCTTGATCGGCTCCTCGTTACGCCTGCTGGTGGGCGGCGACAAGGTGAGCGACTACAAGGACGGCAGCGAGCGCTTCGACGTGCGACTACGCCTACGGGAACAGGACCGCCGCTACCGCTCGGACATCGGCCTGCTGTCGGTACGTGACCTGCGCGGCGGTCTGGTGCGATTGCGGGACCTGGTGCGCGTGGAGCGCGGCGAGGGCCCGGGGAAGATCGACCGCTACGATCGGCAGCGCCAGATCACCGTCCTGGCCAACCTCGACGGCATCGCCCTGGGTGCGGCGCAGAAAAAGGTCGAAGAGCTCGCCAAGCTCCACGTGCCCAAGGGCGTGGAGACCACCTGGGAGGGCCAGGCCAAGATGATGGGCGAGTCCTTCGGCCACGTGGGCGCGGCCCTGCTGCTGGCGATCATCTTCGTGTACATGATCCTGGCGTCACAATTTAACAGCTTCATTCATCCCTTCACGATCATGCTGTCGCTGCCATTCTCTTTCATCGGCGCCTTCCTCGGGCTGCTGGTCACCGGCATGACCTTCAACATGTTTACCTCCATCGGATTGATCCTACTCATGGGCCTCGTCACCAAAACCGCCATCCTGTTGGTGGACTACACCAACACCCTGCGAGACCGGGGCCTGCCTCTGGACGAGGCCCTCGTCCAAGCCGGCCGCACGCGGCTGCGCCCGATCCTCATGACCACCGCGGCCACCATCTTCGGCATGATGCCGGTGGCCCTGGCCCTGTCCGAAGGTGGCGAGCAGCGCGCCCCCATGGCCGTGGCTGCCATCGGCGGTCTGATCACGTCCACGATGCTCACCCTCGTCGTCGTGCCGGTGGTGTACCGCATGCTGGACCGCTTCACCGTGAATCGGTCCCAGGCCGAGAGCCCCTCCACCGTGGAGACCCCATGACCGACGTATCCCTCAACCCCGACGACTACCGCTGCACCGTGGACCTCCAGTTCCGCTTCCGCGACCTGGACGGCATGGCCCACATCAACAACGCCGTGTACTTCAGTTATTTCGAGGTCGGGCGGGCCACCTACCTGCGGACCATCGAATACCCCAACGACCTGGTGGGCAAGCTCCACGACCGCTTCCCCTTCATCATGGCCGAGATCAGCTGCCGCTTCCTGGTCCCGGCCACCCTGGACGATCCCCTGCGCCTCGGACTGCGCATCGACCGCTTCGGCACCAAGAGCTGGGGCTTTGAGTACCTCATCTGGCGCATCCCGGACGGCAAGCCCATGGCCACCGGGCGCTCCGCCCAGGTGTTCTTCGACTACCGACAGCAGCGCTCCGTGGCCGTGCCCGACTGGTTCGTCGAGCAGATAGAGGCCTTCGAGGGTCGCCCCCTGCGCGGCTAGCGAGACGCCATGATGGTGCCGGGCAGCTTGGGCTCGGGCTTGGGCGCGGGCGGGGCGTCGCCCTTCTGGGTGTCCCAGATGTAGGTGACCATGAGCTCGATGCGCGTGCCCTGGTAGCGGGAGTAGCTGCGGGAGTGACGCGGGTCGAACCACGGCACGCCGTCGGGGTCATTCTGGGCGTCGTTGGAGAAGTTCGACATGAACGTGACCTTCGCGCCGAGCTTGAGCACCTCTTTGATCGTGATCTGGTAGGTGGCGAACCCCTCGAGCTTGACGTCCCGGCGCGTATTGGAAAAGCGCGTGTCGAACCGGAAGTCATAGAAGTCGTAAAATCCGACCCGCGCCTCGCCGTAGACCTGGTGGATGCCCCGGGAGAACACCAGCGCCAGCCGCGGCCCGTGGGACCAGTTGTTAAAGGGGTCCACGTTGGACCGGTCCGACTCGAAGCGGTACCCCAGCGAGAAAGCGAAGTCCTTGCGCGCCAACAAGAGAAACTCCAGCTCCGCCCGCAAAAAGATATCTTTGCGCTTGTACGGAACCGCCACCACGCTCGGGTTCTCGAACAGATCGACGGGCACGAACATGATGTCCGCCAGCTTCTTCTCGATGTTGTCGTCAAAGGTCTGGTGCTCGGCCTCCAGCTTCAGGCTCCAGCGGATCTTCTGGGTCTGCCAGATCTTGAACCGCAGCTTGCCCAGGTGGCTCATGCGGTCCACGTTGGCGTAGGTGTTGGTGAGCTCGTCCGAGTCGTAGGAGGTGGCGGTGAAGTCGTAGCTCGCCTCGAAGATGAGGCCCACCTTGGTGTGCAGCACAAACAGGAGCGAGGGCGCCACCTCCAGGTAGCCCCAGATCTCCTCGGACTCCCGGTGCAGCTTGAAATTCACCGACGGCGTGAGCGTCATGTTGTCGCCGAAATCGAACTCAAAGGCCGGCTTGAGGCCGACGTCTGTATTTCTCAGGTACTGTCGCCAGCGTCCCTCTTCGGACCGCAGCTTGCCGGTGAGCACGAAGCGGATGTTCTTTTTGATGTCGGTCTGCAGGCGGGAATTGACGCCGAGAACGGACGTCACGTCGTAGACCTGGTCCGCGCCAAACTGCCCCCGCCGTCCCAGCGCGGCGTTGTCGTCGTACAGGATTCCCAGGGAAAGCTCTGTGCGCACCTTGGTCTTGACTACGTGGGGCTTTTGCTTGGCTTTGCCTTCGTCGTCCACGTCCTTGTCGCCGTAGGGATTGGCGGCCGGAGGCTCGGAGGTCGCTCCGGGATCCCCCTCGCGGGGCCGCTCCGCCCGGGGGAACGCAGCAGGTCGGCTCTTTTTCGGGGGCGTGGCCCGGGGTCGGGCAGCCGCGGAACGCTTGGCCGGCGGCGGTTTCGTCGGCGTCGCCTCGGGGGTCTTTGAAGCGGGAGCGGGAGCCGCCACCGCAAGGTTGCCCAGGATCATCGAAAGGCTGAGGGTGAGGAAACACAGGACCCTTGGGCCCATACGGTCAGCTCGTTTGTACATGGTGTCGATCCGATTTAGTAGACGCAGCTCGGACAACCTTCGGCTTGGGACCGGGTCTCCTCGGCCTCGCTGCCGAGCTTCTCATAAGCCTGCACCACGGGCTTTGCCTCGAGGGTGCGGGTGTTGATGCCCATGGTGGCGCAGCCCCCGAGGGTGGCCGCCGCAAGCAGCCCCGCACAGAACCAAGCCGCCCGGCGAAGGACAGGAGCGTGCTTTCGATTTGCGTATCTCATTACGGCCTCACATATACCCCGACGGTGGTCCAGGTCGACGTACAGCCATCCGAGACCACGACCTGGACGTCGTACCACGCCAGACAGCATACATCGGTGCTCACCCAGATCACAGAGGCGCCCGTGCCCTCCATGTAGCCAAAGGGCGGCGTCCATTCATAGCTGAGCGCCTCGCCTTCGGGATCCTCGGCGTCGATGGTGATCGTGGAGGTGTCCCCCAGGTCGATGTCGTCCGGGGTGGCCGTAATCGAGTGCACGATGGGCTCGGCGTTGATCTCCGGACAGGGCGGCAGAATCTCGATCTCCAGGGATTTGCACACGGGCTCACTACCCGGCTGGCCGTCGGTCACACATACGGTTACCGTGTCGATGAGCTCCTGGGGCGGATTCTCCCACACGATGCCGGCGGGCATTTCGTACCGCACGGAAGGACCGACGCCGACAAGGCTGCCCAGCGCGGCCTCCCAGGTAAAATTCTCCTCCACCATCTGGTCGCCGTTACCGTCCCAGACGACCACGGTGATCGTGGGTTTTTCGCCCTCCCGCAGGCGCAGTCGCTGCACGACCTCCCCGCCCACGGTGAAGTCGTTGATGACGGGAGGGATGTTGGCCGACGGAGCGGGCTCGCCCCACATACAGCTTGACGACGCCGCGGCGCTCACCGCCAACAGCGCGGCAAAACCCAGCGTCACACTACGAAACATCCTCAGCCTCCGACCTCTACCCCACCTATGGCAGGGTCATTGTTGACAGATGCACTCCAGATTATACATAGCGCGTATCCACCGCCTATTCTATAGCAATCGAGGAGAATTTTGTCACGGGCGGGGCCTGGGACGGGGGCGGCTTTTGCCCGCAGCCCCGGGGTTTGACGGGGCCGGTTTGGGTTTTGGCCCGCGGATCCGCACCATCGTCCCGGGGTGCTGCTCGTCCGCCGACAGGAAAGTCCAACCGTCGGGAAGGACCGGCCGGGTGAAGTGGTAGATCACCCGCGCGTCCCGGGGCGACAGGTTGATGCAGCCGTGGGACCGCGCGTGGCCGAAGCCGTTGTGCCAGTAGGCTCCGTGCAACGCGTAGCCCCGTTTGAAATACATCGTCCAGGGCACGTGATCCACGCGGTACTGCTCCGAGGCCTTGGCCTCACTCTTCATGTCCGCCTCGGCCATCTTTTTGTAGATGCGGAAGGTCCCCAGGGGCGTGGGATACTTCCAGACGCCGGCCGCCACCAGGGCCGTGTACACCGGAGTCCGGCCCCGGTAGGCCACCAGGGTCTGCTCCTCGGTGTCCACGTCGATCCACCGCTCGGCCGGGTGAAGCCCCGGCGGCGGATCGCTCAAGCGGGCCACGCGCACCATCTCGGAAGAGACCCACCCCTTGTTCGGAATGTGATACCAGCGGAACTGCCCGCGGCGCACGACATCATCCACAGGGTGAGCGCTGTACCGCTTGAGGGTGGACACAACCTTGCCGCCGGGCGCGCCGTGCACGTCCACCGGTGGGATCTTCTCCGCGATCTTCCGTCGACGGCGACTCACCATGAACACCAGCGGCAGCCGCGGACCCGGTTGGGTGAGATCCACGCCCCGCATGCCCGATGGCCAGAACCGCCTCACGCGTTCCCCCCGGATGAAATAGCCCGAGGTGATGCGCCAGAACTTCATTCCTTTGAAGAAGCGCTTTCCGGCCCAGCGCACGGTGTCGCTTTGGGCGATGGGCTTGCCTTTTTGGTCAGCAAATCCGTCGGGGAGGGTCCAGTAGAGCTTGGTGCCACCCGTGCGGATGTAGCCGTAGGTGCCCGGGGTGATCCGGTTGGAGCCCACGGTGGGACGACGCTTGGCCTGGGGCGGGCGCCGATCCTTGCGCAGGTTCATGCCGCAAACATAAGCTCCTGGGGCCAGCTCCAGAAAGCCCGCGGCGCAGCCCTCCCCGGCCACCTTTTTCACCCGCGGCAGCCGCGTGAGCTTGGCGATGCCGCCCCGGATGGGCGCCCGCATGGAGGGACGCCGAAAGACCGCCACGGGCCGGATGGCGCGCCAGGAACCCTTTTCCTGGGCCGGGTTGGGCACCAGGGGTGCCTCACCCGGGGCGTCAGCCGGGGGGAGCGGCGCAGGCCGGGCGCCCACCCCGAGAGCGGTCTTGAGGGCCGCCGAGGCGCGCCGGTCGATCCCCGGCGCGGCCCCGGACTGGGACTGCGCCGGGGCGCCCGAACGGTTGCCCGCAGCGCGCTTCTGATCGGATCGGCACGACCCAACGATCAGCCCGGAGGTCACAACAAGGACGAACGTCCGATACAACGTCATAGCCTACCGTTTTGCCCAAGGCTCTGGTTCTGTCAAGCAGACCCTGCCCAAAGATCGGTCATTCGGGTGACACCCCTCATGAATCAAAAAGAATTCTTGCCGCGCCAAAGGACGGATAATCCCTCCCAATTCAACCAGATCGCGTTCTGGGCACACTATACCCACTGAACCTTTGGTAGATTGAAACACCGTTGGAATCCAAGAGAATCTTTGCGAGCAACCGGGCAGATCCGGTATTATACGGTGGCAGGGAATCACTCATCGCCCCCGTCAGTCGCTCGGGTCGACGCCAGCCAGCCACGGTGCTGCGGCGCTTGGAGCGGGCATTGCCTGGGATGGGGAGTGGGTACGTCGCCCACAAACCCTGACCGTATTGAGCTAGCAAACGAGGTATCTACACTATGGCGAATCCTCCCCAGAGCCCCTCCGTTCCCAACGAGGCGAAACGGCTCAAGGACGACGATTGGGTCATCGAGTTTGACAAGGCGCCAGGCAGGGGAGCCGGTGGCCATGTAGGCGACACCCAGACTTACGGAATCAACGAGTCCATCGTACGGGCCGCCCACGCGGGCCCTGACGCCCACGACGCAACGGTTACCCTCGACCTGCAGGACATCGTGGAAGTGGCGGATCTGGCAGCCGACCGCCGCCCCGCCAGGACCACCAAACCCATGGGCGTCCAGTCTGCAGGCCAGGCCCGGGAGACCCTCCGCGGCCAGGGCGCCACCGCCGACGAGATGGTGGCCGGCGCCTTCGGCACCTCGGCCAAGGTCGATGGCTTCCAGATGAGCCCCGGCACCATGGTGCACAAGTACGAGCTCATCCGCATGCTGGGACGCGGCGGCATGGGCACGGTGTGGGCCGCCCACGACACCAAGCTGGGTCGTAAGGTCGCCATCAAGTTCCTCCACGGCAAAGCCTCCAAGAAAAAAGAGTTCCGCGAGCGGTTCCTGGCCGAGGCCCGCGCCACGGCCCAGTTTAATCACGAGTCCATCGTCACCATCTACGACGCCGGAGAGTACTCGGGCACCTCCTATCTGGTGCTGGAGTATTTGGACGGCGTGCCTCTGTCCAACCGGCTCAAGGAACGCCGCCTGCCCCACACCCAGGCCGTCCAGATGATGACCTCCGTGGTGCGCGCGCTGTCCGAAGCGCACGCCCTGGGCATCATCCACCGGGACCTGAAGCCGGACAACATCTTCGTGCTGCAGTCCGGCGGCATCAAGGTGCTGGACTTCGGCCTCGCCAAGCTCTTCGACACCGAGGCCTCCCTGGATGCGGAGGTGGGCGGGGACAACAAGGCCGCGATGCTGGCCGCGCAGCTCAAAGCCGCCGGCATGGACAGCGACATCTCCTCTCTGGACAGCGAGTCCGGCAGCAGCGTCAGCTCCCTGTCCTCGGATACCAAGCGCCGGCAGCTACACGACAGCGAGGGAGACCTCACCCGCGCTGGTACGATCATGGGCACCTACGCCTATATGTCCCCCGAGCAGTGGGGCCTGGGGCGCGTGGACAAGCAGAGCGACATCTGGGCCACCGGCGTGATCCTCTTCCAGATGATCACCGGCGAGTACCCCTTCGGGTCCAAGGCCACCGAGACCATCATGGCCAACATCTCCAAGCTGGACGAGCCCGTGCGTTCAGTTCGGGAAATAGTGCCCACGGTGCCCGAGGATGTGGCCCAGATGGTGGCCAAGTGCCTTCAGAAGCGCAAGAAGCTTCGCTACGCCACGGCCAAGGATCTGCTCAACGACCTCGAGGGCCTGAGCGCCCAGGCCGCCGGGCAGCGGGTCCTGCTCAAGGAGGACGAAAACCCCTACCCGGGGCTGTCGGCTTTCACCGAGCAGGACGCCAACCGGTTCTTCGGCCGGGACGCGGAGATCGCGCAATTCATCGGCAAGCTCAAGGATCGCCCCCTGTTGGCGGTCATCGGGCCCTCGGGGGCGGGCAAGTCCTCCTTTGTGCGCGCCGGCGTGATCCCCACCCTGCGAAAGTCCAGCGCCTCGGAGTGGGACATCATCATCTGCCGACCGGGGCGGGACCCCTTCTCCGCGCTGTCTTCGGCCTTGATGCTGGACGTGTCCTCGGTGGTCACCAACGTGCAGTCCGTGTCGGACGCCGCCAAGGAAGAGACCGACATGACCCGGTCGCTACGCGACGAGCCGGGCAAGCTCGGCGCCATGCTACGCGCCCGGGGACGCACTCACGGACGGCCCATCATGCTGTACGTGGACCAGTTCGAGGAGCTGTACACCCTGGTGGACGATGAGGTGGACCGCGAACGCTTCGCCACCGCCCTGGCCGGGGTCGCGGTGGACGCTTCCTCGCCTGTGCGCGTGACCCTGTCCATGCGCTCGGACTTCCTGGATCGCGTGGCCGAGAACGAACCCCTCATGAACGCGGTCACCCGCGACCTGACCATCCTCCAGCAGCCCGGCATCGAAGGGCTGCGGGACGCCGTCATCCGCCCGGCGGCCCTGGCGGGCTACGCCTTTGAGGACGTCAAAATCGTCGAGGACATGGTCTCCAGCCTCCGGGACGAAACCGCCGCGCTGCCCCTGTTGCAGTTTGCCGCGCAGAAGCTGTGGGAGAGTCGAGACAAAAAGGCCAAGCTGCTGTCTCGCGCCGCCTACGAGCAGATGGGCGGGGTGGAAGGCGCCCTGGTGCGCCACGCGGACTCGGTCATCCAGGCCATGTCCACCAACGACAAACAAGCCACGCGCTCACTCTTCCAGCGACTGGTCACCCCCGAGGGCACCCGCGCGGTGCTTTCCCTCGGGGAGATCATGGGGCTCTTCAAGACGCCCAAGGAAGCCCAGCGCATCCTGAACACGCTCACCGAGGCGCGGCTGCTCGTAGTGCAGACCTTCGGCGATGAGGCGGTGGATGCCCGGGTGGAGATTGTCCACGAGTCGCTGATCACCCGGTGGCAGACCTTGCGGCGGTGGCTGGACGCGAGCCACGAAGACGCCGCCATGCTCTCCCAACTCCGAGAGGCCGCCCGACAGTGGGAGGCCCGGGGACGCCCCGTGGGGCTGCTGTGGACCGGCGACGCCGTGGACGAAGCCCGGCGCTGGCGCCGACGCTCGCAAGCGGTGCTTACTCCCTTGGAGGACGCCTTCCTCACCGCGGCCTTCCGCCATGCGGACCGGGCCGTCCGCCGCAAGCGCTTCCTGGCCATCGCGGCCATTTGCATCATGGCCATGGTGACCCTCGGGGCCATCCTCTTTATGCTGGCCATCCGCAGCGCCGAGCAAACGGCCAAAAAGCAGGCCGCGCGGGCCAAGCTCCAAGCCGCACGCGCCTCGCTGGCCGAGGGCAACGTGCGCAAGCAGATGAAGCTGGTCCAAGCCGAGACCAAACGCGCCAAAGCGGCCGAATCCCTCTCCCAGGACCGCCTCAAAGAGGTGCAGAAGACCCGGGCCCGCGAGCAGAAGGCGCAGATCGCTCTCAGACAGAGCTACACCGAGTTGACCAGCGCCCTCGCCCGGGCCAAGCGGGAACGGCGGCGCGCCCAGCGGGCCACCCGTCGGGCCAGGCTCTACGCCCAGCGGGCCAACCGCTCGGCCAAGCGCGAGCGCATCGCCCGCCTCGAAACCGAGCGCGCCAAACGCATGCTGGAACGCTTGCTCGAGCGCGAACGGTTAGAAGTTGAACGGCTCAAGGCCCTGCGGTCCAAGGTCATCCAAAAGCTGCCCAAAGACTGATTTAGGTGAATAGATGAAACGTACGCACATTCTCTGGCTGATAGTTGCCCTGTTGTTACTCCTGCCCGGAGGGCACGCGCTGGCAGCGCCGGCCGGTGGCGAAACGCCCGGGACGGGCCAGGCCTCCAAGGGCAGCCGCGTCGCAGTCGAGCTCCCTCCCCAGGATCTCACCTACACGGAGTCCGCCTCCAAGGAACAACGGGACCAGGGGCGACGACTGTTCAAAAAGGGCAACGAGGCCTTCGAGCAGCGCGCGGTGGACAACGCCTACAAATACTACACGGCCGCATACAAGCTCTGGCCGCATCCGCGGGTGCTTTTCAACATCGCCGTGAGCCTGGGCTTTTTGTCCCGGCCCCTGGAGTCGGCGCGGACCTTCCGCAAAGTGCTGCGCTACGGCCCCGAGCCCATTACCAAGCACCGGTACAAGCAGGCCTCGGAGCGCTACATCGAGCTCATGGGGCAGCTGACGAACCTCATCGTCACCTGCACCGACGCCGGTGCCAAGCTCTTCATCGACGGCAGATCCATCGGCTCGGCGCCCATGAAAAAGAAGGTCACCCTCGGGCCGGGCACCCACATGGTGACCGCGAGCCTGGCGGGCAAGGTGCCCTACTCCGCCCAGGTACGGCTGGAGCCCGGCGAGCTCAAGTCCATCGCCGTGGCCCTGGAGGCCTTCAGCGACCGCGTGCGCTGGCGTAGCGTCTCGCGCTTTCACTGGTGGGTGCCCACCCTCGTCACCGTGGCCGCGGCGGTGCTCGCGGGGGGCGGCGGCGCCATGCTGGGGTGGGGCCGCAACGACGTCGGCAAGCTGCAGCAGGAAGTGAACGTCATCACGCAGGCGAACCCCGAGGTGCCGTTTACCTACGACACCAACCGCGAGGACACTGCGGTGACGTTGCAAAAAGCCGGCTTTGCCATGCTGGGCCTGGCCGGCACCGCGGCCGTGGCAGCGGTGGTGCTGTGGATCCTGCGCAAAAAGAAAGTTCGTTACACGGTCGGCGAGGCCGGAACCGGCGGCGTGAAGATCCGTTTCTAGAAGATCTGGTTCTTCTAGTGAGATGAGTATGTTAGCATAGAGCTGGGTCAGGAATCAGTGAGGAGTATGTCATGAGCGCTCGCCAGTCGTTTCCGTACTGGGCGGTAACCGTTTGCCTTACCGCCGGGATCGCGCTGCTGTCAGGATCCTGCCTCAAGGAGGTGGCCGCCGTCTCCTGTGGAGACGGGACCTTCTGTCCAGATGGGTACCAGTGCGTGGGCGACATCACCGCCGGGTATCGTTGTGCGGTGGACACCTGCGGCAACGGTCTGCGAGATCCCCTGGAGGAGTGCGACAACGGCCCGGCCAACTCCGACACCGCCCCTGACGCCTGCCGCCTCAACTGTGTGCTGCCCATTTGCGGCGACGGCGTGGTGGACACCGGCGAGTCCTGCGACGACGGCAACCTGGAAACGGGCGACGACTGCCCCTCGGGCCCGGGCCTCAACACCTGCCAACCCGCGAGATGCGGCGACGGATTCCTCTTTATCACGGCCTTCGGTGGCAACGAGGAGTGTGACGACGGCAACGACAACCTGCGCGACGCCTGCCCCAGTGGCCCCGGCGGAACCTGCCAGCCCTCGGTGTGCGGCGACGGCGTGATTCAGCTGGGCGTAGAGGTCTGTGACTGCGGGACCGACCCTTCCAACCTGCCGGCGGGCTGCACGTCGATAAACTCCGACGATATCCCCGGCGCGTGCCGCGTCAACTGCGTGCTCGCAAACTGCGGCGACGACGTGCTGGACGCGGGCGAGGAGTGCGATAATGGTGTGCTCAACAGCGACTTCAACCCTGACGCCTGTCGGGAGAACTGCCTGTTTGCAAACTGTGGTGACGGCATCCAGGACTCCGGGGAGACCTGCGACTGCGGCCTCGATCCGACCAACCTACCCCTCGGCTGCACCCAGATCAACAACGACATCACCCCGAGCCCCTGTCGGGCCAACTGCACCGAATCGACCTGCGGCGATGGCGTCGTGGACGCGGCGGCGGGCGAGGTGTGTGACGACGGCAACACCGACCAGACCGACAACTGTCTCAACAACTGCACGGCGGCCGCTTGCGGCGACGGTATCGTGCATGTCGGCGTGGAGGCCTGTGACTGCGGCACGGACCCGGCCAACCTGCCCGTGGGCTCCAACTGCACGGGCATCAACTCCGACGCCAACCCCCTGCCCTGCCGGTCCAACTGCGCCGAGGCCAACTGCGGCAACGGCGTCGTCGAAGGCACCGAGCAATGCGACAATGGCCTAGCCAACTCCGACACCACGCCCAACGCCTGCCGCACCAACTGCATGAACCCCTGGTGCGGGGACGGCGTCTCGGACACCGGGGAGCAGTGCGACAACGGCGCGGCCAATTCCAACGTCACGCCCGACGCCTGCCGCACCAACTGTGTGAACCCTTCCTGCGGTGACGGTGTCACGGACCCGGGTTCGGCCGAAGAGTGCGATCAGGGCGCGCTGAACTCCGACACCATCGCCAACCGCTGCCGCACCACCTGCACCAACCCCGTCTGCGGGGACGGAATCACTGACACGGGCGAGCAGTGTGACAGCGGCGCGGCCAACTCCAACACCCTGCCCAACACCTGCCGCACCACCTGCGAGCTCCCGCATTGCGGCGACGGCGTCACGGACACGGGCGAAATGTGCGACGACGGCAACTCCGACGATACGGACGGCTGTCGGAACAACTGCTCCCTGCCCGGCTGCGGGGACGGCGTGATCCAGGGCCTCGAGGAGTGCGACGACGGCCCGGCCAACTCAAACACCTTGCCTGACGCGTGCCGCACCAACTGCCTGGCCGCAAGCTGTGGCGACGGCGTCACGGACTCGGGCGAGGAGTGCGACGACGCCAACGGCTCCAACAATGACAACTGCCTGTCCACCTGTGTGGCCAACGTCTGCGGGGACGGCTATCTCCGACCCGCGGAGACCTGCGACTGCGGCACCAGCGGCCCGCTGCCCCCCTCGTGCACGGGCTACAACAGCGACGTGAACCCTCTCCCCTGCCGCCTCAACTGCACCACGGCCACCTGCCCTGACGGCATCGTAGACCCGGGGGAAGAGTGTGACGACGGCAACACCAACCAGACCGACGAGTGCCTCAACAGTTGCCAGAATGCTACCTGCGGCGACGGCTTCACTGAGAGCACGGGCAGCGCTCCCCACGAGTTCTGCGACGACGGGGGCAATGACGACTGCTCCGGCACCTGCAACGCAACGTGCGACGGGCTGGCCAACACCTGCGGCGACGGCATCGCGCGCTGCGGCGAACAGTGCGATAATGGGGCCGCCAACTCCAACTCGATCCCAGACGCCTGCCGGGTCGGCTGCCTGAACCCCTTCTGCGGCGACGGCGTCACGGACTCGGGCGAGGAGTGCGACGACGGCAACCTGGACAACACCGACGGTTGCCTGGTGGGCTGCCTGCTGGCCACTTGCGGAGACGGGTTCGTTCACGCGGGCTTCGAGCAGTGTGACGACGGCAATTCGAACAACAACGACGACTGCCTGAACAGCTGTAATATTGCCACCTGCGGCGACGGCTTCTTGCACAACCAGCAAAGCGGGAGCGAGGCCTGCGACGACGGCAACACCGCCAACTGCGACGGCTGCCGCGGGGACTGCTCCGCCGTGGAGCCCCTGACCTGCGGCGACGGCTTCCTGTGCCCCGGCGAGGTCTGCGACGACGGCAACACCGCCAACTGCGACGGCTGCCGCGGAGACTGCTCTGCCATCGAGCCGCTCACCTGCGGCGACGGCTTCTTGTGTCCCGGCGAAGTCTGCGACGACGGCAATAACGCAAACTGCGACGGCTGCCGTGGAAACTGCTCTGCCATCGAGCCGCTGACCTGCGGCGACGGCTTCTTGTGTCCCGGCGAGGTCTGCGACGACGGCAACACCGCGAACTGCGACGGCTGCCGCGGAGACTGCTCCGCCGTCGAGACGGGCTGCGGCGACACCTTCATCTGCCCCGGCGAAACCTGCGATGATGGCAACACCGTGAGCTGCGACGGCTGCAGCGCGACCTGCACCATCGAGACGGGCTGCGGCGACGGCACACTCTGCCCCGGTGAAGTCTGCGACGACGGCAACACCGCGAACTGCGACGGCTGCCGTGGAGACTGCTCCGCCGTCGAAACGGGCTGTGGCGACGGCTTCCTCTGCCCGGGTGAAGCCTGCGACGATGGCAACACCACGAGCTGCGACGGCTGCAGCGCGACCTGCACCATCGAGACGGGCTGCGGCGACGGCGTCGTCTGTCCCGGCGAGGCCTGTGATGTCGGCGATACCAACAACTGCGATGGCTGCGCCGGAGACTGCAGCCGACCCGACGATGTATGCGGTGACAGCATCGTCGAGTGCGGCGAGACCTGTGACCTCCTGAACCTGAACGGCGCCGTGTGTGCGGACATCGATCCGCGATTCAATGCCGGGGGCTTGGTCTGCAACGCCAGCTGCGACGGCTTCGACTCGAGCGGCTGCTTCGAGACCTGCGCCGAAAACACGGACTGCGATACCCTGGGCCACGGCTGCATCGCCGGAGTCTGCGGTCCCGCGGGCAACACCTGCGGCGACTCCCCGCAGCAGATCACCTCGTCGGGCACCTACGTCGGCTCCACGCGCAACATGACCGACGATTACAACGGCGGCACGGGCGGCGCGAACTGCGTGCTCGGCAACGGAATGGGCGACGCCGCCGGGGCCGATCAGACCTGGCAGATCACCCTGGGTGCCGGTCAGTATGTCTCGGTCTGGGTGGTGCCGGACCCAGGCGACATGTGGGATCCCGTCGTCTGGCTTTCCTCCTCCTGCGGGGGCATCGAGGGCAACTGCGTGGCCGGACGAGACCTGGCGATGAACTCCGACGATCCCGAACGCCTCGATTACTACTCCTCCGGCGGCGGGACCTACTACCTGGTCGTCGAAGGTGACGACGGCGGTGACCTCGGCAAGTACACCCTGAATGTAATCATCGGCGGCTCGGTGAGCTCAGCGAACGTGGGGGACCTGATCTACACCGAGATTCACGGGGACCCCGCGGGCAACGACAACAATTGCGAGTGGTTCGAGATCTACAACACCACCGGCAACCCCATCAACCTCAGCGGCATGGACTTCAATTCCGATTGCCACAACAACTTCTCGATCAGTACGTCCTACGACCTCGTCATCGCCCCGGGAGAGTATCTGGTGTTCGCCAACCGCGCAGAGACGACCAGCAACTGCGGCATACCGAAAGTCTCCTGGGAGTACAACACGGATCACCTGGACAACAACGGCCAGTGTCTGATCGAGATGTACGACGGCGCCACGCTCATCGACGACGTGGACTACGACCTCGGCGGCGGCAGCCCCTGGCCCCATACCGCCGGTGACGCGATGTATCTGTGTAACGCCTACATGGACAGCGTGCAAAATGACGACGCCACTGCCTGGCGCAGTGACGGCGCCAACAACTACGGCGGCTCCGAGTACGGCACACCCGGCCTGCCCAATCCCGCAGCCTGCCCGTAGCTCCGCTTCGTCTCGCTACTCCTGATTGGAGAGGGGAACTCTGCGGTTCCCCTCCCCCGCGCAGCAAAATCACAGGGACCCCCTCCCCTCAGCTCGACGGTACTCACCGCCGACTGGCGCGCACGCGCCGGCTGATAGACGTACCCAGACGCCGTGCCCCCGCGGGGACCAGGGACGTCAACTCTTACCGGAGGTGACCCTTGAGCCAGGCGTCCATTTCCGGGAGGCGGCCCTGCATGATGAGATAGCCGTCGATGGGCTCGCGCTCGGTGATCTCCGAGCAGTAGGGGGTGAGCATGATGCGGCGGACCTCCGCCGGGTCCTGGGAGTGAGCCAGGGCCCAGCCGAGCTTCACATAGGCGGTCTCGGGCAGCATGTTGGCCGCGGGGGTGACGCCGAAGCTCATGATGTCCCGGCCCGTGTCGTAGACAAACATCTGCACGTAGCCCCACAGGGTCTGCACCGTCATGTAGATGTGCACGCCCGCTTTGACGGCGCGCTGCAACGACGGGTAGAGGGGTTTGTTCACGTGGCCCAGACCCGTGCCGGCGATGACGATGCCCTTGTAGCCGTTGTCCACGAGGGTGTCGATGATGTCTGGCTTCATGTTGGGGTAGTAGTAGACCAACGACACCCGCTCGTCGAAGACCGCGTCCAGGGTCACCTCGCGATCCCCCCGGCGACGCGGGTTGTAGTCGTCGGTGATGGGCTCCAGACGGTCGTGGTGCACCGTGGCCAGGGGCACATCCCCGATGGTCCGGAACGTCGAACGATAGCTGGAGTGCATCTTGCGAACCCGCGTGCCCCGATGCAAAAGGTCGTACTGGTCTGACGTCGGGCCGAACATACAGACCATGACCTCGGCGATGGGGCCGTGGGCCGCGGCGTAGGCGGCGTGCTGCAGGTTCAGGGCCGCATCCGAAGAGGGGCGGTCCGACGAGCGCTGGGAGCCCACCATGACGATGGGTACCGGCGGCTTGGGCACCATGAACGACAGCGCCGCGGCCGTGTAGTGCATGGTGTCGGTGCCGTGGCCCACGATGATGCCGTCGGCGCCGTCGGCCACCTCCTTGGCGATGGCCCGCGCCGTGCCGATCCAGTGTTCGGGCCCGATGTTCTCGGAAAAGACCCCGTAGAGCTTCACGGTCTTCATGTTGCAGATGTCGGCCAGCTCGGGCACGGCGCCAAAAAGCTCCCCAGGCGAAAAGGCCGGGATCACCGCCCCGGTGCGGTAGTCCAGCCGCGACGCGATGGTGCCCCCGGTGCCCAGCAGGGTTACGTTGGGCTTGGCCTCGTCGAAGGGGAACTCTTTTTCCGGGATTTTGTAGTGCGCCTCCCGGTAGCCCTTCTCGGTCATCCGCAAAATGGTGGTGACGTTCAGGCCCACGTTGTAGCCCGTGGCGAGCTTGAGCACGATGTGCTGATCGTCCTCGGTCTCCGAGCGCGGCAGTACCAGCCCCGTAAACGGCCCCCGGGTGGTCTCGGCGTCCACGTCGGCCCACACCCGGATGTCATGCTTTTCCAGCACCGCCCGGGCGTCACCCCGGTAGCCCTTGAACTTGTCAGCGGACATGCGCGTCTCCTTTCAGAATGGCCGAGACAATCTCGTGCACCCGGGCGCCGGGGAGACGACCTCGGCAACGCTGCATGGCCACGGCCATGGCGTAACGCAGCCGGGCGTCCGGGTCGACTGATCGCGCCGGAGGGGCCGACTGCAGGGCGGCGCGGATCACCACTTCGGCATCCCCGTCCAGGGGTGTGAGCGCGAGCTCCTCGCACAGGTCCGCCGGGGTCCGGGCCGCCTCTCCATGTCGCAGCCGGTGCAGCATCCCACGCAAAACCCCAGGCGCCCCCTCGCGCTGGAGCTGTCCGTCGGCCAGCCGTCCGGCGAGCTCGGCCAGGGCCTCATCCGTCAGGTGGTGCACGGGATCCCCGCGCCGCTCGTACCACCGCAGGAGGTTGCCCAGCACATGGGCCACCATCCGTCCGTCCTGGCCGGCCGTAATGAGCTGTCGGGCGAGCGCCCACCGGGGTGAAATGGCCAGACCGTTGATCAAGGTTTCGGGCACACCCGCTTCCCGCAGCAGCTTCTCCCGCGCCCAGGGCGGCTCGGGCAGGGTCTCCCGGAGACCCGCAATGCGCGCATCGGAGATGGCCGTGGGCGGCGAATCCGTGTCCGGGTACATGCGGTTGGGTCCGGGAAGGATCCGCTCGAAGTCTGTGAGGCCGTGATACCCGGCCTGCCGCGTCTCTCCCGGCACCCCCTCGGCGGCCTCGGCAAAGCGCAGGAGCACCTCAGCCAGGGCGGTCTTCACGTCCTCGCGAGCCCCCCAGCACACCACCACGGCGTCGGCCTTTTTGGTCCGCACCCGGTGACGGATGAGCTTCCAACGACGCCGGGTGAGCTGCGAGGCGTCGGGCCCGCAGTAGCAGTAGGGGGGCTCGGTCAGGCAGGCGATGACCCGGATCCGACCGGCCAGCTCGTCGACAAAGGTGCGCCCGGGTTGGGTGGGCGCGTCCACCAGGGCCCTGCCGTTGGGCACCTTGACGGCCATCACGCTCTCGCCCCGCTGCACGGCCTCGAACAGCACCGGGTTCCTGCCGCCGGCCACGATGTCCTCACAGTGACGCATGAGCGGCTCGTCGCTGCCGGTGTCAGTGGCCCGGAGCCGATCACGCAGGGTCAACAGCGCCCGCTGCCGCAGGGCCTCGTTGCGCACCAGGTGGGGGATCATTTTGATGCGCGGGACGCCTTTGATCTCCACCCGGGTGGACCCGGCGACGCTGACGTTCACGTCCTGACGCGTGGCCCCCAGCCCCCGCCGCACCTTGCCGGTGACCCGCATGAGGTCCCCCAGCACCTGCGCCGCCTGCCCCACCTCGCTGGGGCTGCGCAGCTCCGGGGCGGTGACGATCTCCACCAGGGGCATGGACAGGCGGTCGGTGCGAAAGATGATGGTATGGCCCTTGTCGGAGACCTCTCGACAGGCATCCTCCTCCACGCTCACCTGGATGATGGGCAGCATGCGCCCGTTAATGGGCACCGCGCCGTCCACGCCCACGATGGCCGTGCGCTGGAACCCCGCGGGAATGGAGCCGTCCAGGTACTGCTTGCGGATGACGTGCAGCTCCCCCACCAGATTGCACCCGCACAGCAGCGCGATCTCCAGGGCAATGTCCACCGCCTGCTGGTTGATCTCAAAGGGGGGCGTGTCGTCCATTTCGTAGGTGCAAACAGAGTCCCGATTGAGTCGGTAGAAGATCTCCTTTTTGGTCTTGAACTCCATCAACGCGGTGCCGTCGTACTCGCCCAGCTCCGACAGGGTGGGGCGCATGTGGCGCAACACTTCCAGGTCGTAGTGGTCGCTGTACAAACCGGCGGGACAGCGGCAGAAGAGCTTGCGCTCGGTGTAAAGCTGCTGGTGGATCTCGAGCCCCGACCGAAACCCGATGGCCGGCCAATCGATGCCGGCGTCGGCCAGCCGGCCGAGAGGGCCCAGAAAATAGTTCTGTGGTGTGTGGTGGTGGTCGGTCATGGCGGTCCGTATGCGACGCTGGGGTTGTCTGAACTGACGGGAAATTACCACAAGTGACCGCCCGGTACATTGGCATTGCACATTGTCCGGGCCCAGCGGGCAAAACACGCTAAGCTACCCCCATGGGCAAGGCTCAAACCCAATTCACGCATGTGGCTCCGGCCCTGGCGGTGGGGCTCGCAGTGCTGTTTGTGGGTCTCCCTTCGCCCGACGCCCAGGCCCGCACGCTGCGCATCGACACCCACTCCAAGCTCGTGCAGACGCTCATGCAACGCCACCGTCGGGGCACGCGCTACCGGTTCGGGCCTGCACTTTTGGCCAAGGGTGACCTGGACGCGGATTGGATCGCCATCCGCAATACCACGCTCCTGCGCCAACTGACCTGGCTCCGATCCCTCTCCCTGAGCCGGGCTACGCTGCCGGGTTTCGCATTCCTCAAGCGGCTCAAGCGGCTCGAGCGGCTGGACCTGTCCAAAACACAGATCTCGTCCCTACGCCCGTTGGCCGGCCTCACCCGCCTGCGTCAGCTGGATCTCTCCGCCACCCGGGTCAAAGACCTGCGCCCCCTCGTCCGGTGCACCTCCCTGATGGATCTCCGGCTGAGCGAGACCCCCGTGCAGGACCTCTCCGCCCTCCGAACCACCACCCTGGCCCGTCTGGAGCTCGGATCGTCCAACATGACCCGGCTCCCCAAGCTGTCCACCCTCGCGGTGGACACACTGGTCATCACCGACGCCAAGCCCGGCCTGGACTTCGCCCCCATGGCCCAGGCCCAGGTGACCACACTGATCCTCGACGCCACGGGCGTGATCCAGGTAAAGGGCCTCGCGGGGCACCCCACCCTCCGCGCCATCTCCCTCTATCGTACCCGGGTGACCCTCCGCACCGTCCAGGCCCTCCTGAAAAAAAACCGCACCCTCCAGATCGTCACCCCCAAGGGCCGCACCGTCGGCAGTGTAGTCCGCTGGCTCCCCACCCGCCCGCGCCTCTCGAACTACCCCTGCCTCAACGGCCAGGGCGCCTGCACCCGCGAAACCTTCGGCTGGGAACGCCGCCGAGTCCTCCGCTGGATCGCCCCCTAACCCCCGAGCCTTTCCCAGGGCGCTCCGGCACGGGATTCCGCTCTCTTTGTCCGGGGCCTGGAATCGCGTATCCGTGGATTCAGCACCGTAGTAGTGAAGCGCAGCCCGGGCGGTGGTGCTTCGCGGCAGCCGCTCTCGCAGCGTTTCGCTGGAGCGGCAGAGCGAAGCGCCGCCGACCGGGCGAAGCAAGCGGATCAAGGGCTCCATCTGTGAACGGAGATCGTTTGTTGCGCTGCGTCCTACATGTAGTATAATGTAGTTACAAGGAGGCCCACATGCGCCAATCAGAACGTCGGGTGAACCGCACTCAGAACAAAAAACACGCTATTACCAACTACTTGAAGAGCTGCGTGCTGCGCCTGGGGGTGCGTGGGCTGGTCCTGGGCAGCAAGGACGGCCTGCTGGTGGCCAACGCTGGCAAGGGCGTGGATCCCGAGGCGGCGGCGGCCTACGCCCCCTACGTGTTCCACGACAAATGGGACTACCCCGACCAAGTGGACGCGCCGTACTTCGTAGACGCCATCCCCCTGGATGGTGAAACCTTCTACTTGTTTGCCGTGGGCAACACGTCGAAAGCTTCCATTAGTGGTCGCACCAAGGGCGGGATCCGGCGCATCATCGACGAGCAGCTCGCCGCCTGACAACGCTCCGGTGACCGGATCGGGTGCGGCTACTTCAGGACGGACTCGACCGCCATCTGAGCGATGGGGTGATATGTAGGTTTTACCTTGGTGAACAGCGCCCGCGCCCGCTCTTTGGTGTCGGGGTTGGCCGCCAACACGCTGTACAGCGGCTTTAGGTACTTCATGCGCCCCATCTCCTCGAGAAAGGCGCAAGCGCGATCAATGGCCGGCCCGTAACCCGAGGTCACGCCAATCCCCAGCCACTCCACCTGGATTTCCGAATTGCCCTGCGCGGTCAACCCGAAGGCCTTGTCCAAGGCCTCGCAGTCGGTAACGTCGATCTCCTTAGGCAGCCCCTGCAGATACAGCAGCCACTCCTCGGGAGACCACGCCGCGACCAGCTCCTGGGTGGGTCGTTTGCCCTCGCCCCATCCCGCGGCCAGCCGATCCACCGCCACTTTGCGGTCAGACGCAAACGTGGGCTCGTTGGCCGGTACGCCGGAGCTACGCAACCACGCCTCCGCATCCACCTGTTTGAGCACGCCGGGCAGCTGCGCCTCGACGAACTCCTCCCACTGCTCGGTGGTGATGGACTGGAAACGGAACTTCTCAATGTACGCCTTCAAAAAGACGTCGAACCGCTGCTGACCCACGGTCTCATGGATGAGCCGCACCAGCAGAAAACCCTTCTCGTAGGGCACCAGCGAAAAGACCTCGTCCGGATCCACGCCCTGCAGCTCGGTGCGCAACCGGGTGTAGGGGGAGTCGACCCCAAAACGCTTCACCTCCCGGGCCAATCCCGCACGCCCAATGGCCGCGTGCAACGCCACGAACTCCTTGCCCTCCAGGGCCTCGAGGATGCGCCGCTCGGCGTACACCGTGAACCCCTCATTGAGCCAGAAATGCTCCATGTCCGCGTTGGTTACCAGGTTACCGGTCCAGGAGTGAGCCAGCTCATGCGCCACCACGTTCACCTGAGAACGATCCCCGGCCAGGAGCGTGGGCGTGAGGAAGGTCAAACGCGGATTCTCCATGCCCCCGTAGGGGAAGGAGGGCGGCATGCACAGCAGATCAAAGCGCTCCCAGGGATAGGGTCCAAAGAGCCCCTCGGCGGTGGTGATCATGTCCTCCACGCCGCCAAACTCCCAGGCCGCCTTCTCCAGCACCTCGGGCTCGGCATACACCGCTGAACGCGGCCCCACTTCCTGGGCCTGGATGTTGCCCGCCGCCAGGGCGATGAGGTAGGGCGGAATGGGCTGGGGCATGTGGAATAACCACGTGGAGCTGGCGTCGCTGCTCCCCGGTTTCTCTCCGTCCATGGAGGCGGCCATAACCACCCGCAAGGGCTTGTCCACCTCGATCTCTGCCTCGAACCGGATCCGCGCTCGGGGCGTGTCCTGGAGGGGCGCCAGGGCGCGAGCGTGGATGGCCTGGCACTGACTGAACAGGTACGGGTGCTCCCCGCCCGCGGTCTGACTCGGCGCCAACCACTGCAGGGCCGAGGCCTCGGGCGACGTGGCGTAGAACACGTCAAAGGCCGCGGTGCCCATGGGCAGTGTCACGCTGAGCTTTGAGCCCAGCACGGCGTCTGCATCGGCGAGGGTGTAGGGGATCGCGTCGCCGTCCACGGTGCAGACCCGCTCAATGGCGAGGTCCCGAGCGTCGAGGTCCAGGGTCCCGGAGGTAGGCGCTTCCAGGGTCAGCCGCGCGTGCCCGCGCAGGCGCTTCTCCGCAAAGTCCACGCGCAGGTGGAACGCCACATCGGTGAGGCGGCCCTGTTCCAGATCGGTGTAAGAGTGCGGATCCTGACGTGCCATGGGGTTCCTTCCACGCCCGGGCCAGGGGCCGGCGCAGCAGGGCCGGCGTGGTGTCGAGTCCTGGTGAGGGCGAAAATGAGGGGGTCTTTGCGCTGGAGTCCTAGTTCTCCACGAAGCTCTTGAGCCGCTTGGACCGCGAAGGGTGCCGCAGCTTGCGCAGTGCCTTGGCCTCGATCTGCCGGATGCGCTCGCGGGTGACGGCAAAGTCCTGGCCCACCTCCTCGAGGGTGTGGTCCGACTTCTCGCCGATGCCGAACCGCATGCGGAGCACCTTCTCCTCACGGGGGGTGAGAGTGGCCAGCACCTTTCGGGTCTGCTCGGCCAGATTGAGGGAAATCACCGCTTCGGACGGCGACGTAACCGCCTTGTCCTCGATGAAGTCCCCGAGGTGGCTGTCCTCTTCTTCGCCGATGGGCGTCTCGAGGGAGATGGGCTCCTTGGCGATCTTGAGCACCTTGCGCACCTTCTCCAGGGGCAGCTCCATCTTCTCGGCGATCTCCTCGGGGATGGGCTCGCGCCCGAGCTCCTGCACCAGATAGCGGCTGGTGCGAATGAGCTTATTGATGGTCTCGATCATGTGCACCGGAATGCGGATGGTGCGCGCCTGGTCAGCGATGGAGCGGGTGATGGCCTGTCTGATCCACCACGTGGCATAGGTGGAGAACTTGTAACCGCGCTTGTACTCAAACTTGTCCACGGCCTTCATCAGGCCGATGTTGCCCTCTTGGATGAGGTCCAGGAACTGCAATCCGCGGTTGGTATACTTCTTGGCGATGGACACGACCAGCCGCAGGTTCGCCTCCACCAGCTCACACTTGGCTCGCTCGGCCATGCGCTCGCCGCTTTTGATCTCGCGGTAGGTCTTGCGGATCTCCTCCACCGACAGCTCGGCCTCCTGCTCCACCCGACGCACCTTGCGTTGGGCGTTGCGTACCATGCGCTCACTGTCGACCAGCTCATCGGGCAGGATGCCAAGCTTCTTGCAGATGCGCCGCTCGTCCTTTTTGGACTGGCGCATCTCCCGCAGGGTCTTGCGCAGGTCCTTGACCGGCATGCCGAGGCGCAGCTCCATGGCGTCGATCTGGGACTCCCCATTTTCCACGCGGGCCACCAACCCCTTGAGCTTGGCGACAATGGCCTCGATCTGCCGCTTGTTCAAACGCAGGGCGGACAGCCCCTCAAACATGTCACTCTGGGCCCGCTCGATGGCGATTTTGAGCTTCTTGCGCTTGGATTCACCGAGGCCGCGCTCACTCATCTTCTCCGCGGTGCGACGCATCTCCCGGTCCATGCGGCGGACCCGGTCGATGAGCTTCACCACGCGCTCGATGCTCGCGTCTTCATCCAGCTCCCCTTCGGCGTCGTAGAAGTCCCGGCTGACGTCGCGCACCCGGAGCTTGCGCTTACGCAGCTGCTCGCCCAACGAGGTGATCTCCCGGACCGCGAGGGGCGAATTGAGCACCACCTGCAACACCCGCCGTTCCCCCTCCTCGATCCGCTTGGCAATCTCCACCTCACCCTCACGGGTGAGCAGCGACACCGAGCCCATCTTTCGCAAGTACATGCGCACGGGGTCGGTGGACTTGCTGTAGGCGCCATCGGGATCCTCAACAGCCTTGTCCTTTTTCAACCCCACAACCTTGTCGAAGTCGATTTTGGCGTCCGAGGGCTGATCCACCAGCTCCACGCCCGCGTCGGTGAACACCGCCATCCACTCTTCCATCTGTTCGGCCGACAAATCGTCTGGCATGGCCTGGTTGACCTCGTCATAGGTCAAAAAGCCCTTGTCTTGCCCGTGCCTGAGCAGGGTGTCTTTGTTTTCGGGGGCCTCGTCAGTGCCGGCCCGATCGGCACTCCTCTTTTTCTGGTTCATGAATTCTCCGCGAATCTTTCTAGCTCAACATTCCTATGCCTATAGCCTATGCTAAACTGGCGTGGTTGCCATAATTCGTTCCGTTGGCCACAGCGTTCTTCAGCTCGTCCTTCTCCAGGCGCACCGCTAGCAGCCGTTCGATCAGCTCTCGCCGCAGGTCGGCATTGCCCTCGGTCTGGGCCTCCTTGATGGCCCCGTCCAGGCGTCCCAGCTCCCGCTCCAGCCACCGCAGCCGGATGGCGCCGATGGTGTCGGTCAGCGCCCGGGACGCATCCACGCCCTGTCCGTCGAAGGCGTGCGAGTCCAGGTGCCGGGCCAGCTGATCCCGCGCGGCGGGCTCCAGCCGGTCCAGGAGCGCGTCGGCGTCCACCTGCCCCGTGGCGGCCTGCATGCGAACCGCCTCCCGCAGCAGCTCCCGCTGATCTCCATCCTCCAGATAGGACACGACGCCCTTCTCCGCCACCCGGGGCACCAGCCGGGGGTGCGCCACCATCAGGGTGAGCAGCTCGAGCACGTAGCGTTGCTCCTCGGTGGGCGGTCCCGCCGGGGTGACGGTCTGGCCCTTGGACTGCGCGTCGCCCTGGGTTTCTCCGCGGAACGCTCCCGAAGCCGACCGCGACGTACCGGCCACTCCCCGCACGGCGCGCTGGACCTGATCGGGCCGCAGCCCCACTGCGGCCGCGGCGCGCTGGAAGTACTCGTCCCGCACCACGGGGTTCTGGATGCGATTCAGGATGGGCGCCAGGGTCTCGGCCACCCGCACACGATCCTCTACGGCAGTCCCCATCCCTCGGGTCAGTTCGTCGATGAGGAAGGCCGGGCCGGCCACAGCGTCCGCCAGAAGCTGGTCCAGCAGCTCGGGCTCCTTGCGCGCCAGGTCCGCAGGATCCTTGCCGTCCGGCAGCACCGCCACGCGACAGGTCACATCCTCGGCGGTGAGCATCTCCGCGGCCTTGCGGGACGCCGCCCGGCCGGCAGCGTCGCCGTCGTAGGTCAAGATCACCTCGCGTACAAAGCGCCGCAGAATCAGCACCTGCCGATCGGTGAGCGCCGTACCGAGGGGCGCCACGGTCTCGGCGTGCCCCGCCTGATATAGACCGAGCACATCCACGTTGCCCTCCACGAGAATCGCCCGGTCGTGGCGACGCATGGCCGGCCTGGCCACGGGCAGACCGTAGAGGGTCTCGGACTTGCGGTACACCGGGCTCTCCGGTGAGTTGACGTACTTGCGATCCTTGGCCTCGGGATCCAGCAGCCGGCCGGAGAAACCGAGCACGCTGCCTCCCGCCCCGAGCACCGGGAACATGAGCCGGTCCCGGAAGAAGTCGAAGTTCTGGGTGGGCGACACGGCGCCCAGGGCCGCGGGCCGTTCGCCAGCCTGGTCGCGGCGTACCACACACAGCCCCAGCTTCACCGCCAGGGGCGCCGGCACGTGAGCGGCGGCCAGGCGCTTGGTCAGCACATCCCAGCCCTCGGGGGCAAAGCCGATGCCATAGGCCTGCACGGTATCGTCCTGCAAATCCCGGGAAGCGAGATACTTCCGGGCCTTGGCGCCGCCAGGGAGTTGCAGCTGCTCCACAAAGAAGTCGTAGGCCAACTTGTTGATCCGAAGTAGCTGCTCGCGTTCGCTCTCGCGATCCTGCTCCGCGTCGCTCATCTCCCGCTTGGGCAGATCCACCCCGGCCTCTTCGGCCAGCTCGCCAATCACCTCCATGAAGCTCTTGCCTTCGATCTTCATGAGGAAGCCGATGACGTTGCCCTTTTCGTGGCAGCCAAAGCAGTAGTAGCTCTGCCGCACCGGGTTCACAATGAACGAGGGCGTTTTTTCGGTATGGAATGGGCACAGGCCTTTAAAGTTGGCGCCGCTTCGGCGTAGCTGCACGTATCGACCGATCGTGTTCACCACGTCGGTTTTCTCGCGGACTTCAGCGATGGTGTGTTCGGGAATGCGTGTGGCCAATGTCCGCAGTCCGTTCAAAGCGCTACTGGTTTATCTACTCTGCCCGCGACACAACGCGTCCTATACTCATGCTCCGCAGGAATGACAACCCGCACTCACGTCACACAGGCGATCGTCGCCATGCTGCGTGTTCAGAATGTCTGTCAGTTCAGCGCAACCCTCTCAAATCAGTACAGATTCGAGATCTTTTAGCGCACCTGCCAAACCTGTCAAGTCCCCCGGGATCCCCAAGGTCGCCGGACGGGATGGGATCGGCAGGCAAGACAATAAAAATAACATTGGATCTCAATAAGTTGAGCCGTGACAACCGGTCCCTGGATCCGCCCAATTTCACGCGGTTTTTCTTACATATAACAGTGCACGCTCAGAACACGCGGGTCCCACTTGGTCCGATTCCGCACGAATGGCTCGGCTTCACTTCAGCCGGATCACCCGCCAACGGGGAGACTGTGTGAGCTCAAAAATGAAACCAAATCGGAAGGCGATCTGCTGGGTCTGGCGGTTGACCAGTCGCTTGGGCGGATTTGGAAAAGGTGCCGCCTTGCGAAAGGCCTTGATGGCCTCGTCGTCCAAGAAGGACAGCCCGCATGGACGCTCGAGCACAATCTTTTTCAGCGAGCCGCCCGGGTGTAAAAGCACGTGGAGGATTGTGGTTCGGGTCTTGAACCCGTAGACGTTGCCTCGGGGATCCCGGCGCGAGTACTCGCGGTCCGGATGCCAGTGCTGGGCCACGGCCCGCTTGACCCGGTTAAAGAAGGAAGCAAACTTCCACTCCTTGGTCTTGAGCAGGGTCTGGTCGCCCTCGTCGATGTCTTTCACGTAGTCCGGAAAGGCGCCGGGGATCACCTTCTGCAGCACGCCGTTTTTGGGCTGGAGGTCCCGTAGGGTGAGCTTGCGTTTCCAGATGGAGCCCTTGTTTCGATCGTGCTCCTTGCGCCTGGGGGGCGCGGGCGTACGCATGACCAGGGGAGACGGATCCGGACTGGGCTTGGCGGTGATCCCCTTTTTGGGTGGCTCGGGCAGTGGCTCCGCGATCTCCGGCGTCACCGGAGGCTGACGGTTGATCATGGCGACCGCCGTGGGATGCAGGCCGCGATTCCGGGCGACGGTTTCTTTTTTCACGTCGGAGTTGTACTCACTGCGGAACCGCGTCTTGTCCGGGACCTTCTCCCGGTCGGGCCGCTGGATCGCCACCACCTGGAAGGGTTCCTCGGGCACCAACTGCAGCTGCACCATCTGCTCGGCATCGGACTCTCCCCAGGGATCCGCGAGTCCAAAACCGTTAAAATACTTCACCATGGCCGAGCCCCCGGCCAGGGCCACCCAGTGCAAGACAAGGGCCCCCACCAGAAATCCGGCGATCAGGGGGCCGTTGGGATCGGTGTCTCTCTTCATCTCCACATCAAATTATAGGACCGGTTCCATGGAAAGGCCACCAGCCAAAGCCATGCCACGGGACTTTTGTTGAATACCCAGGCCTCCCGGGGGGTCCATGTAGATGGTACACGCGATGATCAATGGGCCTGTATACAAGGCTTTACCCCGCACACTGCGGGCGCTATGCTGTGCACGCTCAAACAAAGTTCACGGGCGACAGGATCGCCCCGCCCCGGGTCCAAGGCACACCCGGAGCGCGAAAGGAGAGGGGACCATGACCAGCCTGATTAAAAGTACCCGATTTCTGCTCGTCGCCGGGGCACTCCTGGGCCTCACCACCTCCACAGCCCTCGCCGGGCCTGGCGACACCACGGCCCAGCCGCGCGCCGAAAAGAAGAAGATCATTCCCGGCCCGGCCAAGAAGATGAAGGTCACCCGGTTCGTGGTCCTTCGCAGCATGTCAATCCTGTACATCCAGTTCCTGGACAAGAACAAAAACCCCACCAAGGCCCCGGACGGCGGCATGATCAAATGGTCCTCAAATGTTACCAAGCCCCGCAAGGGGACCCGCGACATGTCCACTGCCAAGTGGAAGGAGGACAAGAAGGCCTACGTCTTCACGCAACTGCCCATTCGCCAGAAGTGGGTGTGCCCGCCGCGGTCTTTCACGGTCAGAGTGAATTTCTTCGTGGGCAAGCGTCGCAAGTTCTCCGGCTTCCTCCGCACGAAATTCCCCTGCCAGAAATAGCAAAGGCCAGGGCACCAGCGCTGACGCCGAGGCCTTCGACCGCCGGGGCTACCCGGGTCCCAGTATCTTGAGCTGCTCGGCCGCCTCGGTGTTTTCCGGATTGAGCTGCAGGGCCTTTTCGAAGCACGTGCAAGCGTGGTCCGTCTCCTCCTCGGCCAGATACAGATAACCAAAAAAGACGTGTGGCGAGTCCAGGTTCGGATCGAGCTGGATAGCGCGCTCCAGGTGTCGTCGGGCCTCTTTGTTGGCCACATGATCCGTGGGGCCGTTTTTGTGCACTGCCCAACCCAGATAGGCGCTGTAGCTGGCATCGTGCTCGTTGAGGGAAACGGCCCGGCGCAGGTGCCAGGCGGCCTTTTCGTACCGTCCCTTGTCCAGGTTGGACTGCCCGTCCTCGAAGTGCCGGCGCGCCTCCCGCAGGAGGCCCGCGTCGTCCTCCTCCTCCCCCCGGCCCAGCTGCTCCAGGTAGCCCTCCCGCCGGAAGGGTGTGCGCAGCACGAGGTAGGCCGCCCGCAGACGGTTGAAGATGCCCTCGGTCAGCCCGCGCACCGGCTGGGGCGCGCCCAGACAGCTGTCGGGGTGGTAGCGCCAGGCCGCCCGATCGAAGGCGGCCTCCACCTCTGCGCTGTCGGCGGTGCGAGGGACGTCCAACACGCGGAAGTGGTCCCGCTTCTTGAGCTTGACCAGGTCCGCGGCGAGGTGCTCCTCGAGCTGCGGGTCGCCACTCTGCGGGTGGTTTTCACCGCCAAACAGGGCTTGTCGACGCGCCACGCTGCGCACGGGGGGCAGCGCCAGGGCCCGATCCCAGAGATCAATCACACCCGCGCTGTACAGGGCGTGCACGAGCTGCAGGGCCTCGCGACGGTTCCACCGCGGGTCGTCCAGCACCTGCGCGAGGGTGCGGGTCCCGTCAAGCGCCTCCGCCACGGGATCGGCGGCGGGATCCAGGTCGAGGCGCTGGTAGCGCAAAAAGGGATCGCTCGCCGGGGCCGGGTAGGTGGACAGGGAGGGCGCCAGCGCGCGCTCCAGCTGCTCGCTGGTGTGAAACCGCGCCACGCCCCGCACAATGTTGGTGGCGCAGCTGGACTGCAGCTTCAGATCCACGTCGGGAATGCTCGCGTTCTCCTTGAACTGGAACTCCCCCGTGGGCCAACCAAAAATCTCGAAGAGCTTGATCTCAAGCTGCTCACCCAGGGCGCCGGACAGATCCTCGTCAGTGAGCAGGCTTTCCTGCACAAGCACCTTGCCGTGTAACAGCTTTTCGGTGCGGGAGCGCTTGAACGTCCGCTCCGCCACATCGGCGTCGAGGCGGCCCTGATCCACCAGCAGCTGCGCGAGGCACTCCCGCTTCTTGTTGGACTTGATGAAGACCGGCTGGCCGTTGTTCAGGTAGACGATCTTCTTCACCGCCCCCCGGATCATGAACAGGGCGCCCGTGGCCTGGAGCTTGTACAGCTCGTGCAGCAACCGCGGGAAGGGCGTCTGGTCCAGGCTGCCGCCCAAAGCCACCGGCTCCCGAGCCACCACCCGGGGCTCGGACGCGAGGGGCTGGGCATCCCGGGGGCCCATGCCCGCACCCAACCGCGGGGTGTGCTCCGGGGGCCTTTTGCGCACCGGACCACTGGCCTTGCGCTGGTCCACGCCGCGCTTGCCGAAAGCCTCCTTGAGCAGCCGCCGCACGCGATCCCCTTCCACGGGCTTGTTCAGGTACTCCAGCAGCCCGTACCGCTCGATGGCCTCCCGGCGGTTGTCCGCGCCGCGGTAGATGCCCGACATGATCACGATGGGCAGGTCCTTGCCCCGGGGATCGGCGCGAATGGCGTCGGCCACCTGAAACCCGTTCAGCACGGGGATCAGGATGTCGAGAATCACCGCGTCGATGCGCCGACTTTTGAAGGTCTTCAAGGCCCAGTCCCCGTCCTTTTCGCACAGCACCTTCCAGCCTTCGCCTTTGAGGACGTCAGAAAGATACTGGGTGACTTCGCGGTCGTCATCGACGATTAGCACGGTGGGTCGCGCCATCTTGGGGTTGGGGCCTCCGTTTCCGCCAAAATGAGAATCCGCCAGATCTGCCCGTCAGCGGAAGGCCGATTATAAATGCCCACCCTGGTTCTGTACACCTTTGTGGTGGCGCCAGGCCCCATACCTACCAAACGCCGGGGTTGTGGAGCTCGGTCGAAGCGACGTTCTGCGGCGTCGGCGACAATGTCGGGAACGCCGCTGCCGCCCCGTCAGACGCCCTGTCAGACGCCCTTGACCCCGGTTGAGCCGCGACGGATACTGAGGACCAGCTCAATGTGCGGAGAACAACGTGACCCAGGGTGCAGTGTGGTACGTCGCGTGTCGGGGGCAGCAGCAGGGACCCTGTGATGCGAGCTATGTGATCGGGCTGATCCGTAGCGGACAGCTGGACGCTACCGCTTCGGTGTCTGCACCGCACAAGCCCGGCTGGAACCCGATCACCGGGGAGCCCACCTTTTCGGCACACCTGAGGCCCATGTCGCAGCCCCCGGTGCATGCGCCCTTCGCCGGACCCGCGCCCTACGGCAATGTGGCGCCCGCGCCCTACGGCGCCCCGGCGCCCGCGCCCTACGGCGCCCCGGCGCCCGCGCCCTACGGCGCCCCGGCGCCCGCGCCCTACGGCGCCCCGGCGCCCGCGCCCCACAGCGGCATCGCCCGCGCACGACAGATTTCCAATGGCCAAGGCATGCGCATCGCCGCCTGGATATTGCTGGGAATCGCCGGCTTCTTCCTGCTGGTGACTCCGCTCATGGCCCTCGATGATAACGCCAAGCCCAACGCCTGGTCGGGCGGCGTCACGGTGGTGATCATGTTCGGGCTCCCCGGAGCGCTCCTGATGTGGCGAGGCCGCAAGGCCGCCGCCAAGGCGCTGCTGGTGGGGTTTCTCACCAGCCGCGATCGCATTTCAGTCACCGAAGTGGCCCGCATGATCAAAAAGCCCGAGCTGGCCACCGAACAGCTCCTCGCGCAGCTCAACCAGGAGTTTCAGATGGATCTCGTCTACGTGCCCGACGAGCGCCAATACGTGCACCGAAGTCGACTCTCCACCACGCATGCAATCCCCGAGAAGTGCCCGACCTGTGGCGCCCCGACGCACAGTCAGCTCGTCGTGCAAGGCGAGCGCGTCATGTGCAAATACTGCGACGCCCCGGTGGCGTGAACCGCCGTTTCCCTGAGCTGAGGAGTGAGCATGAGACTGCATCGGTTTCTGATTCTGATGGCGGCGGGGGGTCTGGTGTGCGCCTGCGGGCCCAAAAGCAACGGCGTCGACGACGCCGGCGCCGGGCAGGATGGCGCCGCCGCAGATGCGGGTGTGCCTGCGGACGCTGCGGTGTTGCCTGACGCCGCGCCCCCCCCCTTTCCGCGGGGCAACGTCTACGTCGCGGGGTCGCGCAACGCCATGGTCTTTGAGTTCGACCCGGACCTGAACCCGATCTCGAGCTGGACCCATCCGGCCTTCGGCGTGGTCCTGCCGGCACCGGGACAGATCTTTTCTGACGGCCCCGCGGGCATGGTGTTTGATTCTCAGGGACGGCTCGTGGTGGCGGCGCTGTCCGAATTTTGCGTCTTTGCCGAGCCGGGTGTTGTGCACGAGTGCCACCCAAAAACGGTGTCGCAGCCCACCGAGAACATCATCTTTGACCTCGATGGCAACCTCTACACGACCACCGCCACCGGCGGGACCGACGAAATCCACAAGTACGATTCGGACTACAACTACGTCACCACGTTCAACATGCCCACCAGCAACGTCACAGGGGTCACCTGCGACCCCCAGGGAAACCTCTACTTCGGCAGTCAGCTCGGCGGCGGCAATGGCAGTGTCATCTACAAGGTCGACAAGATCACGCTGCAACCCCTGGACACTCTGTCCATCATCGGCAACGTGGAAGGGCTTCAGTTCGCCGCCGACGGCAATCTCCTGGCCGCCACGGGCGCCGACATCGGCATCCTCCGCCTCACCCCCGCCTCCCCGACCACGGTGCTGCAAACCATCACGCGGCCGGATCTACACTTCCCGGTGCCTCTGACGGTCGACAACTCGAACCGCATCTACACCGCCGACTACGAAAACGGCAGCGGCACCGCGCCGGCGGATCTGTTCATCTTCGACGACACCGGAACCGTCAGCGCCTCGGCGCTGGCCACTGAGGTCTATGGACCCTTCGGCGTGGTGGTGGCCGGCGTGTACCTGCCCTGCGGCGCATACGTACCGCAATAACACCTGATCGCCCTCGCCCGATACAACGGTCGAGAAGAGTCGCGACGGGAAGGCTAACCCAGGTCCAGATAACCGTCCGAATAGCCGTCTGTGTAGTCTCCGTAGTCCGAGTATCCATCCGAATAACCGTCGATGTAATCGGCGTACACATCGGCGTACACATCGGAATACACGTCAGCGTAGTCGGCGTAGCCATCGGCGTAGCCATCGGCGTACGCGTCGGCGTAATCAGTGTACCCGTCGGCATACGCGTCAGCGTAGTTGGCGTAGCCATCCGAATAGCCGTCGTTGTAGTCGCCGTACGCGTTCGAGTACACATCGCAGCCTGTCGAGCCCAGCGCCACAGAGGCGCCGATCGCGACCACGGCGACAACGGCTCCGCCTTCCCGCGCCTTCAACAGGAACGAACGTCTCGAGATCTCCTGCTTCACCTGTTCGAGCTGTTTCTTTTTCATCCCTCTCAATTCCTTTCTTCCGACCCACGGAAGCGTCGCAGCTACCGTTCGGGCGGGGCGTGGTTGGCGAGCACCGCGGCGGCAACGAGGGCGCGGGCTTTGTGGAGCTCGGTCCGGGAACCCACCGAGCCCGAGAGGAAGAGCTGCCCGCCGTGCACCTTGGCGCGCACGGTGGTGAGGCCGGCCCCGTGCAACAGGGTGTTGAGCTCTTTGACGGCCCGTGGGTGGTAGCCCGCGAGGTTGATGACACGCTTGCCGAAAATCTTGCGGGCGCGCACCACCCGACCGAAGTCCGCGAGGGTGAGGGCGTTGCCCTCGATGATCACCAGGTTGCCGATCATGCGCAGGGTGAGGCCCGCCACGGGGCCCAGGAAGGCGCGCACATTCTGGTACAGCTGCGTGGTGGCGGCCTGGGTGACCTGGATGCGGATTTTAATAATTCTGCCGCGCAGGGTCTTGACGTGCAGCTCCGTGACCCCGGCGCTCACGCCCACGAGGGTAACGGTCTTGCCCTCGGCGCGCACCACCATTGCCACCCGCTCATTGATCACCTGCACGTCGCGAATGGCCCTCTTAACCCGTACATTCGCGGTGAGGCCGGTACCCACGGACACCGAACGGGGCGCGGCCCGGGCGGGCTGGGGCAACAGCATCGTGACGGCAAACAGCGCCACCACCAGCACCAACGCTCTTTTGCGAGTCATCTCTGACCTCCTGGGTTCAATGATTGTAGCACCCGGAGTCGATCTTGGAAGCGTGGAATCAGAAGTACATCTTCCACTGGACGTAGAAAACGAGGGGGTAGAGGCCGTACTCGGACTTGATTTTCAGGTCGTTGGTGGGGTCGTTGTCGGCGAGCTCGGCGAGGGTGCCGAGGGCGGGGGTGCGGCCGATGGGGATCATGGCGCCGGCCACGAGGATGGATTCGTTGCCCACCTTGTAGGTCAGGGTGGCGTTGATGAACATGGAAGGGTCGAGCAGGTTGCCCATGAACACGAGGGAAAGGGGCAGCTTGTAGTGGGGTTCCCAGTTGACGCCCAGGGCGGCGTAGAGAATGCCGGTGTTAAAGACCTCGCCGAACTCCGCCACCCGGGGCTTTTGCAAAATGGCCAGGTAGTCCTTGGCGTGAAGGCGACCAAAGCCGTTGTAGTAAATCTCGGCCAGCACGTTGAGG
>Ga0180009_10000601_pt1 | contig 48871 bp, 43 predicted proteins | sample OS_PC_MetaG_FD_123537 | JGI IMG/M metagenome (GOLD analysis project Ga0180009, IMG submission 123537) | Groundwater microbial communities from the Aspo Hard Rock Laboratory (HRL) deep subsurface site, Sweden - OS_PC_MetaG | ecosystem: Environmental > Aquatic > Deep subsurface > Groundwater...
GGGAGGACCGTTTATGCCATCAATCACATTAAACCTGTACTTGCATAAGCGTTTTGTTTCGGGTAGATTATTATATGAGGCAACGATACCTGTTTCGAGTAGATTTTTGATGAGGCAATGCGGCTGGTTGAAAAAATATAAATTAATCGTTAAAATGTTTGGCAAAGGAGGGAACCGGGAAAAATGGGAATGGAGAAACAAGGCCAAAACAGCGAAGTGCAAAAACTGCGGGATGACAACCGGCAGTTGAGCCGGGAAAACCTTCGCCTGCAGCGGGCCGTCGAGGAACTGGGCATCCTCAACGAGATCGCCGTGGCTATCAACTCCACCCTGGCGGTGGAAAAGATCCTCGACCTGATCACCCAGCGCTGCGTCCACCACCTGGGAGCAGAGCAGGGAGCGGTGCTGCTGCTGGAGGAACAGAAAACGGCCAGGCCATTCCAGACCATTTGCCGCGTCGGCGACACCAGCCACCAGCGTCTCCCCTTCCGCCTTGACGACCAGTTGACCGGTTGGATGCTGAAACACCGCGCCCCCTTGCTGATCAATGACATGGGCAACGACCGCCGCTTCGCGACCGGTGAGGGCGACCTTTTTTCCATTCTCTCGCTGCTGTGCGCGCCCATGGTCTGCAAAGGCAGAATGACCGGCCTGCTCGTGGTCTTCAACAAGAAGGCCGAAGCGGGATTCAGCGCCGACGACCAGCGGCTGCTGGCCATCATTGCCAGCGAATCGTCCCAGGTCATTGAGAACGCCCGCCTGGCCGACAAAGAAAAGACGCTGCTGCACATGCAGGAAGAGCTGCGCCTGGCCTATGAGATCCAGTACAACCTCCTGCCCAGCGAACCGCCGCGCCTGGCCGGCTACGACATCGCCGGCAAAAGCATCCCGGCCAAAGAGGTTGGCGGTGATTATTTTGACTTCCTGACCGTTGGCGAAAACAGTTTGGCTTTCTGCCTGGGCGACGTCTCGGGCAAGGGGCTGCCGGCGGCCCTGCTCATGGCCAACCTGCAGGCGGCCGTGCGCAGCCAGGCCATGTCCGGGACCTCGCTGACCTCCTGCCTGGAGCGCGCCAACGCCCTGCTTTTCCGCAACACCAGCGCAGAAAAATTCGCCACCCTGTTCTTCGGCTGCCTGGACGCGGCCGGCCATGTCCTCCACTACTGCAACGCCGGCCACAACCATCCTTTTCTTTTCAGCGACCAGGCCGAACCCAGACGGTTGAGCGCTGGCGGGCTGGCCCTGGGCTGCCTGGAGTCCTTCCCCTACGAGGAAAGCAGTGTGGAACTGAACCCCGGCGACTGGCTGGTCGTGTTCTCCGACGGCATCAGCGAGGCCGTCGACGGCGGCGATGAGGAATTCGGCGAGGCCCGCCTGCGGGAGTTGGCCGCCGCCAACCGCGACCTCTCCGCCGCAGAGCTGATCGAGAAGATCCTGCAAAGCGTGGGCGCCCATGCCGGCGAACGGCCGCAGCATGATGACATGACCCTGGTGGTGGTCAAAAGAGAAAAATGACCGGCCAAACTGTTTCCCATTACACGATCCTTGAAAAAATAGGTGCCGACGGGACCTGTCCGCCCGGCCTGAGGACACCAGGTCATGATAGGTAAAACCATTTCCCATTATCAGATAATTGAAGAAATTGGCCGTGGCGGGACCTGTCCGCCCGGCCTGAGGACACCAGGTCATGATAGGTAAAACCATTTCCCATTATAAGATAATTGAAGAAATCGGCCGTGGCGGGACCTGTCCGCCCGGCCTGAGGACACCAGGTCATGATAGGTAAAACCATTTCCCATTATAAGATAATTGAAGAAATCGGCCGTGGCGGAATGGGAGTGGTGTACAAGGCCGAAGACACCTTGCTCAAGCGTCTTGCCGCCCTGAAATTCCTCCCCCCGGATATGACCCGGGATCCGGCGGCCAAAGAGCGTTTCGTCCTGGAAGCCCAGGCCGCATCAGCTTTAAACCACGCCCACGTGACCACGATCTACGGCATTGAAGAGAGCCCGGAAGGGACATTCATCGCCATGGAATTTGTGGAAGGTCAGACCCTGAAAGAATTAATCGCCGTTGACCGTTCTCCGTCTACCGTACACCCTCTACCGATTTCCCAAGTCCTCGACATCGCCATCCAGGTAGCCGAAGGTCTGGCGGCAGCCCACGAGAAAGGGATCGTGCACCGGGACATTAAAGCGGACAACATCATGCTCAGCGCGCGCGGGCAGGCGAAGATTATGGACTTCGGGCTGGCCAAATTGAAAGGAGCGGAAAAATTGACTCAGACCCGCTCCACCCTGGGCACACTCGCCTACATGTCACCCGAACAGGCCAAGGGCGAGGAAGTGGATCCTCGCAGCGACCTGTTTTCCTTCGGGGTCGTGCTGTACGAACTGCTGGCCGGCCGGCTGCCCTTCGCGGGCGACTACCAGGCCGCCGTCATCTATGCCATCATCAACGAAGATCCGCAGCCCGTGGCTCGCTACAACTCGCACGTCTCGGCGGAGTTGGAGCGCATCGTGGGCAAGGCCCTGGCCAAGGACCGGGAAGAACGGTACCAGCACGCCGACGAGCTGCTCGCCGATTTGCGCCGCGAAAAGAAAAGCCTGGAATACGTGAAAGCGGGACTAGTCATCCCGGAGAAAGCCGCCCCGAAATCCAAGCATAAAATGCTGCCTCTAGCGCTGGCCGCCGCGGCCGTTGCGGTTCTGGTGCTGTTCATCCTTATCTTTTCCCCTTTCAAAATACGGTTAGACCCTCAGCAGACCGTCCAAGCGGGAGAAAACTCCCTGGCCATCATGTATTTCGAGAACATGCAGGACCCGGCCGACAAAAACAGGATCGCCCAGATGATCACCGCCCTGCTGACCACCGGGCTCTCCGACTCCCCCCGCTACATCCAGGTAGTGAGCAGCCAGAGGCTCTTTGACATCCTCAACCTCCTCGGCAAAGGCGATTTGCATGTCATCGATAAGACCGTCGCCTCGGAAATCGCCCGCAAGGCGGGCGTGCAATGGATGGTGACCGGGAAAGTACTCAGCACTAAGCCGAACATCGTTTTGATCTCGGAGATATCGAACGTCGCGACCGGCAAGATCCTGGCCACCCAGAGGGTGAACGGCGCCGCCGGCGAGGACTTGTTCGCAGTGGTCGACAAGCTGAGCCCGCAGGTGGTGAAGGCGTTGGCGCTCCCTGAACAAGCGCAAAAGGAGTTGGAAAAGCCCGTGGCCAAGGCGACCACCCACTCCGAGGACGCCTATCGTTCCTACCTCGAAGGGCTCGAAAACTTCAATAAAGGGTATGCCTTAGAAGCGGAGAAAAACTTCCAAAAAACGCTTTCCTACGATCCAACTTTCGCCAAGGCTTACTATAGGCTGGCGGTCATCAAGCTTATCGATGAAGAGTACCGTGAGGCCAAAACCTATCTCACCCAGGCGACCAAGTATTCGGCCAACATGACTCAGTGGGAAAAACTCAATCTCGAAGGGCTGGCGGATATCGCAGCGGGCCAATATGAGAAAGGGATAAAAACGATCAGGGAAATCACCAGCCGATTCCCCGACGATAAAGAAGCGTTCTTATGGCTCGCTTATATATACAGACGAAACCTTTATAACCCGGAAGAAGCGATCCGCTGTCTGAACAAGGCCATCGCCATCGACCCCCTCTACAAATTCGCCTACAACCATCTAGCCTACTCCTACAACGACACGGGAGATTTCGAAAAATCGCTCTGGGCCATCAACAAATACATATCCCTGGCTCCAGGCGAAGCCAATCCCTATGACAGTCGGGGAGACCTGTATGCCTACAACGGGCGGCTCAATGAGGCGATAGAATCGTATAAAAAAGCGCTGGCCATCAAGCCAGACTTTTTGGTTTCCCTGTACAAGATAGGGATTCTGCATCTTTTCAAAAAAAAATACGCTGAAGCCGAGAGTGTTTTCAAGAAGCTCGCTACCTCCAAATATCCCACAAAGTCCGCGCTGGCTATAATCCCGATTTATCAAGGAAAGCTCAAACAGGGATTGACTGCTCTATCCACCATCATGGCCACCTACCGAGCAGAGCAATATGCCGGATCTGAAACAGGGTACTGTCACATCAATAAAGCTGAGATCCATGAGGAGCGGGGCGAATTAGGCCTGGCCATCGAGGAGACCAAGGCGGGATTGGAAATTTTCAAACAAGCCGACCCCGATGCTCCTCTTCGGTTTCGCGACTATTACGCCTATCTTCTATCCCGGAACGGCAAATGGGCTGAAGCCGAAGCCGTGGTCCGGGAATTGAAAACGGAGAGCGAAAAAAATTGGGAGATCAGGTTCATGTATTGGCGGGCAGAGGGGGCCCTGGCCTTGGCAAGGAACGACCTCAAGGGTGCCCAAACCTATTTCGAAAAGGATAAGACGAATGATTTTTGGGGCGCTTATCTCCTGGCCCGTACAGATCTGCAGCTGGGTGCACTGGACAAAGCGGTGGCGGTAATGGAAAAAGCCCTCACCCGCTACTACTATGAGAGGTTCTACAAACCAATTCTCGCTGTAAAAGCCTATTATCTTTTGGGACAGGCGTACGAGAGATCGGGGTGGAAATACAAGGCGATCCAGAAATATGAGCAATTTCTGGATATATGGAAGGACGCCGACGCAGGCTTGCCCGAAGTCACCGACGCCAGGCAAAGACTGGCCAAACTAAAAAAACTATGATCGGCAATATCATTTCCCATTACCGCATTTTGGAGAAGATAGGAAGTGGAGGTATGGGAGAAGTATTCCTGGCAGAAGATACCAAGCTCGAGCGCCGTGTAGCGCTTAAGTTCCTGCCGAGGCATCTGACGGAAGACAAGGAAGCCCGGACGCGCTTCGAACGCGAGGCCAAGGCCGCGGCCGCACTCAACCATCCCAACATCGTCACCGTCCATGAGATCGGCGAGCACGAGGGCCAGGTCTTCATCGCCATGGAATATATAGAAGGCCAGACATTAAAGGAAATAATTGATGTAGGGGCACGGCGCGCCGTGCCCTCTTCTGGAGACCTGCCCCTACCCATCACCCATCACCCATTACCCATCACCCAGGTCATCACCATCGCCATCCAGATCGCCTCCGGCCTCGCCGCTGCCCACGCCAAGAGCATCGTCCACCGCGACATCAAGCCGCAGAACATCCTGGTCGGCAAGGACGGCCGAGTGAAGATATTGGACTTTGGCCTGGCCAAACTCAAAGGCGTCAGCCGTTTGACCCAGGAGGCCTTCGCCATGGGAACGGTGCATTACATGTCGCCCGAACAGGGTCAGGGCAAAGATGTCGACTCGCGCAGCGACATCTGGTCTTTGGGGGTGGTAATTTACGAAATGATCAGCGGTGAACTCCCCTTCCATGGCGACTACGACCAGGCGGTCATTTACGCTATTGTCAATGAAGACATGGCCCCACTGCCGTCCGGAAAAGAGCAGCTCCCGGCCGGCATCGAAAAAATCATCCGCTGCTGCCTGGCCAAGAAACGGCAGGACAGGTACCCGTCGGCCGAGGCCCTGATCGGGGCTCTTCGGGATCCGCAGGGCGCCAGGGCGGCGACCAAACCGGAGAAAAACACCAGGCGCATATTTTCCCGGCGCGCATTTCTGACATTTCTTTCGTTGCTGCTGCTTTCCGGAATCATGGGGTTTCTGATCTTGAACCCTCGGGCCAGCGGCGCGCTGCGGCATTTGCTGGGGCTGACCGGTGTACCGGAAATCAAGAACTTGGCCGTCCTGCCCCTGCTCACCGGTAGCGATGATGAAAGCAAGACCCTTGCCGACGGGTTCACCACCGTCATCATCGACAAGTTGACCTTGCTGGAAAAATTTCACGATTCCCTTTGGACCGTTCCCGCGACCGATGTTTTCCTCAACCGCGGCAAACCTCCGCGTGAGCTGCAGCACCTGTGGGGCTGCAACCTGTTCATCTCCGGCGATCTGCAGGCGGATAAAAATTCCCTGCGGCTGCGGCTGAAACTCGCGGATGCCGGATCGGGCCGCGAACTGAACCAGGTCGAACTCCGGGGACATCTGGGGAACCTGTCCTTGTTTCAGGACGGGCTCCTCTCCAAACTCCAGCAGCTTCTCAAACTCAAAGGAAACTCGGGGACCGGCAACTACATCAATACCGGGGGCACGGCCATGCCGGGGGCTTTTGCACTCTTTCTGAAGGGAAAGGGCTTTATGCAAAGCACAGCCGACCAGCCAGATCTCGACAAGGCGATCATTCTCCTGGAAAAAGCGCTGAAGCAGGACGACGGATATGTCCAGGCGCGCTTGGCTCTGGCCGATGCCCTAAATGCCAATTTCAAGCTGAACCGGGACACGGTCGTTCTGCAGAAGGCAATGGAGCAAGGGCTCCTGGCCAAACAGGCGGCCGGGCCATGGGCGCCAGCGCAATTGGCCTGGGCCCTGCTCCTGAAAGAAAGCGACAAAAAATCAGAAGCATTGGCGGCGTTCCAGGAAGTTCTACGCCTGAATGAACAATGCTACCAAGGAGGCATCGAACTGGCAAAAGCCTGCTTTTCCGCGGGCAGGATCAACGAAGCCGAAAAGCTCTACAAGCGCGCCATCAGCTTACGTCCCGGATATCCCAGCGCCTTCGCCCACCTGGGTTATTTTTACCTTCAGAACGGGCGCTTCGACGAAGCGTTGGGTTGCTATCAAAAAATGGTCGAACTGGCGCCTGGGGACTTCATAAGCTACAACAACATTGGCACGATTTCCATGCAGAAAGGCGACAAGACGAAAGCCAAGGCCATGTTCGAGAAGGCCAATGCCATCGAGCCGAACATGACTGCCCAATCCAACTTGGCCACTTTGTTCTTCTACGAGAGCGACTACCGAAAGGCTCTCCCCCTGTTCCGAGAGGCCGCAAGCAAAGGGACGGACTGTCGCTGGTGGGGCAACCTGGCTGACACCTACCGCCAATTGCCTGAATTCAAAGACAAGGCCGCCGCCGCTTACCGCAAGGCGATCGATATGGCCGAAACGGCTTTGGCAAAAACCCCCGACGACTACGAACTCCTAAGTGTGTTGGCCATGTATTACGCTCACAGCGGTGAAAAAGCAAAGGCGCTGGACTCTATCTCCCGCGCTCGTGCCCTGGCCCCCGCCGACCTGGAAACGATCCGCCGGGCGGTCCTGGTCAACGAAGCGGTACAGGAGCGTTACCAGGCCCTGGCCGCCCTGCGTGAATACCGCGAGCGGCTGGGCGGCATCGAAGAGATCGAAAAGGAGCCCGACCTGGCCGTGCTGCGCCGCGACCCGGCGTACTTGAAGATCACACGTGACCTAAAATAAAAAAGTCGGCCGCTCGGAGAGTATGGCGGCCTAAAAGGAGGAGAAACAATGGAAGGGACAAGAGAGAAGGTATACGAAATTAAAATTGAAACCGAAGGTGGTATGATCAGGCTGCACCAAAATCATGCCGTCGCCGTCTTCACGAATTCTGTGATTAAATGGACCTGCGACAAATATCCTTTCGCGGTCCAATTCAAACCAGGCTCGCCGCTGCAAGCGAAGAGAGGAGAAAATAACTCATTCGTCCTGGATATGGGGGAGAAAGCCACGCTCTACTGTACCTACAAGTACACGATCGCCGTTTATGACACTGACAATAAGATGGTCCTGATACTCGATCCCGTCCTTGTCCCTATCCCCCCGAAAGGCTGAGCAAAGAACAAACAGGGCGTATTTCGTACGCCCTTGGCATGACAGTGGGAAGTGCCACGCGGGGTTCACCCTACGGCGAGGATTGCTTCAATTTCCGGCGTATACCCCCCTTGCTCTTTAAGATGACCAGCGGCCTCTTGCGGCGGTAGCGCCGAGCCGGCAAAAAGCCATTGCCATCAAGAAATCAGACCGCCTCGATGGTCGAGGGTGGCTTGGCGGCGATGTTGTAAGTGACCGAAACCACCCCCGGTACCTCGCTCACTATCTCCTTGGCGAGCCTTTCCAGGGTGGCAAATGCCAGGCGCGTCGGTTTAGCCTCACGGGCGTCGACGCTGTCCCAGCAGCGCACCTCGATCTGCAATCCGAAGTCGCGGCGGCCCGCCCGCATGCCCGTGACCCGGTCCTGGTGCAGGATGGCCAGGTACTGGAAGGCCTTGACGTTCTTGAGCATCCGTTCCAGCACGGCCGTGGCCCGGCGCACAGTCTCGACACGCCCGGGTGTGGCTTCGCCGATCACCCGCGCCGCCAGGGCGGGACCGGGGAAGGGGATGCGGCGGAAGAGCTCGGCCGGCAGCCCCAGGGCGCGGCCCACCTTGCGCACACCGTCTTTGCGCAGCTGCACCAAGGGCTCGAGTATGGCATAGCCGAAAGCCTTGCGTGGATCGATGCCGAGTTGGGCAAAGACATTGTGCTGGCGCTTGATCCCGGCCACGGTCTCGTCCACGTCGGTGAGGATCGTCCCCTGCAGGAGGAAGCGAGCCCCGCTCCGGCGCACGATGCGCCCGAAGACCAGGCGGTAGAAGGTCTGGGTGATGGCCTCGCGCTTCAGTTCAGGATCGCTTATGCCCTTGAGGGCGGCGAAAAATTCCGCCCGGGCGTCAACCACCTCGACAGCCACTCCCAGTTTTTTGAACAGCCCGACCACCCGTTGCGCTTCGCCCTGGCGCATCAGACCGTTTTCGATGAAAACCGTTCTGAGGCGGTCAGCCAGGGCCCGGTGGCCGAGCATGGTGACGGTTGAGGAATCAACCCCGCCCGACAGGGCGTTGATGGCCAGGCCGTCGCCGACGGCGGCGCGTATTTCCACGACTTTTTCGGCAATGAATCTTCGGGTATCGAGATCGTTCGCCTTGATTTCCTTGATCATTCTTCCACCTCCATAGTTTTATTTTTTTTGGCCCGGCTTACGGGCGGCCGGCGGAGCGGCCTTTCACCGGCGAGTATTTTTTTCATTTCCGGGGTGTAAACCCCCTTGCCCTTGAAAATGACCAGCGGCTGATCGGGCCGGCATTGTTTCGCCGTTTTTTGCAATTGGACCAGGAAGCGGTCGGGCGGCGCATCGGCAAAAGGATGTAGCAGACGCATTTTCGCCGGGAAAAAGCCCAGGGCCTCCTTCCCTTGCCGAATCCAAGGAAAGCCTCGCTTCGGGAGAATGGGAAATTGCTCTATTTATCGCTGGAAAACTTCAAAACCTTCGGCATGACCAGCTTTTCGTAATCCTGGAAGGAAAGCTTGATCAACTCGGTGAAGGAACCGGCGTTGAAGACGATCTCCTCATCCTCGGCCAGGCTTTCGGCCACATAGACATCCAGGCCGTAGAGGTTTCCGAAGGGCGGCATGGCGCCGAGCTCGCACTCGGGAAAGAGGTTCTTGAATTCCCCCTCGCTGGCGATCTCGACTTGCTTCGCCATAACCGCCTTTTTCAGGAGGTCGAAATCGACCTTCTGCGAAGCGGGCAGGACGGCCATGGCCATGTTGCCGTCGATTTTCACCATAACCGTTTTGGCCAGCTCCTTTCCCGAAATGTGGGCCGAGGCGGCGATCTCCATGGCCGTGTAGGCCTTGGAGTGGCTGACGGCCACGTACTTGATTTTGTTCTTTTCCAGATATTCCTTCAGTTTCTTAATCGGCATCGCATCCTCCTTGGTTGCGCTGTTTCATCTCCTGCTTGGAAGTATAGACCAATTCCCATTTTTTTTCCAGTTGCAGGCAAATGGAGGAAGGGGCGCCTTTAGTTTTGGAGGTGCAACAGGTGATGTTTCTGCGATATGGAAGGCTGTGGCTTCCCCGTATCAAAGATTCAACGATCAAACGGGATTCTATTTCTTGTTTCGGATCTCTTCCAGCGCCGTCTTAGCGCACAGGCCGTCGTCGTTTTTCTGGGTGGCGATGTATTTGGCTTTTTCGGTTTTGGCCGGCTGTGAAAAAAGGAATGCATTCAGGGCTACCGACCCGGCGGCAGACCACAAGGTGCAGATTTTCAGAAACTGCTTGCGGCTTTTTTTTTCCATGCCTCGTGCCGCCTGGTTCGCATCCGGGCGCAACATTCAATCCCAGTTACTCCCGGGAGCTGCGCCCAATATAGCGATGTGAAAGAGGCCTGTCAAAAGGAGGATGCTTCCCCGGCCCCAACGGGACCGGCGAAGATCCGCTCCATCTCCGGAGAGTAGATCCCTTTCACCTTGAAGACGACCAGCGGCTCCTCGATTCGGCAGGATCTTTCGGTTTTTTTCAATTGAACCAATAACCGGTCGGGCACCGAATCGGCAAAAGGATGTAGCAGACGCATTTTCGCAGGATAAAGGCCATGGGCCTTTGCTTCCGCCAGCAATTCTTTTTGCCGGGAAAAAGGGAAGATCAAGCAAAGTTTTCCCTGCGGGGCCAGGATGGCGGCGCAGCCGCTCAACAGATCGGCGAGAGTGAGGGCGATCTCGAAACGGGCCAGGCGGATGGTCGGGTCGGGGCTGACCCGGCCCTGGCCTGTTTTAAAAAAGGGCGGGTTGCAAAAAATGGTTTGCACATTCTGTATTCCGGGATGGATCCTTTTAAAATCGCCATGGATGACATGGAACTTGTCGCTCAGACTGTTGGCTGCTGCGTTTTCCACGGCCAGGCGGTAGAGCACATCCTGGATCTCGATGCCGGTGACGGCCGGGAATTTTTTTTGCTGCAGGGCCAGCAGGGAAATGACGCCGGCGCCGCAGCCGATCTCCAGGGCCGGCGACTTGGAGCCGGGCAGGAAATCGGCCAGGATGGGCGAATCCACGGCGAAGCGGTAGCCTTTCTTGGGCTGCTTGATCACCACCTTGCCGTGAAAGAAAGTATCGGTGGTGGTTAGAGGTTCAGTCATAGCATCAGCGGCCAAAATCGTGACGCGTAACGCGTAACGCGTGACGAGGTAAGATAAAAGCAATTCGAAGTTCGAGGTTCGATGTTCGAGGTTGAAGACAGGCATATGGCTGACGCTGAACCGTATACAGAAAGTCCTCCAAAGAATATTTTTTTATCCTTTCCATATTTTTTTTATTTTTCTTTCTACTGACTACTAACTCCTAGCTACTGACTACTTCTTTCTACTCTCTTTCCTCCAACCTCTCGCCTATTGCCCCTCGCCCCTCGCCTCTTTTAAATACTCCCGCAGCAGATTCAACGCGCAATAAATGCTGCGCGTTTTAACGATCTCACGGCTGCCTGAAAAGATCTGGTGAAGGCCCTTGTCGAAATTCTCGGCGCTGAGATGAATGTAAACCAGGCCCAAGGGCTTGCCCGTAGTCTCGCCGCCGGGGCCGGCGATGCCGGTAATGGCCAAGCCGATATCGGCCTGGCACAACCGCCGTACCCCCACGGCCATTTCCCCGGCAGTTGCCGCGGATACGGCGCCGTGTTTTTTCAGCGTTGCTTCGTCCACTCCCAAAATGCCGCTTTTCAAACTGTTAGCGTAGGCAATCACACCGCCCAGGAAGACCTCGGAACTGCCAACCACGTTGGTAATCAGGTGGCCCAGGCCGCCGCCGCTGCAGCTCTCGGCCGCGGCCAGGGTGAGCTTGCGGTTTTTCAATTCCTGCACAATGGCTTCGGGCAGCGATATGTTTTTTTCGGCAAAAATGAAATCCTCAAGCCGCTCCCTCACCTTGTCGGCCAATTCATCGGTAAGGCGCCGGGCTTCTTCATCCGAATTCTTGGAGCGGCCCAGGAAATGGAGCTCGATCACCCCCGGAGAAGCCAAAATGGTGGTCACCGGGTTGCGGTACTTGCGGTAAATGTCGGCGCAGCGGGCGTCGGTTTCCGACTCGCTGATGCCGGTCAAGTTGAAGCTGCGGGTATAGATATGATAATTGGCGACCGGAACGAGATATTTTTCAAAGACGCTCTCGAAAATAGGTATCATTTCGTTGGGCGGTCCGGGGAGAAGCAGCACCTTGCAGCTGCCGCTGTCGACATACAAACCGGGTGCAGTGCCGGCCGGATTGGCGATGACCTCGGCGCCTTCGATGACAAAGGCCTGGCGGGCGTTGATCTCGGGCATGGTCATGCCGCGGCGCCGGAAGATCTTTTCCAGGTCGGCCACGATCTCTTCCTGAAAAACCAGATTTTTTTTCAGGGCCGTGGCCACGGCCTCACGGGTGATGTCGTCCTCGGTCGGGCCCAACCCGCCGCTGAGGATCACCAGCTGGGCGCGCTGACAGGCTTTCTTGACAATCCAGGCCAGGTTGTCCATGTGGTCGCCCACCACCACCTTCATGTCCATCAGTATCCCCTTTTCGCGCAAACGCCTGGCCACGTACAGGGAATTGGTATCGACACGGTCCAAGTCGAGCAGCTCACTACCGACCGCGATGAAAATAGCTCGCATGATTTTACCTTCAAGACTTTATAAACGAAAAGACTGACTCTGTCAATTTTGAATTTGTGTAAAATCCTTGATAACCTCCTAATCAAGCAGAGTTGGATAAAACCTTAGATAGCAAATTCAAAATTTGTTCTAAAGAGTCAACAAATTTTAGGAATTACCATAAGGCTCTAAAAATCGATCTCGACGATACGGTGCGAATGGCAGTTGATGTTCACGGCCACCGGGAAGGAAGCGATGTGGCAGGGGTGGCTGACGATATGCACCGCTAGTGAAGTGGTGCGCCCACCCAGCCCCATGGGGCCGATGCCCAGGTTGTTGATCCTGTCCAGGATGCGCTTTTCCATTTCGGCATAGACCGGTTCGGCATGGGCGCTGCCCACCGGCTTGCGCAGCAGGGCTTTTTTGGCCAGCAATGCCGATGTGTCGAAATTGCCGCCGATGCCGACGCCGACCACGGTGGGCGGACAGGGATTAGGGCCGGCCTTGGAGACCGTTTCCACCACGAAATCCTCAATGCCTTTGGCCCCGGCCGACGGGGGCATCATCTTCAGGGCACTCATGTTTTCCGAACCACCACCCTTGGCCATGAAGGTGATTTTGAAAACATCGCCGGCAACCACCTCCCAATGGATGAAGACCGGGGTGTTGTTGCCGGTGTTCTTGCGGCTGAGCGGATCGCAGACCGACTTGCGCAGGTAGCCTTCGCCGTAACCTTCACTGGTGCCCTGGCTGATGGCGTCGTGCAGGCTCTTGAAGCCGGCGTATTCCAGCTTCACTTTCTCACCCATCTCCACGAAAAAAACGGCCAAGCCGGTATCCTGGCACATGGCCAGTTTCTCTGAAGCCGCGATGTCGGCGTTCTGCAGGATCTGCTTGAGGATCTCCTGGCCAGCCGGCGCTTCTTCGCTGCTGAGACAATTTTGGACCAGTGTCTTTAAATCCCGGTCAATAATGAAATTAGCATCCTGAACGGCCTGTCTGATCTTCTCTTTCACTTCGGAAAGGTTCACTTTTTTCATTTTTCCCTCATGAAATTAAATTCAAGGCAGTAAGGAGTACTTTATAGTTTTTTGGAACATTAGTCAAGGGTGCTTTCATTTTTTAAACAACCGGCTCTGGTCCGTAGAAGCATGCGAAACAAGAACGGGGCTGGCCGGAGCGCTGTTTACTTCACAGCCTCCACGGCCTTCCTGACCGCGTCCTCCAGCAGCTTGATATCCGGCTCCTTGATAAAATTGTTCTTCATCAGCAGCCCCATGGCATCGCGCGCCTCCTTGATGTCGGCCATTGTTTTTTTGAAGACCTCGTCCCAGGTTTTCTCTATGCGGGCCACGCCGTTCTTGACGGCCTCGACCGCCACGTCGGCGGCTTCCTGGGCGAAGACCTCGGTCTCGTCCATGGTGGGCATGATGCGCTCAGGATTGATGCCGCCGTGCTTCTGGGCGAAGTTGGCCATGGAATAGGCGGCGGCAATGGCCATCTCGTCGGTGATCTTTTTCGCGCGCACGACCAACGCTCCTTTCAGGATGCCCGGGAAACCCAGCGAGTTGTTCACCTGGTTGGGGAAGTCGCCGCGGCCGGTGGCCACGATATAAGCCCCAGCCTCCTTGGCCGCGTAAGGATAAATCTCGGGCACCGGATTGGCGCAGGCGAAGACGATAGCCTTGGCGGCCATCTTCTTGATCCATTCCGGCTTGACGGTGTCGGGGCCGGGCTTGCTCAGGGCGATGAGCACGTCGGCACCGTTCATCGCCTTTTCGATTTCGCTGACGCGGTCGGGGTTGGTCTTCTGGCAGAGTTCCCACTTGCGGTAGAAGGCCGGGTCAGCCTTGATGTCGTCGCGGCCCAGGTGCAGGGTGCCGGTGGTGTCGAACAGGATCATTTTGGACGGATCGCCGCCGGCCTGGATGATCAACCGGGCGATGGTGGTGTTGGAGGCTCCGGCGCCGTAAAAAACAATGCGGACCTTGGCTAGCTCCTTGCCGGCGACACGCAGGGCGTTGATCAGCCCGGCCAGGGTCACCGACCCCGTGCCCTGAGCGTCGTCGTGCCAGACCGGGATATTGCACGCCTCGCGCAACGTATCGAGGACTTTATAGCAATTGGGCTGGGAGATGTCTTCGAGGTTGATCGCCCCGAAACTGGGTTCGACCATCTTGACAAAATCGATGATCTTGTCGGGGTCATGCTTGCCCTTGTCGTTGTAGCTGTTGACGCACAGGGCCACGCCGTCGACGCCACCGAGATATTTCATCAAAAAGGCCTTGCCTTCCATGACGCCCAGGCCGCCGGAAGGGGTGCAGTCGCCATCGCCCAGCACGCGGGTGGAATCGGAAACCACGGCCACCAGGTTGCCGCGGTTGGACAGGTCGAACGATGTATCATTGTTATCACGGATGGTGGTCGAAACCTTGGAGACGCCGGGAGTGTACCAGACGTTGAACCAGTTGAAGCCGTACACTCCGGCCTTGGGCATGGTGGCGATCTTGCCGCCGTAAAATTTGTGACAGGTGTAGGCCAGCTCTTTCAAAAACACGGTCTTGGCCTTGGCCAGCTGTTCCTGAGTGAAATTGTCCGGGAACAGTTCGTTCAGGTTGGATAATCCCAGATCGGGTTTCTTCATCATAGACCTCCTTAATGTTGTTAACAAATAAACTATTCGTTTGCCGTAAAATCAACTTTAAAGAGTTTGTTTTAAATAGTCAAGAATTAAAAATTATTTTTCGCCCCGGGGCGGGCCGGTCCGGGCCTGAAATCATTCTCGGCGCCAGCGCACGAAGCTATCGCGGGCCAGCATGGCGAAAAACCGGGCCAGGCGCGGCTCGGCCGGTTCGATCTTGGCCGCGAATTCCTGCTTCAGGATGGCGCCGATCTGTAGAATGGTGCGTTGGCCGTCGGTTGCGAGCCAGGCTGCGGAACCCAGATCGTCGAGATGGATGTGAAAATCCTGGTTGCGGCCCAGCCAGCCGATGATCTTTTTCAAGAGTTTGTTTTTGGTTTTTTCCTTGATTAAAAAAACCTTGCCTTTTGCATCCCGGTCCCATTGGCAGTTCTGCAGCGGCACATATTCAAGGATATTATCTTTATTTTTCATTGTAAAATGTAAGGGCGACCCGGCGGGTCGCCCCTACCCTATTTTTTCTTAACCGTAAACCGTACGTCGTATACCGTACACCGTTTTATTACATCACCGCCGGTGCCGCCGGTTCGTCGGGATCACCGGCATTGGCCAGGGGCAGTTTGACCAGCAGGTAGCCCAGGGCCAGTAATACAGCCACACTGATCAGGTATGTAGGCTGGCTGATATTGAAAAATTTCTCAGCCAGGTTGGGAACGTGGCCGTCGTTGAAAAAGGCGATGGCAGCGAATACCAGGCCTATCAACGCTTCGCCGGCGATCAGCCCCGAAGCCAGCAGCACACCGCGGTTGTCGATGCGCGATTTCTGGTTGTCGTTGTACTTGCGGCGGGCGATCAGCGAGTCGACCACCCAGCGGATGATGCCGCCCACGAAGATCGCGGCCACGGTCTCGAACGAGAGGTACATGCCGACACATACCAGCATGGGGCTCTTGACCTGGACCAGGATGAAAGCGACGGCCATGAGGAGGCCGACTACAATGAGCGGCCAGACCATCTCGCCGCCGACGATGCCCTGGGAGAGCTTGGCCATTAATCCGGCCTGGGGAGCGGCCAGGACCTCGCCGCCGAAACCGCCCTTGTAGCCTTTCAGGGCAGCCATTTTCAGGTCTCCGGCGTTGAGGATGAACAGCGGGATCCACATCACCAGGGCGGATATGATCACGCCGATCAGGTCACCGACCTGCATTTTCCAGGGGGTGCCGCCCAGGATATGGCCGACCTTCAGGTCCTGGAGCATCTCACCGGCTACGGCAGCCGAGACGCAGATGACGCCGGCCACAGCCAGGACGGCCGTCACGCCGGGAATGCCCTTGGCTCCCAGCAGCACCATCAGGATGGCGGCGATCACCAGGGTGGAGAGGGTCAGGCCCGAGATGGGGTTGTTGGAGGAGCCGATCAAACCGACCAGGTAACCCGAAACCGCGGCGAAAAAGAAACCGGCGACCAGCATGACTAGGGCCGCCACCAGGGCGGGCACGAAGTTGGCCTGGTTGAAGCCCATGAACCACCAGTAGACAAAGAAGGTAACCACGGAAATTCCCAGTAGGCCGGCAAAAACGACTTTGATGTTGATGTCTTTGTCGGTCCTGAGCGTGGCCTGCTTGCTGGTGGCCGCCTTCTTGACGTCGTCGACCGAGCGGCGGATGCCGCCGAGCAGGCTCTTGCGCATACGGAACAGGGTGTAGGCCGCGCTCATCAGCATGCCGCCGATGGCCACGGTCTTGACGATGTTCTGGAAGATAGCGTTGGAGACGTCGGCCCAACTCATAAGCCCCGCCTCCACCGAGGGGGCGTACTGGGGCGCGATCAGCAGCGTCAACAGCGGCACGAACAGGCCCCAGGACAGGACGCCGCCGGCGAAGTTCAGGGACGCCAGGCGCGGGCCGATGATGTAGCCGACACCCAGAAAGGCCGGGCTCAGGGACGGCGTTTTAAACAGGAAACCGCCGCCGGTGGCCACGCCTTTAAAGTTCTCGCCAATGCCGGTGCGCGGGATAAGCTTGGCGGCGAAGGCGCTGAATTTTTGCCACTGCGCGGCCAGCAGGCTGAACCCCTTGAGCAGTTCGATAAATCCGCCGATGCCCATGGCGTAAAACAGGTACTTGGCCCCGGTGCTGCCGCCGCGGCCGGCCTTGTGGATCTCCGAAGCCGCAACCGATTCGGGGAACTTCAGCTCCGGGTCTTCGACCATGACCCGGCGCAGCAAGGTGACGAAGAGGATACCCACGATGCCGCCGACCATCATGATGACGGTGGATTTGAGATAGCCGCCAAAGCTGCCGAAGTATTCCGGGCTCCAAACGCCGGCGATCAGAAAAGCCGGCAGTGTAAAAATGGCGCCGGCCGCCACCGATTCGCCGATGGAACCGACGGTACGGGTGAAATTTTCCTCAATGATGTTGTGATCTTTGAACAGCCGCAGCAGGGCCATGCCCAGGACGGCGGCCGGGTAGGTGGCGGCGATGGTCATGCCGGCCTTCAAACCCAGGTAGGCATTGGCCGCTCCCAAAAGGACCGCCAGAACCAATCCGATCAGCAGGGCGCGAAGGGTGAATTCCTTCAGGTTGGTTTCAGCGGAAACATACGGTTTGAACTCATTGCTCATGGATATCTCCTCTTGAAATATTTGAAAAGACATTATACCGGCGGGAAAACATAAAAGTCAAATACATTTTCAACCCGGGCCGCGGAGCAGGATGACCTGCAGGTCCATGACGTTGGTGCCGCTGGGGCCGGTCTTCAGATGCGGTTGATCTTGTCAGCTCGGCTGGTTTTTTTCGTCAAGTTGGGTCTGGATCTTGCGCTCCAGGATCTTGTCGAAAGAGAAATCCTGGATGCCCAGGTAATAGAAGGCCGATTCGATGAAGGCTATTTCCGGAATCAGGCCGATCATCTCCACCTTGCTCACGGCCACGGCGAATCTTCTGGCTTCGGCGCGCAGCATCTCCAGCACCCGGTACATGGGCATGGCCCGGTAATTGGAGATCGTCACCGTGATCTGGGCCACTTTATGCTCGCTGTCCATGCCGGGGTTGGCGGTGATATGGGCCAGACCGCCGCTGGCGTGCTGGATGATCCGGCTCAAGTATTCGGCGATCGCCTCATCGCTGGTGTTCAGGATGGCCTTGAAACTGATCATGGGATAGCGGGCGCCGACCACCGTGGCCCCGGAAGTGGGATTGAAAACGGCGGGCCCGAAATCGGGTTTCCAGCGCGGGTCCCTCAATTTTTGCTCCAGGCCTTCGTACTCGCCTTCACGGATGTTTTCGATATAGCGGCGCCTGGGAAAACGCGCCGACTCACCGTAAAGAAAAACCGGGATATTGAATTCTTCCGCCACTTTCTGGGCGAAAGCGACCGACATGGCCACGGTCTCTTCCAGACTGGCGTCCTTGAGCGGCACAAAGGGAAAAACATCGAGGGCGCCGATGCGCGGGTACTCGCCCTGGTGTTCGCGCATATCGATATGGGCGAGGCTCTCGCGGTAGAGCATCAGCCCCGCATCAAAAATAGCTTCCTGGGGACCGGTGAAGGAAAAGACGGTGCGGTTGCGCACACTGTCGCGGGAAACGTCCAGGACGATCAATCCGTTCACGGCGTTCAGTTTTTCCACCAGTTCGTCGATGAATTTCTGGTCCTTGCCCTCACAGACATTGGGAACACAGGAAATGATCTTGTTCATGGCTTCTCCTCCGTAAATCAAAAAATTCCCAGCAGGATGCCGGCGGCGATCGCCGAACCGATCACCCCGGCCACGTTGGGTCCCATGGCATGCATCAGCAGATGGTTGTCGGGATCGAACTGGCGTCCAACCATTTCCGCCACTCGCGCCGAGTCGGGCACAGCCGACACGCCGGCCGCGCCGATGAGCGGATTCACTTTGCTGCCTTGGCGCAAGAACAGGTTCATCAATTTGGCGAACAGCACGCCCCCGGCCGTGGCCACGGCAAAAGCAAGGCAGCCGAGCACGAAAATCAAAATGGAACGTGTGTTGAGAAAGACTTGGGCCGTGGCGGAAGCGCCGACCACCAGTCCCAGCAGCATGGTGCTGATATCGATCAGCGAAGAAGACGCGGTTTTGGCCAGGCGGCCGGTCACCCCGGATTCCTTCAACAGGTTGCCGAAAAAGAGCATGCCCAGCAAGGGGATGGCGCCGGGAGCGATAAAAGTTGTGACAATGAATGCGACGATAGGAAAAATGATCTTCTCGACCCGGGTCACCCTGCGGCTGGGCTTCATGCGGATGCGCCGCTCCTTGGCCGTGGTCAGCAGTTTCATGATCGGCGGCTGGATGATCGGCACCAGTCCCATGTAGGAATAGGCGGCGATGGCAATGGGTCCGATCAGCGCCGGCGCCAGTTTGGAGGTGAGGAATATGGCCGTGGGCCCGTCGGCGCCGCCGATGATGCCGATGGAAGCGGCCTGGGCCGGGGTGAACTTGAGCAGCAGCGCCCCGATGAATGTGGAGAAGATGCCGATCTGGGCGGCGGCGCCGAGCAGGATCGTTTTGGGGTTGGAAAGCAGGGTGGAAAAATCGGTCATGGCGCCGATGCCGAGAAAGATAAGCGGCGGGAACACCCCGGAAGTGACGAAAGAATAAATGATCCCCAGCACCGAATTGCTGGTGGTGTTGAAGACATATTGGTGGGTTAGCGGGTCGATCATATAGACCGACAGGCTGTTGAACAACTGCACCGGCAAGGGGATGTTCCCCACCAGGATGCCGAAGCCGATGGGCACCAGCAGCAGCGGTTCATAATCCTTGCGGATGGCGATGGTGATGAACAGCAGGCCGACAATGATCATGATCAGGTTCTTGTAGGAAAAGTTCATCAAACCGCTGGAACCGGCGATCTGCTCGACGTAATTCTGGAATCTGCCGCTGACCGCATCGCCGGGGCCCATGTTTACGTTCAGGGAGGTCACCGCGGCGATGGCCCGATTTTGCTCAACGGCCACAACTTTGAAAAATCCCGCCAAAGCACCCTCGGCGTCGTTGAGACGGCCCTTCATGCCGGAACGGACCGCCTGGCGGCTGCCCCGGTCCAGGAACAGGTAGGTCCCTTGTTCCTCAACCTGGAAGCTTACCTTGCCCAGGGCGGGGAACGTTATTTTGACCGCATCCAGCTCCAGCATCTGCCGGCCGGGCAACAGCTGCACCTTGGCCAGGGCCAGGGCCAGCTCGCTCTCCATCACCGTGCAGGTACCGATCTCTTGGTTCAGGCTGTTGAGCAATACGCCGCGGCAACCGAGGGTGATGCCGCTTTCCTCGCCTTTGAGCAGGCGGATCACAGGCAGGTCGAACGGGGTCACGGCAAACGTGTCCGCGGCCGGGACGGCGAGCGGCGCTGCCAGGATGAACAGCAAGAGAATCCATTTTTTCATGTAAACCTCGATGGGCTCTGCCCCGTTCCTACAGAGTGGTCATGAACGGCCGGGATATTTCGATCAACTTGTCGCCTTCACTGATATTGGCGCCTTTTTGCACGAATATCTTTTTCACTGTGCCATCGAATGGCGCCTGAATCTGGTTCTCCATTTTCATGGCTTCCATGACCAGCAAATTCTGGCCGGCTTTGACCGCATCGCCTTCCCTGACCAGCAGGTCCAGGATCAGCCCCGGCAATGGAGCCTGGATCGTGCCCGAACCTTCCGGCGCACCGGCAGCGCTTTGCGGCGGTTGGGCCATGGTTTGGGCGGATTCCCGAACCGTAGCGGCAGCGGCTGCAAGGGTTGCCGGCTGGACAACGCTGCGGGCCAGGCCGCTGAAAACGCTTTGGCCGCTGCCCAGCTTTTTTAAAATCACCTTGTATTCCGTGTCATCGACCTGCACCAGCGCGTATTCCGCGTTGAGTTCCTTGATGCCGGCGTGAAATTCCTTGCCGCCGACCGACATGACATATTCGCGCATTATCTTGCTCCTCTTATTGGTGGGATGGGCGAAGTTCCCGTCTCGTCTCGCCAGGTTGCAAGCGACGGATCGCGCCGGAAAGTGAAACGGCTGAGCCGGTCGCCTCCGTGCAAACGCATTTCCACTTCCAGCAGAGCCGCGATCACGGCTGCCGTGTCGGCAGGCGGCACCGGCAAGATGACCGGCGTCATGGTTTCCTGGACAACGGCAACGGGCGGAGGTGACGCGATTTGCCGGCGCCGCTCCAGCCATACCGGTACCAGGGAGATGGCCGATATCAACCAACTGGTGATCAGCAGGCCGCCGAAAACCACGCTTATGCCTACCAGAGAAATAATGAACCCATCGCTGATCGCCATCTGCTCCTCCCGTTACAGCGGAATGTTGCCGTGCTTCTTGGCCGGATTGCTGTCACGCTTGGCGGCGAGCATTTCCAGGGCCTTGATCAGGCGCAGCCGCGTGCCGGCCGGCTCAATAACGTCATCAATGTACCCTTTGCGGGCGGCGCTGTAGGGATTGGCGAAAAGGTCGCGGTACACGTCCTTCAATTCCTCTTTTTTCTTTCCGTCGCCTGCGGCGTTTTTCAATTCTTGGCTGTAGATGATCTCCACCGCCCCGTCCGGCCCCATGACCGCGATCTCGGCGCTGGGCCAGGCCAGGTTGACGTCACCGCGGATATGCTTGGAACTCATGACGCAGTAGGCGCCGCCGTAGGCCTTGCGCACGATGACCGTGATCTTGGGCACTGTGGCTTCGGCAAAGGCGTACAGCAGTTTGGCGCCGTTGCGGATGATGCCGTTGTATTCCTGGTTGGTGCCGGGCATAAAGCCGGGAACGTCCTCGAATGTGATCAGGGGGATGTTGAAGGCGTCGCAGAAGCGGACGAAACGGGCCGCCTTGATCGAAGCCAAGTTATCCAGCACGCCGGCCATGACCTTGGGCTGATTGGCCACGATGCCCACCGGTTTGCCGTTCAGGCGGGCGAAACCGACGATAATGTTGGCGGCGAACAGGGCATGGATCTCGAAAAAGTCGTGGTCGTCCACGACCTGGGTGATGATCTCCTTCATGTCGTAGGGCATGTTGGGATTGTCGGGGATGATCTCGTTCAAGTTCGTGTCCAGGCGGTCCAGGGGGTCGCTGCATTCCTGAAGCGGCGGATTGACGGCATTGCTCTGCGGCAAGTAGGAGAAGAGGCGGCGCAGTCCTTCGAAACAGGCGTCTTCGTTGGCGTAGACCAGGTGGGCCACGCCGCTCTTGCTGGCGTGCACGCCGCTGCCGCCCAGCTGCTCGGCGGTCACGTCCTCCTGGGTAACCTTTTTGACCACCTTGGGGCCGGTGAGGAACATGTAGGACGTTTTTTCCACCATCAAAACGAAATCGGTGATGGCCGGCGAATAGACGGCGCCGCCGGCGCAGGGACCGAGGATCAGCGAGATCTGCGGCACCACCCCGGAGTAGAGCACGTTGCGCAGGAAGATGTCGGCATAGCCGGCCAGCGAATCGACCCCTTCCTGGATGCGGGCGCCGCCCGAATCGTTGATGCCGATAACCGGGGCCCCGACTTTGGCCGCCATCTCCATTACCTTGACGATCTTCTCGGCATAGGCCTTGGAGAGCGAACCGCCGAATATGGTGAAGTCCTGGGAAAAGATGAAAACCAGGCGGCCATGGATGGTGCCGTAGCCGGTGATGACGCCGTCGGTCAGGGGCTGGTTCTTCTGCATGTCGAAATCGTGGCAGCGGTGGGTGACGAACATGTCGAATTCTTCGAAACTGCCCGCGTCCAGCAATTTTTCGACCCGTTCCCGGGCCGTGTATTTCCCCTTGGCATGCTGGCTGGCGATCCGTTTTTCGCCGCCGCCCATCCGGGCTTTTTCCTTGCGCGTCACCAGATCGAGCAGTTTTTTATCGAGCGCCATCATGCCTCCGTTATTAATTTTCTTTTTAACATAAAAAAAGCTACCGGTCAAATTCCCGCTGCTTAAATTTAGAGGAATCGCTCTGCCAGTACAGGCGGAAAATGGATGCCTTTAAAAAATTATTTTTTTTATTTCATCCCGGCCATGGCTTCACCCAGTTTTTTCTGGGCTGCCTGGACGGCCGGGTCCTGCATGTATTGCGCCGCCTTCATCGAGGCCGTCATCATGCGCCCCATGGCTTCCTGCATCATGTCCATCTCCGGCTTCAATTCCGCCGGCGCTTCAGCCTGGTCCTTCATTTCCGGGAACTGCTCCTGGAATTTTTTCAATTCCGGGATCAGGTCCTTGGTGTCGGCGGCATAGGCGTTCAGCGCCGCGACCACGTCCTGGGCGTTGTTCGCCTTATCCATGGCGTCGGCATAGCGGTTTATGATTGATATCTGCTTGCCCATCAGGGCCTTGGCCGAGGCGTACTTGCCTCCCCCGCCGCAGGCGACTGCAGCGATAACCAGCAGCCCCATCACCATCCAAGCCATCATTTTGTTTGCTTTCATCATTTACACTCCTGTTTAATTTATTTCACAAATTCAAAGGGAAATAAGAAAAATCGGAAAATCGGGTTTCCCTTCCCGGACATTTTAGATTCTGGGGAAAATAAAATCAACCATGAGATCCAAATATGAGGGTTCAATACGAGATCTATCGTAGGAATTCAATACGAGATATATCGTAGGGGTTCAATACGAGATCAAATGAGATCTTATTGAACCCCTACATATAACAAAACATACCTATATATTCCTCTATCCGATCGAATCCTATTCTTTTGACAATATCACTTTCTTTCTGACTTCCAGGTCGAGGGAATCATCCCAGTTCTTCTGGGCCAGGATGAGGCGCAATCCCTCCATCGTCTTGACCGGGACACCGTCGACGGCCAGGATGAAATCGCCCTTCTTCAGCCCGCATTTCTCGGCCGGGGTTCCCTTGCCCACCCGCTCCACTACGTAAAGGCCCTCGGCGTTCCCCTTACCGCTGAAGCCGGCTTCGGCGAAATAGGGTTTCTCCTCGGCGGCTACTGCAAAAACCGCGTCGGCCAGGCCGCGGGCGAAGATAGCAGCAGGCTTCAACTGCCCTGCCAAGGCCTTGACCATGGGATTTTCCTCGTCGTCCTTTTCACTTTTCTTGGCCGCAACCGTCACCGGCACCAGGGTAAGGATCTCAGCCCGCTTGTCGCGCAGGCGGTAGCGCCAGGGAATGCCCAGGCCGTAGGCCACGTGGGCGCTGCCGGCTATGATGATCCCCTTGTAACCGCGGAATTCCGGGCGCGCCAGGGCCAGGCACAGAGATTCGGCCATGACCACGTCCCAGCACTTCTGGGCGGCGTAGATGTTCCGGAACCAGAGCGGCACCTGTACGGCGAATTCGCCGAGCGTGCTGCGGACAAAGTACTCGTGCTCGGGATGACTGCGGCCGGCCCCGGGGAACAGGGCCTGCTCGGCGGCAGACAGACCGGCCCAGCCGCGCTTGGCCACTTTGCTGACCAGCTCGCGGGGAACGTTCAAGCCCACGGCCTTCAAACCCAGCTTTTTCACCGTTTGCAAAACCAGGCGCGTGTAGCCAAAATTCATGGCGCCGCGCTGGTACCAACCGGTTTTCTGCAGCAGCTCCGCTTCGCTGATTTTGCCGTTCAGGTAGAGATCCAGGACCGGGTCGTCGCTGCGGATGAAAAATTCGAACCCCACCAGCAGGTGCGGAGTTTCTTTGGCCAGCGCTTCGATGAATTCCTTTTGCCAGACGTGGCAGGCGTAGCTGTCGTGATATTCTCCTATGATGAACACGTCCCGGTCCAGGTTTTGCCGCACCAGATCGGGCAGAGATATCTCAAGGCCGGATGCCGTGTCCATAACCTGGCCGGCCGGCAGCACGGCCAGAGCCAGGCGCTGCGGTGACGCCCCGATGGGCAGCTGGTCCAGCGCCGATTCAGAAGCGGTCCAGGCCGCGATTGGTAGAAGTACCATTAGCAGTAAAAGAACCATCAAATGCATGTTTTTCATATTACCTCCAACAATGGCAGGCTTTCCCGCCGCCCGCCCGGCTCAAATTCCAAATCCCAAATTCCAAATAAATTCCAAGTTCCAAATTCCAATGTCCTAAACGAAGGCATTAAAGATTTTCTTATGTAGGGAACGCAGATCTGCGTTCCCTACCCAAGGCAGAGCTCTTGCAAGTAGGTTTTTCCCTTTTCTTCGTTTTGGTCATTGGTGCTTGGAGCTTATTTGTAATTTGGTGCTTGGAATTTGTGATTTTTGTGTAAGGGCGGTTCGCGAACCGCCCCTACAATACCTTTTCATTTTTTGTCTTTTCTTTCTCATCACGCGTTACGCGTCACGTGTCACGGATTGCTAGTCGGCCAATCCCTTATCCATGACAGCCTTGATCTTGGCCACGGTTTCCAGCACGTTTGAGCACAGCTTGCGCGCCTGGGCGCGGGTTTCACCGCGAAAGGAACCGGCCGCCATTTCCTGGGTGTTGATCATGACGTTGTACAGCGCTCCTTCGGCGCACACGGCGGCGGTCAGTCCGGCTACGCCGGCGTCGGAAAGCGAATTGCGGTTGCCTTTCACGGCCACGACCAGGGCCAGTTCGGCCGCAGTCCGCGATTTTTCCAGAACCGCAAAGGGGATCAGGGTCGCACCCTTGGTGGCTTCTTCAATGGCGTCCTGGCGGATCTTCTTTTCCTCGTCGCTCTTCTTGGGCAGGGAAAAAGCGGCCATGAGGCAATTGAAGGCTTCGGTATCCTTGTCGATGGCCTCGATGAAAAAATCCTTCAGCAACTGCGCCTTTTCGGCCACGCCCTCCATTTCATCGCGCACCTCTTCGTAGCCTTTCTTGCCATGGGTCAAATTGCCGACCATGGCGCTCAAACCAGCTGAAAGGGCGCCATTCAAGGCGGCGATGCTGCCGCCGCCGGGAGCGGGCGAATCGGAAGCCAGCTCGGCGCAGAAATCGACCAGATCCATGGAAGCCAGCTTGCCTTTTTTGCGGAAGCGGTATTCAATGATCTTATGTTCGGGTTTGCAGGCCGAGAGTTCGGCCAGGCCTAAACTCTGCACAGCCGTGCGCACCAATTCTTTCTCGGCGACGCCCAGGCAGCCGCCCTGCTTGCGCAAATAGTGGCGTCCGACCTGAAGCACAGCCTCCAGGGGGATCAGGCCAACCAGTTCGCTGCCGGTCACCCGCACGCCGAATTCAGCAGCCAGTTTTTCCGCTTCTTCGAAAACCTGGTGCAGGGGGGTGACATTATAGTTGAGCAGGTTGACCGAGATTTGAGCCATCTGGTATTCGGCTATATACCAACCCACGGCGCGCACCGCTTTCAGGGTACCGGGGATCGTTTCCTTGACGCCGGTCACGGGATTCTTTACCACGCGGCCCTTTTCGCGCATGCGCTTGGCAATCTCCTTGGCCAGCTTGACGTTGCGGGTGTTGAGGTTGACATTGTAGGCGATCAGGAACTCGCGGGCGCCGATGGCCGTGGCCCCGGCTCCCTTGTTGAATGCAGCCTTGCCGAAATCGGGTTTGAACTCTTTATTTTTGAGCTTTTCCGGCAATCCTTCGTATTCCCCGGCGCGGATATAGGCCAGGCTCTTGCGCTCGGCGCTGGTAGCAGCCTCTTCGTACAAGTAGACCGGGATGGCCAATTCCTCGCCCACGCGGCGGCCGAGTTTCCTGGCAATTTCCACACAATCGGCCATGGTCACGCCGGACACGGGCACAAAGGGGCAGACGTCGGTCGCGCCCATGCGCGGGTGGGCGCCGTTGTGCCGGGACATGTCGATCAGCTCAGCGGCCTTTTTTATGGCCTGGAATGCCGCTTCCTCGACCCCGGCCGGGCTGCCGGCAAAAGTTACCACCGTACGGTTGGTGTCACGGCCAGGATCGACATCCAGCAATTCCACAGCGGCCACTTTTTTGATCGCCGCGGTTATCTGTTCGATGACGCCTGAGTCGCGGCCTTCGGAAAAATTGGGAACGCATTCAACTATTTGCTTCATTTTTCTTTCTCCTCGTTTTTCTGTTCTTGGCGCGCCACTGCTCAATTTCCTTATGGTGGCCCGAGAGCAGGACTTCGGGCACATCCAGGCCGCGGTAGGTGCGCGGCTGCGTGTACTGGGGAAAAGTGAATTGGTCTTGCTGAAAAAAGGAATCTCCCTCAACCGACTCCGGGTTGCCGACTACGCCGGGGATCATGCGGCTAACCGCTTCCAGCAGCGCCTCGGCGGCGATCTCGCCGCCCATGAGCACGTACTCGCCCAGCGAGATCTCCTCGTCTACCAACTGGTCTATGGCCCGTTGGTCAACCCCTTCGTAGCGCCCGCAGATCAGTATCAGATGGTCGGCGGCGGCCAGAGCCTTGACCTTCTCCTGTTTGAGGATGCGGCCGTAGGCGGAAAAGAGGATCACCCGGCCGTCCTGCCGGCTCTTGACGCTCTCGACAGCGCGGAAAAGGGGATCGGGCATCAGCACCATGCCCGGGCCGCCGCTGAAGGGGCGGTCATCCACCTTGCGGTGCTTGTCGCGGCTGAATTCGCGCAGGTCATGGACCTCCACTTCCACCAGGCCGTTCTGAATGGCCTTTTCGAGCAATCCATAATTCAGGAAACTCCTGACCAGTTCGGGGAAGATGGTAATGATCGAAAATTTCACTTGTTCAGGTCCCGCAACCCGGCCGGCGGATCGATGACCATGGATTTGGCCCGGCGGTTGATCTTGACTACCAGGCTTTCATGCCAAGGCATATAAACGGTTTCGCCCGTGGCTTCATCTTCGATCTCCAGCAGCTGGTTAAGTGAATACTGCGGCTGGGCTTTGACCGTGCCCCAGCAATTCCCCTGCAGGTCGAAAACCTGAAATCCGAGCATGGTGTCGACAGGCTGTGCCTTGGCTTCCGGCAGTTCGGCGTACAGTGAATATCCGACGATGCGCAGCGCTTCGGGGATGCTGTGGACGCCGTTGAATGCCATGATGGCTTCGTTGCCCGCAGCGGAAACATGTTCGATGGTTTGGGACAGACTGCGACGACTCGATCTCAACTCAACCGCAATTCCCTCTCCCGGTGTGACGATGCCGGGGGAAAGGCTGACGACCACTTCCCCCTTATTCCCTCTCGTTCTTAAAATCTTGCCGATCAATACCAATTAAAATCAATGCGGTTGCTGATCGAAATTCTCGATTATTTCCAAATTGTACCGTCTTCTCTGCTTCATGCCGGCCGCGGCCAAAATGGTGCGGATGGCCCGGGCCGTTCTGCCTTGCTTGCCGATCACTTTGCCCAGGTCGGATTGGTGCACGCGGAGTTCCAGGATGGTGGTCTGTTCGCCATCGATTTGAGTCACCACGACTTGATCAGGATTGTCAACTAACGCTTTGCACACAGATTCAACTAGTTGTTTCACGTTGTCCTCCTTACTTCCCTATATTTAGTTTCTTTACAAGCGATTTGACGGTTACAGAGGGCTGAGCTCCTTTGCCGATCCACTGGTTGTATTTTTCCATATCGATTTTGACCAGGGCTGGGTTGGTCAGGGGGTTGTACTGGCCAAGCAATTCGATGTAGCGCGATTCCCTGGGTTTTTCCCGGTCCACGGCCACAATGCGGTAATAAGGCTTCTTTTTTCCACCGAATCTTGTCAGGCGAATAACGACCATGAAATTTGCTCCTATAATAAGACTTGCAAAATACAAATCTACCTTATTTTGGAAAAATTGTCAAATTTTTTCAACATCTTTCTGAAAAACGGCTTTTTAAAGTTTTTTTTCATTTCAAAGTAGCTTTTCAGCACCTGGTTGACCTCGGAAACAGGCCGGGCCGAGCCCCGGGAAATGCGCAAGCGCCGGCGGCCATCAACGATCTTGGGGTTGTCGCGCTCTTTGCGGGTCATGGATTCGATCACGGCCATCAGGCGGCGGATGCGCTTTTCATCGACATGAACATCGGACATCGCGCCCTTGAACCCCAGGTTGGGCAGCATGCCCATGATTTCATTCATGGGTCCCAGCTTCTCCACCTGCCGCAATTGGGCCAGGAAATCCTCCAGGCTGAATTCATTTTCCAGCAGCCGTTGGGAAAGGATCTCGGCCTGCTTGTGGTCAAAATCCTTTTCCGCCTTCTCGATCAGGGTCAGCATGTCGCCCATGCCCAATATTTTTGCCGCCAGGCGCTCGGGAAAGAATTTCTGCAGGTCGCCGGGCTTTTCGCCGACGCCGATGAACTTGATCGGCTTGCCGGTGACGCTGACGATGGAAAGGGCCGCGCCACCGCGGGCGTCGGCGTCAAGCTTGGTCAGGATGATCGAATCCACCCCGATCTTTTCCGCGAAACTCCGGGCGGAATTGACCGCGTCCTGGCCGGTCAGGGCGTCGGCCACAAAGACGGTTTCGGCCGGCTGCAGCGCCGCCTTAACCTGGCGCAGCTCCTCCATCAGTTCTTCATCCACGTGCAGGCGGCCGGCCGTGTCGGCGATGACGTAATCGTAGCCGGTGTTCACGGCGGTTTTTTTCAGTTCGCGCACCAGAACGGGCAGCTCACGGCTGTAGCTTTTGAAAAAATTGATGCCGCTTTCGCGGGCGATGATTTCCAGCTGTTCCAGGGCCGCCAGGCGCTTCAGGTCGAGCGAGCAGAGCAAGGAGCTTTTATCCAGCCCTTTCAGGTGCAGGGCCAGTTTGCCGGCCGTGGTGGTTTTGCCGGAGCCCTGCAGGCCGGCCAACATGATGACCGTGGGCTTGAGCGGGCTGCGGTTCAGCTCGTGGTTCTGCGAGCCCAGCATGGCCGTCAGCTCCGCCTGGACGATCTTGATCACCTGCTGGGTGGGATTGAGGCTGTCGTGAACTTCGCGGCCCATGGCCTGGACGCGGATGTTCTCGATGAATTTCTTGACCACCTTGAAGTTGACGTCGGCTTCCAGCAGCGACAGGCGGATGTCCTTCAAGGCCTGCTGCATGTTCTCTTCGGTGACCTTCACCTCGCCGCGCAGGTAGCGCAGGACCTTGTTTAGCCGTTCGCTTAAATTTTCCAGCATAGGGGTTTCACTCGCTTAGCGTTGCCGTCGGCGTTGAAGATCGGAATGAACAGCAGCACCTGGCTGTCGAGCAGGCCGGAGAGCCTGCCCAGGGCGATGTCGCGGATGAGCATCAGCGACGCCTCCTTGCCCTCCACTTCGCCGGCATGGCTGTTGGCCATGACCAGTACGGCCGGCTTGTCGACCAGGCGCAGATCGCCGGGACGGCCGACTTTTTCCCTACTTAGCACCACCAGCGGCACCAGCCGCCCTTCGCTGGAAACGGTCAGGGGGAGAATCTTGACCAGGTTCGATTTTTTCTGCACCTGGTACAAAAAATTCATGACATCGTCATATAAAGATGTCTTCATATAATTAGAACTTTCGGCCACAGTCAGGATCTCTTCGGCCGGGAGGTAACAGGAAAACAATATAACTATAATCAATATTATTGCGCGCTTCATAAATCCTCCAGTAAGCATTATAACCGAAATGGAGCCTGGGAGACAACTGGCTTGTTCGTGACGCGTAACAGGGTAAAACAAGGCAAAGGGAAAAGGAAAAAATTATTTGATTGTAGGGGCGGACCCCCGTATCCGCCCATTTTCCATTCACGTCGTCACGTTCGTTGATGCATGTAGAAAAGGGCAGGCACAGGGGCCTGCCCCTACGGAAGCGTTTGCTTCGCACCCTCTGTCCTTGACATTTTCTATCCTATTTTCTATATTGATAACACAAAGACAAACAAATTCATGGAGGAAAAAATGGAAAAGAAACCTTATGTCCTGCCGCAGTTGGGATTCGGTTATAAAGACCTGGAACCGCACATTTCGGAGGCGCAGCTGCAGCTGCACCACCAGAAGCACCACGCCGCCTACGTCAACGGCGCCAACGCCATTTTGGAAACACTGGACAAGAACCGCCGCGAAGGCATCGACGGCGACGCCAAGGCCCTGAGCAAAGCGTTTTCATTCAACGCCGCCGGCCACCTTCTGCACTCCCTGTTCTGGGAAAACCTGGCTCCTGCCGCCAAGACCGCGCCCAAGCCGGAAGGCCCCATGGCCAAGGCCATCGACAGCGAATTCGGTAGCTTCGAGCGCTTCAAGAAGGAGTTCAGCCAGGCCGCCGTCAGCGCCGAAGGCTCGGGTTGGGCGGCACTGGTCTACTGCCGCCAGACCAACCGGCCGCTCTTGATGCAGATCGAAAAGCACAACACCAATGTTATCCCCATGTTCCGCGTCCTGCTGGTGCTCGACGTCTGGGAACACGCCTACTACCTGGATTACAAGAACGAACGCGCCAAGTTCGTAGAAAGCTTCTGGAACATCGTCAACTGGCAGGAAGTGAACAACCGCCTGGAAACGATTCTCAAGTAATATTTTCAAAATGCCGGAAACAAAACGGTCCGGTGCCGACGCCGCGGCAGTCATTTATATCCCTTCGCCCATCGGCTGCCTTCGCGTAAGCGGCAGCGAAAAGGGCGTGTGCGAACTCCAATTCTGCGAAAAGCCGGGGCCCGAACCCAAAGAGATCCCAACCTGCCTGCGCCTCGCCGGCACACAGCTTGAAGAGTATTTCCAGGGCAGGCGCCTTGACTTTGACCTGCCACTGGACCTGAGCGGCACCGCGTTCCAAAAGAGGGTCTGGGCGGCCCTGCTCGAGGTACCCTGCGGCCGCACCACGTCTTATGGCGCCATTGCCGGCACCATCGGCCGGCCGCAAGCCAGCCGCGCTGTGGGCGGCGCCAACCATCGCAACCCCGTGGCCATTATCGTCCCCTGCCACCGTATCATCGGCGGCGACGGACGCTTGACCGGCTACGGCGGCGGCCTTTGGCGCAAGCAATGGCTTTTGGACCATGAAAAGAATATCATCCGCCGGCCAGCGAAACCGGAAAGCGGAGCCAGCACTTGACTTTTAACGGCCGTCCGCTAAAATAACACCATGTGGCGGCAAGGTGCCGCCTATCCGGGCCGGCTGCTCGGCGGAGGAAAAATGATTCCGGATCAAGGCACTCTCAACGAAACGGCTCCGGTCAAATTGCTGCTGGCCTTTTACGAACAATTGCAAACCGGCATCCTGTATTTAAGGCAAAATGAAATCCTGAAGGTTTTTTATCTCAACCGCGGCAAGATCAGTTGGGCCATTTCCTCGGACGAAGCGGACAAAATTGAACATGTCCTCCTGGCCAAGAAGATGGTCAGCCCCGAAGTGCTGGCACCCTACCAGGGTGGCGACAAGATCAAGGAATCCTTCGGCAAGATCCTGGTGGAAAACGGCACGCTGAGCCTGGAAGCCTTGATCACCGCCACCCGGGAGCAGGTGCGGCTCATCGCCGCCAGCGTCCTGCGCTGGAACATCGGTAATTACCAGTTGGTGCAGGAATCTCCGCCGACCCGCCTAGTCAGTTTGGATCTGGAGATTCCCGGGCTTATCAGCAGTTATGTTTTGTCGCAAATGGACATGAATATCGTCTGGGAAGAATTGGGGTCGCTGTCCGGAGAGTTGGAGCAAACTTCCCTGCCCGAGAAAAAGAGCCTCTATCCTTTGGATGCCGAACAGCAGGAAGTTTTCTCCCATTTTAATCAGCCGCGGCGCCTGGAATCCATGCTGCTGGATTTCCCCGCCGAACGAAAATACCGCATATTGAAAATCCTGTATTTCTTTCTCTTGACCGGATTGCTGTGCAAGAAAGAAGTCGAAATAAAAACCTCGCTAGACTTCAATGAACTGGACAGTTTGTTCGGCCAGGACCCGGCCGCAGCTCAATCTGAAATCGACATCAAAATGCCGGACTTGATCAATGACGAGGATATCAAAGACATACCCCTGGCCGATCTTCCCGAAATTTCCGTCCAAAATAACACAGAGGAAGACAAAGTGACATTGCCCGATCTTCCCGACCTGATGCTGCCGGAAATGGCTGAAGCCAAGGAAGAAATCAGAGAAATTCCGGCTGCGATCGAAGTGGAAAAAGCGCGATCCCGCATCCAGCCTCCGCTCAAGCCTGAAAAGCAAAAACCGCGGTGGATGAGCATCACGTTTATATCTGTCATGCTTGCCGTCATTGTCTCCGCACTGTTCCTTTGGCTTACCCGAACCCCCGAAACGCAGGACCCCGTGGTGCCCCGCCCGGCCAGCACTCAGGTCGAACAAAAAAAATCACTGCCCGAACAAGCCCAGCCGCCAATTCAAAAAAGCGAGCCGCCAGCAGCCGGGGTAAATGCCGCTGAAGGCGAAACGCAGCAGCCCCGCAGCGAACCCAAAAAAGCAAAACTCGCACCGGAAAAAACAATACCCGTTGCAAGTGAAAAACGGCCCGAAGCGGCCGCGGCAACTGCCCAGGCCCAGCAGCGATTCGCGGCCGGAAATTTCAATGCGGCCGCCGACATCTGGCGCGGCGAGATGGTCAGCGCCCAGGTCAAGTATAGCATCCTATTGGAAATGGACTGCCTGAAGGCATCGGTGCGCATGGCCTACCGCCAGGTGGCGGACAATGAGAACTTTTTCCTTCTGAACAAGACCAGCCGCGACGGACGCCGCTGCTGGCTGGTGCTCTGGGGCAAGTACCGTACCCAGGACGAGGCTGCCCTGGGCATGAAACTGGTTCCTGAATATTTCTGGAAACAGAGCGAGCCGCCATCGGTGATCGAATTGGCGCCCTATTTATAAAACAAAGGCAAAAGACGGTGTAGGGGCGGGTTTGAAACCCGCCCGTGCATGAGAAGAAAATACCAAATTCCAAGCACCAAGTTCCAAACAAGCACCAAAATCCAATGACCAAATGACCAAAACAAAAAAAGAATAATCAACAGCGCCTTTGTTTTGAACATTGGAATTTGGAACTTGGAATTTATTTGGAATTTGTGATTTGTGATTTTATTTCGGGCGGGTCGCGTACGGGCGATTCATGAATCGCCCCTACCCTCCCCTCGTCACTCGTCACGCATTACGCATCACGCATCACGTAGGTTAGGATATACCTAGAAAACTATGATCATCATATCCTGGAGAAAACTGTTGCGCGGGTTCTCTACGATGCGTCCCATTTCGAAGTCGTTGGCATAGAAGATGAAAGTGGGAACCTTCTCCACCTCCATGTCTTCCACGAAGTATTTCTGCTCGCTAGTGGCTTTTTTTTCGACCTCGTAAAAATTGACCTTGAATTCGGGAACATTGAGGGTGTCAAGGATCTTCAAGAAAACCGGGAGATGGTTCTTGGAGTCATCGCACCAGAAGGCGAAATAGACATCGGCCTTCAATTCGGGAGCCTTGTTCCTCAGGTTCTCAATCAACTCCGCGTCGGGCTTGTAGGCATCGTAGATCTTCTTCCATTCGGGGTTCACCAGAATATCAGCCTTGTTGACCGCCTTCTGGCCCCAGGCGCTGACGCTTATGAGAATCAGGATAAAGGCCATGATCAGGGAATGTTTCATATTGCCTCCTAACGGTGATAGATTATTTTTACGGTCCCCTTTTTGCCGAGAAAAACGACATCTTTGTCGTTGAGCTCGCGTTCATCGATTTTTTCTTCGTTCAGGTAAACCCCATTGGTGGAATTCAGGTCCTTGACGAACACCTGGCCCGAACGGGCGAAGATCTGGCAATGCAGTTTGGATACGATCGCTTCCTGGATGATGATCAGGGACTGGGCGGGATCGCGGCCTATCGACAGGGGGTTGTCGGTGACCAGATAAGTGCTGATCTGCTGGCTGCCGACCAGCACTTCGATCTTGCCGTGGATGCCCGGAGAAGAGGCCGGACGTCTTTCACCGGCCGGTTGGGGTTCGACCTGGGTCAGGCCCAGGTCCACGGTCACGGCCTCAGCGGGTACTTCGGATCGGATTTCCGGAAAAACCTCCCGGCGACGGCGGCGGAAGATCCAAAGTACGAAAACAACAATGACCGCTATTGCGACGGCGGCCAGCAGCAGCGGGGTTTGGTTCGCCTGCCAGAAGCCCAGAAAGGAAAAGCCTGCAAAGCGGGTAGAAAAGGATTGCTGGAGGGGGTAATGTCCGCGGCCGGCATTTGCCGGCTCTGAAAACGATCTTTTTTTCATGCGGGTCTCCTATAACACGTATTGGTTGATAAAATTGACAAGAAACCTTTCCTTTTCCCGCCTTCTGATCTTGTTGACCACCATGAAGGCCTCATCGACCTCCTGACCGTTGATCGCGCCGGCAATAATAATCCTCAGGTCATTGCCCAGGGTGATGGCCCGGATATTCTCGCCCGTGAGCGCGAAGCTATGGTCGCCACGGGTGTTGGAGTTGAATAGGAGGATCTTCTTTTTGAATTTGAGCTGGCCCAGGCAGTATGCATCTGTTCCGCCATGCAGGTGCATCATATCCAGCGAGACCAGGAGATTTGCCTGCAGGGCCTTCGCCCACAAAGCTTCGGCGCCGGCGAAATTGTTCAGAAGAAATTTGACCCGGCCCAGCAAGGGCAAGGCCCGGTCCTCCACTCCGGATTCGATCAAGGCATCGACCAGGCGGTCAGCGGCGCTGATGTTGCGCGCTTTTAAAAAACCGCGCAGGCGCCCCAAATCACTATCCAGGTTGCCCAGCTTGCCATAGCCGATAGTCGTATCCTGCGGGGAGATAGCCTTTTCCTGAGGCTGAACCGTTTCCGGAAGATTCTCTGCGGGTTCAATTTCTTGTGCTTGCTGGTTCGGCTCTGCCGTTTTGTTGTCCAGGGCTGGTTCCCCGGCAGCGGTTTTAGCTTGGGCTTCCGTTTCCTCATCTTTTCGCTGTTGCGTTTCGTTCGGGACCGTTGCCTCGGCCTCGCTCTCAGTTAGCGCGGCCGTGCCAGCGGCAGCATCCCGGGTCAAGGTTTCAGAAGTCTGCGTCCGGATTCTTTCGGACGTTCCGCTTTTGCCTTCATCCAGATCGCTTTTACCGGAGAGAAAGATAAACAAAAACACTCCCGCCACCAACAGGGCTAGGAAGGCGATAATTTTCAGCGGCATCAACAATAAGCCGCGGCCTTTTTTTGGCGGGGGAACGATCTGCTGGGTCACATCCGGGAAAGCGGTCAAACCGGCCTGGGTCATGTCGCTACGGATATTGCGGAGTTCATCGATCATGACGCGGGCATTCTGGAAACGTTTTTCTACTTTTTTCTGCAGGGCCATAAGGATGATTTTTTCCAATTTGATGCCAATCTCCGGGTTATAAATGGATGGTCGCGGCGGCGGGGTTTCCAAGTGGGCTTTTTGTATCTGGAACTCGGAGTTGGTTTCCGAATCGAATGGCACCCTGCCGGTGAGCACTTCATAAAAAGTGACGCCCAGGGAATACAGGTCGGTGCGAAAATCGATGTTCTTGCCCTGGATCTGTTCCGGCGACGTATACCATGGGGTCCCGAGCATAATCCCAGTTTTGGTCAGCCCCTGCGAGCCGAATATTTTGGCGATGCCGAAATCAGAAATTTTTACCTTGCCGTCCTTGTCGATCAAGATGTTCGCCGGTTTGATGTCGCGGTGGATCACATTGTTGTTGTGGGCGTAACGCAGGCCTTCGGCGATCTGGATGATGATATCGACGGCTTCGGCCGGGTGGAGCTGTTTTTTCTCCTGCAGCAGTTCCTTTAAACTTCTGCCCTCCACATATTCCATGGCGATGATATAATCGTCTTCGATCCTGTGGAAACTGAAGATCGTGACGATATGAGGATGGTTCAACCGCGCCTGGGTCATGGCTTCGATCTTGAAGCGCTCCATCAGCTGCTGGTTATCGGCCAGCTGCGGGTGAATGACCTTCAGGGCCACTTCACGATTGAGCATGGTGTCCATGGCGAAATAGATGGTGCCCATGCCGCCCCGGCCGATCTCGGCCCGGATGAGAAAATTCCCCAGTTTGTCGCCGATCTTGATCATGTGTCCCAAAGTAGCGAAAAGAATTTATTGCCGTCGTTGACAATCATTTTCTGGCCATTTTCCATGTCGACCAATACCTTGATGATGTTGAACTGGTAATTGTTGAAAGAATACTGAAGCTTGATATCCTGTTCGCCGGCACGGATCTCGACGCATTGATCCTGGTAATAGCAAACCAGCGTCTGGTCCTTGAGGTATTCCAGCGCCAGAGGCTGGCGCATTTGCAGGCCGGTGAATTCCCTAATTCTTTTGATGGTTCCTTTCAGGGAGAAAACCGCAGTGCGGTTATTTTCAGGATCATTGTACAGCATGGTCATCAGGCCGCCGACGTTCTTGAAAAACAGCCGCGTTTTTTCAGAATAGGTCAGCTCCGGGATCGGTAGCGGCATGTTTTCCGGAGTCTGCCATTTTGTTATTGCATAATAACGGTTCAGATCATGAAATATGAATATGTTCTCATTGATAAAATCAGGCATGATCTGTTTCTGTATATTGGGGATTTCATAAATCGGAACGCCCGAGGAATCAATCCCCTTGGAAAACAAGGAATTGGCGTCCTGAATACCAAGTAGCGCTTTTTTTGTGCCTTGCTTGAGTAAGCGGTAGCCGAGCGCCTTGGTTTGCGTCCTTTTAAGCAGATATATCCCGGTGTCGCCGCAAGGGACAACCTGGTTGTCGTCGGCCAATTCGATCGGCTGGAGCGACTGGTTGTCCAGGTTAAAAACATAAAGGCGATCATTTTTGACCACATGGAGTTTGTGGCCGCTCAGAAACCGGCAGTCGGCGGCGGTAATCCCCATGTCGTGGAGGCGTGAGGAATCAATCTCGCTGATCGTCTGTGTCCTTTTTCTTTTAGGGCTCGATTCGGGTTTGATGGCAAGTTCGTTTTCCACCCTGGCGCTGCCGTCGGGGGCGAAAAAAACATACCACAGGCCGGCAAGTATGCCCAGCATGATCAGCACGGCGATGACACTGGTCAGCTTGCGCCTCGGTTTGCTCAGGCGAATCGGCTTGGTTTTTTCAAGCATTTCCAGGGAACCGACGCGGATCACCTGTACCGTGATATTGTCAGAACCGCCATGGGCGTTGGCCAGCTTGACCAGAGCGTCGGCCGCCTCTTCCGGGTAATCGCCCATGGTCACCTTCAGTATTGTATCATCGACCAGCATGTTGCTCAGGCCGTCGGAACAAATGACCATAGCGTCGCCGTCCTCGAGAATGATGTCATTCATGATTTCCGGAGAAAAAGTTTCCCGGGCTCCCAAAGACATGTAGAGCACATTTTTCTGAGGATGATCGCGGGCCTCTTCGGCGGAGATCCTCCCCTCTTCGACCAGTTTTTCAACAAAAGAGTGGTCGGTGGTTATTTTTTTTATCTTGTTCCTGCGGATCATGTAGATGCGCGAATCCCCGACATGAGCGATGAATGCTTTCATGCCGGCGATGACCACGGCGGAAAAGGTGGTGCCCATCCCCCTTTTCTCGATATCGGCCGCAGCCTTTTTAAAAACCGCGGAATTGGCTTTTCTGACCGCCAGTTCCAGACAGTTCGAGATGGAGGTGTTTTTCTTCCTCAGGCTTTTGTAGGTTTCATAAAATGTCTCCGAGGCCAGCTTAGAGGCAACGTCCCCGGCCTGGTGCCCGCCCATGCCGTCAGCCACGATGAACAGAAACTCATTGTCGTTGATTTTTCCATTCAGGAAATAATCCTCGTTGGTGGTGCGGACTTTGCCTTTATCGCTCTTGGCAAAAAAGTGGATATCCATTTTTATTTGTTCACCATTGATGGCGACCACTTTTTTTTTGCGCCGCGACTCTCATACCGTTTCCCCCTCGATTTTGCGGCAACCTGGCCGCCTGAGCAGAAAAAATCATCGCCTGCCTCCGTTTTTTCTATTAACACAACGATTTTTTTTTGTCAATCACGTCCACGATGAAATTGCCGCCAATGGTTCAGGTCTTGGCGGTTGCGGCAGCGGGAACGGCTTTGGCCACAGCTTCGGCCACCAGTTCCAGGTAACGCTCAGGGGTGTAGTGTTTCAGGCAGTATTCCCGGGCCTGGTCGGCGACTTTCCGCCCCTGCGGACCTACAGCCAAGCGGATCCCGGCGGCAAAAGGCTCGGCCGCGGGGGCAGCCAAAATGGCCAGGTCGGGAGTTACGGTTTGCGTGTGAGTCGGCAGGTCGGTGGCCACGACCGGCACGCCGCTGGCCAGGTAGGAATAGATCTTCAGCGGAATGTTGGTGCCCAGGGTACGCGGGGAGACAAGAATATCAGCCGTTTGCAAGTAATAGGGAATTTCGGCGGCGGCTTTCTGTCCCAGCAGCAGCACCCGTTTTGCCAATCCAGCGGCCTGCAGCCGGCGGTCCAACTCCTCTACCTGGGGGGCCTTGCCCCCGATCAGCACCAGACGGAAATCGTCGTTCAGAAAGTTAAAACTGTCGAGCAGCAGGGGAATGCCCTGATAAGACTCCAGTGTGCCTGTATACATGACGATCTTTTTCCCGTCGGGGTTCACTTCTCTTTTCAAGCGCAGCAGTTTTTCCGGGTCGCTGGCCGCAGGTCGGTCATCCATGAAGTTTTCGATCATGGTCAGCTTGGCCGCGGCGGTGATACTGGCGGCATGGTCGTACAAGGCGCGGCAGATTACAATGACCGCGGCGGCGTTTTTCAGAGAGATGTTTTCGATGATCCTGAATAGACGAATTACAATTCTCGAGCGCGTGAACTGGAAATTATCCATCTGCTGGACCAGCGAGGAATGCATGTCGTACAGATGGGGGATCCCGGTCAGCTTCTGGCATACGACGCCCATGATGTTGCCTTCCTCATGGGTGTGGATCAGGTCGTATTTCCCAATAAAGAACCGTCGCAGCGCTTTAAAAAACAGAAAAAAATCAAGAATCAGCTTGGCGGGGGACGGCCCGGTTTTCACCGCCTTGATCCAGGGCGGGCGCCAGCAGCGGAAAATCCGCAGCCCCGGAATTTCCTTGTCCTGTCCAAATGGATAGGTGACCAGGTCAACGGAATGGCCCAGGGCGGCCAGGGCCTTGATGCGGAAGTATTCGGAAAACGGAGTTCCCCGCGGTTCAAAAAAGGGTTCGGGGGCGATCATCAATATTTTCATTTTCAAACCCAATGAGTTCGCGGATGGAATATTCGTTTTTGTCCAGACCCTCATGGTAAATGCGCGAGAGCATCTCGGCCAGCAGCCCCAGTGAAATGGCTTGAAAGCCCAGGAATACCGTCAGCAAGGTGAAGAACAGCAAAGGCCGGCCGGCAATGCCCTGGTTCAAAACGAACTTGGCATAGGTCAGGTACAATCCGCTGCCCATGCCGGTTAGGATCATCAACAGCCCTACTCCCCCGAAAATCTGCAGCGGACGATGGGAATAGGCCAGAAGGAATTTAAGGGAGATCAGATCAATCACCACCCGGAAAGTCCGGCCCAACCCGTACTTGGATTTGCCGAACTTGCGGGCGCGGTGGTTGACCAAAATCTCGGTAGACTTGATACCCATGCGCGAAGCGATGGCCGGGATGTAGCGGTGCATCTCTCCGTAAAGTTTCATGTTCTTGACCACATCGCTGCGGAAGCCGCGCAAGGTGCAGCCGTAATCGTGCAGCTTGATGCCGGTGATCCAGGAGATGAGCTTGTTGCCGAAAAAAGAGGGCACCTTGCGGGTCAGCCACTTGTCATGGCGGTCACGGCGCCAGCCGTTGACGATGTCGAAACCTTCGCCCACCTTATCCACAAGCAGGGGGATATCGGCCGGGTCATTCTGCAGGTCGGCGTCCATGGCCACGACCACCTCACCGCTGGAGTATTTGAAGCCGGCTGAAATAGCGGCGCTCTGTCCGAAATTCTTGCGGAAATGGATGATCTTGACCCTGGGATCGCTGGCATGGATTTTTTTCAATTCGACCAGGGAATGATCGGAACTGCCGTCGTCAACGAATAGGATCTCGTAATCCTCATCCCGATCCTTGACTGCGGCGGCGATCTCTTGGTGAAGGATGCCGACGTTTTCAGCTTCGTCAAAGACCGGGATGACTATGGACGCAAGCGTTTTTTTCATTGAACCCTTTTAGCATAACTGGGAAAATATTACAAGGCGGGGATGGTTTAAAAGACAAGAATGTAGGGGCAGGCCCCCGTGCCTGCCCCTTTTCAATCATGCTCCAGGATGGGCGGACACGGGGGTCCGCCCCTACACTGCCCCTACCCTATTTGACAAAATTACCGTTTTGCGTTATTCTTTTGTATTAAGAGATTAGGGCTTTGCAACAAACAGACCGAATAGAATTTATCTTCAGTCTCCCGAGCATGATTCCCAACCGCTTAATCAATCAAAAATGAAGAGGATTTTGAAAAATGAATTTTGAACAGTTACAACTCAGCCCCCAGTTGCTGCGGGGCATTGCCGACATGGGATTTACGGAATTGACCCCGGTCCAGGAAAAGACACTGGGATTTTCCCTGGCGGGTCGCGACATAGCCGTGCAGTCGCAGACCGGCACCGGCAAGACTGCCGCCTTCCTGATCACCATTTTCCAGCGCCAGCAAGCCGTGGCCGCCGCCTGGCGCAAGGCGCTGATCATCGCGCCTACCCGCGAGCTGGCCGTGCAGATCGAGGCCGAGGCCAAGCTTATAGGCCGCCACCTGAACCTGAAAGTGGGCAGTTTCTACGGCGGCGTGGGTTACAACCGCCAGGAAACGCTGCTGAAACGGGGCGTGGACATCATGGTCGGCACACCGGGCCGCCTGCTCGACCTGGAGCAGAAAGGCACGCTGAGCATGCGCAATGTCGGTTTTTTGGTCATCGATGAAGCCGACCGCCTCTTCGACATGGGCTTTTTGCCCGACATTCGCAAAATCCTGCGCCGCGTGTCGGCCATGCAATACCGGCAGACCATGCTGTTCAGCGCCACCCTTTCGGCACCGGCGCTGCAGATCGCCCGTGAATACATGAACCAACCAGAAAAGATATCGGTCACTCCGGAAAACATGACCGTGGACACGATCACCCAGGAACTCTACCACGTTGGCAGCCGCGAAAAGATCAACCTGCTGCTGGGCATACTGAAGCGGGACAATCCCAGGAGCGTACTGTTCTTCACCAACATGAAGTGCGACGCCGAGCGCTTGAGCCGCCGCCTGGAACTCAACGGCTTCCCCAACGAGTTTCTGACCGGCGACCTGGCCCAGAGCCGGCGCCTGCGCATCATCGACGATTTCAAGTCGGGGAAGGTGCTGTTCATGGTGGCCACCGACGTGGCCGGCCGCGGTTTGCACATCGAAGGCCTGGACATGGTGGTCAATTACGACCTGCCCGGCGAGAGTGAGAACTACGTGCACCGCATCGGCCGCACCGCCCGCGCCGGCAAAAGCGGCAAGGCCGTGACCCTGGCCTGCGAAAAATACATCGCCAACCTCGAAGGTATCGAGACGCTGATCAACGCCAAGATCCCGGTCGTGTTCCCCGAGGACGACATGTTCCTGCGCGACAGGAGCCGCGGCCTGATCTTCAAGTCCAGGTCCGGCGCCCCGGCAAGCCGTCGCCCGCGCAGCGGCCAACAGCGGCCCGGCCAGCAACGGAGCGGACGGCCGCGGACCGGCAGGCCCAATAGCCACTTCCGCTCCGAAAGCCGCAAATCGTATTAGCGTCCTAAAAGATAATATTAAGGCAAAGTGAGAGGTAAAAATGGCCCAAGGTGAAGGCAAGCAGATCATATTTTCCATGTCCGAAGTCAGCCGCATCCACCCGCCGCACCGCCAGGTGCTCAAGGACATCTCCCTTTCCTTTTATTACGGCGCCAAGATCGGCGTCCTCGGTTTGAACGGTTCGGGCAAGAGCAGCCTGCTGAAGATCATCGCCGGCGTGGACCAGGATTTCCAGGGCGAGGTGATACCGGCCCGCGATTACTCTCTGGGCTTCCTGGAGCAGGAGCCGCAGCTGGACCCGGAAAAAACCGTCAAACAGGTCATTTCCGAAGCCGTGCAGCCCGTCCTGGACAAGCTGGCCGAATTCGACCGCGTCAACGAGGGCTTCGCCGATCCCTCCCTAAACGAAGCCGACCTGGAAAAGCTGATCGCCAGGCAGGCCGCCATCCAGGAAAAGCTCGACGAGATGGACGCCTGGAACCTGGACAGCCGCCTGGAGAACGCCATGGACGCCCTGCGCTGCCCGCCGGCCGACACCGTGGTGACGACCCTGTCCGGCGGTGAGAAGCGGCGTGTGGCCCTGTGCCGCCTGCTGCTTCAAGAACCGGACATCCTGCTCCTCGACGAGCCCACCAACCACCTCGACGCCGAATCGGTGCAGTGGCTGGAGCACCACCTGCAGGAATACAAGGGGACGATCATCGCCGTCACCCATGACCGCTATTTCCTGGACAATGTGGCCCAGTGGATCCTGGAACTCGACCGCGGCGAAGGCATACCCTGGAAGGGCAACTACTCTTCCTGGCTTGAGCAGAAACACCAGCGGCTGGCCAACGAAACCAAGGCCTCGGAAAGGCAGCAGCGGCAGCTGGAGCGCGAGCTGGAATGGGTACGCATGTCGCCCCGGGCCCGCCAGGCCAAGGGTAAGGCCCGGCTCAGTTCCTATGAAAAGCTGCTGGCCGCCGACAAGGCCGTGCGCATCGAGGAAGCCCGGATCTACATCCCGTCGGGCCCGCGCCTGGGCGAGCTGGTCATCGAGACCAACGCCATCAGCAAATCGTACGGCGACAAGCTGCTCTTTGAAAACCTCTCCTTCAGTCTGCCCCGGGCCGGCATCGTCGGCGTCATCGGCCCCAACGGCGCCGGCAAAACCACCCTGTTCCGGCTGTTGACCGGCCAGGAAAACCCCGACAGCGGCGCCATCCGCCTCGGCGAAACCGCCAAGCTGGCCTACGCCGACCAGGAGCGCGAGGTCGTCGACCCGGAGAAGCCGGTCTGGGAAGTGATCGGCGGCGGCCAGGAAACCTTCATGCTGGGCGGCAAGCTAGTCAACGCCCGCGCCTACGCCTCCTGGTTCAACTTCACCGGCGGCGACCAGCAGAAAAAGGCGGGGGTTTTGTCCGGCGGCGAACGCAACCGCCTGCACCTGGCGCGCATCGTCAAGGCCGAAGCCAACGTGCTGCTGCTCGACGAGCCGACCAACGACCTCGACGTCAACACCCTGCGCGCCCTGGAAGACGCGCTCGACGATTTCGCCGGCTGCGCCGTGGTCATCTCCCACGACCGCTGGTTCCTGGACCGCATCGCCACCCATATCCTGGCCTTCGAGGGCGAGAGCCGCGTCTGCTGGTTCGAGGGTAACTATTCCGACTACGAAGCCGACCGCCACCGCCGCCTGGGCCACGAGGCCGACCGCCCGCACCGCATCCACTACCGCAAGCTCAAGCTCGACTGAACAGCGGCGGAACCACCGGCAAAAAAGATAGAATCGTGCCGAGCCAAGATTGACAAACACCGGGATTTCAATTAGAATAAATCACCATGAACACTCGCATCAAGATCACCATTTTTTTCCTGCTTGTCGCCGTTGCGGCCGCCCCGGGTCTGTTCTCCCAGGATCGCGCTTTTATGGAAAGTTTTGAATGCCAAGGACGGAGTTACTCCCTGGAGGCCGCTTTTTCACCGGGACAGGCCGACCTGCTGCTGCGGGGAAAGACGACCGCGAACCTGAGCACCGGGATGAGGGGCGAAAATATATTGCTGGGCGTCCGCTGCACCGAAGAGAACTTCTATGTTTTCTGGCTGAATTACCGCAACAAGACGATCCGTCTGGCGTATTATGACCACCACCACCAGCGCAGCCGCGTCCTAAAGCTAGACGGGTTCCGCTTTTTCGCTCTGCCGGAGATCGTCGAAGAAAACGGCGACCTGCAGGCGCTGGTCTTCTTGGGTGACCAGACCGGAAACGACGATGTCTTCCATTACAACCTGGAGGCGGAGACATTGACGCCACTAACCCGAACACCGTTCTCGGAAAAGGGCTTCAGCCTCCGGAAAAACGAATACGGCATCGAGATCGAAACCCGCTCCCTCTGGGCGCAATACCGCTACCGCTTCGATCCCCGACTGCGGCGGAGCGATCTCCTGGAAGAGAAGCCCTTGCGTTCCCGGCAAAAAAAGGCGAGCATCGCTCCTAACCCAGAGTATTGCAACACTTACATCGGCTTCGGCGACAGCATCACCTGGGGGCAGATCGAAGTTGTGCAACGCATCGACCTGTGCTATCTAACTCAAATGCGAGACATTTACCTGCCTTTAATATACGGCCCGGCCCAGTTCGTCAACTTAGGTATCCCGGCCCAGACAACCTACGACGGCACCCTACGCGTCAACCAGGACCTGAATGCAAATCCCGGTTTTTATTTCCTTTTGATGCTGGGAGTCAACGACGTCTGGAAAAGGGAATTCTCCCTGGCCAGCTCCCTGGAAAATCTGGAGTTCATCGTCGATGCCGCCCTGGCCCGCAACATGCGCGTGATTGTCTCCACCCTGACGCCGCGCAAGGATTTCCCCCATGTCCTTCACCAATATTACTGGGACCAATTGTACTCGCTCAGCGCCGGCATCCTGGCTCTCGCCGCTGAAAAGGGCACGGCCAGCATCGACACCCTCACCGCTTTCATGAACACCAATCCCCCCAACGGCTGGAAGGATTTGCTCGAGGATCCCGGGACGGTCATTGTTGACGGGATTGAAGAACCGGTCAAGGGCAACCACCCCAACGCAGCGGGACACAGCCTGATCGCCTCTTTTTTTGCCGCCACCCTGGCCAAATTTCCGCCTCTGGCCCCGCAAAATATAACCGTGATGAATCATCAGGATAGGCAGCAGAAAACAGCCTTCTGGGACGCCAACTACGAATCCGATTTTAGTCATTTCCACATAGAATTCGGTTTTCAGCCCCAGGATCTGCGCTATTCCCTGGATACAACCACTAGTTATCGCACCTTCAACCTTTTCCCTTTCCTCCCCCAGTTTTATTTTCGGATCCAAACCGTCGACCGCGGCAATCAGCAGAGTGCTTTCTCCACTTTGGAAACGACCGCCGCTTCCAGCGCTACGCAGCCAAATCGCAAAAAATAACCCGGCCCAACCGGGAGCAAGCAAGGGTAAATAAAAAATGGCAGGCATCAGCAGAAACGCGGCCGCCGCAACGGGAACCACATATGACCTGATCATAATCGGCGGCGGCATATACGGGACCATGCTGGCCCTGGAAGCCGGCCAGCGCGGCAAACGAGCGTTGTTGTTGGAAAAAGACGACTTCGGCGGCGCCACCAGCTTGAACCACCTGCGCACGGTTCACGGCGGCCTGCGCTACCTGCAGTCGCTCGACCTGGCAAGGTTTTTCGAGTCGGTCACTGAGCGGCGCTGGTTCATGGCCAACTTCCCGGCCCTGGTCCAGGTACTACCCTGTTTGATGCCGCTTTACGGTCGCGGGCTCAAACGGGCGAGCATCATGCGCGCCGGCCTGCGGCTCAACGATTGTTTGGGGTTGAAACGCAATGCCGGCGTCGCAACCGGCAAATGCCTGCCGCAGGGAAAAGTGGTCGGCAAGCGTTTTACCCGCAACGCTTTTCCCCAGGTTGACCCCAAGGACTTGCAAGCCGGCGCCCTGTGGTACGACGCCGCCGCGCCTGAACACCAACGCTTGCTGATGGAGATTTTGCGCTGGGCCTGTGCCCTGGGCGCCACCGCCCTCAACTATGTGCAGTGCGAAAACCTGCTCCTGCATCACGGCAAGGTGAGTGGAGTTCTGGCCAGTGACACCCAAAGCGGCCAGCGCCTTAAATTCCGCGCTGCCATTGTCATCAATGCCGCCGGGCCCTGGTGCCGTCAGCTGGCCCAGAAATTCGACCGGGACTATCCCCAGCTCTTGCGCAACCGCCTGCTGCTTTTCAACCTTCTATTCAAAAGAAAGGCGCTGAGCGCATACGCCCTGGCCCTGACCCCCCCCTGCCGCCCCGACCACACCTATTTCGTCCATAACTGGAAAGGCCGCATGTTGGCCGGTACAGCCGAAATTCCGGTTGCAGCCGAAAACGAAAATCCCGCGCCGCGACCGGAAGATATCGCGGATTTCATCGCCGATATGAACGATGCGGTTCCCGAGCTGTTGCTGACCGAAAGAGACGTTGAACACGTTTACGCCGGGATCTTGCCCGCCACAGCGACTGGCAAACTGTCGGGGCGCGAAGTGATACTGGATCACGGCACCCAGGGAGGCCCGGCGGGCTTGTTCAGCGTCTCCGGGATCAAATACACGACCTCGCGCCTGGTGGCTGAAAAAACCATGAAAAAAGTATTCCCCGGGCACAAGGTCAAAAAAACACCGCCCCCTGCCGAAGCAAACTCCGGACGCTGGTTTTTCGCGTACGACTGGCAAGCGGCGGGCAGCGAAGCGATTGACGGCCTCAAGCCGTTGATCGAAGAAGAAGCCGTGGTCCATCTGGACGACCTGATTCTGCGCCGAACCGGGCTGGGGGAAAACCGCCAGCTCATCAAGGAGCTACTGCCCCGGCTTCGTTCCCTGTTCGCCTGGAATGAGGAACGCTGGCAGCAGGAATGCGAACGCCTGATGGATCTATTGCCTCCCCAGTAAAAAATGCCGCTGCCCATCGGACACACCCTGGCGGGGCTCGCTTTTGCTCAAGGCCGGCCCGGATTCTTTTTTGCAAACAAGTGGCATGATGCCATTTTTTTTATTTTCCTGGCCAACCTGCCCGACGCGGATTTCCTGCCCGGAATCATCCTGGGCCATCCCAACCTGTACCATCATGGTATTTTCCACAGTGTGGGCGCCGCCCTGGCAATCGCCGCCGCCGGCGCTTGGTTTTTTTACCTCAAAAAGCACCCTTTCTGGACCCGCGCCGCCGGGATTTTTCTGGTCTTTTGTTCGCACCTGCTGCTGGATTTTTTCTCCTGGGATTTCGGCGCCCCCTACGGAATACCTCTGCTTTGGCCTTTCGTGAACCGCTATTTCATCGCCGCCCGGCCGATCTTTATCAATGTCATCCGCTCGGGCCGCACCGATGATTTCTTCATCAGCCTATTCAACCGCCACAACTTGGCTGCGGCACTGCGCGAGATCATTGTGTTGGGAGGCTTGGCCTTAATGGCGGCGCTGCTCCGCAACTGGCTGGGAAAAAAGCGTTCGCCAAATTAGAAAAAGCGTTTTGTTAACGGCGGGTAAAAATGATCTTGGCCGGGTTGCCCTGCAAGATGGCATTGTCGGGAATGCGGCCAGAAACCACCGAGTTGGGGGTAAGGATCACCCCGGAACCTATACGCGAACCGTCGAGCACACAGACGCCGCTGCCGATCCATACATTGTCGCCTATGGTCACGCCCAGGGAAGAGTATCCTTGCTGCCCTATGGGGACATCGAGCCGCTGGTAGTTGTAATTGCTGGACAATATGGTCACGTTGGGGCTGATCAGGCAATCATCACCGATTACCACTCCACCTTGGTGAGCAGCGATAAAGCATCCGGCGCCGATGAAGCAATTCTTGCCGATATGCAAGGGACCGAAACTGGCCTTGATCTTAGTGAAGGAACCGATTTCGCTGCGTTGGCCAATCTTTAAAAAGGGACTCAGCTCCACCTCGGCCCGTGCGCTCACCTTACAATGGAATTTAAGGAAATAGTAAAGCGAAATGCCCAAACGCGGCACCAGGAAACGCTGCGCGAAACTTCTGACGTTCATATGCTGCCCCCGCGCCTGGCGATGACCTCCCTGATCCTGGCGAAATCGGTCATGGAGCTGATCTCCGGCCAGGAGAACTTGAGGGCGAATTCCTTTTCCAGGGCAGTGATAATGCGCAGATTGCTAAGCGAATCCCAGTTCTGGCAACTGTCGGGGCCGAAATCATCGCCGATCTTCTCAGGCTCGATTTCCAGGATCCCGGCCAGAATAGCCTTTATTTTCACTTCCATTTGTTATTGAATATAACACGGATCAGGAGGGAAAACAATAATTTATGCGAATCCGACAGGCTTCGGACTTGCCCTGATTCCCCATCAATAAAAATAAAAAAACCTCGTTGGCCTTGATAAAACAAGGTATAATGGGTTTTGATATCAAACAAAATCCATAACCAACGAGGTGAAGATATTATGTCACAAGGA
>Ga0180009_10000602_pt1 | contig 48837 bp, 36 predicted proteins | sample OS_PC_MetaG_FD_123537 | JGI IMG/M metagenome (GOLD analysis project Ga0180009, IMG submission 123537) | Groundwater microbial communities from the Aspo Hard Rock Laboratory (HRL) deep subsurface site, Sweden - OS_PC_MetaG | ecosystem: Environmental > Aquatic > Deep subsurface > Groundwater...
ACGGACGCCTGTTTTTCCGGGGGCAGGACGTGGATATCTACCTGAACCCGGTTCCCCGGGTGGATGATCCGGCTTATGCGTTTATCTCGCCGGTGACCTGCGCCAATTGTCACGTCAAGCTGACAAAGATCTATGACCAGTCGAAAATGGCCCACACCACGAGCAATCCGCATGTCCTGCAGATGTACAACGGGACCGACGCCTTTAACCGGCCCGGTCACGGCCCGGGATTCAAACCGGACAACCCGGGCCATGACGGTGACTGCATCACCTGCCATGCGCCCTCAGTGGCTGCAGGAAACCCCGTATCCCGTGATCTGAACAAGGCGCTCACTTCCGCCGGAGCTGAGTGGGATGGTATCAGTTGTGACTATTGCCATAAAATCCGCAGGATTGTCAAAAGCGACACCTCACCCAGTGGTTACAAGGCCGTGCAGCAGCGGCAGGTACCCGCCCGGGGCAATACGATTCTCGTGTTCGGGCCATACAGGGACGTTTCCGTCCCGCCCATGGCCGCGTCTTACAGTTCCGTGTTTGAAAAGGGGCAATACTGCGCGGTGTGTCACAGCCATCAGAAAACCCTGAAAAACAGGAAATCCTGGGACTGGCAAAAAGTATATTCCCGTGAGGAGTGGCAGGGATTCGGGCTGGCGGACGCATCCGTTTTGCCGGTACAGACAACCTATCAGGAGTGGCGGCAGTGGCAGGCGGCATTGTCAGACGATGATCCGGACAAGGGCAAGAAATGCCAGGACTGTCACATGAGCTGGCGCAGGGAAATGCTTCCCTTTGACAATCATATCGTGAATGGTCATGTCCAGCAGATGTGGGGGGCCTACCGGGATTCACAGACCATCCATCCCCACCAGTTTGACGGCGGAACCCAAACCCAGTTGAAGACAGCCGTGTCGCTGGAAGTCAAGGGCCGGATTGAGAAGAACCGTTTTGTGGTGACGATTTTCGTCACCAACACCAGTGGCGGACACTGGATTCCCACCGGCGAAACCATGCGCAGCCTGATGCTGATTGTTGATGCCCGGGACGACAAGGAACAGCCGTTAAAGATGATCGAAGGCAACCGCCTGCCGGAGTGGACCGGAAAAGGAGATCCGGACCAGGGAAACTATGCCGACCTGCCTGGCGTGGTATTTGCGAAAGTCCTCCAGGATGAGCAGGGTCACCTGAACGTGCCCTTCTGGAAGGCGACGGGTATCGCCATCGATAATCGAATCCGGCCAAAAACCACCGTAACCTACCAGTGGCGTTTTGCCCTGGATCATCCGGACAGCGAACCAGCCGTCATCGCCAGTCTGGTATACCGGCCCGTGTTCAAAGAACTGGCCGGCAGTAAAAAATGGATGGTCACTGATATCCCCGTGACCGAGGCAGCCTGGTAAAACAGGTCTGTTTAACAACAGGAGGCCCCTATGCTGAAACATTTCAAACCCTTTTTGATAGTACTGGTCTGCATTGTTTTCACAACCGCCACCCTGCCTGCATGGGCCGGAACCATTGCCGGCACCATCGAGGTCAAGGGACTGCGATCCCCGCAGGCGGTCGTGATCTACATTACACAGGATGTGGATCAAGCAGAGGATGTTTCCGGGGCCCGATTTGCAGTGGACCAGAGCAATCTCTCGTTTCTGCCCCATGTTCTGCCGGTTCTCCAGGGGGCAACGGTACAATTCCCCAACAACGATAAAGTGCCCCACAATGTGTTTTCACTGTCCCGGGCAAAAAAGTTCAACCTCGGCAATTACGGACCGGGCGCCTCAAAAAGTATCGTTTTTGATCAGCCGGGGCTGGTCGAACTGAGATGCGATATGCACGCGGAAATGTCGGCGTATATCCTGGTCATGAAAACCAGTTACTTCGGTATGACCGACGAAACCGGTGTATTTTCAATTCCGGATACCCGCTATTTGAAAAGCCACGGGATACCATCCATCAGTGAAATACCGGCTGGCAGATATACCATCAGGACCTGGCATGAAAAACTGAAAAGTGTTTCAAAAACAGTTGATGTTCCGGCGTCCGGCACGGTAACTCTGGAGCTGACATTGAGGCGGGGAACCCCCGGCGCTTTGTACAAGCGGTAACCGGTCAAGGATATGGCGGTGCAGAGATTGATGGGAAAAAGAAAGATCGGTGTAATCATTCTCGGGCTGTTGATCCTGGCGATTGCTGTTCCGATGGCCTTCACCCGCTGGGTCGCCAAGCCCCGGACACACATCATCACCCTCGAGACCCGCAAATACGAGTATTCACCTTCCCGGATCACGGTCAACAAGGGGGATACCATCATTTTCAAACCCACCTCCCTGGATGTCACCCACGGATTCCTGCTGGATGGTTACGACCTGGAATTTACCATTAAACAGGAAGGACTTGCGCTCCTCAAGGTCACCTGGCAGGACGATGACGGGAAGATACAGACCGACTGGGACAAGGTCAAGGAGATTGAACTGGTGGCTGACAAGGCCGGCAAGTTCACGTTTCGCTGCTTTCACATCTGTGGAAATCTGCACCCTTTTATGACCGGAGAGCTCATCGTGCTTCCCAACCAGAACTACATTCTGGCTGTCTCGCTCTCCATCTGGATGCTGGCCAGCCTCCTGCTCTGGTTTCGATACAGCCCCCCACGACAAGCCGGAAAAGAACGTCGCATCAACCTGATCACCACGTTTCCCTGGCTGGGTCGCCTGGTTAAAATGCGGGGCTTCCATTTTTTCGTGTTACTGCCCAATGTGATCCTTTTTTATATTTTTATTATCAGCAGCTTATGGGGCAGCCCCGTGGGAAACCGGAATATCGCCATTATTTTTGTCTGGATTCTCTGGTGGTTCGCCCTGAAAGCCGTTTTTGTCGCCCTGGGCGCCCGGCTCTGGTGCATGATCTGTCCCCTGCCGGCGCCGGCAGAATGGCTGAGCCGGCGCGCCCTGACCGGGGTCCGTTTTCTGGAAAAACCCGTTAAAAGCCTCCATCACCGGTATCTGGGCCTGCAGTGGGATTGGCCGAAGAAACTGCGGAATATGTGGCTGCAGAATATCCTGTTTCTGCTGATGATATCCTTCGGCATTATTCTCATCACCCGCCCGGTGGCAACCGCTTTCCTCTTTCTGGCCATTCTCGGGGTCACGCTGGTCCTGGCCCTGATTTACCGCAGACGGGTCTTCTGCCAGTTTCTCTGCCCGGTGGGGGGATTTCTGGGGAACTATTCCATGGCATCCATGACCGAGATTCGGGCCGTGGACGACGATGTGTGCCGGCAACACAAGAAAAAGTCCTGCCTGGTCGGCAGTGCAAAAGGCTGGGGCTGCACCTGGAACCAGTACATGGGAACCATGAACCGTAACAATTACTGTGGTTTCTGCATGGAATGCCTGAAAAGCTGCCCTAAGGACAACATCGGCATTTTTCTGCGTCCCTTCGGGTCCGATAAAAAAATGGCTGGCTATGACGAGATGTTCAATATCATCATTATGCTGGTGGTTGCCATTGCTTTCAGCATCACCATGCTCGGGCCCTGGGGCTTTATCAAAAACGCGGCCAACGTGACAGAGAGCGGACAGATTCCCCAATTTATCATTTATGTGTCCGTACTCTGGATGTCGGCTCTGGGCATCGTTCCCTGGCTGTTTGTGAAGACCGCGGCCCTGGCCAACCGTCTGAGCGGCAGGCGGGTTGAAACCCGGGAACTGGCCCTGCAGTCCTCCTACACGCTGATACCGGTCGGGATTTTTGCCTGGATTGCCTTCAGCCTGCCTTCGGTCATGGTGAATTACACCTATATTATGATTGTGCTCTCGGATCCACTGGGTCTGGGATGGGATATTTTCGGGACAGCGAATATGGCCTTTCACCCGTTCTACCCGCAGTGGATTCCCATTATCCAGGGCACGCTGCTGTTGAGCGGTTTGTATTTCGGGATCCAGCGGGGATACAAAGCCCTGGAACCAGTCATAGCCGATCCGGTTGCCCGCGTATGGGCGATGATTCCACCGGCTGTGTTTGCCTGGGTGGCGGTGAATATCCTGTTAAAACTCTATATGGGATGACCTGCCGGCTGAGGCAGGGCCACTATTTCGCCTTCGTTTCAGCGATCAACTGCTGCACCAGTTTCTGGGAATCATCGCTCATCCAGGGGCGCAATCCCACGGCGACACCGAGCGCCCTGCCCCTGGCGTCGATGATGAAGGTCATGGGGACGCCAGTGACCTGATAGATCGTCGCCGTCTCGGACGTAGCATCATGCAGATTGGGAAATGTAATACCCATCCGCTTGACGTAATCCCTTATTTTCCCCATCTCAGCCCGGTCGACGGACACACCCAGTACCTGGAAATGGTCATTGCTGAATTTTTCATGCAAGCTCTGCAGAGCCGGCCGCTCTGCTTTGCATTTCGGTCACCAGGTGGTCCAGAAATTGAGGTAAACCACCTTTCCACGGAAATCGCTCAGCCGGACTGTTTTCCCGTCTGTTGACACCAGTGAAAAGTCGGGTGCCGGGATCGGATGAATGAACCGGTTAATTTGAAGGGACTGGAACAGACTGTTATCTGCTGCAACGGCAGCGACCGTGATCATCAACATCACCCCGGTCAGCCAGAGCCGACGGATCACCCGGTACAGACCGGATACGCCAAAACCATTTGTCTTTACACACCTCAATAGGACCTCCTGATTGTTCGTATCTATTCAGTTCAATTTTCGCTCAGCCCGAAGGTATTGTGTTTCAAGAACCCTGGAAGCCATGGATGGCTTCCAGGAGCTCCAGGAGGATTCATGCGTTTCTTGAAACACAATACCTTTGGGGCGTATACAGGCGAATAGTAACTATCGTTCAATGACAGATCGAGATTATATATTACCCCATCCGGGGCTATTCGCGATAGCGGTTTCACATGTGGATTTTGCGACCGATCCGACTGAACACCGATTCCCGGCAAAACAGCTAAATTGCTGGCGCACTTGGAATTTTCGAACCCGCCGCCGGTCTGATCGTCTTGCCATTTGAGACGGTCGAGGACGGGCAGGGACCGGTTTTTTTCTGGGTATGCCCGATTTTTTTTGACAAAGCGATCGAAATAGTTAAAAATCGAGCATATGTTCTATTTTAATCGAATCAAAATAACTGGGAGAGTGAAAATGATCAAAACGAAAATGAACGAACTGCTGGGAATCAAGTATCCCATTATCCAGGCAGGAATGGGCCCTTTCAGCAACAACAAGCTTTGTATAGCTGCAGCCAATGCCGGTGCACTGGGATTGATGTCAACCAGTGGAATCTGTTCAGGCACCAGGGATTACCAGAAAGAGATATACCAGCATTGGGCTAAAACCGGGAATGCAGATCCTAATGCCGCCATGGAGGACATCCTGCGACAGGCTCTGGATCAGGCATGCGAGGGTACCAAGGCATCGGGTGGTGTCTTTGGATTGAACGTAATGGTTTCCGGCCCCATGATTGAGGATGCCACGAAGCTGATCAATACCGCCATTGCCTACCGTGAAGAACATCCGGAAGTCAAAGACAGATTCAAGGTCATTTTCACCTCCGCCGGGGATCCGCTGCCCTGGGGCGACAAGATTAAAGGTGCCGGGTTCAAGTGGCTGCATGTGATCCCGTCCGTCAAGGGTGCCCTGCGTTGCCAGAGAGCCGGTGTGGACATGATCGTTGCTTCGGGACATGAGGGCGGATTTCACACCTCCTGGGAGCCGGTTCATTCCATGGTCCTGTTGCCGGCTGTGGTGGATGCGCTGGCCGGGTCCGGGATTCTGGTAGCCGGCGCTGGTGGTTTCTGTGATGGAAAATCACTGGCAGCAGCCCTGACGCTGGGTGCTGTCGGGATTCAGATGGGTACCCGTTTTCTCGCAACTCAGGAGAGTGATTTCGCTCCCCTGTGGAAAGAGGGTGTCGTTGCTGCCGGTGATCGGGGAACCCTGGTCGCCCGTGGATTTGTCGGTCCTGCCCGCTGGATTAAGACCGAGACCTCCAAGGTGCATCAGAAGAACACCCTGGAGCTGACACCGGAACTGTATCTGGACAGCCCGGGGCCCGTGACCGAAGGTGCACTGAAACTGATGGATTATGAGAGAGCAGCGATCAATGCCGTTTACGCCGGTGACAAGGAAAAAGCCATGTATGCCGGTGGTGAATGTGCCCAGCGGGTGAACGACATGCCGAAGGTTAAAGACATGCTGGAGACGATCATGCAGGAGGCTGTCAACACCATCAAGAATCTGCCGTCGGTGCTTAGCTAGAAATCAACAGGGTCCGGGTCGCTTCAGAAAGTACCCGGAATCCAGCTGGAAAAACAAGGGGTCCCGGATCTTCCGGGGCCCTTTTTTTTGCTTCCAGCATCAGAGCCCCCCTGCTACAATCAGTGCCTGGCAGCAGGAAAGGGCGACAAAACGGTTCGTTCGAAATACTGCTCATTGACCGGGGTTCCCCACTGAACACCGCCCTGCGCTTTGATAAGTCGGAAACCGGCGTTTTCATACAGATGCCTGGCGACATCAAGCCCCTCAAATGTCCAGAGGTATGTCTTCTGGTAGCCCTGCTGATTACAGAAATCGATCGCTTTCTGGAGGAGTGCCCTGCCCACACCTTTTCCCCTGAGCGCATCGGAAATGATAAACCACCTGAGATGGGCCCCCTCATTTCCGGCGTGCAGGCCGTCGATCACAACAGCTCCTTCAATCCGCTCATGCTGGACGGCAAGCCAGAACCCGTCCCGGTTGTCATCATGACGTTGCATGAATGCGGACAGTTCTGCGGCCACCTTTGCTTCGAAATAGCGCCCGAATCCCCAGTGGGTGTGGTAGTAGGTCCCATGAAGCTCGGCAATGCGGCCGATGCATCCGGGCCGATAGCCGCTTTCGATTCTGAGGTCCTGCATCTGTGACATGATGATCTGCTCCACTGCGCCAGACCGGATGTTATCCGGCTGAATCGGGTTGAGGCGTTTGTTGAAAGGATTTTTTCGCTGCAAACCGGTCCACCACCTGGTGGACATCACCCAGGCATCAATGCCCTTTGGGGTTTTTGTGGGTGCAGTCGCATTTCCCCTCCTTTTTTTCCAGGGCAATTCGTTTCAGGATGAATGATTGCCCATGGTGTTCTACATAATCCGTTTCAATATCTTTCCTTGTATAGCCGTAACAGAAGCAGACCAGGTCGTCCGCGTTGAATTCGGTATTCCGGCCGGGGGAGTATGCGCTAATGTCCTTCATGGTCCTTGTTTGGAGTAAAACAGCTGGTGTTGAACATAAAACAGGCGGAGAAGTCTTCCGACAGTCAACAGGCAGCGAAAAATGTCCCCGGTTACCAGTCGATATGCTCAATATGGGGAATCGAAAAAATCTGTTTCAGGATCTGGTACTTGTTTTTCAGTCCGCGACTGCGGACAGACATCACCAGGGTTCTTTTCCGGGTTGTGGCGTCTGCCGAGATGGCGGTATCCTGGACTAAAATATTGTTTTTTTTCAAAATTTCCAGACACTGGGTCTCAACCTCCTCTGCGGTCTCCATTTCGGAAATAATGGTAATCTGACTGTACTTGACAGATGGGATCCTGTGATCAATGGGATCGAGCCCGATCAGCACCAGCAGTCCGATGAAAGTCCCCATGATGGCTGGGATGTATAATCCCAGACCTACAATGATCCCGATGGAGGCAATAAACCAGATGCAGGCTGCGGTGGTTAGTCCGCTGATCAAATCATTGGTTTTCAGAATGGTTCCACCACCCAGGAATCCGATCCCTGTCAGTATCCCGGCCGCTATCCGCCAGGGATCGATCCGAATGACGGATTCGGCGCCCTGCAGTGTAAACAGGTTCTGGACGGTCTGGGAACTTGCCATGATAATGGTGGCACCCAGACAGACCAGAATGTGCGTGCGCAAGCCGGCTGCCCGGCCATGAAATTCTCTCTCCAGACCTACCAGACCGCTTAGTAGTGTCGCGATCAACAGCTTGATGGCAAGGTCGATATATTCGGGGGACATGGTAACCATCGGACGATCCTGGAAAAAATTAGGTTGAACTTCCCGCTTCCCTCAGCGAACAGCCGCCGCCATATCCTTTAAACTCCGGAGTGACTGACCGGAGCCTCCAGTGCCAGGGGCAGCGTCAGAATATAGGCCTTGATCTCATCCCGGACACGGCGATAGTGGGTCAGGGCTTCCGCTTCGGTTGCGGCTCCCACCGCCAGTCGGGGCGGATCATCAAAACCCCGGTGCAAAACCCGGGTTCTGGCCGGAAAAAAGGGGCAGGTTTCCTGTGCATGACCGCAGACGGTGACCACATAGTCAAACGCTCGGCTGCCCAAATCATCGATTGTCTTGCTTTGCTGGCTGGATATATCGATTCCGATTTCAGCCATGACGGTCACGGCCAGCGGATTTAAGCCATGATTCTCAATTCCGGCAGATGAGGGATCGATCACATCCCCCCGTAAGTGCTGGCAGAGTCCTTCCGCCATCTGGCTGCGGCAGGAATTCCCGGTGCAGATAAAAAGCAAGTGAATCCTGTTTTCCATTCCTGTTTGCTGGAAAGCGTCCCGCGGGTCAGGCCCGCTGTGTGGATGGTAAAATGTGCATCACCTCTTGATTGTATCACCTGAATTCAAATTCGGCAGCAACTATTCGCCCTTTCCAGAACAGCCACCAGCCACCGGGGAGATGCCAGCCGACCTCTCCCTCCGTAGGAATCTTCATCCCTGAAAAGATCTGGTAATTGCGAAAACGTCCTTCCCAGGGATATTTGAGATAGTGATCCCCGAATTTGCCGTAGCGATCTTCAGTATATAAGCCAGTGATTTCGCCGTTGTCGTTGAAACTGAATTCCAGGGATACGGAAATACCGGATACCGTCAGATGGGCGATTGCCCTGCGCTCGTCGACCGCTTCCCACTGCACCCCGGACTGCGAAATGTGAGCCGCATGATCCGGTCATGTCGAATGATTGAAATATGCGACGGATTTGGGATCTTGACAAGTCCCAATTGATGCCCGATCGGGTTCTTTAAGCCCGGAAAACGCGAAAGAGAAGAGCTCCAGGGAAATTCAGACAGCGGCTCCGATTTCAGCCGGCAGGCGCCGCTCCTGTTCCCGCTCGCTATCTGAATCGGTGTTTGATTTGATTTTGATCCCTCTTCAGGCTGTCCTGGAAAAAGCTTGGGGGTCGTCGCTTCTTTCCGGAAGTTGAGAACCGGGTGTTGAAGACGCCATTTCCGGATGACCGTTGGCGCCGGTTTTCTAAAGGGTCATATCCCCCTGGATGTCTGGGGTTTCAATGATTCACGGCCCCTCCGGGATGATCGGGAGAGCGATACGGTGAAGGCGTGCCAGTCTAGGGAAGATCGTGAAAAATCCAGCAGAGCGATTATACGGAACCATCTGTTGGCAATTGCTCCTGACGCATGCTGACATAAATCAACCTGTTTATCCGGATTTTAAGCCAGATTGAACAAGCGTGGGGGGCCACCTCGGAAATGGATATATTTGTAACTGCCCAGACGGATCATGCGAAACTCGGTTCCCTTGCCCCATCGAGGCATGAGATTGTCACAGAATATGTGCCCTTCCGGAAGCGGGAGTTTTTTCCAGTCGTCCCTGACATATCGATTCCGTGACACGCCTGATACCCGGGAGTTCACGTCTGCTTTCTGGAAGGCTCAGGATGGGGAAAAAGCATTCTACATGGGAACGGATCACCTGTGAGCAGCATTCTGGGCCAGGTGTAGCCTTACCATTCTCAAATCTGCCACGAGAGACCCGGCGATGAATAGCAATGTGCGATGAACAGGTATGGAATACGCAAAGCCTGTCCCGAATCAGTGGGTTGCTTTTTCAACCAAACAGCCCGGATCGCGGTTTTATTAACTCAACTGTGAAAATAAGTACCGCATTTGGTGGGATGATGTTGGGAATACCCTTTGATCCGTAGGCCAGTTCAGGCGGGATAAACAATTCCCAGACACTGCCCTTGTTCATCATCTGTAATGCCTCACTCCATCCCTTGATGACACCGCTGGCTTTGAATTTAGCAGGTTTGCCCCGTTTGTAGCTGCTATCAAAAACGGTTCCATCGGTGAGCTGCCCTTCATAGTGGACCGTCACGGTATCGGAAGCCCGGGCATATCTTCCTTTTCCCTCCTTAATGACCCGATACTGCAATCCGGATCGGGTTTTTATCACGTCAGGCTGTTCAGCGTTTTTATCCAGAAATGAATCTCCCATGGTAGCTTCCCCACCTCTTTTTTGGTTTAAAAATAAAAAACGGGCCCGAAGGCAGAAGTTCTTTGTGTTCTGATTTTCAAGGTCACATTTTTTTGGATTGGAATCCAGGATTTTCTGAAAAACAGGGCCATTATTCTAATCATACGCTTCCGTTTTTACCTTTCTCTATTCCACTTGGCATGCAAAACAGAATGCCTGCCAGCTTCCCAGGGCGGTTGGACACACCGGGACGATATCGCACAATTGAAATTTCCAGGTCTCCGCATCAACGGAACAGCCACTTTCGGTGTGCCTTAAACATGGTTGCGATGACTTGGTGCTCATTAAGATTTCACAGACCCTGGAATCAACGATCACGTGCTGGCTTTTAATTATTTACGACCCTTTTTTGTAAAAAAAGATGATCAGATGGCTGACGACAAAAGTCAGTGTCGTCAGGATGATAAAATTGTCAACAGATGAAACAAGAGCACTCAACAGAACCAGGGCGTTGACACCCATAATGATGAAATGAATGATATACACGCCGTAAACTTATTGACCCAGTGCAGTTGCAGTGCTTCCCCTTTGACTCAGCCAGTACCGGAAGGTATTGACCAACAGATACAACATGCCAATCGCGGAAAGGTGAAAACCCGTCCTGATCACCAGCAGATCGACAGGTCTGGACACCACATAGCTGCCCGGGTTTGTAAACAGGTTGAGCAGGACAATAACATAAAGATTTATATCACCGGAGTTCGTGCTGGGTTACCAGGGCCGATACACCCACCGGGTAGCCATCAGCAACAACCGGATAACCGCTGTGGAAAATGGTAGGGGCTCTTTCACCTATAACAACCGGGACCGCAATAGTCAGGTGGAGATTCATACCTGCCGGTTGGCGGCAGACCTGTTTATCAAGCGATTTCTGTTTCACGAGCTACCGCCCGGATTTATTCGGATTCGCCACTTCGGGTTTTCAGGTAATGACGGCAAGACGAAAAACCTGGAGATGATTCGACGGGCTCTAAATGTTCAGACGAACTCCGGAAAGACAGTAAATTTCACGGTACGGCTGATGCTCGATCTGACCGGCATCGATATAACCCGCTGCCCGCGAAGTAAACAGGAAACCTTTAAAAAGGTGACCGAGTTTGACAGTGTTTTCAAAACAAACCGGGCTTTTTGATCCGCCGTGATGCGCCCTGAGTTTAGGTGCGGGCGCAGTTTTGCGACTGTGTGGACGTGAGCTCTTTGCCGGACAGTACCCAATCGTTCAGGAGATTTTCAGCGTGCGCTCTCCCAGGTTGCCATAGCGGTGATAGGTGTGACTGATACTTTGATTCTGCAGGTAATGAAGCAGTTCAAACCGTCCTTCCATCAGGACCGGTGCGCAGGAGATAAAAAAACCGGTTTTTGCCGCGGCTTTGAAAACCGTCTCTGGAACCCTGTCAGAACCGGCATACCGGATCCGTGCCACCCGGGGAATCCATGTCACCAGTTCGTCATCGGTTTCAAACGCCAGTTCCGCCGCCTGGATCAGGCGGACCCCCTCCCGGCCCTGCAGAAACCGGACCCCGTCGTTGTCGAGCGCCCTGGGAATGCTGATAATCAGCTTATTCCCGGTTACCTGGACGGCCGCGATCCTGGCCAGGGTCTCAAAGAGGGTGTCTTTATCATGCAGACGGATCACCACCGTTCCCAGGGGGAGGTAGCGCATGACATTATCCTGCCCCCGCAGGTTGAAATAGTCAATTTCCTGTGAAAAGGTCTGTTCAAAATGAAACAGATAGCTTCTCATGGCTCGCACGGTCCGCTCCAGCTCGGTATTCAATGCACCAAACTGGTTCCAGCGGACCATCATCTTCCATTCGGCAGCCAGTCTGAGCAGCCGATTCTCATGGGCGAGGGTGCCGCTCTCTGGCAGGGATCTATCTGAAAACACCATAAACTGGGTGACATAGTGGGGAGATCCCGCCTTGATCGCCGGACCGATCGCCGATTTTTTGGTCCCCCCGAAAGGCTGCCTCAGGGTGATCGCACCCGTCGTACCCCTGTTGATATAAAGGTTCCCGGCTTCGATTCGCTCTTTCCAGAACCGGATCTCCCTTGAATCCAGACTTTCAATTCCGGACGTCAGCCCATATCCGGTCTGGTTGGTGATGGCGATCGCCTGTTGCAGGTCTTCTGCACAGATCACGGCCAGCACCGGTCCGAAAAACTCGGTCATGTGGGTCACGCTGCCCGGTGTCACATCCCATTTGATCCCGGGGGACCAGATATGGGGGTTATCATCCACGATTTCAGGCTTCAGGGCCCATGTTTCTCCGGGTTCGAGCGTGGTCAGGGCCTGCTTCAATAGGCCGGAGGGCGGCTTGATCAGGGGGCCCATCTTGTTTTTGAAGAGCCACGCGGAACCGGTACTGAAGCTTTGTGCCGCATCCACCAGCTGTTTCCTGAATTTGGGATCGTGATACACCTCCTTTTCTAGGATCAGGAGTGAGGTTGCGCTGCACTTCTGTCCCCCATTGCCAAAGGCTGAAATGACCACGTTCTTGATGGCCTGATCCCGGTCCGACATGGCCGTGACAATGGTTGCGTTCTTGCCTCCGGTTTCAGCAGCCAGGAACAGACCCGGTCTCTGCTGCAGCATCTGCATCCCGGTTTCTGTCCCGCCCGTCAGGATCACAAAATCGATGCCGGGATGATTGACCAGTTCCGACCCGATGCTGGAGCCCGGACAGGGCAGGAACTGCAGGACTGTCCTGGGAACACCGGCGGCCCAGAACCGTTTGCAGAGCTCCCAGGCCACCAGAACCGCGGCGGAGGCCGGTTTAAAGATCACCGTGTTGCCAGCCGCCAGGCTGGCAACGATGCCGCCACAGGGGATGGCGATGGGGAAATTCCAGGGAGAGATCACCAGACCCACCCCTTTTCCTTCACCGGCGATCGTTTCAATATCGAGAAACCGTTTGACCGTGTAAGGATAGAATTCCGCAAAATCCACCGCCTCTGATACCTCAATATCAGACTCCGTAAATACTTTTCCGGTCTCGGCAGCCGCGGCCCCAATCAGGTCGCCTCGGCCCCTGCGCAGCTCCGTGGCCACACTGGACAGGATTTCGTGCCGCTGCCGGTGGCTCAGCGAGCGCCAGCCATCCGGGTCCGACCGGGCAGTGGCAACCGCATTCCGCACATCATCCGCATTGCCCAGCCGAAACCGGGATACCATCACGGATTCAGGATGCCGGGAGGGATCAAACCCCTCCGCGATCGTCCTGTCCTCAAATATCTCCCTGCCCGCCACCACCAGGGGAATCTCCTCCGAAGAATCCCCTGGTTTTTTCATCCATTTGTCCCGAATCCGATGGACCCATTCCCTGTTTCCGGCCTGGGACCAGTCGGTATCCGGTTCATTGATGAATTCATTCTCAACAAGCGTTCCCCCAGCTTCTGAAAAGGATTCAGTCAGACGGTTCTGGGTCCTGTTGGGGGTGTTTTTCACCGTGTTGATTTTACCGCAGGATTCGAAGAACTGATTCTGCAGAAAAGACCACTCTTTGGTTCCTGTTTTCAGACCCGGTGCATAGCGGAGAAAATTGTCCGGGGCCGTGTTTTCATCCAGCCGGCGAATCAGATAGGCGATGGCATTGATGAACTGCGCCTTCCTGGCGACCGGTGTATATAGAATCACATCGCGGGTCTGTTCCGCGATGGCTCTGCGAATGGGATCGGCCATGCCTTCCAGCATCTCAAAATCGATATATGGCAGCACCTTTTGGCGGGTGGCCAGCGTAAAGGCAAACGCCAGTTCGAACAGGTTGTGCGAAGCGATCCCCAGGTGAACCGCCTTGACATTCCCCTCCTCCATTCCGTAAATCACCATCCGTTTATAGTTGGCATCCACATCGGTTTTGCAGTCGTAAGTCGCCAGGGGCCAGTTGTTGATCTCCGAGTCCACCATCTCCATCTCCATGTTGGCGCCTTTGACAATGCGCAGCTTGACAGGACTGCCCCCGCTGTTGACTCTTTGAATGGCCCACTCGGTCAGATGTTTCTGGATGCCACTGGAATCCGGCAGATAGGCCTGCAGCACGATACCCGCCTGATAGTCCTTAAACTCGGGGGAATCCAGGGTCTCTCTGAATGCAGCCATGGTAATCTCCAGGTCCCGGTACTCCTCCATGTCCAGGTTTACGAATTTTGGCACTTGTTCGCCATTGCTGCGGGTAAACCGGTTTTGGCGGGCTGTGCGGTACAGCAGCGAAAGCCGTTCCTTCAGGGTCTCAACCGTACTGCGAAACGCCAGGGAATGAATCTGCGAGTAGATGGTCGATATTTTGACCGAAATATACTCAATCTCGGGGTTTTCCAGATCACGAATATAGCTGTCCAGTCGGGTTTTACACTCCGCCTCTCCCAGGACAGCTTCACCCAGCTGATTGACGTTTATCCGGATACCCTGCCCTTTCCTTTTTCTCAGGTAACGTGACAGGGGTGCGGACTCGCCCGGAAGAATGGCCTGGCTGCTGAAATCCCGCATCTTCCTGACGATCCCGGGAACCGACAGATTGGCAAAAGTCTGGCCGAAACGCAGAAACAGACGCACCAGAATCCGCTCCCATTGCGTGAAAAACGCCGGAATCTCCCGGTCCTGCAAGGTAAAAATGACCTGATCGGCAACACGATGATGGCTGCTCGAACGAAACGCCTGGTCGATCAGTTGCGTCAACACCACCTTGTCGATGGGGTGTTGGAGCAGGCTTGACATCTGATTCTGGAAAGTCTGCTCGTTTCTCACCATCAGCTCATCCGCCCTTGACTGCCACGCTTCTGCCAGTGCAGCGGCCTCTTTTGAAATCTGGTACAGATCCGGTTTACCCATGATGATCTCCCGTATGAATGGAATCGGTTTACTTAAGGGTATCTTGATTAATGAATATTATCCAACTTACCGCACCCAGGGGTTGATCTTTCAAGAAACACACGCGTCCAGCCAGGGTTCTTGAATCACCAACCCTTTGATGCTGCCTGAGTTCCAGTTAACCAAGGCGCCCTTAACGGTTCAGTATGTGCGCTGCCAAAGTCCCCGGTTTCCCGAATCGATAAAGGCGGTCCGGTCACCCTGCTCCCTGCGTCTGGTTGACATGCGTTGCCGATGACCGGTGTTCAAACCGGTCAGGTATTATAATGGTTAAACCTTTAAGGGATGATCGCATGCTGCCTGTTTCCATAAAAACCACCCTGTCCGGCGGGGCACAACAAAGCCTGCGAAAAGGTCTCGGTAGGCATCCGTGTCTGGTAGAAACCTCTTTCAGTCACTCAGCTGAGCATTTTTTTCCGCCGTGATCTCCGTGTCTCCGTGGTGAGTGTTTTTCATACCAACCCGCGTTACCTGAATCCTCAGCCGGTTTTCTGCCTGGCCTTCCGGTCCATGTACAGGCTGAATTTCCTGACATGCTCCCTGGCGAGATCGCCTGCTTCCGTCACCTTTCTGCCGCACACCGCATCCACGATCTGCTGCAGATCCCGGTAGTTTTCTTCGAGTTCCTCCGCTCCTCCGGAGAGGTACTTGTCGTAGTAGCGCTGGATATTGTCATGGATGGTTTCGATGATAAACCCATAAATCGGGTTGTGGGAGATTCTGGCCAGGGCCATGTGGATCTGCTCATCGACCTTTACAAACGGCTTCCATTGGGACGTCCCCTGTTCATAATACTGTCGCGCCTTTTGCAACAGCGTTCTGAGCTCTTTGATCTCTTCAGTGGTGATTCGTTCCGCTGCCAGAGAGGCGACGCTGCCTTCAACCCCCTGCCTGAATTCGGCCAGGTGTTCCAGGGAAACCGACTGGGTTCGGATCAGCAGCGCCAGAGTTTCACTCATCTGCTCCGAGGAAGTCTCCTTGACGACGGCACCCCCGTTCACACCCAGTTTGATTTCGATCAGACCTTTCTGCTCGACGATACGCAGGGCTTCACGCAGCGTACCCCGACTGGTCCCCAGCAACTCTCCCAGTTCTCGCTCGGAAGGAAGTTTCTCGCCAGTCATCAGCTTTCCATCCAGAATAACGTCTTCAATTTGTTTTACAACATCCTGGAATACCCGATTCTGCCTGGCTTTTCTAAACATCTCCGTCGTCATCTTCCCCCTGTCTGTCCCTGTTTTTGCCAGAACCCGGCATCCCTGCCGGTACACGGCCTGAAATCGGACAACCTTCCCTGGAAATTAAGCTGCCGATTAGAATGGTTAAACCAATATAAGCTTTATGCATGCCATTGGTTTTTGTCAAGGCAAAACGTTCCTTGGGTGCACCAAAAACATGTGGGTATGTGATCATAACCTATTTATTCAGAAAAATGCATGAATCCATCCTTGGAGCTCCTGGAATCCATCCCTGGCTTCCAAGTTTTTCTGAGCAAACAACCTCTTTCCGCTTACAGGTACCCGCACATATTTGGTTCACCCCGTTCCTTTGGGGGCGATTGGTCGTGAAATGTGATGTGAACTCGGGTCGGGTGCTGTCCGGGTTGATTTTGGATGGGTTGGTGTGTTAGGTAAAGGGATGGGCAGGACGGGCTGGGTTCAATGGGTTCGGTATATGCCTTTTACGGAAATCAATTCTGAAAGCGGGAGCACATCATGTCAACAGGGAATATGACGGAAAACACAGACTATCAATTTGTTGAAAAGGAAAACCAGTATCTGGATGACCATTTCAATGCGGGTGACGAAAGCATGCGTCCAACCGAACGGATTCGGAACCTGAGAAAGGAATTGAAGAAATACCGGTTTTCCATCAATACCGAGCGGGCCATGTTGCTGACCGAGGCGGACCGTCAGTTCGAGGATGACGCTCAGCAGCTGAAAGGGGCAAAGGTGCTGGCCCATATCCTTGATCACATTTCCATTGAGATTCTTGAGGGCGAGTTGATCGTCGGTCATGCCGGGGCCAGTCCCAAGCACGGGCCGGTCTTTCCGGAGTTTTCCATCAACTGGATCCTGGACGAACTGGCGCACAATCCCTTTGAAAAGCGGCCCCATGATCGGTATCAGGTCCCGGAACAGGTCAAACAGGATCTCAGGAAACTCCATGCTTACTGGCAGGGCCGAACTGTGTCGGATCGCATTCTGGAACAGCTCGACGAGGCGCAGAAGAGCGGGACCTCCTCCCTGGGCAAAGGGATCTATCTGGCAACACTCTATATGTATGGCGGTGTCGGGCATGTCGTTCCGAATTGTGAGCGGATTTTTGAACTGGGCTGGATCGGCCAGAAACGAAGGGTCGAGGGGAAGATGGCGGAACTGTCCGAAACGGATGACGATTTCAGTACCCGACAGGCATTCTATCAGTCCCAGCTGCTCACCATCGATGCGGTTACCTGATTTATCAGGCGGTACGCCGACCTGGCAGAAAAGAAGGCAACCGGTGAAGCGGATACAACGCGGAAAGCCGAACTGCAGCAGATTGCAGAAAACTGCCGGACCATCTCCACCCAGCCGCCACGGACGTTTTATGAGGCGATTCAACTCTGGTACTTTGTCTGCCATATCACCCTGATCGAATCCAACGGCCATTCCATTTCCTATGGTCGATTTGACCAGTACATGTATCCATACTACCGGCGGGATCTGGACGAGGGCCGTCTGACAAAGGCAGAGGCAAGGGAACTGGTGTACCTGGCATTGATCAAGGTGCAGGAATTGATGAAAATCAGGGACTGGACAACGGTGATTTCAAATGCAGGCCGGCATGTGGGCGGGAGCTGTTTCACCCTGGGAGGCCAGGACCTGGAAGGAAATGACACCACCAACGACATCACCCATTTTTTCCTGGATGCCATCCCCCGGCTGTATACCCTGGGGGCCTGGAATGCCTTCCGGGTCCATCCGAAAACCCCGGCCAGTGTCTGGAAAAAACTGACCCAAACCATCAAGAAAGGACTGGGCGAACCGAAGCTTTTCAATGATGAGGTGGTGATTGACGCCCTGCAAAAGCGCGGTCGCAGCTTCGAAGAGTCAAAAAACTATGCCATCGTCGGCTGTGTCGAGGCGGATATCGGCGGCCGGGAATACGGCTGGCACGACTCCGCCTATTTCAACATGGTCAAGGTTCTGGAACTGGCCATCAATAACGGCCAATGCTTCAACTGCGGGCCGGACTGTCACCGGCACGGCATCTGCAACGCCGTGGGTAACCAGCTGGGTATCAGGACCGGAAGCCTGGCTGAATTCGACAGTTTTGAAGCGGTTAAAACCGCGTTTGACCGCCAGATGGCGCACTGGGTGAATCTGCTGATTGAGACGACCGATATCATGGACCGGGCCCACCAGGAACTCAAGCCCCTGCCGTACCTGTCGCTGGTCATCGACGACTGTATTGAAAAAGGAATGGATGTCAGCGCCGGCGGGGCCCGCTACAATTTCACCGGACCCCAGGGGGTGGGCATTGGCACCGTGGCGGACAGCCTGAGTGCCATCAGGCAGCTGGTTTTCGAGGAACAGAAAATCAGCGGCGCTGAATTTCTGCAGGCGCTGCGCAATGACTGGGAGGGATTCGAGCCGCTGTACGCGCTGGTCAACAGTCAAAAGGTTCACCACTATGGAAATGATGATGACGTTGCCGATGACCTGGCCCGTTTTGCTTTCGACTCTTACTGTTCCCACGTTGAGGGAAAACCCAATCCCAGGAACGGGGAGTATGTCCCCGGTATCTATTCCGTCTCATCCAATGTCGGTCTGGGAATGACCACCTGGGCGTCGGCAGATGGGCGCAAAGCTGGGGAACCGGTTTCTGACTGCCTGGGACCGGTGCATACCCAGATGGGCTCCCATGATACCCAGGGACCCACCGCCATGGCCAATTCCGTGGCAAAACTGGATCACCGCCGTGCAGGCAACGGAACGCTGCTGAACTGGAAATTCACCCCCGCCACCCTCGCCGGCGAAACCGGGGAAACCAACTTTATCAATCTGATTCAAACCTATTTCAAAAAAGGGGGATTTCACAGCCAGTTCAACGTGGTGGACCGGGAAACACTGCTGGCCGCCCAGAAGAACCCGGGCGACTATAGAGGTCTGGTCGTCAGGGTTGCCGGCTATTCAGCCACCTTTGTTGATCTGGGAAAACCGCTCCAGGATGATATCATTGGCAGAACAGAGCTCTCTTTTGAGTAATTCACCCCTGTCGGAAAACGGGACGCTGGAGGGAATTGTCTTTAATATTCAGCGCTTCACCATTCACGACGGACCCGGAATCCGGACGGAGATCTTCCTCAAGGGCTGCACCCTCGAATGTCTCTGGTGCAGCAATCCGGAAAGCATCCGGTCATCCCCCGAAGTGGCGTTTCATCCGGCCAGATGTCTGGGAACCGACATTTGCGGGCAGTGTCAATCGGTCTGTGAGCTGGTGGACCAGGGAGCCTTTGTTATCGAGAATGGCAGGCTGGCCGGGATTAATCACCAGGTCTGCAACGGTTGCCTGGCCTGCGCCGAGAACTGTCCGTCGGAGGCCTTGTCGGTTTACGGAAAACCCATGACCGTCTCGCAGGTTCTGAAACTGGTGCTGGCAGACAGGGGCTATTACGGCGACAGAGGCGGGGCTACCTTTTCAGGCGGTGAGGCATTTGTCCAGTGGCGGTTTCTGCAGGCCTGCCTGAAAGCCTGCAGGGAGGCAGGGATCCACACCTGTGTGGAGAGCGCCCTGAATGTCCCGGGGCAGCGCATTCTGCAACTGGCGCCCTTCATCGACCTGATGATCTTCGATCTGAAAACCATGAACGAACGGGACCACAGGACGTTTACCGGGGGATCGACCGCACGGATTCACGACAATATCCGCCTGCTGGCCAAACTGGACATGCCGGTGGTGGCGCGGGTTCCTGTCGTTCCCGGATTGAATGACAGCCTGGAAAATATCACGGCCACCGCCCGCTTTATCCGGAAGGAACTGGGGGATTCCGTCCTTCAGGTGCAGTTACTGAGATATCGGCCCCTGGGAATTGAAAAGTATCAGTCCCTGGGAAAAACCTGTCCCATGACGGGTATCCGGATGCCGGACCGATCCGAAGCGGAAGCAAGAATCAGGCAACTGGTCGAAATCATGCGGGACATGGATCTTCCTGCTGTGGCCGGAACCACGACTCCCTTCTGAAAATGCCCGCTCTTCCCCCTGGGGCAGCGTACCAACGTGGTTTTCCCTCCGGTTCTCTATCCTCGATGGTGAGGACGCCATTGAACCGGGAACGGGCTGTCCGGGTCAGTTCTTGATGATCTGGCGGCTGAGGGAAACCTGCTCCGCATCCTGTTTTTCCACCAGTTCGAAGGCCTCGGGATTGTCCCTGAAGCGAAGCACGTTGAGCATGAAAATCTCCAGCCGGTTGACGATGTTGGGCGGCAGGATATTGCCGTCGATCTCCACGGACATCACCGGATACTTGTTGTCTCTGGCCCACGGAGTGATCAGCCCTTCGATGACGCGACCGATCAAACAGGCGAAGGGCGAGATATTGACGACCCCGGAGTAATCATGAAACATGGCCGTGGCAGCCACCCCACTTGACACCGATATTTCAGAATGCAGTTCGTCGGTCACGAAAAGACTGTCCGCATTGCCCATGATCTCGTCCATATTGTGCGGTGCATCGGGTATCAGACCTGTCTTTCCCAGGATCGTCTTGATTTGATTTTCGACCCGGTGCTTCCACGCAGCTTCGATTTTCCAGGAAACCAGTTCCCTGAGTTCCTTCGAGAAGGGCTTCTGATACCACGAATGCAGTTTTAACCGCTTCGCCAGTTCGTGTTTCCGCGTGTGATCGCAGTAGTATAACCATTCTGCGACCGGAGAGATTTTGGCGATAATGCCCCGCTGGCTGAACAGCCGGATCAGCTCGTCCACGGCGAAATCGTCCCGCCTGACGTATATTTCACCGATGATCAGGACTTTGGGGGTGTCTGCCACCTGCCGTTTCAGGGGGATGGTAGCGATCTCTTCGGCAACCTTTTCCAGGGCCGGCAGCAGCTTGTCATGATCGGTCCCGGCGATATCGATCAGTTCCTGCCAGAGGATGTCATACTGGGCAATCGCGGATTCCGGATCGAGCGCACAGGCTCGCAGCGAGGTCTCGATATCCTTCATGTAGTCCCCGATCAGGGTTCCCCACCACACTTTCTTATTAAAATCCGATCCGAGTTCGTTGTATGAATTGTCCGCAGCGAGGGTCATGATCAACACGTTCTCGATTTCGAGATCCTTGAACAGGTTTTCGTAGAATATGTAATACTGCCCGGTTCTGCAGGGACCGGTAGTGGTCGGCACAAAAACCAGGTAGGTGATATCCTTGTCATATTTCTCAGACGACAGGTATTTAAGCGTCGAGCCCAGTACCAGTTGTGAGGGCAGGCACTCTTTGCCCGACATGTAGTTTCTGGCCAGCTGGAGTGTATACACATCCGGGAGCGGCATCGCTTCGGCATTGATTCCGGCACTCCGGATGGTAGCGGCCACGAACTCGGTTGAAAGCCGGCCCATATTTGACAGCAGCAGCTTGATCTTGCTGTTGCCAAACAGCTCGATTCTTTCATTGGTTTTTTGGTTCATTAGGTGAATCTGGTCCTTGCCGTCGTTGATGAACCGGAGCCCGTTGTCGTACCGTTCCCTGAAATCGTCGGTATACCCGGAGCGGTAGCCATCGATGATATCCAGGAAGGCCTCAATCCGGGTGTCAATCCCGGAGTCTGCCGAATGGGAGTCCAGCTCGAGGATGAGAAACGGCTTGGTCTCCATGATCCATTTGATATAGTGAAGAATAAACGAATCCGGGGCACAGGAAAAATTGGAAATGTAGGTGACAAAAATATTGTCCTCCCCCTTCAGCATGACGCTGGCCTTCATGTCCTGCTGTCCGTAATACCAGTACATATTGTCGAAGATTTTCTCGTCTTCAAAGGGCAGCATATCGAAGGGGATGATGGAGAATCCCCGGCTGGTGAATTTCAGGGGGATCCCCATGTTTGCGTCTTTGGTGAAGGCGTTGTACGGCCTCCCGAGCAGGGCGATGACCGGCTGCTCGGATTTCCGGGCCTTTGCCAGGGCCTCTTTGCCGACTTCCCGGTAGTGTTTCCAGAATTCGTGCTGTTTTTCATTCCCGATCTCGAATGCTTTAACCACCTCCTTTCTGGAAATACCCAGTTGTTCGCCCATCTCGATGAACGCCTCGACGGCGCGCGCTGTTCCGTAATTAAAACTGATGATCGGGTTCAAAAACCGGTCCTGGTCGATTTCCGGAAATGCCTTTTCAATGTAATAGGGCAGGGACTGGGTGATGGGACAGAAATTGGCGTGTCCATGAGCTTCATAGCCCTCCAGATCCCGAAAGTGGGGTACAAATATGTAGTCGGTATTGGTATTGACGATATCCTGAACGGCACCATGGGCAATCTCGGCGGGAAAGCAGTAAGCGCCTTCTGTTCTTGCGATGCCATCGTGGCATATCTCTTTCGACAGCTTGACCTCGATTCCCAGTTCATGAAAAAACCAGGCGTACAGCGGCCACAGGGTGTATACGGAAAACGCCCGGGGGATCCCGACCACGAAGTCCCGCTTCCTGATAAAGGAATCCGGATCCGGTGCGTGGGTTTCAAAGATCAGTTTGTCCCTGACATCGATGTAGTTGAATATTTTTGTATCATCGAGCTTCCGTTTCTTTCTCATGTTCGTATATCGATCACACCTGCCCCCGAACATGTAGCGATGCCCGTTCACTTCCATGACCTGGATCGGGCAGAGGTTCTCACATTGCTTGCAGGTGACCACCTTTTTGTAGATGATATCGGAATTGATGATGGTGTCGATCTGGAATTCGCTTTTTTCAATCAATCCCCTCGCCAGTTTTTCCTTGGCCAGCAGACCGACGCCGAAGCAACCGAGCAATTCCGGCTCCGGTGGAACCGTTATCGTGCGGTCCAGTAACATGGCAAATGCCAGGGGAACGGCCTTGTTTTTGGCAACGCCGCCCTGCAGCAGAATGTTGGCGCCCAGGGTGCGGTTCCCGACCACCCGGTTCAGGTAGTTAGAGACGATGGAGGTGACGATGCCGGCCGTAATATCCTCCCGGGTGGCCCCCAGCTGGATTGCCTTTCTAATATCGGAATTGATGAAGGCCGAGCAGTGCTCGCCGAATTTCAGCGGGCTTTCCGCCAGGACCGCAATATCCCCAATTTCAGAGGCATTGGCGATGTTCAGGTCGCCGGCGGCCGACTCTTCGAGGAATGACCCGGTCCCAGCCGAGCAGGCTTCGTTCATTGCGTAGTCAATGGGGACTTTATTCTTCAGCAGCACGTACTTCGCATCCTGCCCCCCGATCTCGAATATCGTATCCACATCTTCATAGAAATAGGTGGTACCGTAAGCGTGGGCGATGATTTCGTTGTAGACGGCCGGGGTCTCCAGAAACACCCCCAGGATCTCCCGGGAGGACCCCGTCGTCGATGCCAGGGTAATTTTTATCGTTTCCTCTCCGATGGCTTCCTGCAACTGCTTTTTGACCTCCACCAGGCATTTTTTCAGGGCCTTGACCGGGTCGCCATGTGTCCTACCGTAGTGGGAGGCCACGATTTCATCAGTTTCCATGTCGATCAGTGCCACCTTGGTGGTCGTGGAGCCACCATCGACGCCGAGGATATATTCTCTGCCGGCCTGGGCCAGACCTCGCCTGGCGTGCAGGTACCGGACCTTGTCTTCAGCCGTTTTGAGTTTGGCATAGCGACCGAAGTCGATTTTATTCGGTTTGAACAAATGATTCAGCTCTGGCAGCGGGCTTCCGGAGGATTCGGCCAGCAGCGCGGCGCCATAGGCTTCGAAACAGGATGCCTCCTCCGGGACGATAAATTCCACATCCGGCAGTTTTTCTGTCACAAATTGCGTGATGTACGGGTTCCGGGTCACACCGCCGGCAAGCAGCACCTTTCCTTCCCGGATCTTCGCCCGCTTGAGAAAGTCGACGACCTTGGTCGCCATCACGTCACTCAGGGAGAGCACAATGTCGCCTTTCGTCGCCTGGCCCTTGTTCATCTTGTGGGTGCAGTCGCTTTTCATGAAAACAGAGCACCTGGAGGAGAGGGGATGCACCCGGCAACCCTCCGGAAGATGAAGCGAATCGGCGAGCGTCATGTCCATGCGGCCCAGTTGCTGCTTGAAAAATTCCCCCGTGCCGGATGCGCATTTGTTACCGGAATGGCTGCTGATGATCTTTCCATCCGGGTCAATGGTATACACGACGAAATTCTCACCACCGAGGGAAACCACCGCATCCACTGCATAACCGGAGTTCTTCAGGGCTGCTTCGATGCAGATGGATTCGATCACGCTGTTCACCTGGAGCAGGTACCTGCCACTGGTGCCAGTGACAATCGTGTTGATACCCGCGGGAACATGGATATCCAGCAGAATCTGTCTGAGGGTTTCCTGGAAATTACCCTCATGGGCCATCACTTTCTGCAGCACAATATTCTTATTTTCAACCAGAACCACCTTGACGCTGGATGATCCGACATTTATCCCAAGTGTTTTTCCCATGGCTTTTCAATAGGTCAATGGATTATTGAAAAAAATCATCGCTGTTTTTCGGTTTTACCACCATCTCCGGGTCAGGTAGTCGACCGTAAAAATGTCAGGCTTGATGTCGGCTGCCTCCTGCCCGGTTTTGATGTTCTTCATTTCCATGACGGTCCGGGTGCCCTTGAGGACGGTTTTCATTTCCATACCGGTGACAATAAACACCTTTTTGTCGTCTTCATTTTTCCTGATCGTGAATGACTGCAGCTCCCCGGTTTTGATTAACTGGCCGTTCAGGTCGTACATCTCCATCTTGAACACCAGGCCGGAACTGACGTGAATCCAGGCAATGGATTTGCTGTATCCGTAGTCTTCCCGCTGCTGTTTGCTTTTAAAAATGGACTGGACCTTTTCAACGGTGATATCTTTGCCTTTGAAATTGACTGTTTCCGTTGCCAGCCAGGTGTAGTTGTAGTCTTCGACGTCCCTGGCGGAGACATCACCGTTGGAGAAATCAGATCCCATAAAAGAGGAGGACTTGTCGGACCCCACAACCCGTTTGGGCTTGCGCAATCCCTTGAGATAGAGCCACTGGTCGTCGTCATCGTTCGGAATTTCGATCATCAGGGCGCCGTTGCCCTTGTCGTCGGCCGGAGCAAAGAAGTAACTGATGGAACGGCGCAACCGCTTCTTGGGATCCCTGAAGTTTTCCATATAGGTGGCCGAGCGGGACTGCTTGGAAAAAATCTGCTGATTCTGTGCGTCATAGATGTGCATTATACTTTCCGAAATCATCTTTTCCATCGTTGGCAGCGCATCGACCGCCTCTGCAATTTTCTGCCCCTTCTCCTCGGGCGTCTCTGCCATCAAGGCAGTGGTAAGTGTCAGGCAGAGTATCAGGATCGTCAACAGACCCCGGTTCAATCGCTTTATTGCAGTTTTCATGGTTCCTCCAGTCTTGGGGTTACAGATTACAGGTGACAGATAAAATATGTATGATGCATCGCTTAAAAGACACCCTGTTTCTTCACTATGGTTTAACCGGGATCAATGCTTCGTCACCGTTCTGCCGGGTGATGAATTTCGGTTGGATAATAAAAATGAGCACCGGCAGAATAATCAGTGCGCCTATGGTACTGAAAATCATGGTTCCCATCATCAGGACGCCCATGGAGATGACCGGTATAAAATCAGAGAATACCAGCACCATGAATCCGAGGGCGACCGATAGTGCATTGATGAAGATGGCTTTGCCACTGGTTCGGATGGTATTGACATAGGCCACATCCAGGGTTTCGCCCTGCTGCAGCTGTCTTTTGAACCGTTCAAGGAAATGAATCGTGTAGTCAACCCCGATACCGATCGTGATGGATGCGATCATGACCGTTCCCTGGGTGATGGGCCATCCCACGGCGTACATCAATCCGAAATTGAGAATCACCGTGAAACCGAGTGGTATCAATGAAAACAGCCCGCCCATGACCGAGCGGAAGATAAAGAAGGTCACGATCCAGACCAGAATGAACGAACCGGCAATGCTCTTGAGCTGGGAGTCCATCAACAGGCTGGTCACCTCAAGCAGCTGGGGGGCCATCCCCCCGATCAAGACCCGGTCTATGTATGGATCGTTCTCCGGAAACAGGGTCTCAAGTTCGGCTTTTACCGCCTGGACGTAGTCGGCAATCACCTTGCTCCTCCCCGACCGGATCATGATTTGCATCTGGAATTCCTTGTGATCAGGGGTGACCATGGAATCGAACATGTCCCGGTTGGAATTCTGTGCCTGGTTGATGGCCACGGCAATGATGCTGCGATCAGTCAGGGTAATGTCTTCAAAGCCGTCACGGTCCGTATCCGGCAGTCGGTCAAACTGGCGGTTGTCATCATGATAGAAGGTTTTATAGACCTTGCGGACCAGATCGACCGGGGATACGACCAGGCCTGTCGGTTTCATCTCCCTTCCGCCCTTGATGACGACCGGCTGCTCCATCGTCTTCAAAAAACCGTACAAGGTCTCCAGTTTATGCAGCACGATCGGCTGCTTGACATCGACCGCAAACAGATCCTGGAGCTGGTTGAAGGCCCGTTGCAGGGTCAGACCGGCGGGACCGGTTTTCAGGGCCCGCAGCCGGATGATCTTCTGCCGTATCGCTGTCCGGTCGCTCTCCGCCGCCCCCAGGCGTGAGACCAGATCATTGAGTCCTGCCAGCTGGTCAGAGGGGACGCCGGTATCCTTCTCACCCAGGTCATCGAGTTCGCTGGAAACGCTTTCAAGATCACTGGTACCGGTCGCCAGGTCTTCCAGCGACGCTTCGTCACCCGGCTTTGTCGTCGGTGACGGCTCAGGGGTCTTAAGTGACCGGGTGGCTTCAATGGTAAACGATTCATTCAACAGATCCCGCATCAGCACCAGCCGGCTTTCAACCAGCGACGGGTCCGGTGGGTCGGCCGCTGCCAGCGCCTTTAAATCGCTGCCGATGGCATCCAGTGCACGGTCCCGCACGTCGGGGCTGGCTGCCAAAAACGTCTGCCAGGCACCTGCAAAACCATCGACCCGGTTTCTCAACGCCAGAATGGCCTGCTTTTCATCCAGACGGATCCCGTCCCTGAACCTGAACATCAGGCTGATCATATTGGTTCCGGTCAGTGATTGATTCAGGAATTGGTCAGCCTGGAAGAGCGGATTATCGGTCTTGAAATTGATGATGGGATCCCCTTCGAAGTGATTTTTTGCGGTTCCGAAGATGGCGAAAGCGGTAACCAGGCAAAAAACCGACAATATCAACCAGGGATGCCGGACCACAAACACGGGCCACCCGGTACCGGGGTCCGCTGCCTGGGCCGGGGCAGCCCCTTTTTTGCCACGGGTCCCGCTTCTGGTCAGCATCAGAATCGCCGGTGTCAGGGTGAAGGAAAGAACCAGTGCAATCGCCACCCCGCTCGCAGAAAAGAGACCAAAATGGCGGATATTGATCAGTGAAGAGAAATTCAATGAACCAAATCCGGCGATGGTGGTTGCTGCGGCCATGATCACAGCAGGCCCGATCTGTTTGAAGGTGTGGGTAATGACCAGGGCACGATCCTCAGTCGCATGGATATCGGTGAAATAGCGATTCAGCAGGTGGATGCCGTAGGCTGTGCCAACTGCCAGCAGAACAATGGGCATGGTTGTCGTACTGATGGAGAGGGGAATCCCGGCGATGGCCATCAGGGCCAGCGTCCAGATCACCGTGATGACCACCGTCAGCAGCGGAATAATCAGGCCGGCGATATTTCGGAACGAAATCAGCAGCACCATGAATATGACACCAACGGCGATCGGTACCATGCGTTTCATGTCCGCCCGCATCATGTAGGAGATCAGGGATATGGTGACGGGCTGCCCGGCAATATGAATGGACAGGCCGCTCATGTCATACTGTTTGACCAGCTCCAGGATCAGCTCATAGTTCACTTTCAGATTATAAATGTCCTTGACATCAAAAAACTTGAACTCAAGATTCTCACGACTGAGCGGATCAATCACACCCAGGGTGAATTCGTATAGATTGTTGATAAAATGGTCCCACCCCTGGATTTCGGAATTCAGAAAGAAATCCCGGTCTTTGGTGGTGCGGATGATCTCCCGCAGCTTTTCCGGTGACACGCTGCCATCCAGCGCCTTCTTCAGTTTCGGATAGCTATCGAATGCAGGTTCCAGCTGGGATACCAGGAAGCGTTTCAATCCGGCCCCGACTTTTTTTGAATGGGTTGCCAGGAAGGCATCGTCCAGGGTTATCCCGTCAACGGTCCGGCCGAATACGGTGAAGGGAAACGTGGAATCGTTCCCCAGAAACCGGTTTTTCAGTCGCTGGGGATCCAGCGCGGTCTCCAGCTCCAGCAGGGCAAACCGTTCCTTGTAATCCCACTTGCGGATCATGGGAACCTGGATATTGGCCGCATGTTCATCCCCGGAGAGGATGTTTCCGTTGAATATGCGATCGGCTTTCACACGCGCCCTCAAATCCGGGATAATTTTCGCCAGATCGCTGTCCGCCTGGGGCAGTCGCTCCTCCTGGCCTTTTTCCGATCGGATGCCATGGTCGTTTTTCAGTTTTTCGATGACGCTGCCGGCAATAATGGACCCGGTATTCTGATCCAGGATGGTATCCTCCAGGTTTGCCAGACTGTTGATATTATCCGTATCGATGCCGATGGGGAGCAGCAGTGTTTCGGTTTTTCCGGTCAGTCTGCTTTCAAAGGTCTTCTCCACCTTCAGTTCTTTCAGCCCCAGCACGATTTTTTCGATGTTGCGCAGAACGACGGGTTCCAGCACACTGCCGGCTGCGTAATCGACGCCGATCAACACCCTTTCCTGGTAGTTGAAGTTCTTCTGGGAGTAGTCGTTCGCCTTGACCGCTTTCAGGTTGCCCGGCAAAAACTTGGTGATGTCCCCTTCGAAGTAAAGATTTTTTTTGATCTGGTATCCTGCACCGCCCGTGACCAGGAGAACGACAACAATGATCACCCAGGGAAACCGGATACAAAACTCTCTGACTATTCTAAGCATTGACTGTTCTCCAGTTCAAATCATCCACACGATAGCAAGGTCTGCGGCCCGGCAGCGGTGCCAACGACCGCCCCCCGGAGTCGGCCATGGCTGAATTCGCGAGAGTTGCAGCGAAGACCGGCCAAACTGAGCTCAACAGCATACAGGTCCCGGATCCCTCCAATTAAATATATGCTGAATCGGTCCATCTAAAACAGGGTTACGATGATTTATCTAAAATGTTGTCAAAAAAATGGTTGACGATATCTTCTGTTTCAAGAGAGGAATCAACAAAGCTGAGCATGATGAACCCGAGGATAAAGCTTTCCATGATGACCCGATTCTGCTCTCCCTCGATGCCAAACAGTGCGCCAAAATAATTGCGGCGGGAGGTAATGATCTCCTTTGCTTTTTTCTTAACGCCGGGCATTCGCTGGGTGAGGTTGATCACTTCGATTAAAAAGGGCCCGAAGTCGGAGTTGAGCATCAGCTCAACCGGTGGCCGTTTTACCGGGTCCGGTTGACTCTCAAGATACTGTTGAATCATTTTCTTGATCTGGTCGCCCTTGTGTTCAATCACATCAATCATCAGGTTCTCCTTGGAACCGAAATAGTGATGCAGCAAACCCTTGTTAACCCCTGCCTCTGCCGCTATTTCGCGGATGGTCAACCCGCCGCCGCCTTTTTCCAGCAGGAGCCGTGTCGCGGCATCGCGAATTTTATCCTTTGTTTTCATGGGCATTGATATCAACGAGAGAATTCCAGGAAGCGCAAGACCATCAAATTCGTTTAGTCATGCGGGTAATTTAGACAATCGTCTAAAAATTTGTCAAGAATATTTTTATATTGATTGTTAATAGCTGATTATATAGGTAAAATCTGAACCCCCCCCCTGGGTGTTCAGATGAAACGCAGGATGCTGAAATGAAGAAGTAATACCCAGCGAGTTATTACGGACTGAAGAAATCGGGGAGGTATACAGGATTGCAGGTTTTAAGGATTGCAGGGCAGAAGTTCAATTCAATTCAAGAATTTTGGAGGAAGAATGGTGGAGAAGATGAATTTTCTTTATTTATAGGGGGTTTACGGGGATAATTGGTAGCAGTTTGGACTAGAAGTCTCGAGGGTGAACTTTCATGTGAAAAAACAATCCAATTTATGTCTCCACAAGTACCAATTCTTTGAAATGTGCCTGGTAAAAACCACGGTCTCGAGTTAGGAGTCGGTCGCACTGGCAGGTAGCATGTGCTGCGAACAAAAAAATCTGCAACCATTCGTTTTCTCTGCCCTCCGGCATTTCTGTAGGAACGCCAGATTTTCGCTGCATACAAAGCGCTCTTTTCCGTCATGGCATTAAAAGAGATCGGCAAATCATTCAGAGCTTGTTTTAGTACGTTATGATCTTCAAAAACGGTGGCAATTTCCGCCAGAACGACTTCACAGATAACAATTGCGCCTGTTTGAATACAATCCCGCAAAACCGCAGCCGACGATGTTCCATATTCGGGATCATTTGAGAAAACGTCTATCAGACCATTTGTATCGATGGCTGTAATCATTCAGTATCGCTTAATTCAGCTATTGATCGCGTCTGTTCCTTTATCAATTTTAAGGCATCCTAAGACACTTGCCACACCATCCTTTTCAGGGGCTTTTACAACGATTATTTTTCCGTTTTCTTCATGAAAATCCAACACTGTTCGTGGAACGATTCCTAATCGATCACGCAGCTTTTTGGGAATCGTTACTTGACCGCGGTCTACAACAACTGATCTCATTATCATATCTCCAAAGTATGTATACGAATTTATAATTACATACTAAGAACATACTAAGAAATTGTTTGGGATCCGTGAAATGAATGGTGTTGCCCCTCTTCAAAACGCCATCGAATACATAATTACAATGGATTATAGCAGTTTCCGCCCTGTCCCTTTCATTTGACCGTATGATGTTGTTCCCATGTTCGCATGATGGCATGGACCAGTGTTGCAAGTGGAATTGCGAAAAAAAGTCCCAAAAATCCCCAAAATCCGCCAAATATCAGCACGGCAGCAATTATTGCAATGGGGTGAAGGTTGACCACTTCAGACAGGAGCAAAGGGGCCAATAGATTGCCGTCGAATATCTGAATAATCGTATAGGCTAAAACAGCATATGCCAGGTGTGGGCTCATGCCCCATTGGAAGTAAGAGACCAGTAAAATGGGCAAATACATGACTGCAACGCCGAGATAAGGAATCAAAACCGACAGCCCTACGAAAAGTGAAAGCAGAATCGTAAATTCCAGACCAAGCAACATGAAAGTGACATAGCTGATACTCCAGATAATTATTACCTCCAGTATTTTCCCACGAATGTAATTCGTAATCTGGCTATTCACTTCTTGCCAGACCGATGTTGCCAGTCCCCGTTCAGCCGGAAGATATCGGGTGACCCACTTCATAATCTTTTCTTTGTCCTTGAGAAAGAAAAAGACCATAAATGGAACCAACACCAGATATATCAGAACAGATACCAGACTTCTGAACGAGGCCAGTGACCAATTGACTATTTCTTTGGCCCCCTTGGATAGGTAGGAATTGATAAAACCCGTTATATCCTGGATCAACGCTTCGGAAATGATTTCCGGATACCTTTCTGGTAGCAGTCTGAGTTCCTTTTGGTGAGCAATCAAAAAGGATGGAATTGCTTGAACCAGTTCCAGGATTTGACGGCTTAAAATCGGTAACATCCAGACGAACAACACGACGACAGCGGTGAAGAAAATAAGAAAAACCAACAAAATGGACAAGATCCGAGGGATGCGCCGGTTTTGAAGAAAGCTCGCCAGCCCATCTAGCAGATATGCTACTACCAAGGCTGTAAATACAGGCATGAGCATCTCCCCCAAAAAATAGACCAGAACACTTCCAGACACGATAAGTATCCAAAGACTGACAACCTGCGGATCGGAAAAACGGGTTTCGAACCAGTTTTTGATAAGCTGAATCATGGATTTGAGTGTATAATAAGTTTTAAGTATCCTTATAAAAAATGCGCTGAACAAAGAAACATTAAATCGATCATACAGCAAGCGTTTCTTCCCCTATTCAACTCTGAAAATTTGTTGCTGCTCAAATCAAAACTGAGCCCCCCAAAAAAATCTGCCATAACCAGTGCTTGAATGACCCCCCCCTTTTTCAAGGTTCTCTGCTAAAAAGCTGAATTCAGGGGACATGTACTCGTTGCGGGTACCCTGATTTCAGCGGGCCGGGCTTGAACACAGGGGTTTCCATTCAAGCACTAACGACATTTGTGCTATTTTCCCCTTTTTGGACCTGAAAAAATATATTCGCAATACGCTTTCTGTGGTTTTTATCGGCTCAAAACGCCAGCTTACTCAGCACACATTTCTGTGCCAGCTCATCTGAATCAAGTTGAAAGGCACGGCTGGAATACGCTATAACAGCCTGATTAAAATATCTTTTAATGGTTTTTCTATTTTATTCCAGATATTTTGCCGTTGCATTGGACGGTGGAAAAACAAGAGAAAGCGGTGCGGCCCTGACCTGATCGCTAAAGGCTTTCATTAGTTTTGGAAAGCTCTTTATCGTGGTATTGCGGGCTTTAAAAGCCACATGCAGAGCCAAGCCGAAACTGACCCAGAGGTTGCAGAATGAAATAAGAAAAATGAAGAAACCGTAAATGGCAAATTCCAGAAATCCGGGGAAATGGGTAGACATGGCATACCCGAGATTTCCAGATGAAAAAGCCACATGGCGAATTCCTATCGGCAGCCCCAGAAGATATCCAACATAAGTGGTACCTCCCAACAGGATACCAAAGAAAAAGTTGCCGATCAGAGCGCCATAGTTTTCGTGCAGATAATCCGCAAAATTTTCCCTAAACTTTGTGGGCAAAATACGACGAAGCAGTGGATGCTCTTTTAGCCGTGTGCCAAGTTTTATATACGCAGCACGGTTATCAAAATATCCCGCCGTAATTCCGGAAAGAAAAAGCCAGACACCCGCGATACAGGCATGAAAAACAGCCAGACTGGCTATGGGACGGAGTTCATAGATCTGATAATCCCGAATTTCAGGACTGAGAACAGGAGCTGCATGGAAATAGGTATAAGCCCAACCGATGAATAAAGCCAGAGAGAAGGCAATACTCACATTTCCCACAATAGCGATAAACTGTGAGCGTATAAGCTGTATCAGCAGAACTGCGATCATTTTCGGCTTGGCTCCGCCATGCTCCCCCTTTTGTATCATCTTTGCCAGTCGGGAGGCAGTCATGGCCGGCTGTTTGGTGGCTACCGTAAAATGAAGAACATGTATCAGCATAAAACCGAGACCGTAATTCAGACTAATGAATACGGTTTCTATAAACAAACCGAGGTCCATTCCCGTAATATATATTTTGTTTAGGGCCAGGAGTGCGATAATAATACCGCCTCCCGCAGCAGAACGTAACATAGCGAAGTATTCTCTGGCTGTCACGGTAATATAGTGCTCGCCATGGTCACTGGTGTTCTCGGTAATGCTACAGGAAATAAGCTTGATATTTTGTTGGACCAGTTCCCTCACACTTCGGCATTGGTGACTGGCAGTTACCAGCTCTTTGAAAAGCCGGATCGCTGTCTGCCTGGATATTGCGGGATATCCAGGGTTGATCAGATCCAGGATGTCATGAATGCGCTTCATCGTCTGGTCCAGTCGTTCCAAAAGGTAGGAGAGATCAACACTGGTCCCCTTGGTTACCGATTTTTTACGAAAACCGGCCACTGCCTGTATGCATTGTTCCAACAGTACCCTTACATGGGCATCGTCTTCCAGTTGTTCAACCTTGCCACTGATCCATTCCTGGTAGTTGCGGCAATAATGCGATATTTCACGCTGCAAGGCCACAAAAGCGAAATCCTGTTCTACAATCCGGGGTTCCAACCGCACCAGGTCGGGCTCCAGTTCCTCTCCCGCAACCCAAACCGAGAGCATTTCCAGGGCATAGAGCAGTTCGTCAATGGTCTTTCGTCTCAATATATCTACTTCCTCAGGTTCCATGTCCCACAGGATTTTAAAGAGGCGGAGCCAGTATTCATCCGGAACCTCAGAAACCCATTTCGGGTCATTTCGCTTATAAAAAATCTGGGTCAACACATCGGGAAAATTATTGGGATCGGAAGGAGCCGGATTGATATGCTCATAGAGTCGTTTTCCCAGCTCCCGAAAAAACCCCCGACGGGAAAGGAGGCCCAGCGTCGTATACGCCAGGAAGAAATTAGTGATGCTTCTCCATTTAAAAAGCATCAGCGACAGCTTTTTTCTGGTTCCGGCATTTTTGTTTAATATATCTTCAAGCAATTCAATACGTTGACAAACAGCAGGGGTGCTTTCTCCTCTCTCAGGTCGCAGCCAGGCAATGAGTTTTTTCATCAGATCAATGGCAGAGGTGCTGTCTGACAACACACTTTCGATAATACGCTGTTGATCTGGAAATTTGCTTAAATTCATAACCTTTCCTGGCAAAGGAACCGTGAACGGATTACAAGGGGGGTAAATGACCCAAGTCAGACAAGCTGTGATAATAGAAAATCAGGTTCTCAGCGTCAAGCTCTATTACCCGCAAATCAACAGATGGATTAAGATGGAAGGAAATTGCTTTTTTGGGTGTCAAGCCACGGGTTCGATTTCAGGCAAAATTCAGGTCCAATTTTCAAAACGGTCAGCCGATGGTTACCCGTTTTTCAGAGAGGATTGCCATTTCGGAAAACAAAAGGTGGGTTTGTCTTCAGGTCAGGCGAAACAAGGAATTTTTATAGATGTATCCGCTGATATGCTGGAGATAAGAAGATAATTGGTGGAGGTGGCAATTTTCCTTATTTTACGGGGACTACCGGTAGGGTTGGCAGTGGATTGAACCAAAGGATGATTATCGGTTTATCCCTGAAAACAAATTGCTTAAGGGCCCCTGATTCATTAAAAATATCGAGCTTACCGCACCAAAGGGTTGCCTTTCAAGAAACGTACGAGTCGATCCAGGGTTCCCAAAGCATCAATCCTTTAATGTTTACTGAGTTCCATAATCAAGGTGCCCTTAATACGAAGCAGGTGAAGATCAGTGAGTAAATGCCTAGTGAAGTATTAATTATTAAGACTTCACTAGGCAAATAATATTTTGACGAAACAGCCGCTTATCCAGGATGGACTCACACTTTCTTTGATGGGCAAAGCACCGACCCCAAATCCATGCCATCAATCTTGAGGCACAGCCATTATAATCAAGCCTGATTTGTGGAATCAATACCAGTGATACCGAGACGTGTCGGCATGCCAGACTTAAAAGAGCCCCGATTTGAATTTGTTCAATATAACGTTTCCAAAATTCGCAGCATCCTCCAAATCGGATTGATTGGGATGATTGCCGGCAGAGAAGGCTTCTTCCACCCAAGACTTATGAATCGGATGCTTTTCCAATTCATCCAGTAACGTCTGCCTGACTTTTCCGCGAAAACCAATTGTTCCCAATACCTTGGCAGCGGAGGCCAACGTCATGGCGTTTTCAAAAGCAGTGGAGGATTTCAAACCGTCTGTAAAGCTGCCATGGGTAGAAAAAAGCGCAATCTTTGCTCCAGCGGGTATATTTTTTAGAAACTTTTGCATTTTGATTGGAACGGAGTGCTCTATAACCGGAAAGCCACAAAAAATTAAATCAACACCGTCCAATGATGATACATCATCAATTTCTTTGATTTGTTTTTCTTTGGTTTTCAACTTATCGAAAAGTGCTTGGGCTACTTTGGCGGTGTTGCCTGTTTCAGAATAGTAAACAACCAGTGCTCTCATTCAGCCTCCAATTTAATTTTAATATGTCACATAATCACATCGCGGGTGAATCTTACAGCCTTCTGTAGAAGAAAACATCCTCCTGCAATTTTATTCGAGCAATTATCCAGATATTGCAACAAAATATAAATTCCAGAAACATGCATTTGCAAAGGTATCATATTGAGACTAATTTAAAACATGAAGCCTCGCTACCTTGAAATGATGATATAACTCAAATTTACCAGCTAAAACTCAGCTCTAACCGATCAACAGAGTGATGTCTGACGGGGTCTGTGTACGGTCTGTTTCTCGAAAGAGACCCGAAGTTACCTGGCAACAAAAACCGAATCAATTTGATTTTGTTTTAGCACCAACCCATGGCTCCTGGTTGAATATCATCGAGCGCCTGTTTGCCAGAATGGTTAAAACCTTCCTCCGAGGACTGCGGGTAGAGTCCAAGGAGGAGCTGAGAGATTGATTGTACCCGATTTACCTAAGATAAAACCAGATTGAAATAGAAGCAATGATATAGGAAAACGGCGGTTTCTTGACTTTCTATTAGATCACTAGTTAAATATGAATATCGAATCTAAAGCTGTGTAACTGAGTTTATCAGAGTGTTAACATGACTTATGAAATAGCATCAACGTTATTCATACTTATTGCAACAATTGCGCTTTTTGTTAGTGAAAAGCTGAGGGTAGATGTCGTTGCTATCATTGTGATGATTGCCTTACCGTGGTTTGGCCTTGTTACACCATCTGAAACGTTTTCAGGTTTATCAAGCAATGCTGTGATATCTATTATGGCAGTCATGATTCTGGGATATGGCGTTGATAAATCTGGCGTCATGAATCATCTAACCAAACCGATCCTAACCATCGCAGGAAAAAACCAAAAACGATTGATTGCAGTCATCGGCGGTGCCGTCGGTATTCTATCCGCTTTCATACAAAACATTGGTGCGACTGCACTATTTCTTCCCGCAGTGCTAAAAATCGCGAATCAAGTTAAAATTTCTCCGTCCAGGTTATTAATGCCAATTGGCTTTTCGGCAATTCTGGGAGGGACCTTGACCTTATTTGGTTCGGGGCCATTGATTATTCTTAATGACCTATTAGCAAAAAGCGGTGCCAAAACATTTGGTATTTTTGATGTCACCCCAATCGGTGTAGCTTTATTAAGTGCTGGAATCATCTACTTTTTATTATTGGGAAAGTTTGTTTTACCCCAGGCCGATTCTCAACAGGAAATAGATGATCAAGAGACACTCATTGATTTTTATCAAATTTCCAACCGCTATCATATTGGTAAAATTTTAGAAAATTCAAAGATCATTGGAAAGAAACTGGACTCAATTGAATTATGGGATTTGTACAAGCTACATCTCATCATACTAAAAGAATCTGATGACCTGTTGTATGCTCCTTGGAGACATACCGTTTTTTCTCCAGGGCAAGTAATGGTTTTAAGCGGTCCTGCAGAAGGATTTTTGCGATTTGCTGAAGATTATCAAATCTCCATTCTTGATCTTGAAAAGGAACAGTTGGCTGAAGAACTTAAAAGATTCGGGTATGCTGAAGTCATTATTCCGCCTAACTCGTCTTTAAAAGGGCGTTCTCTGAAAGAAATCTCATTTAGAAAAAAATTTGGCGTTGAACCTATCCAACTCCATAATGATCAGGGGGCAATATGCAATGACTTTTCAGATGAGAAATTTGGTGCCGGAGATATTTTAATCATTCACGGATTATGGGAGAAAATCTGGGAAATAAAGAATTCGAAGGAACTCATTCCAATTTCTAAACTTCAAGAAACAACACACTATAAGAAAAAACCCATCATTGCCTTAATCTGTTTTTTGGGATCGATCCTATTGGCCGTATCAGGATTTCAATTGTCTCACAGTCTTTTCACTGGAGCAGCGGCCATGATATTATTGGGCGTCTTAAATATTGAAGAGGCTTATAAAGCCATTGATTGGAGAACGGTCTTTTTATTAGGAGGTTTAATTCCATTGGGTATCGCTATGGATAAAAGTGGAGCAGCACAGTTTTTAGCAGAGCAGATCTTTAGCCTGGTGGGTGACGCCCACCCGATAATTGTGTTGATTTCCATATCCATATTAGCAACGGTATTTACCTTGTTCATGTCAAATGTGGCTGCAACGGTTTTACTGGTCCCCCTTGTCGTCATTATGGGAAATATGTTGAAGATTGCTCCCGAAGCACTCGGTCTCTTAGTCGCGGTAATGGCATCAAACTCCTTTTTACTCCCCACCCATCAAGTGAACGCATTCTTAATGGGCCCCGGGGGCTATAAAAACAGAGATTATTTGAAGAGTGGTGGGTTAATGTCCATCCTTTTTATTTTTATCACCGTTTCTTTAATTTACTTATTTTACCTTTAAGAAGCTGTAACTATTCAGCTCAAGTTTCGCTGCAGAAGCCGGTACCTGTATATAATTGAACTCATTCTCGGCGGGTTCCTGCCCGCCTCCGAGGGCGGTCGTTAACTACGCCATCCTGGCTCCGTTTAACCACTCCCAATCCGTTCAATCACACACAGGTACCAGCTTCCAACGCAGAAATGTGGTGAATAGTTACAAGAAGCTTTAATCCGTAAAAATCAGGAGTTTGATTAGCCACATCAATCAGCAACATTGTGAGGTTCTCCGGCACCCGCCATATGCCCCGCATTCAAAGCATGCATCGATTTCTATTCCTTTAAAATCAATCACAATCAGGTCCATTCCTGATTGTGGGCATCTCATATGAAGACGTTCTTTGAGTTTATCCTTTCTGCCTTGTATCTATTCAGTTCAATTTCCGCTCAGCAGCGAAGGTATTGTGTTTCAAGAACCCTGGAAGCCATGGATGGCTTCCAGGAGCTCCAGGAGGATTCATGCGTTTCTTGAAACACAATACCTTTGGGGCGTATACAGGTGAATAGTTACAATCTGGCATTACTAAATACAACCAAATTGGATAAACTCCTCTTTTCCAGCCAGATTCATCTGACTGATAGAGACATTCCGAGACATGTCATTTAGTGAGTAACGCTAGTCCGGTTCTTGTTTTTGATTGTCAAGTACGCCTTGCTCAATGGGATTAATGAACTGTTGAAAGGAAGCTAATTGCTGAGGATTCCCCATTACTGCCAAAAGATCATTTGAAGTGAAACAGTCGTCCAAGTCCGCGTTTGGCAGCACTTCCCTACCGTGAACAGCACCCACAACGGAAACGCCATTTTTTTTCTTATATCCAAAGTCTTAACCATGTTGCTGATTAAAGGGCTCTCTTTGCTAACTGAAATCCATGTCAGCTCCAATAAATCTGAAACTCTTCGCAGTCGGGACAAAATTCTATAGTCCTGGTCAGTCTCAGGTCCAGAGTCATAAACCCTGTGTCTGAGCTGATTGGTGAATTGGAGGATTTTCATTGGTCGAACTCCCAGTTGTTGAAACGCCTGACGGGTTATTTCAAGTCCGGCTTCAAATTCCGGTAACACAACTCCACTTACACCCAAGTCATGTAAAATCTTCATCCGCTCTTCTTCCCCACATCGTGCAATAATAGACAATTCCGGGTTTAGATTGCGGCACAACCTGGTAATTGTCTGAGTGGTGATCACGGCTGGTGTTGTAATTAACATAAGCCGCGCATGTTCAACAGATGCGGATTCCAACACTATGGTCTGGCTGGCATCGCCAAAAACCACTGGATTTTCCATCTTTTTAAACGCTAATTCTGTGGGAATCCAGTTCAATGATTAGAAAAGGTACGTTGAGATGATGTAGTGCCCTGGCAATATTCTGTCCTACCTGTCCACCCCGGCAATAATAACGTGATTGTTCAATCCTGTTTACGGAATATTCATGGTTTGCGTGGACACCCAGTTAAGTTGGCTTTAACAAATCAATCTGTTTCAGGCATATCTGATCTCTTAAAATCTGCCCAAATGTCTGGGCGTAGGTTAATCCTCAATACCCGATGAGGATGTCCATTACAGATTTGTCAGAAACTTTTCGTATGCCGTATTTGTCTCCAGCGGGGCTTCCCGGAACGGCGCATGGCCAACGTTTTTGAATATGACGGTTTGGTGATTGGCGATTCCCTTTTCGAATACTGGAACCGATGAAATATCAATAATCCGGTCCTTATCTCCCCACATAATCAGGGTTTTGGCCGTTATCAAGGGAAGCCTGGGTTCAAGAGGCGTATCAAGTGACTTGAGCATCCCCTGAAATAAGCGGTTCTCCTCATCCAGCCGTTTCTTTCGGAGGTCAATAAAATACCTGGCGAAGTGATCCGGTATTGTCGGAGGAACATGGTATACGATTTCCATCATTTTTTTGAAGCCTTCAACGTCTTCGGGTACCAGAAGGTTTTCTTTTGTTTCCAGCAGATGTTTCACATAATAGCTTTGCTCTGGGGAGGTGACACCTGCCGAATCCATGAGTGCCAGGCTGAGCAGCTTCTCCGGATGGACAGTGGCATAGTAGGACGATATATACCCCCCCATTGAAACGCCGATCAGATGAAATTTGTTGACGTTAATCGCAGAAAGAAACCTGTCCAGTCGGTCAACTTGGTCGGCTATGGTATATTCAGCGTCGTCAGCGATTTTATTTTCCCCGAAGCCTGGGAGATCCGGAGCAATCACATGATAGTTCTTTCTAAAATAGTCCATCATCTCTATCCAGGGTTCCTTGCTGGATCCGAAACCATGGATGAAGACAATCGTTTCACTGTTTTTCGAACCGGATTCAAGATAGGGCCAATCATGCTTTTTAACCTGAATGGATTTGGTATCAATGTTCCCTTTCCATTTGGCATATCCTGTCATGACATCGATCACAGTCCCCGGAGAATAAAAATAGGTTCCGATCAACGCGCCTGCCAGGACGACAATGGCCAGTATGAGAATTTGTATCGGCTTTTTCATCGTGGTTTTCTGAAAAAGGGTTCAATAAATGTGGGAGTTTTCAAGTGGAGGACGTTGCGTGCCGGTCGGGATGGGCATCCATTTGGTCCTTCAACCTTCATTTTTTTTGGCTTGAACGGTGAACATACCCGTGTTTGTGGACTGCTTCCAGCAACATAAAGCAATCGGGATGGAAAAACAAGGTGATAAGGAATGCGAGCGCTCATTTCAGGTCCTTTCTCAGTTTTCAGCAACCATGAAAAACCGGTTTGGGTTTGTCAATTATGCAACGGCTGCTGCTTGAAGTTGAAATTGACACACCAGCGTATCTGCTATAGGTTCTCTCTTGAAGCAAAAGGCGTATCGTTTTCTCTACCGGAATGACTGTGATCAGGGAGGCTCAATAATATGTTTGACTACATTATCATTGGCGGTGGTTCGGCAGGCTGTGTCCTGGCCAACCGATTATCGGAAAATCCGGACATCAGTGTCTGCCTGCTGGAGGCTGGCCCGTCGGATCAAACCTATTGGATATACAGTTGTAATCCGCTAAACATGCTCTACCTGATGAACAGCCGCAAGTACAACTGGCTCTATCAAACGGAATCAGCCCGGGCGACAGGCAACAGGACCTTTTTCTGGCCCAGGGGCAAAGCCCTGGGAGGATCCAGCTCCGTGAATGCCATGATCTATACACGAGGGCATCGCTGGGATTTCGACCACTGGGCCGAGCTGGGAAATAAAGGCTGGGACTACGATTCGGTTCTGCCCTAGTTTAAGAAGTCCGAGTGCCAGCAGCGGGGCGCGGATCAATACCATGGTGACCACGGCAGCATGCACGTAGTTGATACGAACTTCAGTTTTCCGGCCAGCCACGCGTTTATCCGGGCGTGTCAGGAGGCCGGCATCCCCCGCAACCGGGATCTCAACGGATTCAACTACGAGGGCTGCGACCTGTTCCAGGTGAATCAGACACCCGAAGGACGACGCTGTCATGCAAGCAGCTCCTTTCTGAATCCGGTTCTGCACAGAGACAACCTGACAGTGATCACCCACGCCCTGGTAGCAAGGATCCTGTTTCAAGGAAAGCGGGCCATCGGACTGGAATACTATCCTCTCAAGAAAAATAAAAGGCTGATGACGCTGTCGGCGAAAAAAGAGGTTATCCTGAGCGCCGGTGTGATTAACTCGCCACAGATTCTGCAGCTCTCCGGGATTGGTCCCGGAGGAGACCTGGAGAAACTTGGGATTCCAGTCGTGCATGACCTGCCAGGGGTGGGCCGCAACCTGCAGGACCATCCCGATGTGATTATACGCTGTCTGGATAAGTCAAAAACCTCATTTTGCACCTCCCCGGGGCCACACACACTCAAATTTCTGTCCCGCTACTTCAGCAAAAATCCGCCATTTATCTTTACACCCACTGATGCAGGCGGTTTTGTGAAGTCGGATCCATCCGTGGAAATCCCGGATCTGCAGCTGCAGTTCGCCGCGATCAGAATGCAGCCCCACGGACATGGACTTCTTACACCCGCCAGATTTGGATTTGTACTCCACGTCTGTCATATGCGACCGAAAAGTCGTGGCAGGGTGTCTCTGAGAACAGCCGACCCTTTTGATCCGCCGAGAATCGAACCCCACTATTTTGACGATGAATTCGAACTGGATGCCTTGGTGAAGGGGGTGAAAATTGGCCGCGATATTCTCTCTCAGCCTGCCATGAAGGCTTTTAACGGCGGGGAGGAGGTCCCCGGTCCTGCGGTTAAATCGGATCGGGAGATTCGCCACTTTATCCTGGAAAAAATGGAGACGGTTTATCACACGGCAGGATCGTGTAAGATGGGAGTTGATGATGAAGCGGTGGTCGACCCCGAATTGCGGGTGCACGGTCTGGAAAGCCTGCGCGTGATAGACGCGTCCATCATGCCGACCATCACCGGCAGCAATATCCACGCCCCCACAGTCATGATCGCAGAAAAGGGCGCCGATATGGTGCTTGAGGAAATGCGGTGACAGTATACCTATTTCTTGAAAAAACGCGGTGACAGTCATCATTGTCCGGTTTGGTTTTTGCACTTCAGGACCAGTCAATCGAGATTTTCAGTGGAGTCAAGGGGATAGCGATTTAAAACCCTGGAAAATAGGACGTTTTCCCGGAGCACCAGGGATGGTTTCATGCGTGTTTTAAATCGGTATCCCCTTGGCGGAACGGTTGACAAACGGTCTTTAGCGGACTGCAAAAACCGGACATTGCTGGGTGACAGTATACCTATTTCTAGTGATTTGATGTCAAACATAAGCAATACCGAAGAAGAGGAGTCTTCAGGCTCCTCTTCTTCAGAAATCGTATGTCAGCGTTGCCCGACATGGAAATCTCCATGGTGTCAGGCTTTTAAATAGGTATCTCTCACCCGATTTGTCTTAAAATAGGTATACTGTCACCAGATTTAAGTCACCAGATTTAAAACCGATGAACCAGCTGGTTTAAATAGGTGGAGAAGGCAAACCCATATCTTCCAAGTCAAACAGGCTTATCTTTAACACTCCGCCATCAAGTCACTTCTTCACTTCACTCATTCTCTACTGCAAAAAGTATAAATCCCTTTCAATAGTCAATCCAAAGCGTCTCTTAATACTCTCCAGTTCATTTAAGCTGGAATAGCGCCACCCGTCTTTCCCGGGGAGGGTGGTCAGCTGGTAGATTTTAATAGACCTTTATTATCGTTTTTCCTTGTGCAAAAGCCTGCAAAACAAGTAAAAATGATGGTAAGTAACCATCACATCCATCAAATAATCGAAAATGTTTAAGAAAATTACCATCGTCTGGATGCTGGCCGTATTGCTCCCACAGATCCAGATCAAGGCGGAAACGGTTGATTTTGCATTGATCGGAAAATATGCAGACTATGCGAATATCGTCTACAGCGGGCCTGTTCAGGTAAAATCGTTTTTAAATGATCACAGCAGTCACTTAATTCAGTATCAGACGATACCTGAAACCCAGGTGAATTATTTTCTCAGTTCGGAAACAACATCCGGGGAACAGCTGGTATCGGTTCGAGGAACTGCCAATCTTGAAAATGTTTGGGTCGATATCGAATTCAAGCTCACACTTGATGACAAGGTGAATATCTCTCTGCATCAGGGCTTTGCCAGGTCAGCAAGGGATGTATTCAACGATATTGTCCCTTACCTGAAAAAAGATCGCCCCATCTCCATAACGGGGCATAGCCTGGGCGGCGCCATAGCGGTTATCCTCGCCATGTATTTGGATAAGGCGTCATATCCCGTCAAATCGGTGGTTACTTTCGGTCAGCCCAAAGTGACAAATCCAGGGGGCGCCAGCAAATTTAACCATTTGAATGTCACCCGGGTGGTGACCCCTTTGGATCTGGTCCCGCTGATGCCTCCCCTGGATCCTTTGGATATAAAGAATCCGGATATTTTTTGGCATCTGGGAAGGGAAGTCATTCTGCTGGAAGGCTCAAAATATTCCGTTGTCACGGGTGTTCCAAGCATGTTGCGGGCAGCAGAATTTTTTAACAGGATCCCTGACAGGGATAATCTGGCTAACCATCAAATGCGATTGTATCTTGACCTGATCAACCAAAAAACGGTCAACCCGGAAGAGATTCCTTTCAAAAACAGCAACAGATTTCTGAATTTGTTTAATTAAGGCGCATTTGGTTGTCAAGGCACAGATACTCCTAAATACCTGCCTTTATGACATCTCTCGGATGTCAGCATCCATGACCGATTTGGATTTAAAAATCATGCGCCTTCTGCTGCTTGATGTAGAGAAGCCACCGCCCCCTATGAAAGACTTGACCCCTTTCCCCTTTTAAGAAACTGCCGCCGGTTCTCTCGGGATTGACATCAGCGGGCAGTATCACCTAGTGCATACATCCAGGCATGCCGCCGTCTACAACCATCAGCTGGCCGGTAATGGTTTCCGTCCGGCAGAAGACCAGGGCCTGTTCCGCGATATCATCCGCGCTGCCCACCTTGCCCAGCACCGCCTGGCGGCGGGCTGCGTTTGCCTGTTTCTCCGGAAGGTTTCTGGCCATGCGGGTGTTTTCCACCAGACCCGGTGCAATACAGTTCACTGTCACATCAGGCGCCAGCGCCACTGCCAGGCAGCGTGTTAAATGAATCAGACCGGCTTTGCTGGAGGAATAAGCGATACTGCTGCTTCCCGGTATTAATCCCCCCACCGATGCAATATTGATAATCCGGCCGCTGCCACTTTCACGAAGCGAACCGGCCAATGCCCGGGATAGCAGAAACGGACCGCGCAGGTTGGTTTCAAGCACCCGGTCCCAGATATCTTCATTCAGGGTCTCAAGATCCTTGAACGGAATCCCGATATTCCAGCCAGCATTATTGACCAGTATGTCCAGACCGCCGAATTCCCCCCGCACCTTTTCAGCCGCGTCGGCGATCGATGTCGGATCGCGCTGGTCCAGACGTACGGCAAAACCCTTCCGACCGCATGCACGGATTGCAGCAATAGACCGGTCTGCTCCGTCGGTATTTCCGACGTATGAAACCGCCACATCCACACCTGCTCCGGCCAATGCCCGCGCAATTGCGCCGCCGATATCGCCTGAGCCACCTGTAACAAATGCTCTTTTACCGGTTAAGTCCATATGCCTCCTTGTCTGAGTCAGTTTTTTCTATCTGTCTTCTAATCTACCTTCTCCAGAATCTGAATTCCGCAAACGACAGCGGATTCGGTCCCACCAAAAAGAACGCTGCCCAGCATCTGCGCCAGACCGGTTCGGGCTCCCGCTACCTGATAGCCGCCGGCCTGATGTCGCAGCTGACGAACCGCTTCACAATTGACCCTCACGCCACTGGCGCCCAGGGGGTGTCCCAGTGAAAGCAGTCCGCCGCTGGGGTTGACCGGGAATTGTCCGTTCAAGTCAAAATATTTTTCACGGACATATTTGATGCATTCCCCTTCCGGACAAAATCTCATGGGCTCATAAGCCGCGACCTCTTCTCCTGAAAAGGCATCGTGGATTTCGGCGAAATCCAGGTCCTTCGGATCGATACCGGCCATGTGGTACGCTTTATCTGCAGTTTCACGGTTGACCTGGCTGAAAAGGGGATCCTTTTGTGTGGTCAACCACCCGCTGCTGTGGAGCACGGAAGCCGCTACCCTGACTTTCGGATGGTGATTCACATTGTGTTTGTTGAAGTAGTCTTCCGAACAGAGAATGATGGCGGCTCCACCATCGCTTTGAGGACAGCATTGCAGGACCGTGATGGGATCGACGATGACCCGTGATGCCATAATCTGTTCGTAGGACACCGGTTTGTTATACTGGGCAAGAGGGTTGAACTGGGCATTGTGATGGTTTTTGATGGCGGGATAGCACAGGTCTTCCATGGTTGCGTCCCGTTCATCGATCAACCGTTTGCAAACGAAACTGAAAAAACCCGGCATGGTGAGCCCCAGCATGCCCCCAAAATCTTCCTTGATGGCCAGCAGGCCTTTCCCTGCCTGTTTGTTTGCCTGGGTCAGAGATTCGAAACCCGCTGCCAGGCCGACTTCGCAAAATCCTGCGGCAATGTCCTTGTACAGCATATGGACGGCTGTGTTGCCGCTGGCACAGGCATTGTTCAGATTGGCAATGGGAATGGATCCGATCCCGAGGCGTATAAAAGCCATTTGACCCTGGGTGGAAGGTCCCCTGCAATAGCCGGCATAAGCGACTTCGATTGCCTTGGGGCTGATACCGGCATCTTTGATGGCGTCAATCGATGCCATGACTCCCAGATCAACACCGGTCAGTTCGTCAAAACTCCCGAATTTTGTCTGCCCTATCCCAAGCACATACACGTCTCTCATGATGGATCACCTCCCCTTAAGATTTCGGAACAAAGTAGTAACCGATGACATCAATTGTCTCGCTGGATTTTATTTTTTTGTTAAATACCGTTTCCTCAAACAGTTTTCCGAACTTGACGGTTAACCGATCCCCTTTCCTGATCTCCGTATCCGCATCTTTTTCAACCCGACCGATGGTGCGGATGTCATCTTCGATATCGACGATGGCCAGGGTAAACGGCGGGTCGAAGGGGGGAACCGCCACGCGGGTGGTCGAAGCCACCAGAACCGTTACTTCATTTTTGAGGAACACGTTTTCCAGCTTGTCCGATCCACAGTAGGGGCAAAACACGGGTGAGGGAAACGATTTCTTTTCACAATCCCTGCAAAGACGGCCCATCAGTCGCAGCGTACCATCCTTGTCGCCAATAATTCCCTCTTGAATGTACCTCTGGTTGTTCATTTTTTCCTTTCTCCTTAAAATACGGCGTTTGTGCTGACTGCGTCAGGAGGTCGCCATCGCTTCATGGGTCTGTGATAGACCGTTTGGTGAAAAAACACAAGCCGGTTTCGGCCCTGTATCCGTCAGCAACGTTGTGTCTCACATCCCGTCGGATACCACTCCTGCCGGCCTTATCACCGGACCCCCACTCGACCGACCCCTGGCCCGGATATCAGTCGGCTACGATCACCGTGACGCCAGCAGGAAAACAAGATCGGGCTCGCTGATACACCAGAAAGATCATTTTCTGATAAAATTGTATACAAAAAAGTTATCAAACACTGTTGTGAAGGGGTAAGTATAGGGGAAATCAAGGGCTTCCATGTGATCCATTCTGCAGTTATAAACCATTTATTAATGATATTTTTACAAACAATATTATCCTGTATCCGGCGGTTTTTGAAAGGTGTAATGGCCGCGTCCCCCGGATGGCATTCCGGTGGTAACTTCAGGCGTATCTGCAACTCATCCATCGGACAGGATGGTCGTTGTTTTTGGCCACGAGCGTCCGGAAACCCTGTCAGAGAAGGGGGGGGAGGTGAATTTGGGTTCAAACAGGGTCTCGACATTTCCCGTGAGCAATACCCCGAACTCGAAAAACGGGGCATATCGGCAGGGTTTATGATCCGAAGATCCCCTGATTTTTGGTTTCGATTTCCCCCCCCCCACAGCCCCTCTAAGTCCCGACAATGGCCAGTGGGCTTGACAGCAGGCAGTAGCGAGGATACATAAATGGTACCCGTTGGGAGGATACAAAAAAAATGGATTATGTGACTTGACAAATTGGTAATTACATCATAATGTCCCAACATCGGACAGAAAACTGAGACGATCTGTCAATCCCAGGGCGGATTCGGTTTCGATCAGGCACAGGTCTCTGGGTGAACTCAGAAAAAGGGGATAAACAGGCGTCCATATGCTATTGAAAAACGGCTCCTGGAAATTCAAGCAGGGATAGACCGGCCCGTTGATTCAACCGGATTGAAGCAGAGGTGACAGTAAAGCGGATCGTTTTGGAGATTGCAACCACAAACAGGTGACAGGGACCATGAAAACACAAACAAGGACCATTTTTGAGCAGGTGATGAAGGTAATCGACAAAATCACCATCATCTCCGGTATTATTTCCGGAGTACTGGCACTCGCGCTTTGTCTGCTGGTTTTCGGTGCCGTGATTTTCAGATATTTCTTCCATAGTCCCATTTCCTGGAGTGACGAATTCGCCGCCTATATTTATATCTACCACTGTATTCTGGCATTGGCGTATGCGACCTATCTGGAATCGCATATTTCAGCGGAACTGCTGAGCGACAAGTTTTCTCCGGGAGTCCAGTTTCAGAACTCCTGAGCTTAGCCCCTGCCAACAGTGGCCCTTGTTGCCAAGGTAAGGGGTAAAAGGTCAAACAATACAAAGAGATTTACAATTATTGGCAGACCCTATAAGCCATCATTCC
>Ga0180009_10000603_pt1 | contig 48713 bp, 42 predicted proteins | sample OS_PC_MetaG_FD_123537 | JGI IMG/M metagenome (GOLD analysis project Ga0180009, IMG submission 123537) | Groundwater microbial communities from the Aspo Hard Rock Laboratory (HRL) deep subsurface site, Sweden - OS_PC_MetaG | ecosystem: Environmental > Aquatic > Deep subsurface > Groundwater...
AAAGTATCGGTTGTGAGTTACACTCTGTCTGCATCGGTTGCTCCTGTATATTGCTCGCAAAAGCTTATTATATCAGGGTTCCGCAGCCGATGCACCTTTATTTTTGTGAGATATCCGGGTTAATCCTGTTTTTTGTGCATAAGGAAGCGGTCGTAGAGGGCCAGGCCCACCATGGAGACCACACCCATGCCGGCCACGATCAGCCAAATTGCATAGGGATTGGCCGGTTGGCCCTTGGCGACCGGGTTGGAGATGAAGATCTCGAACAGGCGGCCGCCAAGGGGCGCGCCCACAATCGAGCCCAGGGCCACGGGCAGGTTGGCATAGCCCAGGTATAGCCCCTCCTGCCCTTTGGGGGCAATGGCGCCGATGTACTCGTAGATGCGCGGTGAGGCGAACATTTCACCCAGGGCCATGGAAGCGATGGAAACGAGCAGGAAGATCCCGGCCAGCGGCAGGAGGACATGGAAACTTCCGAAGCGGAGCAGGGAGACTTTTAGCGAAATATCGGCGAACAGCATGGGCGCCAGTATGTTGACCAGCATGCCGATGGTGGTGACCAGGACACCGAAAATAATCGAGCGCACCGGGGTCCATTTTTTGGCCAGGCGGGTGATGAGCAACTGCAGTGAGACGATCATGATCGGGTTGACCAGGGTGTAGAGCTCGACCGGGGCCTGGGGATCGATCCAGCGCAGGAAAAGCGGGATCAGGTTGTAGAGCTGGACATAAAGGATCCAGAACATGCCGATGACCACCAGGAAAAAGACGAACTTCCAATTGCGCAAAACGGTGACAATTCCCAGCAGCGCCTGGCTCAGTGTCTTCTTGGCCGCGACCTGGCCGTCCTTTTTGCCATCCGAGACATATTCGGGTTCGCGGTAGATGAAGAATACGATCAGCAGGCCAACGATGGTGAAAGCGAAGGCCACTGGGAAGAAGATGGCCGGGATGCCCATCTGGCTGCGCACGAAATAGGAGACGCCGCGGCCGCTGATCGAACCGATGTTGATGACCATGTAAAAAATGCCGAAGCCCAGCGTGGCGCGCAATCCGGATGTCTTCTGCACCGTGCCGGCGATACAGGGCTTGACGATCGAGCCGCCCAGGCCGATGAGGACGATGCCCAGCAGGACCGGGATGGTGTAATTGCTCCCGGCCGGCAAGAAACTCTGCACGTTGCCCATGACCAGGTAGCCAAGGGAAAGCATGATGAAGGCGGTGATCAGGGAGCGCTTGAAACCGTACTTATCGGCCAGGGTGCCGCTGACGATGGGCAGGAAGTAGATCAGCCCCCAGAGGAGCGAGCCGTTGAGGAAAGTGGCGAAAGTGGGGCTCATGCCCAGGTTTTCCGTCAGGTAGATGACCACGAACGAAGCCATGGCGTAATAGGCGCCCCGTTCAAACAACTCGATGGTGTTGGCCGTCCAGAAAGTAGCGGGGAAGCGTGCGGGTTTGCTCTCAAGCGAATTCATTGAAGACCTCCGGATTATTTTTTTATGGCGATGCCCAACTCATCGAGTTGGCGTTGGGAGACGGCGGAAGGGGAACCGGTAAGCAGGCAGAGCGAAGAGGTGGTCTTGGGAAAGGCGATGATCTCGCGGATTGAGTCCTCTCCCGTCAACAGCATCAGCAGGCGGTCGAAACCCAGGGCGATGCCCAGGTGGGGCGGTGCCCCGAATTTCAGGGCGTTTAGAAAAAAGCCGAACTTCTCCTCGATCTCCTTGTCTTCCAGGTTTAGCATCTGGAATACCTTCTTCTGCAGGGCGATGTCATGGATCCTTTTGCTGCCGCCGCCGATCTCCACGCCATTGAGCACCAGGTCGTAGGCGATGGCCTTGACCGCCAGGGGCTGGCTGTCGAGCAGAGGGATGTCTTCGGGGCTTGGTGCGGTGAAGGGGTGGTGGTTGGAGTCGAGGCGCTTTTCCTCCTCGTTGTAGAAGAAGAGGGGGAAATCGGTCACCCAGAGGAACTCCAGCCTGTCTTTGTCCCGGAACTTTTCGCCCAAGTGCTCGCGCAGCTTGCCGGCCAGTACAAGGGCCTGGGTTTCGAGGTCTGCGACCAGCAGGACCAGGGAACCGGGATCGATGCGGCCCTTTTCATAAAACGCAGCCATGGTTGCGGAGGCAATCTTCAGCGAGGCCTTGAAACCGTCGTCGCCCTTTTTCATCCAAATGACGCCCTTGCCGCCAAGTTTCTTCCCCATTTCGTTGATCTCGTCGAGTTGCTTGCGCGAAAAGTTGCCGGCATCGGGAATGACCAGACCCTTGACTTTGGCCCCTTGAGCCAGGGCGGCATTGAGCAGGTCGCTGTTCCACGAGCCGGCTTGGGCGGTGAAATCCTGGATTTGGTAGGGAATGCGCAGGTCGGGCTTGTCCGAGCCGTATTTTTCCATGGCTTCCCGGTACGGCAGGCGCCGGAAAGGCAGGGCGACATCGCGGCCGCGCAGGGCGAAGATCTCCCGCATCAGGCGTTCGACGATGGCGAACAGTTCGTCGCGTTCGGCGAAACTCATCTCGATGTCGATCTGGGTGAATTCGGGCTGACGATCGGCGCGCAGGTCCTCGTCGCGGAAACAGCGGGTGATCTGGAAATAACGCTCGAAGCCGGCCACCATCAGCAGCTGCTTGAACTGCTGGGGCGACTGCGGCAGGGCGAACATTTTTCCCTTGTATATGCGCGAAGGAACCAGGTAGTCGCGGGCCCCCTCGGGGGTGGCGTTGGTCAGCATCGGCGTCTCGATGTCCAGGAAGCCCTCTTTGTCCAGAAAAATCCGGGCCAGCAGGTTGACCTTGGAGCGCAATTTGAAATTCTGCTGCATGGTCAGGTTGCGCAAGTCGATATAGCGGTGCTTGAAGCGCAGCTCCTCAGAGACGTTGGCGCGATTTTCCGGGACAAAGGGCGGGACTTCGGAAGTAGCCAGGATCTCGATGTCGGTGGCGATGAGTTCGATCCTGCCGCTCGGCAAGTCGGGATTGGCCTTGGCGCGCTTCACCACCAGGCCGCTCACGGCCAGGACCGTCTCCTTGCCGATGCCCTTGAGGATTTCGGGGGTGCTGAAAGTTTCGTTGACCACGATCTGCAGCAGCCCTTCACGATCGCGCAGGTCGAAGAAGGTCAATCCGCCCAATTCGCGCATGTTGTTCACCCAGCCATAGACGGTGACGGTCCGGCCGGCGTCCTCTTCGCGGACGGCGCCGCAGTAGGTCTCCCGCTTCAATAGTTTTTTTTCAGCCATTCGTTCAGTTCCTTGAGAGAGATTTTGATCTGCTCCTGGGTGGCCATGTTCTTAATTGAGACCGAACCGTTCTTGATCTCGTCCTCGGCCAGGATCAGGGTGAAGGCGGCCGCGACGCGGTCGGCTTTCTTGAACTGTTTTTTCAGGTTCTTGCCCTGGTAATCGAGGTAGACCGGGAAGCCTTCTTCGCGCAAGACCTGGGCCAGCTGGATGGCGTGGGCCAGCCACTGCGGGTCCTGGTAGGCCACGAACAGGATCTTGGCCTGGGGCACTTCCAGGTGCTGCAGGTGCAGGATGATGCGTTCCATGCCGGCGGCAAAACCGATGCCGGCCATGTCGGGCCCGCCGAGCTCTTTGATCAGATTGTTATAGCGGCCGCCGCCCAGCAGTGCATTCTGGGCGCCCAGCTGACCCGAGGTGATTTCAAAGGCGGTCTTGGTGTAGTAGTCCAGGCCGCGCACCATACGCGGGTTCAACTGGAAGGAGACGTTCATCCAGCTCAGGGTCTCGCGCACCGTGGCGAAATGGTCCCGGCATTCGCCGCACAGGTGATCGCTGATCAGCGGCAGGCTCCCGGCGATTTCAGCGCAGGCGGGCAATTTGCAGTCAAAGATGCGCAGTGGGTTGCCGTCGATCTTGCGCCGGCAGTCGGCGCACAACCGGCTCTCTTCGGTGCGCGCCGCCTTACGCAGCACTTGCAGGTAGCCGGGGCGGCATTGCGGGCAGCCCACCGAATTCAAGTCCAACTGCATGGCTTCGATCCCGAGTTTTTTAAGGAAATCCACGGCCGCAAAGATGACCTCGGCGTCCACTTGCGGTGAATCGTCGGCGAAAACCTCGATACCGAATTGCTGGAACTGGCGATAGCGTCCCTTCTGCGGCTTGTCGTAGCGGAACATGGGGCCAATGTAGTAAAAGCGCAACGGGGCCAGGGTCTCGAAGATGTTGTTTTCGATGGCCGCCCGCACCACCGAGGCCGTGTTTTCGGGCCGCAGGGTCAGGCTGCGGTCCGACTTGTCGGTGAAGGTGTACATTTCTTTTTGGACGACCTCTGTTTCGCTGCCGATGCCGCGGCTGAACAATTCGCTGTGTTCAAAGATCGGGGTGCGGATCTCCTGATAGAGGAATTTTTTATAATAGGTGTGGATGGCGTTTTCCAGATAGTGCCATTTTTGGATCTCGGGAGCGAAAATGTCGCGTGTGCCTTTTGGAGCCTTGATTTCGTTCATAGATACCCCAGTGATTTTAATGTGTCCATGGTTTTTTGGTTCAATTTGTCCCGGTTGCGTTTGTTGGCAGTGATGATCCGGGATATTTTCAACACCGATTTGACCATCTCCGAGCGCTGTCCCGACGGGTCGGGCCCGTGGTGCAGGTTTTCGATGCCATAGCGGTCCTGTTTCAGGTTTATGAATTCCATGTTGTTACCGGGGCGCCCCGGATAAAAAATAACCTGCCAGGGGAAATGGAGTACCGAGAAGGCGTCGAAATAGGCCTCGAGAGAGTAGGTCTCCAAGAAAAGCTTGGGATCGGAAGAAGCGGCCATGGCACTGATACCTACCATGTGTTTGGGCGGCGTGGCGCCGATCAGGGCCAAGAGGGTTGGCGCGGACTTCTCCGCCCCGGATGTTCTTGCCGCTGATGAAAAAGGGAACGTGCGTATAGATTTTATTCAGGTAATGAATGTGGCCAAAATGGGAATTGTATTCGCCCAAGCCTTCGCCGTGGTCGCCCATGACCAGGAAGGTTGATTTTTCAAAAATTCCCTCTTTTTTCAGACGGGCCAGCAGCAGGCCGATCTGCGAATCCATGTAGCGGACTTCATTGGCATAGCCGGTCCTTCTGGCTTCATCGGTCGTCTTTATCATGAACTTGAATCCCAGGTCGGCCAGGCAGGGCGCCGTCCCCTTGTTCACTATGGACAAATAGGATTCGTTTTCCTGCGTGTTGAAAGTGATCCGTCCATAGCGTTCGCTGCGCCGGACCAGATCCGGGGAATACGACATGGTGAGCGGCGCCCGCGGGTCGCGGGGCGTGATCTTCAGGTCAGCGTAGCTGACGGCGGTGAAGGCCCGGCTTTCCCTCAGGAAGGCCGGGATCTCGCAGCGCAGCCGGATGCTGTTCTCCCCGGGCTTCAATGCGAGTGGCAGGCGCAGCACCTGTTCTTCGATGCTTGGACTGCTGTGCAGCAGTGTCCCGCCAAGAAACACGGTGAAGCGCTCCTGGGGTCCTGGCGGGCAATAGGGCTCATGCGGGTCGGAATAATGGATCCAGATAAAGGACCTTTTCCCTTTCATTTTGTCGATCAGGGCGAAGGCGTCGCGGTTGACCTCGGCGGCGGTTTTGTACCACAGGCCGGGTTTGAAGTTTTCCAGGAAATGATCGAAGCCCTTGGCCAGTCCGAAATTGCGCTTCAACACGGACAGAGAAATGACGGCGCCGGTGGCGTAGCCATTCTTCTTCATGATCTCGGCCAGGGACGGGTAGGGAATGGCGCGCTCCTGGCCGTTGTTGTAGAGTTTCATAACGTGCGGTGGCAGTGAATAAAACATGGCCGCGTGACTGGGTGAAGTAATGGGAATGACCGTGTAGGCATTTTCGTAGTGCCGGCCGGCCGCGGCCAGGGCGGCAAGGTTCGGGGTGCAGGCGTTCGCGGTTGTTGCATAGTCGATCGCATCGGCCCGGGTGGTATCCAGGGTGATCAGGAAGATGTGTTCCGGCGCCGAACCCTTAAAAAAAAGCAAAAAAAAAGCCAGGAACAGCAGGGGCGGCACCAGCCAGAGCAGTTTTATTTTCATTTTGCGAAAGCGGAACGAATGGTGCTGAACACCGTTTCCAGGTCGTAGGAGAGCAGCTTGGTGTCGCCGACAACGGCCATGAAATTGGCATCCCCTTGCCAGCGGGGCACGATATGCTGGTGAAAATGGTCCTTGACCCCGGCCCCGGCCGCTTTACCGATATTCATGCCGATGTTGAAGCCGTCGGGATGGAAGCTTTCTTTTAAGATGGTCAGGGAACGGTTGGTCAGCTGCCACATCTCCAGTAGATCGGCGGGGGTCATGTCCTCGGGAGCGGCGATATGGGCATTGGGGGCGATCAGCAGATGACCGGTGCTGTATGGATATTTGTTCAGGATGACGAGAAAATTATTGCCGCGAAAACAGACCAAGGAATCGTGATCCTCTTTGGTCAGTGCCTGGCAGAACACGCAGCTGTTATCCTTTTTCAAATTAGAGATGAATTCCCAGCGCCAAGGGGCTGATAAATATTTCATCATTTGTCACCTGCCCCCGACCCGACCAACCGTCATTTTTTTTTGTCCAGTTCGTTCTGCAGCAGATCGCCGATGGTCGTAACCTGATCGTCTCCCCCTTTCATGTATTTCTGGAGCTCTTCCCGTTCACGGACCTTGTTCAGCGCCCGCAGGCTGAGATAGACCTTTTTGCGGTCGAGTTCGGTCCGCGCTATCATGGCTTCGAGCTTGTCGCCAGGCTTGTATTTCTGTTCCAGTTCCTGCATGGTGATCTTCTCTTCATCAATGTCGCCGATGCGGATAAAGCCTTCGATGTTGCGGGTGATCTCCACGGCGATGCCGCCGTCGGTGATCTTGCGGACCGTTACCTCAATGGTATTGCCGGGTTTGTGCTTGGCGAGAAACGTTTTCCATTCGCTTTCCGATAAATGCTTGATCCCCAGTTGGACTTTGTAATTGCGGTCTAATTCGTTGCTGATGATCATGGCGTCGATCTCTTCGCCTTCCTTCATGTATTCTTCCGGGGATTCGATATGATAATAGCTGATATCGGAGATCTTCACCACGCCCTCGACTCCTTGTTCCAGTCCCAGGAAAACCCGCGATTTAAGGATCTTTTTCACTTTGGCCCTAACGATCTCCCCACGCGAATGTTTTTCCAGGTATTTTTCTTCCGGGCGCATTTCCAGCTGTTTTAAGCCCAGCTTGATCTTGCGGTTTTCCTTGCTGAACTCGATCACCTGTACCCACAACTTGTCGCCCACGGCCACGTATTCCTCCACCGAGGTCGGACGCCCTTCCCAGGTCAGATCCGAGATGTGCAGCAGCCCCTCGACCCCTTCTTCCAGTTCGATAAAGGCGCCGAAGCTGACGATCTTGACGACCTTGGCGATCAGCCTTTTGCCGATGGGATATCTGGTCTCGATGTCAATCCAGGGGTCGGTGAATTTCTGCTTGATGCCCAAGGAGATCTTGCCTCTATCCTTATCGATCTCCAGCACCTTGACTTCGATCTCATCGCCTTTGCGCAGTTTTTCTTTGGGGTGATTGATGCGGCCGTAGGAGATGTTGTCCTTGTGCACCAAGCCTTCCAGGCCGCCCAGATCGACGAATGCACCGTAGTCGACGATCGAGGTCACCATGCCCTTGACCACTTGTCCGACTTCAAGCGATCCCAGCAGGTTTTTCAGTTTTTCCTGCTTTTCGTCTTCGAGCAGGATGCGGCGTGAGACGGTGCCGCTCTTTTCCTTTTTGTCCAGTTTGACAACCTTGAACCAGAAGTCCTTGCCCAGCATTTTTTTCGGTGCCTTGACTCTCTGGATGTCCACCTGGCTCATGGGCAGGAACATCTCCACTCCCATGTCAACCATAAAGCCTTTTTCATCAGGGGTCAATTTGGTGATCTTGCCCTGCAGGGGGATGTTTTTTTTATAGGCGCGGAAAACATTTTCCCAGCCTTCCTGTTCGTCGAGCTGTTTTTTTGAAACGATGATGTATCCTTCCTTGAAATTGACGTTTTTGGAAAGCACCGAGATCGCGTCGCCGATCTTATATTTCATGTTCCCGTCCCAGTCCAGCAGTTCCTGGCGGTCCAGAATGCCTTCGGTTTTTTGGCCGATATCGATCACCACGCGGTTCTCGACAATATCTACGATGCGGCCTTCGATGGCAGCGTTGGAAGCGAGATTTTTCAGGTCGTAATTCTTCACCAGTTCCGAAAAATCCTCGGAATTGTTCTCGATGGTGTCATTTGTGTCTGACATGTTGCGTCTCCTTAACGTTTATAGTTTCTGCAGGAAATTTTTTACGTTAGCCAATTCCTGCGGTGAGGTGGAAGCCCCGGCGCTTATACCGATGGAATTGAATTTCTTTAACTTGGCCAGGGTTGTTTTGTTCTGCAGATCGGCGCAGGTTTCGATCTGCAGGGAATTTTTGTTTTTCCCTCTGGCGATATTAAAAAGTTTTTTTGTGTTGGATGAAATCTTGCTGCCGACCACGATGATGGCGTCGACATCGGGCGCCAGTTTTTTTACGGCTTCCTGGCGGTCCCGGGTGGCCTGGCAGATGGTGTTGAATATGTGCAGTTTTTCGGTCTTGTCCAGCAGAATAGCGACAACCTCTTTGAAAAATTCGGTGTTAAGGGTGGTCTGGGCAACTACGCTAATCTCGCGGCAGCGGGACAGGGCCCGGGCCGTAGCCAGAGAGTTGATGATCCGCACTTTTTTAGCATAGCTTCTGGCGGCGATGATTTCGGGATGGTGCTTGTCACCCACGATCAGGATCCTGCTATTGGCCTTATCGAGCGCTTCAATAATTTTTTGTCCTTTTTTGACCAGCGGGCAGGTGGCGTCCAGGGTGGCAATGCCTTTCCGGCGCAGTCGACGTTCGATATCGCGGGGAATGCCGTGGGTGCGGATGCACAGGGTCTTGTTTTTGGAGATTTTGTCGACCGCAGAAATATGTTCTATGCCTTTTGCCGCCAAATCGTTCAAAACCGGGACATTGTGGATCAGGGGGCCGTAAGTCTCAATCTTTTTTCCCTGGCGATGGTATTCATTGATCAATTTCAAGGCTCTTTTTACTCCAAAACAAAATCCCGCCTCTTCGGCTACTAATATTTTCATGAATCAGACCTCAATCATATAATATTATAGCAGTTTTGTCAACCAAAAATTGCAATCCTTCCAACGTGGCCGCGGCTTGACAACCCAGCAGGGATGGCATATAAAATTGCTGGAGGTAGCTCCCCATGACGCCTAATCTGAACGAGGCCCGACGCCTCACTTTGCCGAAAGAACTGCCGGACAGGAAAAATTTTGTAACCGGCATCCGCCGGGCACCGGATCGGGAATTTTCCCTGACTGTTGCCCAGACCAAAACCGCACTGAAAAACGCCCTGCGTTATATTCCGACTCAGCTACATGCTGAAATCGCGCCGGAATTTTTAAATGAATTGCTCAACCGCGGGCGGATATACGGCTACCGCTACCGGCCCGAGGGTTCTCTGAAGGCCAAAGTGGTTGATGACTATCCCGGGAAAATCCTCGAAGCCCGGGCTTTCCAGGTGATGATCGACAACAACCTGGATTTCGATGTAGCCCTATATCCGTATGAACTGGTGACCTATGGCGAGAGCGGCCAGGTTTTCCAGAATTGGATGCAATACAATCTGGTCAAATTGTACCTGCAGGAGATGACCGACCGCCAGACGCTGGTGGTTTATTCCGGCCATCCGCTCGGCCTTTTTGAATCACCTGCCGATGCGCCGCGGGTCATTTCCACCAACGGCATGCTGGTGGGCATGTACGACAACCTGGCTGGTTTTGCCCAGGCTGCGGCCATGGGGGTTTCCAATTACGGACAGATGACGGCCGGGGGCTGGATGTATATCGGCCCGCAGGGCATCGTCCACGGCACCTACTTGACCCTGCTCAATGCCGGCCGCATGTATCTGGGAATTCCCGCTCAAAAGGACCTGGCGGGAGTGGTTTATTTGAGTTCCGGGCTTGGCGGCATGAGCGGCGCCCAGGCCAAGGCCGTGGAGATAGCTGGAGGTATCGGGGTGCTGGCCGAAGTCGACTATTCGCGCATCGAAACTCGGCACAAACAGGGCTGGGTATCGAAAATTTCTTCCGACCTTAATGATATCGCCCGCTGGTTGGACGAATACCGCAAAAGTAAAAAACCCATATCGATCGCCTATCACGGCAATGTCGTGGATCTCTGGGAATATGTGTTGCGCCACGATATCCCCATCGAGCTGGCTTCGGACCAAACCTCGTGCCACGACGCTTACGGCGGTGGCTACACGCCGGCCGGCGTCACTTTCGAGGAAGGGCGGCGCCTGCTGCGTGAGCAGCCCGCCGAGTTCCGCAGGCGGGTCGACGAGTCGCTGATTAGGCAATTTCGCCTGATCCAAAAAATGGCCCCCAAGGGCACCCGCTTCTGGGATTACGGCAATTCTTTTTTAAAGGCAGTATTTGACGCCGGCGCCACCGACATCGCGGCCAACGGGCTCGATGCCAGCGACGGTTTTATCTTCCCCAGCTATGTCGAACATATTATGGGGCCGCTGTGTTTTGACTATGGTTACGGTCCTTTTCGCTGGGTGTGCTTGAGCGGCAAGGCCGAAGATCTGGCAAAGACCGATCGGGCCGCCATGTCGTGCCTTGATCCCGACCGCCGGGCCATGGACCGCGATAACTTCGAGTGGATCAGGAATGCCGGCAAGCACAAATTGGTGGTCGGCACCCAGGCGCGTATCCTCTATGCCGATGCCGAGGGCCGGGTAAAAATCGCCCTGAAATTCAATGAGTTGGTGCGTCAAGGCGTCATTGGTCCGGTGATGCTGGGACGCGATCATCATGATGTTTCCGGGACAGATTCCCCCTTCCGGGAAACAGCCAACATCCGTGATGGCAGCAACCTGACCGCCGACATGGCCGTGCACAACTTCGCAGGTGACGCCGCCCGCGGCATGTCCATGGTCGTCCTTTCCAACGGCGGCGGCGTGGGCATCGGCAAGGCATTCAACGGCGGTTTCGGCCTGGTTTTGGACGGCAGCGAGCGCCGCGACCGCATCATCGCTTCGGCCATGGAATGGGACGTGATGAACGGCATCGCCCGCCGCGCCTGGGCCCGCAACGAAAACGCCCTGGAAACCGCCGCCGCCTGGAATGTCCGGAACCTGGAGCGCGGCCACATCACGTTGCCCCACCTGGCCGACGACGCCCTGGTGGAAGAATTGGTGAACAGGAATTTTCCCGGCAAAGAAAAGTAACAGGCGCTTGTCCGGTTTCAGCAGATTGAATTGCAGGCGCTGCAGAAATTGATGTTTTTGACATCGTTGGATTATTAAACATACGTATGTATGAAAAAATAGGCGTCAGCGAAAACCAACTGCAGCCCCATTGAGTTATGCGGGGAGAAGAATAAAAAATCGAACATGACACAGCGATATGGCGGCTTTCCTTTCAAGCAATGGTGACCATTTAAGCCTTCTTGTTAGCATTAAAAATGATAATATAACCTTGTTTTTTGACACTTTTAATGCTAATATTCCATTGTTATGATTTGGGAAAGGAGGGAGTCGCAATGAAAAGAGACATTTTTCAGGTCCTGCTGGATTGGAAAGCCGGCTCAAACCGCAAGCCTATCCTGATGCGCGGAGCCCGGCAGGTGGGAAAATCATGGCTGGCCAAGGAATTTGGCAAAACCTTCCCAAGCTATGTCGAGGTGAATTTCGAAAGGAATCCTGAAATCTGCGGTCTTTTCCAGGGCGATCTGGAGCCGCGTACCCTCTGCCGGAATTTAGCCAACTACCTGGGCAAAGAAATCACCCCGGGCCAATCCCTCCTTTTCCTTGATGAAATCCAAAATTGTCCCAGAGCCATAACCGCGCTCAGATACTTTTATGAGGAGATGCCGGAACTTCATGTCATAGCGGCCGGATCGCCGCTGGAATTCGAATTGCGCAACATAGCGATCCCGGTCGGCCGGATTCACGTTATCCAGCTTTACCCGCTCTCCTTCTCCGAATTCCTGGAGGCCGGGAAGAACGGCCGCATGCGCAACATGCTGCTGGAGAACCGTTATGCTCCCCTGCAGAAAACCTTCCACGAAAAGCTCCTGTCGGAGGTCAAGAATTACTGCATTACAGGGGGGCTGCCCGAAGTTGTACAGAACCATGTCAACGGCGCTGGGCTGGAAAAATGCCTGGAAATCCAGACCGATATGCTGCACACCCTGCGCAGCGATTTTCATAAATACGCCCGGGAGAGCCAATTGAAATACATGGAACAGGTATTCAATTCCATCCCCCTGCAGCTGGGGGGGAAATTCAAATACAGCAGCATCTCCCAAGACACGCGCAGCAAGTTTTACCGGGAGGCGCTGACCCTCCTCGAGATGGCCGGGCTGGCTTACAAAGTGTATCATTCCAGCGCCAACGGGATACCATTGGGCGCGGAGCTGAACCCCGATAAATTCAAGGTCCTGCTGTTCGACATCGGCTTGGCCCAGAGGCTGATGAAGCTGGACTACAAAAGCTTGCTCTTGAAAGCGGACCTGCTGGGAGTGAATCATGGGACGATGGCTGAACTGTTTGTCGGGCTCGAGCTGATCGCTCATGCGGATTTCCGCCAGGCTCCCTCCCTGTTCTACTGGCATAGAGAGGCAAAATCCAGCAATGCCGAAGTGGATTACGTCATCAGCATCAATGAAAAGGTTATCCCGGTGGAGGTCAAGGGCGGAACAACGGGCCGGATGAAAAGCCTGCGGCTTTTTATGGAGCAGAAAAAAAGTATCGGCGGCGTCAGGATTAGCGAGCACGGTTTCGATTCTGATCAAAAGATCCAATCCATCCCCCTGTATGCCGTTGAAACCCTGATTAAGGACCGTTCCTGGCTGTCCTGAACATTTTGCTTATTGTTATATGAGGAATCCAGGGTGTTCCATGCCCTTTGGCGACGTGCAAATCAGATCTGCAATATTGCCATGATTTCTTGTTTTAACGATATCGGCTCCCGCCATGGATGGGCCGGAGGGATAATGTGGTTTGGGAAAAATGGGCACATTGTGACACGACATCGGAGACGTAGTAGCAAATTACATCTCAGTGCAGGACGCCTCAGGAAATACCCTTCAATCCAGCCCAACAGGAACTGTCACCTTCACACCAAGCAACGGCACTCAATACAAGATAATAAGATATCACGACGGAAACGGACTAAAAGAAGTATATGATGCGCTAGTCGCAGAAGGTATAAGGCTTTACGCAGGAAGAGAAAACACATGGGGAAGAAAAGACGAACCAGGATGCACAGGCAACGAAACAGTATGGACTGGAGCAGGAGGAGTATTCCTACAAGTGAACAACATATTAAACACTCCTTTCAAGCTTGGCAGCGTAAGCACTGGTGGAACTCAAAACTTCTACGGATTCTGGAAGAAATACGGAGGAGATGGTGGAGTAGATTTAGGCGAGAAATTAATATTCGTGAATCCAGAAAACACACCTGAAGATTATCTTCAGACTAGAATTGGTTTAATAGAGTTAGTCGAGTATTTAGGAGCATTCAACAACATCTTTGGCAAGCCCACTCAAATGACTTTCTGCGATCCTGGTAGCAATGTCCTTAACGAGAAAGGCGAAGCTGGTCTTAGATTCATCTTTGCTTACTGCAAATAAGCGTCTGGAGAAAGCATTTGTTTGAAAAAATTATTTTTTAATGATTTTTCTTTAGCCCTTGCTTTTTTTTCCGCAAGCTTTTTATACTCATTTTCTCATTAGCATTTATTTAAGGGTAAAATAATTTTTTGAGGTGGATTGAAGATGGAAAAAATGATTGAATCAAGGGCGGTTTTCCCTTATAATGACATTTGTTTGCACTCAGATGCAAGGAGAAAACTTCCATGGGTTTGACAAAAAAAGGAAAGAATCTCTGGTTCTTTGAAGATCTGTATACCGACACCACCTATGGTTTCAAGGTGTCCAAAGTGATCGTGCCGGAAACCGACACCGGCTTTCAAAAACTAATGATCCTGGAAACCGACCGTTTCGGCCGCGTGCTGGTCCTGGACGGCATCGTGCAGCTGACCGAAGAGGATGAGGGCATCTATCACGAGTGGATCGCCCATTGGCCGATCTTTGCCCTGAACCGGCCGGCCAAGCACGTGCTGATCATCGGCGGTGGTGATTGCGGCGTAGCCCGTGAAGTGCTGCGGCACAAGTCGGTCTCCAGGGTGACCATGGTGGAAATCGATAAGATGGTTTGCGACCTTTGCCGCGAGCATATGCCGTCGGTATGCGAGGGAGTGTACGAGGACCCCCGCTTCAAGCTCATAATCGGCGACGGCGCCGAAGTGATCCGGCAAATGAAGGGAAAATGCGATGTGATCGTCATCGATTCGACCGATCCGATCGGACCGGCCAAGAGCCTGTTCAACACCGACTTTTATCAGAGCGTCTATGACGCCCTGGTTGAAGGCGGTATTACCATCCACCAGACCGGGGCGTTGATCCTGCAGCCGTTCGAGTGCCCGGGCAGTTGGCGGCAGATCGAACGCAGTTTCGACGATGTCCGGGTGGTGCAATTCGCCAATGTCAGTTACATGGGCGGCCCCTTCAGCCTGACCGCCGGGTCCAAGGGCGGGAACGTATTCAAAAACGCCGAACGCAATGCCCAGAAGGCCTACAAAAAAGCGGGCTTCAAGACCAGTTGGTATTCGCCGCAAATCCCGGCCATCCCCTATCCTGAATTTCAAAAACGGCTGGAAACCGACAAGTACGGCGAAGAGATCGTCATGGACATTGAACTTCCGGCCAACAGTTCGCCCGGGGCAAGGCAAGTGGAAAGGTGGGCCAAGCAAACCTGCGCGGCGATCAAGATGAAAACATTCGGAGAACCGATCGTGGCCAGCTCAAAGTTGGCTGAAGGGGACACGCTGGTGCAGTACGTGGAAACCAGCGCCATCAATTACCGGCGCTATGGGCGGGTGGCGGCGCTCAATTGTTTTACTTGCGCAGCATTGCCTGTAGCTGATGCCATCAGAACCTCGATCGGTTACTTCAAAAGTCGCAAGGCGCTTTGCTGGCACCTGCCGCGCGGTTCCTTTACCGACATAAAAAAAATAAGAAAAAACACCAGGATTTTTGAATACAGCCTGGCCGCGGCAAAAGTCTCCCAGGTGTTTCAACCGCGTCTGATCGAAAGCACGGAGGCATTTGCTCCGGATTTCATTTTTTTTCAGGGAAAAGAGGCTATAGCTTTTGAATTGGTCATGGATCTCTATGACTGCGATTACGCGAAAATTTCTAGCCCGGCCGTGGTGGCTCGCTGGGCGGGAACCAAGTTCCCGAAAACAACCGGGCTGAAAACGATTGGCAAGGCCGATGCGCCCGATTTCGGCCACGCCAAGAAAAAAACGGCCGGGCCTTCGGTGGTGCAGCTATTCCAAGGCGGTTCCAATATCAGCCACTATTCGGTCAACTGGCTCATGATCGTGGTCAATGTCGTGGCCAGGCAGGATTTTTCCCTTGAGAAGGCCATCCGCCAGGCCATGAAATATTTCAAGGGCAAGTATGCGGTTTGCTGGCTCCTGCCCCGGGGAAATGCCGGGAAATCTCTTAAAAAGATCGCCGGCAACACTTTTATTTTTGCGGTTAAGGGCAAGTAGTTTCGAATAACCGCTTTTTGATCAAAATTATCCAAAGGTGGGTTTATAGCACGGTAACGATTATTTTTTTAAGTTGATAATAGTATGCTCAACTAATATTTACATTTCAGTTATTAGGTTGTTGACAAATCGGAAAAATTGGAATATATTTAGGTATAAAAATAAAAATAAGGAGTGAAATATGGGAAAAATAATCGGTATTGATTTGGGAACAACCAATTCGGTTGTGGCGATAATGGAAAAGGGTGATATTAAGATTATCACCAATTCCGAAGGCGGCAGGACCACCCCGTCGGTGGTCGGTTTTACCAAAGACGGCGGCAGGCTGGTTGGCCAGGTGGCCAAACGCCAGTCGATCACCAATCCGGAGAACACCGTCTATTCCATCAAGCGCTTCATGGGACGCAGGATCTCTGAAGTCAGCGATGAAATCAAAATGGTCCCCTTCAAAGTGGTGGGCGGGCCCAACGATGATGCCCGCGTCAACATTGAAGGCAAACAATATTCACCTCCCGAAATCTCGGCCCTTATCTTGCAGAAACTCAAGGAAGCGGCTGAGGATTACCTTGGGGAAAAGGTCACCGAGGCGGTCATCACCGTCCCGGCCTATTTCAACGATGCCCAGCGCCAGGCTACCAAAGATGCAGGCAAAATAGCCGGTCTGGACGTGAAGCGCATCATCAACGAGCCCACGGCCGCGGCCCTGGCTTACGGCATGGACAAGAAAAAGGATGAGTTGATCGCCGTCTACGATTTTGGCGGCGGCACGTTCGATATTTCCATCCTGGAGATCGGCGAAAACATCGTTGAGGTCAAATCGACCAATGGCGACACCCATCTTGGTGGCGACAACATCGACCAGAAGTTGATCGACTGGATTGCCGAGGAATTCAAAAAAGACCAGGGCATCGACCTAACCAAGGACAAGATGGCCTTGCAACGCTTGAAGGAAGCAGCCGAAAAAGCCAAGATCGAACTCTCAACGACCCAGGAAACCGAGATCAATCTTCCTTTCGTCACGGCCGACGCTTCGGGACCCAAACACCTGATCCTCAAGCTAAGCCGCGCCAAGCTGGAACAGCTGGTCGGGGACATCCTTGAACGGTCCATAGCTCCTTGCCGGCAGGCCGTCAAGGACGCCGGAGTGAGCACGGCCGATATCAAGGAGATCATCCTGGTCGGCGGCATGACCCGTATGCCCTTCATCCAGGAATTGGTCAAGAAGTTTTTCGGAAAGGAAGGGAACAAGAGCGTGAATCCCGATGAAGTGGTCGCGGCCGGCGCCGCGGTTCAGGGCGGAGTTCTGGGCGGTGAAGCCAAGGATATCCTTCTACTGGACGTCACGCCGTTGTCGCTGGGTATTGAAACCCTGGGCGGCATTTCACACAAATTGATCGAGCGTAACACTACGATCCCGACCAAGAAAACCGACATTTTCACCACCGCCGAAGACAACCAGTCCACCGTGGAAATCCATGTGCTTCAGGGAGAAAGGGAGATGGCCCGCGACAACCGCACCCTGGGCAAGTTTCACTTGACCGGCCTGCCGCCAGCGCCGCGCGGGGTTCCCCAGGTGGAAGTGACTTTTGATATCGATGCCAACGGTATTTTGAATGTATCGGCCAAGGATCTGGCCACCTCCAAGCAACAGGCCATCACCATCACCTCATCGAGCGGCCTCAATGAAAAGGAGATCGACAAAATGGTCAAGGATGCCGAAAAATTCCGCGAAGATGACCAGCAAAAGAAAGAGGCCATTGAAAACCGCAACAAGCTCGATCAATTGTCGTACGCCCTGGAAAAGCTGGTAAAAGAGAACAAGGAAAAGATCCCCGCTGACATGGTCAGCGAAGTCGAGGACGCAGTCAAGCGCGCCAGGGAAGCGGTGGAAAAAGGGGATAATCAGAAGATCCTCGAAGAGATAGAAAATATCAACAAATTGTCCGGTAAACTATCGACTGAAATGTACAAGACGGCCGGCGCCCAAAAAGAGCCCCAGCCCGGACCCGACACCGACAAAGCGCCGGAAGCCGATACCGCTGCCAGCGAAGGCGAGGTCATCGATGCCGAATTCGAAGACATAGGCAAGAACAAAAAGTAATTTTTCTGTTTCTTTTCCATAACTCTCCTCGGGCAAGGGACAGCATAAAAAACCGTCCCTTGCTTTGCGTTCACCTCATTTCTATTTGCTTTATCGGTAGGGATATGCTAGATTTTAATTTACATTACAGGAGGCACCATGAAAATAAAAATTATTACTGTGATTTTTTTAATAATGTTTTTAACTACTTTTTGCAGTAAGAAAGTCGATCGCAAAGGTGTGGATCTGAAACTCACACTCACTCCGGAAACCATCACCGACTCCCTGTATTTGAAAATGGATTATGAATTCAAGACCTCAAGTGATTTTAAAAAATTTAGTAATGATTATTCCATTTATGTCCATTTCTGGCGGGTAAACAGCAAGGAAATGTTGCTGCAGGATGATCATCTGCCTCTGAAAAAAGTTAGTGAGTGGGTTGCCAATGACAATATCAAGTATTCGCGGGTATTGTTCATCCCCCAATTTTTAAACGAGTTCGATGTTGATTTTGAAGGGTACGAGGGACTGAAATTGACGGTGGGCCTGTACAATCCGAATATTCAGGAAAAATCGATTGTCATTTTTGAAAAGAAAATCAATATCCAGCCTGCTTCGATCAATGCTCCGGAGATCGTTTATGATGAGGGGTGGAACGAGATTGAAACCGACGTCAATGCCATTGATTCGTTCGACAAGAGCTGGCGTTGGACCACGGCCAAATCGGTCTGCATCATCGAAAATCCCCAAAAAGAGTCCACGCTGATCATCAAGGGCGGTGTGAACAAGACCGTGTTTCAAGACCAGAAATTGACTTTCAAGATCAATGATATATTGTTGGATGAATTCATTCCCGCTGAAGCGAATTTTTCAAGAGAATATACGGTGAGCCCGCAAATGATGGGCAACACCGATGAGTTTTCCCTGAAATTCGAAACCGACAAGGTTTTCGTGCCGGCCAAAGTTTTTCCCAATAGCAAGGACAACCGTGAACTCGGATCCCAGATTTTCTTCATCTATTTCCGGGAAAAACTGAAATAATAAAATGCCCCGCTGCTGGGGCGGGAGTTACGTTTCTGACTGGTGAGGAGGCGTCATGCTCGAAAGAGATTTGCAAGAACTGCTAGCGGTTGAAGGCAGTTTGGAGGCCGAAATCATCAAGTCAAAGCTGGAGAGTTTCTCTATCCCGGTATTGCTGCAATACGAAGCCGTAGGGCGTATTTTTGGTATCACCATGAATGGCTTGGGCAAAGTAAAAATCTTGGTTCCGGAATCTTTTTTGGAAGAAGCGCGTAAAATTTTAGCCGAATAAGGTGCAATAAACATTTTTGGTTTTACTCCATGCCTAAAAAAAAACAGCTTGGCAATGGGCTGTTGATCAGCGGAAAACTAGCCCGCAATTCTCACAGATATTGTCGCGAAAATGCCCATATCCGCAATTGCAGCAAATATTTGTGAGAAATGCGGGCTAGAGTTTGAATTCTTTAAAAGTTTCTGTCAACAGCTCAAGGTCTGCCGGGGAATTCAAATCGTATTTGATGACACTCAGGGAAATAAAGTTGTTCTGGATGGCCCAGACATCGGTGCCCTGGCGGTCGGCATAAGCGGGAGTTCCGGTTCCAATCCAATAATATTTGCGGCCTCTTGGATCGGTTCTTTCAATAATATCGGGAGTATACTTCTTGTTTCCCAGCTTGGTGACGGCGATTTCGTCGCGGTTGGGGAAGGGAATGTTCAGATTATAAATGACGCCGTTGTGCGGGCGGGAGAGCAATTTGTCTAGGATCTTGGCGGTAATGTGCGCAGCGGCGGCAAAGTCGAATTCCTGCTTTTGGTACTGGCCCAACCTGGCAAGCAAAGAGACGGCCAGTGAGGGAATGCCGTACAGGTAGCCGGAAAAGGCGCCGCCCACGGTTCCGGAAAAAAAAATATCTTCAGAGAGGTTTTCACCCAAATTCATTCCTGAAACGATGAAATCGGGTTGAACGGGAAGTATTTTCTGCAGTGCGATATTGACGCAATCGGCCGTTGTGCCGTTGACGGCAAAGACCCTCTCCTCGACCTGGTTGATGCGTAGCGGGTGGTTTAATGTCAGGGCCATGCTGATGGCACTTTTTTCCCGGTCTGGAGCAACGACCCATACATGGTACTTTGTTTCGAGTTTATTTTTTAAGGCAGTGATCCCCTTTGAATAGAAACCATCGTCGTTGGTCAATAAAATTGTTTTCATTTGGTTTGGAGTTTTTTTTAAGTCGGGGCGAGTGGATTCGAACCACCGACCACACGCACCCCAAGCGTGTACGCTAACCAGACTGCGCTACGCCCCGGCTCAATCAGTTTTTATCATCTTTGGCGAGTAAAGTCAATATTTCGCTGAGGCCGCGGCGGATCCTTTTTAGTTTTTCCGGATTGACCGGCTCCTGATTTGAACCCGGTTGGCTATTGGCCAAATCGCCGAAATTCTGCAACAACAGGTTTCTGATTTTGCCCTTATCGCACTTCTCATGAATCAGCCATTGTTTAATGGCCATGATGATCTCGATATCGCGGCGGCTATAAAATTTTTCGCCGCTTTGGTTGACCACGGAAGCAAAAGCGGCGAACTCCTTTTCCCAGTAATCCAGCACCCGGCCGTCAAGTTTGACCAGTTGCATGACCTCCTTGCGGCGGAAAGTCAGTTTATCGGGGATATTGTTTTCAGCCATTCACCCTTTTCCTCTCCAGATCAAATTATAACGGAATTCGGGAGCAAATGAAATAAGCAATAAAATATTTTTGTCGATTCTAGAAATTGATCGCTACGCTAGCGCCGAAATAAAAACCGTTCTTGAATCCGGCCTCGGCTCTGAGCAGAAATTTGTCCCTAATATTGCCAGTGACGCCCACCGGGAGATGGCCCACGGGTACAATGAGTTTTTTCTGGTATGAATCGCGGATGGTCGTGCCCAGCTCATCCTGGTATGACCCTTCGGCGAAGATGCTCATGCGGCCGATGCCGATGCCCGCGCCGATATACGGATGAATCGGCGAGGCTGGAAAAATGTGCATAAGGATCGTGGCGGTGATGTTCAGTTGCGTGATTTCGCCTGAGCCGAATAAACGGTTGTTGTATTGTTCCACCCGGAAATAACCTTCTCCGGAAATGTGGCTGTATTCCAGGCTGTACACCCCGCTGAATACCGAGCGTGGCCCTTTGTCTCCATAAGAATAGGTTTCGAAGGATATGGCGGTTCCGGTTAATTGCGGGTGTTCGTAGAGAGCCAAGTCCAACAGGGCGTTGGGGATGCCGAAGGAACTGATCCTGATTCCCGCGCCGTAGCGGAACACTTTGCTGTCGGCGGCGGGCAAGATTATGGACAGGGAAATGATAAAAAAAAGAAGTGCTTTTGCTTTCATGCTACTCCTCAGTCCATTCGGTAATTTGGAGATTCTTCGGTGATTATCACGTCGTGGACGTGGCTTTCTTTTAGGCTGGCGTTGCTGATGCGGATAAAGCGGGATTTATCGCGCAGTTCGTTCATGGTGCGGCAGCCGGTCAGACCCATACCGGCTCTGACGCCGCCAATAAGCAGCGGAATCAGGTTCATAACCGAGCCGCGGTATGGAACCCGCCCCTCAATGCCCTCGGGAACCAGCTTGGATTCAGCATATTCATCGTCCTGGAAATAGCGGTCGCGGCTTCCGGCCTTCATGGCAGCTATTGAACCCATGCCGCGATATTTTTTATATGATCGGCCCTGGTAAATAACCATTTCTCCCGGACTTTCGTCGGTTCCGGCCAAAATGGAGCCGATCATGACCGAATTGGCTCCGGCGGCAAGGGCTTTGGTGATATCCCCGGAAAACTTGATGCCGCCATCGGCAATAACCGGCACGCGGCCGGCGACTTCGGCTGCTACAGCCATGATGGCCGATATTTGCGGGACTCCGGCTCCGGTCACTACGCGAGTGGTGCAGATCGATCCGGGGCCGATGCCGACTTTCAGACCGTCCACTCCCAGAGCCAGCAGTTCCCTGGCTGCGGTGGCTGTGGCGATATTGCCCACGACCAGATCCACCCCGCTTGCAGCAGCTCGAACATTTTCTATGGTCTGCATCACTTTACGAGAGTGGGCATGCGAGGTGTCGATGACCAGAGCGTCCACTTTGGCGGCGATCAGGGCGCTGACCCTTTCCATGGTGTCAGCGCCCGTACCCAAGGCGGCGCCTACCTGCAGACGTCCCATTTTATCCTTGGAAGCGGTGGGGAATTTTTCAGTTTTAATTATGTCCTTGAATGTGATCAGCCCTTTAAGAAAATTATTTTTATCGACCACAGGAAGTTTTTCAATGCGGTTAATGTGTAAAAGCTGTTTGGCTTCGGCCATTTTGATGTTCTCGCCAGCGGTGATTAAATTGACAGACCTCATAATGGTAGAAATTTTATCACTGAAATTGCCGGCGAAACGCAGATCACGATTGGTCAAGATGCCGACCAGTTTCCCCTGCTTATCGACGATGGGCAAACCCGAAATACCTTTTTCCCTGACAAGTTGCAAGGCCTCTTGGATGGTATTGTCCGGGTGCAGGGTTATGGGGTTGACGATCATGCCCGATTCCGAGCGTTTGACTTTGAGCACTTCGCCGGCCTGTTCGTCGATGGTCAAATTTTTATGAATGATGGCCATGCCGCCAAGCTGGGCCATGGCAATGGCCATTCGCGATTCAGAAACGGTATCCATGGCCGCCGAAACCAGGGGGATGCGCAGTTGAATGCGGCGGGAGAACATGGTCGCCGTATCTGTCTGGTTGGGCAGAACTTCAGAATAAGCGGGAACCAGCAGCACGTCGTCGAAGGTCAGGCCCTGATCGGCAATTATTTTTTCTTCTGTGTTCATCGTCTTTTTTTGTGTTTGCCTCCGGGCATCTTGAATGCCGGAGCGGACATTTTTGGTTTCTTCTTTTTGCGCCAATCCTCGATTTCCTCATCGCTTACCGGCCTGAACAGGAACAGGAAGCGCAGGACCTCTTCATCGATCCGGTTCAGCAATGCTTCATACATCTGGTAACTTTCTTTCTTGTATTCGATGAGTGGGTCCTTCTGGGCGTAGCCGCGCAAGCCGATGCCTTCTTTCAGGTGATCGATGTTGAGCAAATGGTCTTTCCATTGCGAATCGATCACCTGGAGCAGGATCATCCTTTCCAACTCGCGCATCTGCGCGGAGCCGACAAGTGATTCCTTTTCCTGATAGATGGCTTTGATCTGCTCAAGAACGTTTTCTTTTAGGAGCAGGGGCGGGGAATCGCGGAAATCACCCTGGGGAACTTGCCTGAGATCCAAACCGAATTGCAGGAGTATTTCTTTTTGGAATGCCTCCACGTCCCACTGATCGGATTCCTTGTTTTCATCGATGTAGAAAGAGAATATATCGTCATAAAGATCTTGTAGAAGCTCCTGAATATAGCCTCTAAAATCTTTGCCGAAAAGAATGTCCCGGCGCAGGGAATAAATATGCTGGCGCTGCTTGTTCATAACGTCATCGTACTCGAGCAAGTGCTTGCGAATGGAAAAATTCTGCCCTTCGATCTGCTTTTGCGCATTTTCAATTGCCCGGGAAACCAGCCGGTTCTCCAGAGGGACGCCATTGCTCATTCCGGCGCGAACCAGCATGCTGCGAATGCGGTCTGAACCGAGTATTTTCATCAGGTCGTCTTCCAGGGAAATGTAGAAACGGGAGGAACCGGGGTCGCCCTGGCGTCCCGAACGGCCGCGCAACTGGTTGTCGATGCGGCGGGCCTCGTGGCGTTCGGTGCCCAGGATGTGCAGGCCGCCGCGTTCGATCACTGCCTGGTGCTCAAGGTTCACCTGCTCGTTAATTTCGGCTTGCGCTTTTTCTTTGACCAGCGGTGGTGCCATTTCCAGGCTGAAGCCCTTTTTCTTTAATTCTTCCCGGAGCAGGGATTCCGGGTTTCCGCCCAGGAGAATATCGGTGCCGCGGCCGGCCATATTGGTGGCCAGGGTCACCGAATTGAGCCGCCCGGCCTGGGCAACGATCTCCGCTTCCGATTCGTGGTATTTGGCGTTGAGCACCACGTGGCGAACTTTTTCCCGCTGCAGTCTGCGGCTGAGCAGTTCCGAATTTTCAATGGATATCGTCCCGACCAGTACCGGCTGGCCTTTCTCGTTAAGGGCCCTGATCTCACTGGCCACCGCTTGCCATTTTTCCTCCTTGCTGCCATAGATCATGTCTGCGAATTCTGTGCGAATCAAGACTCTGTTGGTCGGGAGCTCGGTGACGTCGAGGTGATAAATGTGTGAGAATTCGGCCGCTTCGGTTATGGCGGTTCCGGTCATGCCGGAAAGCCTTTTATACATGCGGAAATAATTTTGGAAGGTGATGGTGGCCAGGGTTTGGTACTCCTGCTCGACCTTGACGTTTTCCTTGGCTTCCAGGGCCTGGTGCAGGCCGTCAGAATAACGGCGACCCGGCATGATGCGACCGGTGAATTCATCGACGATCAGCACCTGGTCGTCCTTGACCAGGTAGTCCACGTCGCGGTTGAAGATCAGATGGGCTTTGAGCGACTGATATATCTGATGAAGGAGGTCCATGTTTGGCAGGTCGTAGAGATTGTCGATACGGAAAAATTTCTCAGCTTCGTTAATGCCGGTTTCAGTCAGGATCACGGTTTTCGTTTTCTCGTCATGGTCGTATAATTCCTTGCTGCGCTTGATCCTGGTTACGAATTCATTGACCCTGTAAAAAAAGGAGGTGGACTGCTCGGTGGGGCCGGAAATGATAAGGGGTGTCCGGGCCTCGTCTATAAGAATGGAGTCCACTTCGTCGACAATGGCGAAGTTAAACTCCCGCTGACTCAAACTATGCACATCGAATTTCATGTTGTCGCGCAGATAATCGAAACCGAATTCATTGTTAGTGCCGTAGGTGACGTCGCAGGCATAGGCTTGCTTGCGCTGTTGATCATCCATCTCGTGCTGGATGACACCGACCGACAGACCTAAGAATTTATATATTTTGCCCATCCATTCCGAGTCCCTTTTGGCCAGATAATCGTTGACGGTGACGACGTGTACGCCTTTGCCGGTTAGTGAATTCAGATAAGCCGGCAGGGTGGCGGCCAGAGTTTTTCCTTCTCCGGTTTTCATTTCAGCGATCTTGCCTTGATGAAGGATCATGCCGCCCATCAGCTGCACGTCGAAATGCCTCATGTTCAAGGTGCGGCGGGCTGCTTCACGCACGACCGCAAAAGTTTCAGGTAAAAGCGCATCCAGATCTTCGCCGGCCAGCGCCCTTTTTTTGAATTCATCGGTCTTGGCGCGCAACTGCTCGTCGTTAAGCTGCAGCAATGCGGATTCGTAAGCGTTGATGCGGGACACCAGCGGCTGCAAGCGTTTCAGGTCTCTTTCGTTCTGGGTGCCGAAAATTTTGCGCAGGATGAATTTAAGCATGGTGTCCGTATTATAACAGAGATGGCTGTTTTTAATCAAATGGTGCGCGCAACTCTGGCGTGAGGAGGCATTGACTTTCCGCATGCGGCGACATACCATTTTTTCATGGAGAATTCGGAAAAGGAATTCAATCGTTACGTGTTCGCGGTTTCCGACGCAACAGGAAAGACTTGCGAAACAGTCGTCCTGGCGGCCCTGAGCCAGTTTAAAACGACCCAGATCGTCCTGGAAACCTTCTCAAACATCCGCACCCTAAAGCAGGTGCAGAATATTTTTCTGCGGGCCACCAAGGTCAACGGCGTGATCATCTATACCATGGCCTCAGCGGAGCTGCGCCACAAGGTTACCGAATTGGGCCGTTTGCACGGCGTATCCACTGTGGATATTCTGGGGCCGGTTCTGACCCGCCTGTCCGATCTTCTGGAAATTTCCCCCCTGGCCAAGCCGGGACTGTTCCACCAGTTGGACAGCGATTATTTCAAACGCATCGAGGCAGTGGACTTCACCATCAAGCATGATGATGGGCAGGGGCTGGCCAGCAGCGGCGCCGCCGAGATCGTCCTGCTGGGAGTTTCCCGGACTTCTAAGACGCCGGTCAGCATTTACCTTTCCTACCGGGGCTGGAAAGTGGCCAATATCCCGGTTGTTGCGGATGAAAATCTCCCCGCGGAAATTCACGCCATCGATCAGAAAAAGATCATCGCCCTGACCATCAACCCCAAGCGCCTAGAAGCGATCCGCAGTGAACGGCAGTTCAAAATGAAAGCCGGAGAGGGCTTTGCCTATGCCCGGATCGAGCATATCCGCCGTGAAGTGCTTTTCGCCCTGCGCCAGTACGAACGCTGGCATTGGCCCATCCTGGACGTCACTTACAAATCAATTGAGGAAACGGCCACCGAAGTCATGCGCTTGATTTACGCCCAATCGGGATTGAAAAAAGGAAATATTCCCTATTGATAGGTTCTGCCGTCAACAGGCGCGGCTATATTATTTTTCGAGAATAGCGGAATCCAGCAGCGCGGCCATGGTGCCGCTGCCCGTTTTCAGGTCCTGTTCCTGTTTTTCTTTCAGCCGGGTGAGTTCGCCGCTGAAATCTTCCTCGGGTTCTTCCATGGTAAGGGACAGGGTTTTGCGCTCCGCATCGACCGTCAGAATGCGCACGTTGACCGTAGCGCCGATCTCCAGGACCTCTTTGGGATGATTGACGCGGCGGTCTGCGCCCAGGCGGGATATGTGCAGCAGGCCGGTCACTCCGGGAAAAAGTTCAATGAAAGCCCCAAAGGGTTTCATGTGGACGACCTTGCCGGCGAATTCGGCACCCACGTCCAGCTTGTCGCCGGCAGCGATCCAGGGATCGGCCAGCAGGGCTTTTAGGCTCAAGGAGATCTTGTTGGCTTCCTGGTCCAGCTTGAGAATGGCCACTTTCAGTTTCTGTCCGGGCTGAAGCGCTTCCTGGGCGCTCTGGATTTTCTGGTGGGAAATTTCCGAAACGTGCAACAGCCCTTCTACGCCGCCAATATCAACGAAAGCACCGTAATCATGTACTGAGGTCACGGTGCCTTCGCGCACCTGTTTCAGTTCGAGTCCCTGCCACAGCTGCCGTGCTTTTTCCTTGTCCTCGGCCTGCAGTAGCTCTTTGCGTCCGATCACGATGTTGCGGCCGTCTTCTTCGTACTGGCTGATCAAAAAGGAATAAGTCTGATCCAAATGTATATCCGGATTCTGGCAAAATCTTTTTTCAATTTGCGATATCGGGCAAAAAGCCTTCTGGCCCATGACTTGGACCTCGAAACCGCCTTTGTTTACGGCCTTAACCCTGCCCTCAACCGGAATGCGTGCCGCGAAGGCCTCGCGCAGCATGGCCAAGGACGGCGCGTCCTTTGCCTGGCGCCAGTCACTGCGTCCGGACTGTCGCAACTTTGCCGTGCAAAGGAAGAGCCCGTCGCGGAATGAGGTCACCAGGACCTGAACCGTATCACCCGGCTTGACAGTCAATTGCCCCTGATGCTCGCATTCTTCGCGGTTGATCATGCCTTCGGCGCGGGTGCCCAAGTCGAGGAAGATATTGTCTTTGCCGATGGAAATGACCTTGCCCTCGGCCACTTCGCCCACCTTTATGCGCGTGGCGGTGTGGAAAGAGGCGTTCAGCAGGTCGGCAAAGTTCTCCTCGCTCTTTTTGGCGGGCGCATTTGTTACATTTTTGTTCTCGGTCATGGGATTTCCTTGTTTGTTTTTATTTAATGATTTTGCCAAGATTCTTGACCCAGTGTAATCCCCTCGTGGGAAAAAGTCAATAGCTTTCCGGGAATTGCTGTTCAGAAAAATTCATTCATCGTCGCTTGAGTCTAGACCCGTGTCGTTGCCAAGTAGACTGAAGGCCTTGTCCATATTTTCATGGCTGGCGGTCAGGACCATAATGTCTTCCCCCTGAAGAACGAAATCGGCGCCGGGGCTGGCATGGGAGTCGTTGCCGCGTACCACCGCCACGATCGTGGTGTGGACCCGGCGGCGAAGGTCAAGCTCATGCAAATTGCGCCCGGCCAACGGCGAATCCGCCGGCAGCTGAAAGGTCTCGACCGTGCCAGCCTTAAGCAAGGCTGACAGTTTTTCCCATTTGGGTGTTTGGGGGCTGCGGCCGCGCAGGACAGCGTAGCGCTCGGTGCGCACGATTTTGATCAGGTTGTCGATGACATTGGTGGGGATATGAAAACGGTGCAGGGTTTGGGCAAATATTTCAATGGAAGTCTCGAATTCTTCGGGTATTACCAGGTTGGCTCCCAGGCGGTAGAGTTCGTCAATTTCCGATAGGTAACGGGTGCGGACGATGATGAACAATTCTCGGTTGATCTGTCGTGACAACCTGACGCTGCCCAGGGCTGTACGGGCGTCCGAGGTGACGCTGACGAAAACTTTGGCCCGCTCGATACCGGCCTGCTGGAGGATCTTTGAGCTGGAAACGTCGCCCATGACCACCGGGACGCTTTTGCGCCGGCATTCGCGCACCGTGTCCAGGTTCAATTCGATGACTACGAATGGTATCGCTGTTTCCTGCAGCACCCGCGCCAGGTTGCGTCCGTTCAAGCCGAAACCGGCGATAACCACGTGGTTTTTTAGCGCTTTTTCAGGTTTTTGCCCGGCGGGCCCGACGGCCTTGTTTTTGTTGCCGCGGCTGACGATGTGGGCGGCTGCTTTCAGAAAAAGCGGCGTGATGAATATGGTGATGACGGCAATGCTGATAAAAATCTGAAAATGATTCTCGGGAAGCAGTTCATATTTTTTGGCGACCCTGGCCAGGACAAAAGAAAACTCCCCTATTTGGAATATGGAGAAAGCGACAAGCAGCGCCGACCGCGCGGGATATTGCAGGATTTTGGCCACAAGAAAAAGGATGAGCGTTTTCAGGGCGATAACCGCGAACGAATTGATCAGCACGCGGCCGGCATTGTGCCAGACGAAGGTGAGATCGAGCAGCATGCCCACGGAAATGAAAAAAATGCCGTTAAACACTTCCTTGAAAGGCAAAATGTCGCTTGCCATTTGAAAGCGCCAATCAGAAGTAGAAATGAGCACGCCGGCAATGAAAGCTCCCAGGGCCAGGGAAAAACCCAGGCTATAGGTCAGCCAGGCCCATGAAAGGCATAGAAAAAGAGTGAAGATGATAAACAGTTCACGCAGGCGGCTGCGCACGATGATGCCTGTCAACAGCGGCAGCAGATAAGCAGTGAGAAAAATCGCGGCCAGCAGCAGAATGATTTTTAAAAGGAATTGCGGCACAAGCACATTGCCCAAGAGCCCGGATGTCGATGCCAGAATTGGAATAGCAATGAGCATGGGGACTACGGCCAGGTCCTGGAAGAGCAGAATGCCCACCGTCATGTTGCCGTGTGGCGTGTTTTCTTCGTTTCTGTCCTGGAGCAGCTTGATGGCCACTGCGGTGCTGGAAAGCGATACCAGGAACCCGTACAGGAGGCTGACCGGTTTTGAAAATCCGGCAAAAGCCAATATCAGAAAAACCGAAACCGACGTCAGCGAGATCTGCAGAAAACCGCCGATAAAGAAAAATTTCCTTATTTTTTTCAGACGCTGCGGAGAAAATTCCAAGCCGATGGTGAACAGCAGCATGATGACACCAAGTTCGGCCAGGGCATCGATGCTTTGCAAATCATGGATCAGGGAAAAACCGTGCGGTCCGGCCAACAGCCCTGTTAACAAAAAACCGGTAATTGCCGGCACTTTAATCTTGTGGCACAAATATACGACCATTGCTGTCAGTCCCAGCAGGATCACCGCTTGGGGGAAAAAAGACAATTCCATGGTTAAAATATAGCACATAGAAGAAAAAACTTTAAGTTCAATTCGCCCGCTGTGTTAGAATAAGTTCACATGAAGATCAGGGCTATTGCGGGCATGCTTGCGGCGGCGCTGTTCCTGCCGGCTGAAAGCGATCAAAAAAAAATCATGCAGGACGTGGCCATTGTTTCAGCCGTAATTTGCGCCTATGTCCTTGTCTTGTCTCTTTATTATTTGAATCCCTTTAAAAAAATCAACCGTCTGATTTTTGGGTCGCGGAAAAATTCCCCGGCATGGCATTTTTTCCCCAGCCGGGGCGGCGTGATTATCGGCATGAGTTGGATGAAATAACCGCCGATCTGGATACTATTTGTTTCCGTATTGCAAATCTTTTCTCTTTTCAATGAAATAGGCGGGAGCAATGGGATTGCCTTTTTTGCTTTTCACTTCCCCGTCTAAAAAAGCGCCTTCGGCAATGGCGATCTGCTGGCAGACGATTTTTCCCTGCACATGGCCGCCGGCCCTGATCTCGATCTTGTCCATAGCCTTGATCCGGCCTTCCACCCGGCCTTCGACGATGATGTGATCGGCTTCGGCCCGGCCTAAAAAGAAGCAATCCTTGCCGATGAACAACAATCCCTTCAGCGTGATTACGCCGCTCATCTGGTTATCCAGGCGCAAGTCCCCCTTGCCGCTGATTTCGCCGGTGATGGAAGTGGTCTTGGTAATGGATGATTTCTGTTCGCTAGCGACAGCGTTGTCAACGATTCTCTGGTTTTGCATGATCGCTCCTGTTGGTTTGATTTCTTTGTTCATGGGCATTTCAGATGAAAAATGACCGGCTCTCGGTCATGGTAAAAAATTGCCGAAAAACAGCCAGGGTTTCAGCCAATATGGCTTTTTGCAAAGAATCGTCAGGGTGAAAAAAAAGTACTTGCATGACCTCCCGGCTGCTTGTGTTCACACTGGCCCGCAGCGAGTCTGCTGAGGGGTTGCCGAAGGCGCCCTGGGCATCGCGCAGCACGATCTTGCCGTTGAAATTCAGGGATTCCTTGCGGATGCCCTGGTACTGATCGTTTTCATTGCCTAGGGTGATGACTGCCGGGCCGTGTACGCGTTCCAGATCGTAGAGCCCGAAGCAGATCTGGAATTTGAGCGAAAGAAAATTGGTCAGGTCCACTAGGGGGTTTACGGCAGGAAAGTCATTCTTGTCGCGGAGCCGGCGCCAGAGGGCTTCAGAAGAGGGGCGGTGTTTGGTCGGGTCGATGCGGAAGGATTTATACAACTGGCGGGAACAGGTGAATCCGGATGGCAGGGAGCGGTTGTGAATGGTGCGAATGGCAGCCACTTGGCTGCTGATGAATTCTTCTAAGAGATCAGCTTGACAGCCTGACACTCCGTGAAAAAGGTTAATCCCGGCGTTCAATTTTCCAGGCAACAGGTTTTGAATTGAAAATGGCATGGTCATTTTGTGTTTGTAAATTCTATCACAGTGTGGTAAAAAAATCCTCAAGGTATTTTGAGTTGAGAACACCCCCAGTTGTTTGACCGGGACGGCATGGCGCCGAGGAGGAACGCATGGGCAAATTCTTTCTGTGGTTGATATTGCTTTTCATCTGCTGGCCGCTAGCTTTGCTGGCACTGCTGCTTTATCCTCTTATCTGGCTTTTTTTACTGCCTTTCCGCCTCCTGGGCATTGCCGTTGATGCGGTTTTTGAACTGCTCAAGGCTTTGATCACCCTGCCGGCCAGGATCTTGCGCGGACCCCGGCCCTGATCAACCTGTAGTCTTGCGTGGCCGTGAAAAATAGGCAAGGCCGGAGCTGGCTGCTTTTCGCAGTGGCGGCCTTGCTGTTTTTCGGCTTGACCAATTTTTTCCTTGGTTTGATATCTGAAAAAAGCGGGAGAGACCTCGCCGCGAGTGTCAAGGCCGCAATGATCCTCTGGCTGGGAACGGGATGCCTCGGTCTTGGGGGTGCAGTTTATTTCATGGCGTCCGGGCGTGGCTTTTCGGGCCTGCCCAGAAAAAGTTCCCTTGCCTTGCCGCTGGCCGCCGGTGTCACCCTGGCTTTGGGAATGTTTGTGCTGAAGATCAGCCTGGCCGTCAACCCGCTGGCCAAAGGTCCGATGGTAGCCATTGCCTCGAGCAATTCTTTGATCGTCGCCCTCCTGGCCTGGGTGTTTTTAAAAGAAAAACTTTCCCTGGGGCAATGGGCCAGTTTTCTGGTCATCATAGCCGGCATTGCCCTCGTGAGTTTGGGGGGCATGGACAGCGGCCATTTTGGTGCCGTCGCTTACGCGGCTGCAACCATGGTTCTTTTCGGACTCACCAATTTTTTGTTGAAAATTGCCGGAGAACAGGGCTGTGATTCAATCACTGTAGCTGTCATTCTGTGGCTGACCATGGGCGGGTGCGGTGTACTGGCTTTTGCTTGGCACGGGCTGGTGATGGCGCGCTTGCCGTGGCTGCAGCCGTCCGGATTTGGTTGGCTGGCACTGCTGGCCGGGGTTTTCTTGGGCCTGGGCATGCTCTGTGTCAAGAAAGCCGTCACTGCAGGACCAGCCGGTCCGGCCACGGCGGTTTCCGGGTCGAACGCCATTCTGGTCAGCCTTCTCGATTTTGGAATTCTGGGGCATTGGCTGCCCGGCTTGAAGTTGGCAGGCATGCTGCTGGCAATTTCCGGCATCGTGGCGCTTGCCCTGGCCCGGCCGTTTCGCATCAATCATGGGCAACGGAGGATCGTGACATGAGAATTCTGCGTCAACTGCTGAAAAAAGAGGGCTGGCACTTTGCCGAAACCGATCTGCCGGTCCAGATTGGGGTGAAGTCGGCGGAAACACCGTTCGGCGGCAAACATCTGCATAAAACCATGGTCGAGTATTTCCTTCTGTTGGAAGGCAACCTGCGGCTCCAGGTGAACGATGAGATCCTGGAAATGGAACAAGGGGACTTGATCTTGGTCGAGCCGGGCGAGGCGCACCAGGTGCTCCATGGTTCCCCCGATGCCCGCCTCCTCCTTTTAATGCCTACGGTGGTCGCGAATGACAAAGTGAAATTATAAGCCGAATTGGTTGCGGAACCTTTAAAAGGATTTGTTCAATTTTTGATATGGAACAGGGGCTGTCCGACTCTGACCGGATCTCCTTTTTTGGCCAGCACGGATTCCACGCGGTCAGCGGGCACCATCAGGATGATGGTCGAGCCCATGGCGAAATATCCCATCTCGTCCATCTGGGCGACCTCGATATCGAGATTCTGCCAGCTGTTCAGCATCGGCAAACCGGCGGGCAGGTAGGTCATGCCTATGTTGCCAACGAAAGTGGCGCCGATCGCGGCCAGGTAGAAAAGGCTGCCTTTAAAAATGAAGCGGGTCACGACCCTCTCGTTGCGGATGTAGAGGCGTTTGACCCGGTTCACCGAAAAATCGTTGACAGGGAATAGGCGCGTGCCGCCGTGAAAACAGCCGTTGATGCGGGCCGAAAGAGGGTAGTGGAAGCGATGGTAGTCGCTGGGCGACAGGTAGATCGTCGCCACATGCCATTTTCGTGAGAAATCGAGGCTTTCGGCCAACAGCTGGCCGAGCGGGTAGTCCCAGCCCTTAACCTGGGTGGCGTGGTCGGTGGAGAGGAGTTCCAATTCGCTAAACCTGCCGTCGGCCGGCGCCAGCAGGCATTCGTCGTCCAAAGGCAGCGGCCTTTTATTTGGATCAAGGGGGCGCAGAAAAAATTCGCAGAGTGACCGGTAATCTTCCGGCCCCCCCCGGAATTCGTCCATGATGATCCGGTAATGCTTCTGGAAGCGTCGGATCATTGACCGGGCCAAAAAGCGCGGCCGGCGCAGGCGCATGACTTTGCCCCAGAGACGGCTCAGCGCCGGCAGGGAGATGCAGGCCAGAATCAAGTGGGAAGCCAGTAAGGTTATTTTTTTCATGGCTTTTGGAAATTGTAAGCCAGGCTGCCAATGATGTCAACAACGCGATGCCCGAAATTCCCCATTAAAATTTAGAAGGTGAAATCCTGTTATTCGATGGCGTCGCCCAAAAGTCATCCGGCAGCTGAAACCAGATTTGAAATTATTTTGGGTTCAAACTCTGATGGTTTTTCATCAGAAGTTCGATTCCATAGAAAGGAATGATCTGGATCGGGGATGGGTGAGAAAAATTGCCGGAGGAAATTTTTATTCCGAGCTGGCTTTTTTTAGTTTTCATAAAAGAATGGAGGCTTTTTAATCTGCCGGTAGCACCGCTTTTAACTTCAATGGGTACCAAAAGGGGCCCCAGATTGATAACATAATCGACTTCCGCGTTACTGGAACGCTCCTCCCGGTGCCAATAAAATGATTCCGGGCGTTCTTTAAAAGGTTGATGGGCAATCAATTCCAGCCCTGTCAGAAGCTCGGCAATGGCTCCATTATTGACCAGAGCAATATCAGGATTCAGAAACAGCTGACGGTAGTCGACTTTTAGCAGGCGCTGGGTTAAACCGATATCGAAAAACAACACTTTGAATTTTTTGGGGTCCATCTCTGCTCGCAAAGGAATCCCGTTCGCGCTGGAGTGGTACACGCGATACAAAAGCCCTGCCATTTCCAAAAGTTCCAGGGCTCCAGCCAATTCCCGGGACTTGATATCTTTATCAACCTGAGAATATTTAAATTTGTTTCCCGTCTGCAAAGGAGCCAAATCAAAAATCCGATTTAAATAATTAATCTGATATTTTTTGGCGTACTTGTTGAAATCCCGGCGAAACGTTTCCAGTAATATGGACTGGAGATCACAGCTCTGTTCAAAATCATGATTCTCCAGGTAAGACGCAACCACTTCGGGCATCCCCCCCAGAAGTGTATAATTTCTGATTTCTTCCTGGAGCTGTTTGTGAAAAGGTTCAGCTATCTCCTGAAAGCGGCTTGCAAAAATCAAATCCCGTAAATTCTGTTTTCCAGAGGCGGTCAAGTATTCTGCAAATGACAGAGGATAGACATAAATAATTTCAATTCTTCCGACCGGGGCCGAGATTTTCTGTAATTCAAATTCCAATAAAGAGCTTGCGCCAATCACGTGAAGTTCTGGAAAATCTTCATAAAAGTAGCGGAGGGCGCTAATGGCTTTGGGGCATACTTGGATTTCATCCAGAAACAGCAATGTTTTACCGGGTGTAATTTTGGTAGAAAAATAATTGGCCAGGTTGAAAGCGATTTTTTTAGCATCAAGATCGGATTGAAAGAAAGCACACAGGTCGGAATTCTTTTCAAAGTTGATTTCAATATAGTGTGTAAATGTTTCGCCTAGTTTTCTTGCCAGCCATGATTTTCCCACTTGCCGGGCGCCCCTTAAAAGGATCGGTTTTCTTTTGGACCGGTTTTTCCAGAGCGTCAGATACTGCAGTAAATCTCTTTTCATACCCCAATTGTAAAATATATCTGGACAAAAATCAAGGTAATCCGTTCCAGGAAGTGGACAAAAGTCAAGGCGATTTGTGGTTATTTATGGACAAAAAACAAACTTAAGCAGTGCCAACGCCTATCTGCTGCGAGCGGATCCGGGTGCGAAAAAAATCATCGCCGCATCGGCTTGAAAGGTGAAGCGGCGCGATTCAAAAGATTTTTTTCAAGGTTCACCCGGCCAACAGCATGTCGTAGAGAATTTTAGCGAACAGCAAAGCCATGGTGAAAATGAAAATAGGTCGGATGATGGCGCTTCCTTTTTTTATGACCAGCTTGGCCCCCAGCAGGTTGCCGGCCACGCCGGCGCAGGCAGCCGGAATGCCAATAGCATAGATGATCTTGCCGTTGATGATGAAGGTGATCACGGCCGCGACATTTGACGCCAGGTTCACCACCTTGGTGTTGGCATTAGCCGTAACAAAATCGTATTTCAGCACCAGGGTGTAAAAAAAGATCAGGAACATTCCGGTGCCGGGCCCGAAAAAACCGTCGTAAAAACCGATCAGCAATGCCGCTAAAGCGGCCAGGGAATATTTCCTTTGCCGGGATTGATGTTGCGAGCGGTTTTCCCGGCCCAAAGAACGATTGGCCAGAGTGAGAGCGGCTACCAGAGGGATAAGGATGATCAGTAATATGCGCAGAAAATCCGGGCGCAGCAGCAGCACGGCGCTGGTTCCCAGAAAAGACCCGATCAAGGCGAAAAAAGCGCTGAGCAGAGCCACGCGGACATCGATCAGCCCGTGCTGGTGATAGCGCCGGCAGGCGAAAAGGGTGCCGAAGCTGGAAGAGAACTTGTTGTTGCCCAGCACATAGTGCGGCGGCAACCCGGCAGCCATGTATGCGGGAACGGACAACAGGCCGCCGCCTCCGGCAATGGAATCGACCAGGCCGGCCAAAAAGACAACCGGCAGTACAATCAGGTATGTCTGCAGCATGGATGGGTCACAGGGGCTGGGGCGCCGTCGGCAGGCGTTTAATTTTTTCCGAAATGATCATGCCAAAGATGAAACTGCATTAAGGCCCATAACCGATGCGAATGGTTCTCGCGGTTCTGCAGGTGTTCCCGGATCATGGTTTGCACGTAATCCCCGTTAAAAAAACCCATGGCGGATATTCTCTTCTCTGAAAGGGTTTCCAGCATCAGTTCCTTCAGCTCATTTTTAAGCCAATTCTTGATAGGAATGGAAAAACCCTGCTTCTGGCGGTTGAGTATTTTTGGATCCAGGATACCGGTCATGGCTTTCTTGAAAAACCATTTACCCGTATTTCCCCGCACCTTCCATTCCGGGGGCAGGGAAAAGGCAAATTCCACCAGTTTGACATCGAGCAGCGGGGCGCGGGTTTCCAGGGACGCGGCCATGCTCATGCGGTCGACTTTGACCATGATGTCATCGGTCAGGTAGGTTTTCAGGTCCAGATACAGGTCCTGGTTGATTCCGGGAAACTGGCGGCTGCGCTTGAAAAATTCGCGGAACGGCTCCCGCTGGGGCAGATCCTCCAGGAAACTTTCCTGTAGAAAGGCCGGAGAATAAAAGCGTGCTTTTTGCTGCTGGGTCAAAAAGAGCATCCAGCGGAAGTGGCGGTTGACCGCGGCATTGACAAATCCTTCGCCGAAACGCTTGCCGCGGTTGACCAGCCCTTTTTTCAGTTCCGAGGGAGGCACCAGGCGCATGGCTTGTCCGGCCAGGGTTCGCAGGGGGCGCAGCGGAGAAAAATCGACAAAGCGGGCGAGTTTTTGGGCCAGGTAATGCTCATAGCCGCCGAAGATTTCATCGCCGCCGTCTCCGGACAAAGCCACCGTCACTTTTTCCCTGGCGGTACGCGAGACAAGATAGGTGGGAAAATTGGAAAAATCGCCCAAGGGCTCGTCCAGGATCGCGGCCAGTTGCAGGACCAGGGCGTGAATGTCGGCGCTCAGCGTTTTTTCCTGGTGATCGGTTTTGAATTTTGCGGCCACCAGGCGCGAATAAGGCAGTTCGCTGTATGATTTTTCCTCAAAACCAATGGAAAATGTTTTGATCGGAATAGGGGATATCCTGGCCATGGTGGCCACAATGGCGCTGGAATCGATGCCGCCGGAAAGAAACGCCCCCAACGGCACATCGGAGATCATGCGCAAACGCACCGATTCTTCGAGCAGGGCCAGGAATTCTTCACGGGCGGCGGCAAATCCGCGGGGGCTCACGCCCGGCCGGACATCCCAATATTCGCTGATGGCGGCTTTGCCGTTTTCATAAACCAGCATATGCCCGGCTGGAAGCTTTTTAACTGCTGCCAGGATGGAATACGGCGCCGGGATGTATTCCAGGGTTAGAAAAAAATCCAGTGCCTCATGGTCCACATCGCGGCCGACTCCCGGATATTGCAGGATGGATTTGATCTCTGACGCGAAAACCAGGTTGCCATTTCTTTTCTGGCAGTAATAAAGCGGTTTTTTCCCGATATGGTCCCTGGCCAGGATCAGGCGACGGTTTTTCTGGTCGTAGATGGCGAAAGCGAACATGCCGCGCAGTTTTTTTACGAATTCCAGTCCGAATTCTTCGTACAGGTTGACCACCACCTCGGTATCGCTCTGGCTGCGGAATGCATAGCCGCGCTGAATAAGTTCACTGCGCAATTCGCTGAAATTGTACACTTCGCCGTTGTAGGTGATCCAGGAGTTCCCTGACTGTGAACTGAGCGGTTGATGGCCGGTGGCCAGATCGATGATGCTCAGGCGCCTGGCCGCAAGACCTATGCTGTCTTTTTGAAAAAAACCTTCGTCGTCGGGACCGCGGTGAACGATCTGGTCGTTCATTTTTTTCAGGGTGCCGGCATCGGCTTCCTTTTCAAACTGGTAATAGCCGCAAATTCCGCACATGGCTTATTTTTTTTTTCGCACTGGGGAAAACCCGGCTGCCGACCCTATACTGCAATCCGGATAATCGGTTAAAAATTTCAGGAGAAAAATTATCTTGACCGTATTGCTATACAAGCCTCGCGCCTTTTCTTTCGCAATCCGTTTGTCGAGGCAAATACTATTTAAAGCTCTTTACCGCCTCATTTTCGTCTTCAAAAGTTTCAAAAACCGTGATCAGCTTGGTGACCATCATCAGGTCTTTGACTTTGTTGGTCAGGTTGGTGATCTTGACCGTGCCGCCCTCTTTTTTCAGCGTGGTATAGGAGCGGACCACTTCACCCAAACCTGTTGAATCGAGGTAAGGTACTTCGGCGAAATTCAAAATCAGCTGTTTTTCATTTTCCTTGATCGAGGCATTGACTGACTGTCTGAGTTCATCAATGCCATCGCCGAAAAGTATTTTTCCTTTGAGATCAAAGATGGTGACATCGCCATTTTTTCTTTTTTCTATCTTCATTTTTTTCTCCTTTAACTAACTCAAGATTATTTTATAGCATATCAAAAAACAAATTTCAATCACTTTTTTGTTTTTGTGTCCGCCAGGAGATTTTTCAAGGGATTTCAACAATCTGATAATCGGGGTTGCCGAAACCGATCTCCCGGGCGTAGTCGATCTGCACGCGGTGGGGTATGTCATAAGCAAGGGCGGTGAGGGGTTTGCCGGCTCTCTTTTCCACCAGGTCCAGTGAGGCGGCGTCCAAAGCGACCGGGTCGATGGAGATCAGCACACCGATATCGGGGACGATTTTTTTGTAACCCCCCATGCAATCGCAATCCTTGCTGATGCGGTTCAAAAAATTGACATAAAGTGCTTTGTTTTTTTTGGACGCAGCCACGCCCCAGGCATGTTCGACGATTTTGCGCTGCAGTTGTTCGTAGGTTTCCGACCAGTTGTAGCCGATGGCATCGAAGCGGCAGGCGGTCAGACATTGGGCGCAGCCGATGCATGCCCGTTTTTCGATCTGGGCGACATTCTCCACCATGGTGATGGCCTGGACCGGACACCACGTGACGCAAGCGCCGCAGGCGGTGCATTTTTTCTTCTTTACCGATGGCGTGGCGGTCGAATGCTGGGCCAGCTTGCCGCGCCGGCTGGCGCAGCCCATGCCCATGTTTTTCAGGGCCGCCCCGAAACCTGAAGCCAGGTGGCCGGTAAAATGGGACACCACGACCAGGGCTTGGGCCTTGACGATCAGGGAAGCGAGTTTGACTTTCGAGTATAGCCTGCCCGGGATCGGCACTTCCAACTCTTCATCACCGGTCAGGCCATCGGCCATGATCAGCGGCAGCCCGGTTTTTTCGAAACCGAACCCGTGGCGCTGGGCCAATTCAATGTGACTGACGGCCTGATTGCGCATGCCGCTGTACAAGGTGGCGGTATCGGTTAGAAAGGGCAGGGCCCGGCGCTGCTTGACCAGGTCACCCATCATCTTGAAATTCAGCGGCCGCACATAGCCTTGCGTTTTTTCCTCGCCGAAATGGGTCTTGAAAGCCACCATGTCGTTGGCCTGGACAAAGGAAAAAAGGTCGTTGGCCAAAATTGCTTTTTCGAGTTTTACACATACTGACTCATCGCTTTCGTTGTCGAAGCTAGGGATGAAATATACTTTTGTCTTCATTTTCTATTTCCATTCAAGCAATTTTGATATCATTTAATATAGAATTATAGGCCATTTTCGATTGATTTATTCCTTTCCCTGGGACAATTGATCTGCTCATATCTGAGAAATGTAACCATTCAGGGTGAAAAAGTCAATTCCGCAGGGAAAAAATTTTAAACTCTTTTTTTAACCAGCACGGCCAAAACGCTTGAAAAGGTCAATAATACTTGACTTTTTATTTTCCGTATGTTAAATCTTATCACAAGTAGGAGGTCGACATGAATAAAAAATATCTGGCCGAGGATATAGCCAAGAGAATATCCATTAAAAAATACGAGGCCTACAACTTTATTGATCTATTCATCGAAGTCGCCCTGGAAAATCTCGGGAAAGGGCGCAAACTCGTGCTTTCCAAATTTGGCACCCTGATCATTAAAAAGAAGAATAAAAAGCGGGTGATCAATCCCATCAATCGCCAGCCTATGATCATTCCTCCCACCAAGATCGTGAAATTCATCCCTTCGGAGAACTTGAAAAAAAAGTTCGAGGGAAATGGCTGACTTCAATGAAGAGCAGTTAAAAAGGATTTCTTTTCACCTGCTGACCGTTAACAATCCCAAGGCCAGACAGCATCTGCTGAGAAACAAGGTCAAGACAGAAGATTTTTTTTGCCTGGGACCGCGGCAACTTGAATTGACCGGTCTGCTTCCGGCCGAGATCAAGGTTGTGCGCGAGAAAAACTGGACAGCCGCTGAAAATGAAGTGGCCCGGTCGAAAGCCAACCACATCCAGATCATTTTCAGCGAAGACAGGGATTATCCGCCGCTGCTGAAAGAAATATTTGACCCGCCTGATTTCATTTATTTTACCGGCAACCGGGAAATTTTAACAAAAACCAAATTGGCCGTAGTAGGATCACGCCGGGGCAGCAACTACGGCCAATCTGTCATAAACCGTATCCTGCCGGAATGCATCCGGGCCGGTCTGGTGATTGTCTCGGGCATGGCTTATGGGATCGATTCCATGGCCCATCGGGCGGCGATCCGCGAAAACGGCACCACTATCGGCGTTAATGCCGGCGGGCTGCTGCATTTGAATCCCCCCGGCAACAGCGGCCTGATCAAAAAGATCATCGATCACGGCGGCATCATCAGTGAATTTCCCCTGGATGTGGTCCCACGTCCTTTTCTTTTTCCTGTTCGCAACCGGGTCATCGCCGGGATTTCCAAGGCGGTGCTGGTCATTGAAGCGGCCCTGCGCAGCGGTTCACTGATCACGGCCAGGCTGGCCATTGACCAAAACCGTGACGTCATGGCTGTTCCGGGCAATATTGACCAGCCTTTGAGCCAGGGGACGAACTATCTACTGCAGCAGGGCGCCAAATTGATCGCCAGTGCTTCCGACCTGCTGGAAGAATTTGGATTGGAGGTGGCAACGCCGGCCAAACGGGAACTGGTTTTGTCGGTCAAAGAAAAAAAAATACTTGACTTGTGCGGGGAGAATGAGGTAAAAGGGTTCGATTTTCTGGTTGAAACGCTTGATCTGTCAACCGCTGAAATTGTTTCGCTTTTGATGGGTTTGATTTTAAAGAACCTGATAGCGGAAGAAGCGGATGGTTACCGAAGGATAAATTATGCCTAAAAAAACATTGGTAATTGTCGAATCTCCGGCCAAGTCACACACGATTTCCAAATATCTGGGCGACGACTTTGTGATCAGTTCCTCGATGGGGCATGTCCGCGACCTGCCGGCCGCTGTCTTGGGAATTGATCTGAAAAACAACTACAAACCCTTCTACGAGGAGCTGCCCGGGAAAGCCCAGGTGATCAAGGAGTTGCGCAAGCAGGCCCGGAAGGCGGCTAAAATCTTTCTGGCCTCCGATCCCGACCGTGAAGGTGAAGCCATTGCTTTTCATTTGCAGCAGATTCTGCAAACGGAAAACCAACATATTTTTCGCGTGCTTTTCAATGAGATCACCCGCCAGTCAATATTGGCGGCGGTAGAAAAACCGCTGGCCATTGACGGGCACAAAGTCGATTCCCAACAGATGCGCCGTCTGCTGGATCGTTTGGCCGGGTACAAGATCAGTCCGGTGCTGCAGAGGAAGATCGGCGGGCCGCTTTCGGCCGGCCGCGTGCAATCCGTAGCCCTGAAACTTATTGTGGAAAGGGAAAAGGAGATCAGGGCTTTCGTTTCCAAAGAGTTTTGGACCATTGCCGTGGAATTGCTGGGTTCGCGAAAACCATCGTTCATGAGCAAGCTGGAAAAATTCAAAGGCAAGAATATCAAGATCGCCGATAAAAGCAGCTGTGATCAGGTGCTGAGCGAATTGAAACTGAACGATTACATCCTGGAGCGCATGCAGAAAAAGTTGAAAAAGCGCAAGGCGCCTCCGCCCCTGATCACTTCCACCCTGCAGCAGGAAGCTTTTCGCCGCTTCAAATTCCCGGTGAAAAAAACCATGCAGCTGGCGCAGCAGCTTTACGAAGGCCTGAATATCCATGGCGGCGAAGCCAGCGGATTGATCACCTACATGCGCACTGACTCATTCCGCGTTTCCGACCAGGCCCGCGACCAGGCGCGCGAATACATAGCGGCCGGTTTGGGGAAAGAATATTGCCCGTCCACCCCCAATGTGTTCAAGAGAAAATCAAAGATCCAGGATGCCCATGAATGCATCCGGCCCACATTCCCTTTTCATGCCCCGGATGATATCAAGACCGATCTGAATCCAGGCCAGTTAAAGATCTATCAGCTGATCTGGGAGAGGTTTTTTGCTTCGCAGATGGCCGATGCGGAGATCGAAGAGACCCAGTTAGATATCAAAAACGGGTTGTACTTGTTTGTCTGCAAAGGCGAGATCGTAAAATTCAAGGGTTTTTATGTTATGTTGAAAAACGATAATGAGCAGACGATCCTGCCGCAGTTACAGGAAAAAGAGATCCTGCAGCTGCTGAAGATGGATGATAAACAGAATTTCACCAAGCCCCCGGCCCGCTATAGCGAGGCGTCTTTGGTAAAGGTGCTCGAGGAAAAAGGCATCGGTCGCCCTTCTACCTACGCCAAGATCATCGAAACCCTGAATAAGCGGGAATACGTCTATAACGAAGAAAAGAGATTCGTACCCACCGATCTAGGCATCAATGTGGTCGAGTACTTGGAAGAGAATTTTCAGGATATCATGAACTACAATTTTACCGCCGAGCTGGAGAAAGAGCTGGATCTGGTCGCCGCAGGCAAACTCGACTGGGTGACAGGGATCGACCAATTCTATAAAAAACTGGCGGTCGATCTGGAAAAAGTCAAAGGCGCAAAAAAAGTGGAACTGTTGACCGGCGGCAAATGCCCCGACTGCGGCGGCGACCTGGTCAAGAAATATTCCCTGAAAACCAGGGGCTGGTTCGTGGGCTGTTCCAACTATCCGCAATGCAGGTATACCGAGCGGGTCACGTTGAACAATGAAAGGATCAGCAAAGACGAAATACTGGAAAAACTGTGTCCCCTATGCGGCAAGCCCCTGATCAAGAGATATTCCCCCAAGACCAGGCATTATTTTGTCGGCTGTTCCGGTTTTCCCGCCTGCAAGCATATCGAAAAAAGCGAGGAAGAATTGGGTGCTTGCCCGCAGTGCAGCAAACCCTTGACCAAGAGATTTTCCCGCAAGACGCGCCGCTATTTTGTCGGCTGTACCGGGTATCCTGAATGCAAATTCATACAAAAAGGGTGAGAAAAAGAGTCACGATTATCGGTGGCGGACTAGCCGGGGCGGAAGCTGCCTATCAGACAGCCAAAAGCGGCATGGATGTCGATCTGTACGAGATGCGGCCGCAGGTGATGACCGAAGCCCACGCTGGCGATTCCCTGGCTGAGATGGTATGCTCCAATTCGCTGGGTTCCGAGGAGATCACTTCCGCTTCCGGACTGTTGAAGCGGGAAATGAAAATGCTCGATTCCTTTTTTTTGCGCAGCGCTGAAAAAGCCAGGGTTCCGGCCGGAAGCAGCCTTGCGGTCGACCGGCTGCAATTGGCCGCAAACATTACCACTGAACTGGAAGCCATGCCCGGGATCCGTATCATCCGCCAGGAAATCAGGGAAATCCCGGCCGCTGACATGCCTTTGATCATTGCCAGCGGGCCGCTGACCAGTTCTGCTTTCGCCCAGGCCCTTTCCGGCTTGACCATGCGCAAAAACCTTTACTTTTTTGACGCCACCTGCCCGCTGATCCGGGCCGAAAGCATTGATTTTTCAAAATTATTTGCCGCTTGCCGCTACGAGAAAGGGGAAGCCGATTTTTTGAATATTCCCCTGGATCAGGTGCAATACGAATCGTTGGTCAAGAGCATGGTCGGAGCTGAACCTGAACAGGCCAGGGACTTTGAAAAAGAAATTTATTTTGACGCCTGCCTGCCGGTGGAAGAAATCGCACGTCGCGGACCGCAATCGCTGGCCTTTGGGCCGTTGAAACCGGTGGGCCTGGTTGATCCCCGCAGCCAACGCCGCCCCCACGCTGTTGTGCAGCTCCGCCAGGATGACCTGAAAAAAAATTTTTTCCAACTGGTCGGATTTCAGACGCGTTTGAAGTATGGAGACCAGAAGCGGATCTTCCGCACCCTGCCCGGGTTGGAAAACGCCGAGTTCGAGCGTTTCGGTCGCATGCACCGCAACACCTATATCAATGCCCCGCTAATCATCAATCAATTTTCCCAGTGCAAAAAAAACAGCCGCATCTATTTTGCCGGCCAGATCTCCGGAGTGGAAGGCTATGTGGAGTCGGTCGCCTCCGGATTGCTCTGCGGCCTTTTTGCGAGTCGGGACGAGCCCCGCGACCCACTCCCGGAAACCACGGCGATCGGCTCACTGCTTGCTTACATCGCCAATGCCAGCTGGCAGGATTTCCGGCCCAGCAAATTCACTTTTGGCTTGCTGGCGGACAGCGGGGTGGAATGTCGTGACAAGAAAAGAAAAAAAGAGTTGAAAGCCGAAAGGGCCTGCGAGGCGCTGGAACAATGGATAAAGAAATTCGCGATCTAAATAGTTATATCGGTTATTTGCGAGAAATAAAAAAGTTTTCCGCCAACACGCTCAAGGCATATACTATCGATATCCGGCAGTTCTGCGCTTATTTTTCGGAACAAAGGTTGCCGGTCAGCAAAAACAATATCCGCGACTTCATTGCCCATCTTTATTTGAAAAGCAAAAACAAGGCCACCGTGGCTCGGAAAATATACGCTGTTAAATCTTACTACGGCTATTTGGTGAAAACCGGGATCCAGACCAACAATCCTTTCGATGGTATCGGCACGCCGAAACTGGATAAAAAAATTCCCCAGATCCTGACCGAAAACGAAATGCAGCAATTTCTTGACGCTCTGCCCGCGGAAACTTTTTTGCAGTTGCGCAACAAGGCCCTCTTTGAGTTCATGTATGCGACCGGCCTGCGCATCTCTGAATTGACCGGGTTGCAGGCCGATGACGTTCATTTCGCTGAAAGGCTGGTGCGGGTCATGGGCAAGGGGAAAAAAGAGCGGATCGTCCCTTTTCATGAGCAGGCCGCCGCGGTCATGACCCAATATATCGCGCAACGGCGAACCGAGTTTCCCGGCCAGGGTGACCGGGTCTTTGTCAATTCCCGGGGCGGGCCCTTGAGCCAGCGTTCGGTCGAGCGTATCCTGAAGCAGGTTTATCACGATCTGACCCATTCCAGCAAGCATGTGCACCCCCATTTGCTGCGTCATTCTTTTGCCACCCACTTGCTGCAAAGGGGGGCAAACCTGCGCATCATCCAGGAATTGCTGGGGCATGCCAATTTGGCTACAACCGAAAAATATACTACTTTGAATTTCAGCGATCTGCTAAACACCTATAAAAAATTTCATCCCCGGAAACAACCATGAACAGGAAGACGGTTTTTTTTCTGTTTAAATTTGCTCTTGGCTTCGGCCTGATGCTGTACCTGCTGCTGTATATCGCCCGGCCGCGGGAAATCATCGTAGTTTTCCGCAACGTTTCCTGGGCAATGGTCGTGTTGGCTTTTTGCCTGCATGTGTTCGGATTCCTGTTTTCGGCCCGGCGCTGGCAGCTGATCCTCGATGAAAAGGGCGCTGGTTTCTCGATTTCGCAATTGATCCGTTTGCTGCTGGTCGGCTCTTTTTTCAATCTCTTTTTGCCCACCCGTTTCGGCGGTGACGTTGTCAGGGTCAGTGATACGCGCCATATCGACCAGGGGGTGACGGCATCCTTGGCGGTAATTATCTATGAACGTATGAGCGGCATCGTAGCCCTGCTGGTGCTGGCCATGCTGGCCTCGCTTCTAAAATTAAATTTTTTAAAAGAGTTGCCTTTGCTTTATGTCTCGCTCCTGGTCAGCCTGCTGGGAATCATCCTGCTGGTGCTGGCCTGGAAGAAACTCCCGCGCGGATTTTTGGCAAGGTTCAAATGCCGCCATGCGTGGCTGCGCAAGACCCTGGATAAGTTGGACAAGTTCCATGCCATCATCCTTGATTTTTTAAACCATCGTACTTTGTCGAAAAAAGTTTTTTTCTGGGCGTTACTGCTGCAGCTCAACGTGGTGCTTCATTATTATTTGATCGGCCAGGCACTGAAACTGAGCCGGATCCCTTTGCTGGATTATTTTTTTTCCATTCCCATCATGCTGTTCCTACTGTCTTTTCCGGTTTCGATCAATGGTATCGGTGTCCGTGACCTGTTCTTGATCCAGCTTTTTACGTATTACGGCTACCCGGCTCAAGTGGCGATCGCTTTTTCCTTGCTGGATTTGGCCTTCAACCTGCTGCTGGGCATCGGCGGCGGTTTGATCTACGTTTTTCGTAAAAAATGAATAAAAAACTCATAGCGCTCTTTGCCGCCCTGCTCCTGCTGTTTGCCAGCAGCCAGGAAAAGCTCCGTGTAATCAATCTCAGGATCGAGGAGATCTCGGCCAAGCTCCTGGCCAGCAAACAGGACAAGTCCTCCATTCTGAATGACATTTACGCTTTGGAGCTGCAGACGGAATCGGCCGTCATTGAATTGAACAAAGTCGGTTTGCTTATGGCCGACACCCGGGCGCAGATCGCCCGCAAGCAAAAAGAAGAAGAGAGCCTTCAGGCCAAGATCCGCTCTTCGCAGGACAAGGTCAGGCGCATTCTGCGGGTTCTTTACAAAATCGGAGAATTGGGTTACGTGAAACTTTTCATCAATATCGGCAATTTCGATCAGCTCTTCCGCAACTACCGCTTGATCGTTTCCCTGATGGATGACAGGGTCATAGCCATAAGGGAAATCCGCCAGGGTATCATGAAGCTGCAAAAAATCAAAGCTGAATTGCAGGTAGAATTTGACCGCCAAGCCAGCTTGAGAAAAGAGCAGTCCGGCAAGTTGTCGCGCTTGCAGGGCCTGAAACAGGAGAAGCTGGAATTGATCGCCAAGATCAACCGCCAACGGGATTTCAATGTCCGTTTACTGGAAGAATTGAAAAGTGAAGGGGAAAACCTGACCAGGTTCCTGGACCAGAGAACGGCGGCGGCCGTACCCGACCTAGTCGATTCCAAGTTCATCCAGGGCAAACTGGCCTGGCCGCTGCCCGGGAGCATCATTTCCAGTTTCGGGAAAAAAAAGAGCGCCCGTTTCAATACCTATACCATGAACAACGGCATTGAAATTAAGCCGGTTTTATCCGATGAGATCAAGGCCATTGGGGGAGGGGAGATCATTTTTTGTGATTACTTCAAGGGCTATGGCAACTTGCTCATCATTCAGCATGCGGGGAATTTCCATACCCTTTACGGACACTGCGAAAGTTTTCAAAAAAAATTGGGTGACCGTGTGCAGGTCGGTGAAGTGATCGCCCTGGCCGGCAATTCCGGCAGCCTTTACGGCAAATCTCTTTATTTTGAGATCAGGCAAAACCTGAAACCCCTGGATCCCTTGCTCTGGTTGAGCAAAAGGTGATAGAATCTGCCCTTGAAAAAAACAATGAAACCGAAAAGAAAAATAATTAAAAACTCCAACCGCAAGGCTGTTGCTATTTCTTTTTTCCTGTTCGGCGCCATCGCCCTGGCCGCTGTGTTTACCCTTGAATTTCTCGATTACCGCTCCGGGAAATATTCATTCATTTTCAGCAAACTGATCCGCTTGCAGCAAATGATACCGGCCGCTGAAAAATTCAACCGTGAACTAACCGAGACGTTGACCGTGAAAAAAATCCCTTTTGATTTTTTCAAGGACCGTGACGGGGTCAGCCATTTTAAGATTGAGTTGCCTGAACCGCTTTACCCCCCTTTGAGCAAGGACCTGCGTTGGCTGGTGGAAAAAAACCGGGGCTTGTACCGTTTAAGCGAAGTCCAGGGCATGAAGGAGCAGGTCATATATTTGGTCCAGGTGATTTTTGAAAAAAGGTTGACCCATGTTATTTTAATCAGCAAGCGCTTGGCTGTTCAGCCCCGGCCGGGCGAAACGCCCGCCGCCCCTCCGGCCAGGATCAGGCCTTCGAAAACACCCCGCCTGGCCTTTATCATCGATGATATCGGCTACGCCGATCTGATATCCGATCAATTGCGCGAACTGGGCATCCCCCTGACTGCCGCCATCATCCCCGCTGCGCCCTATGCCCGCAGCGAAGCGCAAAGGATCCACGAATATGGATTGGAAGCGATCATCCACATGCCCATGCAGCCCAAGGATCCGGCCAACCACCACCCGCGCGACCAATTTGTTTTGATCGACTCCAGTGCCAACGAGATAACGGCCCTGCTGCAAAACGCCCAGGCGGTGGTTCCTTATGCCAAAGGGCTGAACAACCACATGGGATCGCTGCTCACCTCCCATCCGCAAGCCATGCGCCGGGTGCTGGAGCTGGTCAAAAGGGCGGGACTTTTTTTTGTGGATTCCAAAACCACACCCACCACTCTCGCCTATGCCCTGGCCCGTGAAATGAAAATCAAGACCTTCAAGCGTGACGTGTTTCTCGACGACGAGCAGTCTTACGAGTACAGCAGCGGGCAGATCCGGCGCTTGGTGCAACTGGCCCGGCAGAACGGCCGCGCCCTGGCCATCGGCCATCCCTTCCCTTCCACCCTGGCCGCCCTGCGCGATGCCGTACCCTGGCTGAAGCAGCAGAAAGTTGAGGTTGTTTTCGCTTCGGCATTGCTGGAGTAGTTTAACCTTAACCCGCATTTCTCACAAGCCTAATTTTTTCGTGGGAGTCGACTCTCCAGGAACAAAAATACGGGGCGATTTTTGTTGCATACAACAAAAAGCAGTGCTCTGAAAAATCATGGCGCTATTT
>Ga0180009_10000604_pt1 | contig 48704 bp, 48 predicted proteins | sample OS_PC_MetaG_FD_123537 | JGI IMG/M metagenome (GOLD analysis project Ga0180009, IMG submission 123537) | Groundwater microbial communities from the Aspo Hard Rock Laboratory (HRL) deep subsurface site, Sweden - OS_PC_MetaG | ecosystem: Environmental > Aquatic > Deep subsurface > Groundwater...
ATAGGGTGATAATACGTATGCTGTCACCGTATTATAGCGGTTGGTACTGAATCTGGATTAGCGATTGAAAAGCTGTTGGATTGCCGATACACTTCTGGAGAAGAAGGGCTGCTTGACACTGAAAAAGGGATTGCCTATCATTCACCCGGTCACCCAAGGGCACTGACATGTGATCCATCCTGAATAGGCGTTATGGCTAAGAAAATACCGGATTTTAAAAGTGAAAAAGAAGAGGAGGCGTTCTGGGAAACCCATGACGTCAGGGACTATATCAACTGGAACAATGCCGATTCTTTTATCAAACGGGTATTCCGGGATAAAAAGACAGAGGCTGAGATATTAAAAGGATTGACAAGAACAACTCCAGAGGATTGATTTCACCCGCCAAATACCATAGGAGTGTTGTACCTTTTAAGTAACAACCAGTTGGTTTTTAGTTGTTATTCAAGAATTGGGGCGGGCTGCAGGTCCTCTGGAAAGCTATTCACCACCTATACTGATCTGATGGAACCAGGACCTGTATGGAATTGAACTCATTCTCGACGGCCATCCGTGGCCGTCATCCGAGGGCGGTCGCTGGCATCGCCATCCTGGCGATGCTTAACCACTCTCATTTTGTTGAATCATATACAGATCCCGAGTTCCTTTGCAGGACACAAGCTGAACAATTACGGATATTTTATGACAGCTACCTACGATAGTACATTTAAAAGATCCATCAGGGAGCCTGATGCATTCTGGGGGGAAGCAGCTGAAAACTGCCATTGGTATAAACGTTGGGACAAAGTGCTGGATGATGCCAACAGGCCCTTTTATCGATGGTTTTCCGGTGGAGAGATCAATACCTGCTATAATGCGCTTGACCTTCATGTCGCCAACGGCCGGGGAGAACAGACGGCCCTGATCTATGACAGTCCTGTCACAGGAGTCGTCCAGTCCTATACCTATCAGCAGCTGACGGAAACCGTGGCGAGGTTTGCCGGTCTGTTGGCTTCCCAGGGGGTATCGAAAGGGGACCGCATCCTGATCTATATGCCGATGATCAGTGAAGCTGCTGTGGCCATGCTGGCCTGCGCCCGTATTGGTGCGATCCATTCTGTGGTTTTTGGCGGTTTTGCAGCTAAAGAGCTTGCTGTCCGGATTGATGATGCAAAACCAAAAGTGGTTGTCTCTGCTTCCTGCGGGATTGAAGTCAACCGCGTGATATCCTACAAACCGTTGCTGGATGAGGCAATTCGGCTAGCATTCCATAAGCCGGGCACATGTATTATTTTTCAACGACCCGAGGAAAAAGCGGCGCTTGTTTCCGGCAGGGATATAGACTGGGCGGACGCCATGGTTAGCGCCCATCCCCATGAATGTGTGCCCATGTCAGCAACGGATCCTGCCTACATCCTGTATACATCCGGGACAACCGGTGTCCCGAAGGGGGTTGTCCGGGATATCGGCGGCCATATTGTGGCCTTGAAATGGTCGATGAAGGCGATCTATGATGTTGATCCCGGTGATGTATACTGGGCGGCATCTGACATCGGCTGGGTCGTTGGTCACTCCTATATCATCTATGCCCCGCTGTTTCAGGGCTGCACTACGATCCTGTTTGAAGGAAAGCCGGTAGGAACCCCGGATGCAGGTGCTTTCTGGCGGGTTATCGCCGATCATCGGGTCAAGACCCTGTTTACGGCGCCAACAGCATTCAGGGCAATCAAACGGGAAGATCCAAAAGGCGAGTTTCTGGGAAAATATGATCTCGCACGGTTTCAATCCCTGTTTCTTGCCGGGGAGAGAACCGACCCGGATACCTTGAAGTGGGCGGAGGAAAAGCTGTGGGTTCCGGTTATTGATCACTGGTGGCAGACCGAAACCGGCTGGGCGATTGCGGCAAACTGCATGGGGATCGAGAAGCTGCCCGTGAAAGAGGGGTCTCCCTCCAAACCGGCCCCCGGATGGAACCTGCAGGTGGTGGATCTCAATGCACAGCCAGTCAGAGCGGGTGAGATTGGTGCACTGGTTGTCAAACTGCCGCTTCCACCAGGATCCTTACCGACGTTGTGGAAGAACGACGAAGGGTATGTCAAAACTTACCTGGAGGAGTTTCCCGGGTTCTATAAAACAGCTGATGCCGGATTTATCGATGAAGATGGGTATGTTTTTGTCATGAGCCGGACCGATGATATTATCAACGTGGCCGGGCATAGACTGTCGACAGGGGCTATGGAGGAGATCCTGACGGATCATCCGGATGTTGCCGAAGCAGCTGTCCTGGGTGTGGACGACACGCTTAAAGGGCAGATTCCCGTTGGGTTCCTGGTGTTGAATGCCGGTGTCGACCGGAATCATGGTGATATCGTGCGGGAAGTCATTCAGATGGTTCGGGAACGTATCGGTCCCGTGGCTTCCTTCAAGGTAGCGACCGTCGTCAACCGGCTCCCGAAGACAAGGTCAGGGAAGATCTTAAGGGGAACCATCCGCAAAATTGCGAATAACGAACCTTACAACACGCCGGCGACCATTGATGATCCGGCAGTCCTGGATGAAATGGCGGTGGCTCTGGCGAACATAGGCTATGCTGCCGGGAAGAACAGTTAGTCGATGCATCAACCACCCTCTTTTTGAGAGCCTGTATATTGAGTGGAAAACCCATGGCAAATATCAAGCACGCAAACACGGTTTTTATCCTGATGTATATCCTGTTATTGTTCCTGATGGGATATCTGGCCTGGCCTTTTGTGACGCCCATTATTTTCGCCGGCATTATTGCGGGGACCTTCTATCCGCTGATGCTCAAGATCCAGCAGAAGTTGAAGATCAGTCGAAAATGGTCGGCCATCATCGTTTGTCTCATCATTGTCATTGCCATGATCCTGCCCTCCATTTACCTGGTGATGCGACTCTCATCGGAGGCCCTGTCTCTGTACAAGTTCTTAAAAGAGAATTTTACTGAAGTGAAGATCGCGGACTTTTTGTTCAAGAGTCATTTTTTTCCTGACGTCATGAAAGAACTCTTCAGTCTGGTCGATCTGGAATACAATGTTCCGACGATCCAGAAAATCATTCTGGGAGGGGCGAAAAATGTGAGTTCGAGCTTGTTCAATTTGATGAATCAATGGATTTCCAATATCTTCATGTTTATTATCCAATTCCTGATCATGCTGGTGGTTATCTATGAGATGCTGCAGAAAGGTCCAAAGATTAAACGGTTTATTCTGGATTTACTGCCGATGAAAGATGAGGAGGAGGAGCTGGTTCTGGAAAAAATCAATCAGATGAATTTTGTGACCCTGGTCGGCAATGGCACCGGGGGATTGATTCAGGGGATTCTAGCAGGCTTCGGTTTCTGGATTGCCGGTTTGGAATCGATCATGTTGTGGACCACGGCAATGGTCTTTCTGGCTTTTATACCGTTGGTGGGGATGTCGATCATTTATGTCCCGGCCTGTATTTATCTCCTCGTGATCGGAAAAACAGGTAGTGCCATCATATTACTCATCTATTGTTCCGCTATCTCAGTGACCGTCGAAAACATTTTCAAGCCCCGGTTTGTGGGCAACCGGGTGCAGATAAACTCCGTCCTGGTCTTTTTAAGTATCATCGGGGCCTTAAGTGTTTTTGGAATCCCCGGCATATTTTACGGTCCGCTGATTGTTTCCGTCTTTCTGACCTTTGTTAATCTGTATCACCAGAAATTCACCGATAATCCAGCTGAGGCTATTATCCCAGACAGGGACAACACAGCGTAAAACGCCCCCATCCTGACAGGTAGCATGGCTGTCTTCGGGGGTGGCAAATCCACCTGTGGTGTTCAGTCCTCAACAAGGCCACCTGGCAACAATCTCGCTACTATTCCGCTTTCAGCTTGACGCGGTTGAATTCCGGTAACTTTTAAGCAACAATCGGTCATTTTTCGGTTGTTGTTTGAGAATTGAGGCGGGCTGTAGGCCCGTTGGAAAGCTATTCACCTCGATACGCCCCAAAGGTATTGTGTTGCGAAAAACGAATGAATCCTCCAGGGTTCTTGAAACACAATACCTTCGAGGCTGAGCGGAAATCGAACTGAATCGATGCGAATTCCGAATCCCTTTTAGCCTTTTGGTTTGGGGATGGATGTGACAGCATGAGTTTTCAAAAAAACTGCGCTATCTCATTAAACCTATCGAATGCCACTGTTAGAAAAAGTGACTTCATCCTACCCTGCTCCTTTAAACCCCGCTCTTGTGAGCGAGATGCCGGATCCGGATACTGTTGTGGGGATCCCGGTCAGCGCTGAATGAATACCAATGTCATCATAGAGATGAATCTTCAAAAGTCCCACCGATGAATATTCTGCTGCTTTCATTGATGTTGATCCTGTTGGGAGGGTGTCTCCCGTTGTTTTTCGCCAGGTGGCGGTTAATGAATATTCTCGGTCTGCTGCTGGTGGTCGTGGGTTGTGGAACCGGTCTTTTCGCTGCGTTGAATGGGCTGGTGACTGGAGAGGCTGTTGCAGCTCATTTCATCCATATCAACGGACTTCCTTTCCAATTCAGTCTGGATCCCATCTCTGCTTTCTTCCTGGTGCCTGTTTTTGTGATCTCTCTCCTGGGACGGGTTTATGGTTTTCATTACCTGAACAATCCCGACAGGGTGCTGGGGATCGCCGTGAACCATTTTTTTTACAGCCTGCTGGTTGTTTCGATGGTAATGGTTGTCTATGCCAGCGATATTTTCAGCTTTGCGATCGCCTGGGAGGTGATGTCAATCTCCTCATTTTTCCTGGTGATTTATGATTTTCATAAGAGAAGCACCTGCAAAGCCGCCTATCTGTATTTTGTTTTCAGCCAGGTGGGGGCGCTGTTGATTTTTGCCGGTTTCGGCGTCCTGTTTGCTGCCACCGGCAGCTTTGGTTTTGAAAGGTTAGGAGCGCTTTCTGCCGACATCAAAATGTTGGTGTTTCTGTTGTTGCTGTTCGGGTTTGGCTCTAAGGCGGGGATGTTTCCCCTTCATATCTGGCTTCCCCATGCCCATCCGGCAGCTCCGAGCCATGTTTCCGCCATTATGTCCGGCGTGATGATCAAGATGGGAATCTACGGCATTATCCGATTTTACTGTCTGCTCGATACGGATACCATCCTCCTGGGGCAGATCGTGTTGCTTTTCGGCATATGTTCGGGTGTTTTCGGTATTGTGCAGGCTTTGGGGCAGGACAGTCTGAAACGGCTGCTGGCCTATTCAAGTGTGGAGAATATCGGGATTATCCTGATAGGATTGGGGATCGGAATGATCGGGAGATCCTTGCACCAGCCGGCAATGGCGCTGCTGGGGTTTTCTGGGGCTTTTTTACATATTTTGAATCATGCCGCTTTCAAATCCCTGCTTTTTATGGGGGCCGGTTCCATTATTCAGAGAACCGGAATTGAGATCATCGATCAATTGGGGGGGTACCTCAAAAAGATGAAAATCACGGGAATCACCTTTCTGGTCGGTTCTCTGGCAATCAGCGGCTTGCCCCCGTTTAACGGGTTTATCAGTGAGTTTCTGATCTATTTTGCCGGTTTTGAGGGGATCCATTTCAATGAAATCAGGTTCATTCCCTCAGCCCTGGTCATCCTGTCACTGGCTTTGATTGGCGGGCTTGCACTGGCCTGCTTTACCAAGGTGATGGGGATCGCATTCCTGGGTGAACCCCGGAAGACACCGGACCGGGCAGTCACCGAAAGCGGGGTCGCCATGCAGATCCCGATGGTCGTTCTGGCCACCATCTGTTTTTTGATCGGTGTTTTCCCGGGACTGTTCATCCGCATGACGCTGCTTGCGACCCGTCATATTCCGGGGGTCGTATCCGGGGCCGCCATCAGCCCCGTTTTAGGTGTCAGTCGCCAGATTTCCAGAGCGGTGCTGCTTTTTATCCTTCTGGTTACGGTTTTATGGCTTTTGCGGATACTGTTGTATAAAAACAAACGGGTCACCATCTCAAGCACATGGGGATGTGGTTTTACAAAATCGTCCTCCCGTATTCAGTATACTGGGGCATCATATGTCGACACACTCCTGAATTTCTTTAAACCGATGGCCCCGATGGATGTTGTAACGACAGATATCACCGGACATTTTCCGGCAGGCACCTATTACCACGGCAGGGTTGTCGATCTGGCGGAGACAGCCCTGTTACGACTGCTGATTCGTCCTGTTCAGCAGATTTTTAACCGCCTGAGGTGGATTCAGCACGGGGATATCCACCTTTATATCGGGTACATCCTGCTGGCTGTCATCCTGTTGTTATTGTTTTTATAAAGATGATGAATCGATTCAGGTTCAGCTGAAGATGCTAAGACCTGTATATCATTGAACTCATTTGCGACGGCCATTCATGTTCGAAGCTGCGAGCCTCGCTTCTCATCTTCCGAGGGCGGTCGATGACACGGAACCGAGTGCATGTCCCCCATTTTCAGTTTCTGATTGCGGGTGAATTTTTTTTTACGCTATTGCGCCTGAACCGGAGCGGGAATCGGTATTAAACCAGGAACACAATGAATTCGCTGATTTTGTTTGTTTGTGCAATTATTCTGGCACCTCTTTATACGGCCACGATTCAGAAGGTGAAGGCCTTTGTCGGTGGGCGGCAGGGGGCTCCGCTATTGATCAACTACTATACCCTCATCAAACTGCTCCGGAAAGGGTCCGTTTACAGCAGCAGTACGACACTCCTGTTCAAGATCAGCCCGGTGATAACCCTGGCGGCCGCATTGTCCGCCCTGTCGTTTTTTCCCATCGGCGGTGCACCACCCCTGTTTTCATTTCAAGGGGATGTAATCCTGGTCTTCTATATTTTAGGTCTGTCGCGGTTTTTCACGATTCTGGCAGGGCTGGACACCGCATCGCCCTTTCAGGGCATGGGAACCTCCAGGGAGGCATACTTTTCCATTTTTGCTGAACTGACCCTGTTCATGATCCTGATTCTATTCTACCTGGTGAGCGGGAAACTGTCGTTGTCCGGCTATTTCGGCAAGACACAAAGCATCCTGTTGTGGCAGGCAATGGGACCCCCGCTGCTGCTGGTGATCTCGTCGATTTATATTCTGCTGCTTTCTGAGAATGCCAGGGTGCCTGTCGATGACCCGACGACCCACCTGGAACTGACGATGATCCATGAAGTGATGATTCTGGATCACAGTGGACCTGATCTGGCATTCATCGAGTTGGGAGCCCAGTTGAAACTCTTGTTTTATGCCTGCCTGATTGCCTGCCTGGTGTTCCCGTTCCGGCTGGGAAGGCCATGGATGGATCAGATCGGCTTCTTTATCATCCTGAGTCTGGTCTATCTCGTTGTCGGCGTAACCGAGTCAGTGATGGCCCGATTCAAAATGCCGAAAGTGCCGAAGTTTTTATTGACCTCTTTTGCGCTCGCTTTTTTTGCGACGATTGTCATTCTGGAGTACACTCCATGATCAGTCCGTACGATACCATCCTGATGTTGCTGTTTCTTTCCGTGCTGCTCGCTTTTGCGTCCAGTCGAATCCTGACGATGATCAAGGTGATTTCCTTTCAGGGAGTGGCCGTATCGATTGTGCCGATCCTGCAAAACAGTGACCTGTCGACGAGCAGCCTGGTGTTTGGATCCATCATGCTGACCATTCGCGGGATTGTAATTCCCGGGTTACTGGTTTTCGCGGTTCGTAAAATCTCCATCAAAAGAGAGGTTGAACCCTTGATCGGGTATCATTTTTCCATCTTTGTGGGCTTGCTGCTGATTGGTTTTTCCTTTTTTATCAGTTCGAAGTTTCAATTTCCGGACAGTCAGGCCAGTCTGCTGACAATGCCTGCAGCGATTACCGTTTTTGTCGGCGGTTTGTTTCTGCTGATGGCGAGACACAAAGCGATCACCATGCTCATCGGGTACATGATGCTGGAAAACGGCATTTATATTATCGGGGCCAGTTTTTCCAGGCACAAGCATCATGTGGTCGAATTTGTGATCTTATTGGATGTACTGGTGGGCATTATGATTATGGGAATCGTTTTGTACAACATTAAAAGAACGTTTGATGACATCGATACAACCCTGTTAAGAAAACTGAAGGATTAGGGACATGCTTGAAATTATCTTGATCGGTCCCCTGATTGTCGGGATATCCATTTTCTTGCTGCCCATTCGCACGGGACGGTATCTGATGGCGGCCACCGGTGTCTGGAACCTCGGAGTGGCGATTTATATCTGGCGTGTTCAGCCGCGGGCGTTTCTGGATCAGTATTTCAGGCTGAGCCCGGAGGGATTGCTGGTATTGCTGCTCACCTCTTTTCTGTTTGCGGTCGTCTCATTTTACTGCCTGGGGTATCTTGAGCATGAAAAGCTGTCCAAAGAACGGTTTTTTAACGGATCCATGCTCTTTTTCCTGGCGGCCATGTGTATGGCCACCATAGCCGATCATGTCATTATTTTCTGGATCGCCATTGAAACGACAACTCTGGCCAGTGCTCCGCTGATTCTGTTCAATCGAACCAAGGGCTCACTGGAAGCCGCGTGGAAATATATTCTGATCTGCTCGGTGGGCATTGCCCTGGCACTGCTGGGAACGCTGCTGATGACGATCTCGATGGACGCGGTCGATGTCGAAAGCTCCCTGTTTTTCTCAGAGTTTGCCAAAGTGGCGGGGCAGTTGGACAAGACCTGGCTGAAGGCAGGTTTTGTCTTTATCCTGGTGGGCTATGGGACAAAAATGGGACTGGCGCCCATGCACACCTGGCTGCCGGATGCACACAGTGAAGCGGCCAGTCCGGCCTCAGCACTCCTGTCCGGGGCCTTGCTCAATTGCGCTTACCTGGGGATCCTGAAAACTACCAATATTCTGGAAGCGGCGCAGTTGGGCGACTTTGCGCGCAATGTGCTCATCGGTTTTGGTCTGCTGTCCGTTTTTGTCAGCGCCACCTTTATCATGAAACAGACCGATTACAAACGTCTGCTGGCCTATTCCAGTATCGAAAACATGGGGATCATCGCCATTGGCACGGGTGTGGGAGGCTTTGCCGCCTATGGGGCCATGCTTCATCTGATCCATCATTCCCTGATTAAATCGTCCCTGTTTCTGTCGTCCGGGAACATCCTGCTGGCATACGGGAGCAAGTTGATTGACCAGACCGGGAATATGGCCCGGCAATTTCCAAAGACCTTTTTCTGTTTTATGGGTGGTTTTGTCGGTATTGTCGGGTTTCCACCTTTCGGGATCTTTTTCAGTGAACTGATCATTATCCTGGGGGCTTTCCAGAAAGGCCGCTATTTTGTCCTGGCCGCGCTGCTCTGCTTTCTGCTCTTCATCAGCGCCGGCTTGGCGAAATATGTGATCAGTATGTCCTTTTCACAAACGGAGAATACCGCCTGTCTGGTTGAAAAACCACTGTTGTATGTTCCACAGATGATTCTCCTGCTGGTATCCATCATTCTCTGTTTCTGGATGCCCGAGTCGTTGTCCCGGGTGATTATACAGTCCGGCACCGGTATTATTGGAGTCCTGAATGGTTAAGGAAAGTCTGGAAATAAAAAACGGCGTGTGCATCCCGCGATCGGCGATTCCCCATCTTCCCGCGCAGCGGTTTTTTGAAACATTGGCAGCGGTGTGCAGCAGGAAAGGGAAGATTGTGCAGTACTTTGCCTATGAAGAGAGTGGCTGCTGCAGGCTGCTGGCTGTGCTCAGGACTGACAGGCTGATCGTCCTTGAATGTGACGCTCCCGGCGAATTTCCCTCCCTGACCAGACATGACGCCAAATTCAACCTGTTTGAAAGGGAGATCGCCGAACAGTTCGGGATAGTCCCCGTTGGTCATCCCTGGCTGAAATCTGTCCGGTTTCACAAAAATGATGCCGGGAAACCCGATGTGTTTGATCAGAACTATCAGGCGGACATACCGGGAAACTATCCCTACTATTCGATCCAGGGGGACAATATCCACGAAGTGGGTGTGGGTCCCGTTCATGCCGGGGTGATTGAGCCGGGTCATTTCAGGTTCAGCTGCATCGGGGAAAGGGTTCTGCACCTGGAGATCCAACTCGGGTATCAGCACCGGGGGGTGGAACAATTGCTCCTGCAGACGCCGGCAAAACGATGGCCGATTATTATTGAAGGGATAGCCGGTGATTCAGCCATGGCCAACAGCATCTGTTTTTCCAGGGCGGTGGAAGCACTGATGGCGATTGAACCGGATCGGGGGCGGCAACAGGCTAAGTGCCTGGCCCTGGAACTGGAGCGGCTGTGCAACCATATCGGGGATTTGGGGGCATTGAGCGGCGACGTGGCTTTTCTGCCGCCGGCATCCTATTTCGGCAGAATCAGGGGGGAATTCCTGAATATGCTGCTGTTGCTGTCCGGGAACCGATTTGGAAAAGGGCTCATTCGACCCGGGAGCATTCTCTCCGGCGGGCTGAGAGAGAAACTGGGAGCGATCCAGAAAAAATGCGACGGGTTGAAAAAGGAGATTCAACATATCTCTGAGCTGCTTTTTAACGCTGCCAGCGTGCTTTCCCGCTTTGAAGAGACCGGGGTCGTTTCCAGGCAGTGTGCTGGCGAACTGGGATTGGTCGGTGTCGCGGGACGGGCGTCCGGTTTGAACTATGATGTGAGGGCGGCCTTTCCCACCGGTTACTACGAAAGCCACCCGATTGAACCCCAGGTTCAGTCTGCCGGAGATGTCTACGCGCGGGCCAGGGTGAGGCTGGAGGAGATCATGCAGTCCCTGGACATGATCGCGGCCATGGAACCCGACGCCCTGAGCGGGCAACGGAAACCGGCAGTCCTTGATGGACTGCTGCCGTCATCCTTTGTGGTTGCCCTGACGGAAGGCTGGCGAGGCGAGCTTGCGCATTGTGTCCTGACAGACGAAACTGGGAAGCTGGTCAGATACAAGGTTAAAGACCCCTCCTTTCATAATTGGAGTGGACTGGCCCAGGCCCTGAGAGGTGAGGAGATATCCGATTTTCCCCTCTGCAACAAGAGTTTCAATCTGTCCTATTGCGGATTTGATTTATAGCTTCAATTAATTGTATGTTCTGTTGAATAAGGTATGATTAAAACACTATTGACACGCCTGGAGCAGGGCAATAAGACCTCAGCGTATCCCAAAAAACCCGTGACGCTGATCGAGGAATACAGAGGTCTGCCTGAAATCAAGCAGGACTGTGCAGACAACCTGGTGCAGCTCTGCTCCGAAAATTGTCCGCAGGATGCCATCGATCCCGTGGCAAAAAGGGTTGATCTCGGGAAGTGTGTCTTCTGTGGAGCCTGTGAGCAGTTGAGTGAAGGGCGGTTTGTCCATTTTACCAACAACCACGAACTGGGGGTTTCTGACCGGCAGCAACTGTTGGTCGATAGTGCGGTGCAGCGGTTGTCAATCCTGGCAGACAACCGTATCAAAAAGCTTTTTGGCCGATCCCTGCAGCTCAGACAGGTCTCTGCCGGTGGCTGCAACGCCTGCGAGGCGGATGTGAATGTGCTGGGCACGCCGTTTTTTGATCTGGCCCGCTTCGGGATCCAGTTTGTGGCCTCTCCCCGGCATGCGGACGGAATGCTGGTCACCGGACCGGTGACGGTGAACATGAAAACCGCCCTGTTGAAAACCTATGAAGCCATCCCTGAGCCAAAGCTTGTAATCGCCACAGGTGCCTGTGCCATTTCGGGAGGTCCCTTTTTCAACAGCCCTCAATCCCTTGACGGGGTCGCCAGTCTCATTCCGGTGGACCTCTTTATCCCGGGTTGTCCGCCGCATCCCCTGACAACCCTGCACGCACTTCTGCAGTTCCTGGGAAAAATCTGATTGTATTTAGACGTTCTCATTGCCTGTGGCGTTCCCTTTACCCATTCTGTTTCCAGGGTTGCGCAGGTCAACCGCCGGATAAGGTCCGGATTTTCGGGAAAAATTCGGCAACGGTTTGTCGGACCTCTTTCAACCACGCTTTGCGTTGTTCTTCCGAGCTGACAACAACGATATTGAACATTCTTCGATAGACATGGCTCACCCCGCACAGACCAAAAATGCAGTTTTTCCAAATGGTTTCAAGGGGGTCTCCAAAGACATGGGTTTCCCTTTCCGTTTCGGTGTTGGAGGTATTGAAAACAAGTGCCGCTTTCGCCTTCAAGAGGCCGTTTGGCAGCCCTTCGCCTTTGTCTCCTTCCAGAAATTCATAGGCAACACCCGGTCGGATGACTCGGTCGATCCATCCTTTTAGAATGGCAGGCGGCTGGCCCCACCAGTTTGGGTGAATTACGATAATCCCGTCTGCCACTGAAATTTCGTCACAGTGGTTTTGAATCACAGGTGGGAGGAACGCATCTTTCAGAATCTCTGCAGACAGGAGTACCGGATCAAACCTCTCCTCATGCAGGTCATGGAAACAGACCCCATGGCCATTTTGAATCAGAGTTTCAACCGCAGTGGCTGCAATGGCGTGGTTAAAGCTTTTTTTGTCCGGGTGTGCCAGTATGACGGATATTCTCATTTGAGTGACTTTTTTTGATGCCCGTCACCGGAAGATTGTTTTCTTCCCAATAAACAGGGGATACTGACGAACGACGGGTGCTGGAAGGCAGGATTGTATCAGGGATACAGATCCGGGTCGGTTCGCTGCCAGACAGAGGGGCTGGAATCGAAGGGTCCTGGTGAATTCCATCTCTCCCCCACAGTGAATCTGCTGGTCCTTGAAAATATCAGGGATCGATCTGTCTGACCGAATTCAGTGTCTTATTTTGTTTCGTCAATAATCGTGATAATGGTGCTTTCCACTTCTTCTGCGATCGATTTCAGTTCTTTGGAATCGCTCAGGGTAGACAAAAGTGCAACGGGCTTTAAAGTCCCGATCTTAACCTGGCCGTTCTCTTCCCAAATGGAAATCCGGCAGGGTAAAGCCATGTTGAGGCTCATGTCATTGGTCAGCACGGCCTTCGCTTTTTGCGGATTGCAGACTTCAAAAATCCGACATTCCTGAGGGAAATCAACCCCCTTTTTCATCATGGTCGCTTTCAAGTCGTGAATATGCAGCACACCAAATTTATTGCGGATGACAGCCGCCTCCAGATCCTTGGCCGCCTGATCAACTGTTTTTGTTGTGGTTACGATGTGTTTCATTGAATTTTCCTCCGTTTCAGGTTAATTGTTCAGCGTGTGTCTTGAAAAAGGACTCGGGATCTGTATGTGATTGAACGGAATGGGAGTGGTGACGGCCACGGATGGCCGACTCCCGGCTCATTGCGCTGGCAACAAGATGAACAGCGCCACAGGGGCAGCTTCCTTCAGCTGTTTGCGTATCAGCCATATCGTCTCCTTTTAAGTATAGTGTAAAACAATCAGCATCGTCACTACCCATTCACGTCAGAATACTGCATTAAAAGAGAAAAAAATCGTTGTTCTGCGGGTATGTGGGGTTTTGTACCCATGCCAGCCATACATCCCTTCTTTTTTCAGGCCCGGAGCGGGTTTCCGAATTCAGAACGGTGCAGTGGCATGGATTTTCAGGTTTTGAATAACCGGAATTCCCCTATGCCGACGGTGTCGCTTCGTCTCTATGAACCGTCTCGATTGAAAAAGCAGGCAGGCAGACGGCGATATACTCTGCCCCTTCGGGGTCTGGAGAGCTGTATTGGACCCATTCCCCGGTATGGACAATGATTGCCTGGCCTGCCTGAACATCGAAGTCACCCTGCTGCAGGTGAACATGCAGGGAACCTTTCAGGACCACCGTGTACTCATCAAACTCCGGTGTCTGGCCGGGTTCCTGCCAGCCGGCGGGGCTGCGCATACGGGCAATACTGACAGTTTTGGTGGTGCTGTTGATGCGACCGATAAATTCATCAATCTGTTTGGGAGGCGATCCGGCGGCCTCGATTCGGGTTGGTTTATCTATCAGGGTTGCCATATGATTTCCTCTATGAATGCAATGTCAATTTCAATTGTTGCTTCAGCCACGTTCCGGGTCCTGTCAGGTGGTTTTAATGAGTTCGATGTCCGGCAGGTTTGCTGCCACTTCAAGATAAGTACGACATGATTCAAGTCTGTTGACAACGATTGGCAGCGGTTCCGGCCATATTTCGGGCAGATCGGTCTCACCTCTGGTCAGAACAGGAAAGGACAGTTTCTCAGCGGGTGGGCAGAACTCGGCCTCAACCCCGGCTTTGTTACCCCTTGCGTCCAACCGAACCCATCCATAGTGATCCAGGAAGACGGCATTCAAGCCATGCAGGCAAAATGGCGGGCCATCATTTTTGGTGGCTAAACGCTGATAACAGAGCCCTGCTGGAACCCCATTCGCCCGGAGAAGTGCGGCCAGCAAATGGCTTTTTGCATAACAGTACCCCGTCGTATGCCTGAGAACGTCTGAGGCCCTGCATGTAACCGGATTGAGCTTAAAATCCAGGCTGTGTCTGATCTGGTCTCGAACAAATTCGAAGCAGTTCTTCACGATACCAGTGGTGTCGTTTTGATCTTCAGCCAATCGCCGGGCCTGATCGAGAATTTCTGGAGATTCCCAGTCAATATAACGGCTTGATTCTAAATATGCCTGCATTGTGCATGGTATGAAACACCAGGAAGTCCGCAGATTCCAGTTGTGATTTAAAATCGGAGCATAAAGTCACTTCGGGTGATACCCCGTGGCAATCAACACACGGTGGATATCATTATAGACAAACCGGCAAAAATGATGAATCGCTTTTTTGGATCTCAGGCCATTTCCCGGCAGAATACTGATGCTGCCTGCAGGAGAAGAAAGCGGAAAGCTTTTCCTAAGCAAGCTGACCCGCATGGGGAAAGGAGATCATTTCCTGTTTCTCTTCGTCCCAGATTTTTTGTCGGATACAGGCAACACTTTTCAGGATGGTGAGGGGCGCTTTGGCGTGCAGTGCCTGCACCGAATACCAATCCAGCCTTATGGGATGAGGCTTCTTTATCACCTCTTTGCCGTTGGCCCGGTCCGAATCATGGATAACCATGGTCAAACCCCTGCCGGAAACATGGGTTATGTCATTCGCAAATTGTTGTGCGGAAGCTTCCCTCTTGGGTTATTCATAGCATGGAATGGCTGGTAAAGACAAGGCTTTTGAATTTTAGTGGAATCGGTGTGACAGGTCGTCAAAATGTAACATCCAGTGTCAGGGCATAGACTTCACGATAGGGATTCAAACCGAATTCACTGCGTCCTGCCCCGCGAAACAGGGTCACTTCCAGGTTTGTCTGGATGAAGTCCACCCATGATTTATGCAGAATAAACCGGTGGACCTGACTTTGGTCGTCCAGATTGGAGATCAGGATATGTTCATACTCCCAGAGGGTTTCGGTTTCCCCGGAGGTGAATCTTAAAAAGAGGTAGTTTTGCCGTAGCTGGCTATCATCGATGGCAGACAGGGTGTTTTTCAAAAATCCGGCATAGGGGTTGCCCAGTGACGTGGTGAATGGGTAGACAGGGTTTGCCCAGGCATCTTCCCGCAGGGCTTCCTCAATACCCCTGCCGGCAAGTTCCCACTCGTGGGTATCATAACCATGGGTTGTGCGGTATAGTTCAACAATTATATTCATATTTCTGGAAAACGTGGCTTGCCCGCCGATCAGGATCTGATCATAGTCTTTTTTTCGGTTGTCATCCGTATAGGTATACCGGGCTGGCAGGTATAGCGGGCCCATTGGTGTCCCGTCTGTCAACCTGAGGATCCGATTGCGGTCCCGGGTTCCGGTTCTGGACCACTCCCCATGCAGCTCCAGGGCGTCTGTGACGAGTCCGGTATACGAGATGCCGTATTTTGCTGCATACCCGGTCGCCTGGTGATAGACAGCGGCAAATTCCCAGGGTTCCTGGTTGAATGATAGTCTGGCTGCTGTTTGCCAGGGGATTTCTGTTCTGCTGTCCGTTTTTTTATCGTCCAGACGGGCAAGGATGGCCGTCAGCGTAATATTGTGACCGGCCAGTTCGACCTGCAGCATTTCGAGGCCTTCCTCCGCTTTGATCTCTTCGTCCTCTGAGGCCCGGGGAAGCATGATCAGCACCTGGGTCGGATTCCATGCATACCCGCCGCCCCATGCGAGCCGGACCTTGCCGATATTGAGCACCAGGTTTTGCAGGCTGTTCCGCCACTGCAGGTATCCCTCCAGCAGGAACCCTTCTGTTGCTTCTTTGTCATCGAGACGTCGGTGCAGCAGCACCCCCCGCGTTCGAAAATTCGATCGGTCGGTGAGAATGGGCGTCCATTCCAGATCGATGGCCGTCAGATACTCCTTCTCCGTGAAATGGAATAATGACTGGGAAGGGTTGAGATCATGATCGGTGCGTTTAATATTCCGCCGGGTGCTGGTGCGCCAGAGCATGGCGATGCTTTCCGCAAACAGATCACCGGCTTCCCATTCTGTGAATGATTCGCGGGAAGCATCCGTTTCCGGTGCTTCAATTTCAGCCTCCCGGTTTCCGCTCGGGGCGGTCTCCTTTGCCATTGCCGGGTGAGCTGGAACCAGGCAGCAGCATAACAGGAGCAGCAACCGGCTCCAATTCAATGCGTTTCTCATGATGGCGTTACAGACGGTTCAGGGTTTCTTTCCTGAAAAGACCGTCCGGTAAATCCTCCCTGGAGTAACGGTCATAAATCATCCAGGTATACCGGCCCTCAAAAAGCGGGTTCACCAGCAGCAGACGCTGCAGTTTCTCCTGTCCATCCACCTGGGTGAATTCCTTGTAAAATGCCGTTTTCAGAAGTTTTCCGGAAGCGGCATAGTGTAGACTTTTGACCGGTTTTCCGCTGTTTTTTGCCACCCAGTATTCGATGGTGTGATAGGTCACCTTGGGATCCATCGCTTTCAGGGTCAAGCGATAACAGGCGAGATCTTCAACGGTTTCCTCACCAATGAGGGTGGGACTGTAGTCACCACTGAAATTGGTCGAAGCGACATCCCCGTTGGAAGACTCTCCCATCAGGCGCTGGGCAGGTGAAAGCCTGATGATTTTGCGGGTGCGGGGAATATGCAGCCAGAGATTCCGACCCTCGAACAGCATGGCTCTCCCCTTCACGTTGTTGGGGGCCATAAATTGAACCAGGGATCTGGGGCCCTTGACCATGACTTTGAGTTCATTCTTTTCCGGATCTTTCTCTGGTCTGTGACTGATGATGGTCAGAGAAAAGGTAAACGGTTCGGTTCCCAGGCCCCTGAACATATCCGCCCTGGCGACGATCTCCGTGGCGGAGGGTGTGGCAGACAGTGCTGGAAAAGAGAAGCAAAGCAGAATTCCCAGAATCAAGCGTTTTTTCATATATCTCCTGTAAATGTCTGGTTTTTGGCAGGGGGTTATACAAACCGCAACGCATCAACAATTTTTAACCGGGAGGCTTTCAATGACGGATAAATACTGGATATGACTGCTGCCAGAATTCCCAGACCGATGGATTCCCACAGCAGGTCAGGAACAACCATGATCCGGATCGGGAAACCTTCTGTTCCGCCGGGTGGTGGCGGCATCATCAAATCAGCCGCCGTGATCCCCCTGGCCGCCAGGACACCCAGCATGATCCCGCACAGACCGCCCATTATCCCGAGGTAAACCGCTTCGGAGAGGAAAAGGGCCAGTATTTCCGACCGTGTATTCCCCAGGGCGCGAATCGTGCCGATTTCTGAAGTCCTTTCCATCACGGCCATCATCATCGTGTTGGCAATACCCAGAATCACAATGACCACGACAATGATCTTGATGAATCCAAATACACTGGTAAACATCCGGACCACCTTGTGATAATATCCTGCCAGATCACTCCAGGTTCTGATCTCAACATCGAGCTGATGGGCGGCAAACACCTTTTCCAGGGATAACTTTGCCGCGGCGGTGGTTTCTGTTTTTTCAAGCAGGACTAGGACACGGGTCAGACTGTCGGTGACCATTAGATTTTGAATATGAAGCCTGTTGGCTCGGATCACACGGTCATCAATCTCTTTCATCCCGGTACTGATGATGCCCGCTACCTTGATATCAACCGCGTTCACGGCACCATCGGCCGTCGATGCCAGCAGGGTCATCCAGTCTCCGACCCGGATACCCAGGCTCTGGGCCAGACCCTCCCCAATCAGCGCGGACTCCAGGTCTTCGGTGAAAAGATCGTCGCCGGCCACAATTTTGACAGAGGAATTCATCAGGGCCTCCTGATCCGCATCCATCCCAACGCCAAACACACCGACGGATGATTTCCCGTTGCTCAGCAAACCGGAAAAATTCAATCGGCTGGTGACAATCTCGACCCCCGGCTGATTTTCCACAATGCGCATGATTTGGCGTGTGGTCTCAGCCGATAACAGGTATTTTTCAGGCTCAACACTGCCAAACTCTGAAAAACCTTTCTTATAGACCTGCAGATGACCCAGTTGGGATCGAATCATGCTCTCCCTCAGGCCGTCGTACATGGATTCAACGAATCCGCCAAAAACAATGAGGCTGACACTGCCGAACACAATGGCCAGAATGGTGATCAGGGATCGCCGCCTGTTACGCAGGACATTCAGGAATGCAATTTTAAGTATCAGTATCATCAGGAATCTCCCGGGTTACATGTTTGCGGCGGCCTGTTGAGACCAGTAACCGGCCTTGAGTGATGCGGCTTGCAGCCAGTATTTTTTCGCAGATGCCGGATCCTTGAGCAACTGATGGGCCTGCCCCAGCTGGTATAGAATCATCGCTCTGAACCCGGGGACTTTGTTGCCGGCCAGATCCAGCAGGCGCTCAAAATCCCGTTTGGCATAGTGGGTTCTTTTCAGAAACAGTGGCATGTGAAGCGAATTATTCGCCCTCTGCAGCAAAGCACCGATATTGTCGGGATCTTTTTTGAGTGCCCGATCCATCATGCGGAACCCTTTTTTGACGTACCTGAGCTGCTGTGACGTCTGATCCTGAAACTTCGCCATCATTGTCAGGACACTGCCGTGGGCTGCCATCAGTTCAGAATCGCCTGGATTGGCCTGGGTGGCCCTGGCCAGAATTGTTACGGCGCGTGTGGTTGCTTTTGCCGTCGGATCGTCCACGCCTGCGATCACGGCGGAAATCATGGCCAGTTCTCTTACCTTTTCCGGGTGGTCCTCCCGGGCCAGACTCTGTTCCAGGAAAGCAGCCCGGGCTTTCCGCTCAACAGCGGTGTCCGGAATTGCGGTCTGGGCAACCGCGCAGGATACGCCATGGCCCAGGATGAGAATCAATCCCAGGATAATCAGATAGATGTGTTGCATGATAAGCTCCATTTTAAGTCTTTTAAAAAGTCTATGCCGCGTCAGCCAGAATCTGGCCATCTTTCAATTCCAGCACCCGGGAGGCTTTTTCCATAACGGTTGCATGATGGGTGCTCACGATAAATGTCAGCTTCTGCTGGATGTTCAATTGCAGAAGCAGTTCAAGAATCTGGGCGGATGTCTCTGAATCCAGGTTGGCTGTCGGTTCATCGGCCAAAATGATATCGGGTTTGGAGACGATACCCCTGGCTATGGCCACTCTCTGGATCTGTCCGCCGGAAAGTTCTGTTGGACGATGTTTCATGAAGTTTGACAGTCCCACCTGTTCCAGGGCGGCTTCCGCTTTTTGACGGTAGCCGCATATCCCCTGCAATCGCAGGGGATATGCGACGTTTTCAAGGGCATTCAATACCGGGATCAGGTTAAACGATTGGAAAATAAATCCGATATGTTTTCTGCGCATCAGGGATAGGTGGTAGTCGCTCAGTTTGCTGATATCCCTGCCGGCGATGTGGACCTCTCCGGAATCGGGAAGATCCATGGCGCCGATCAGGTTCAGGGCCGTGCTTTTCCCACTGCCGCTCTGCCCCTTGATGATCAGGAATTCTCCCTGCGCCACGGACAGGCTGATCCTTCTAAGTGCGGGGACTTCGATCTTCCCGAGGTGATAGGTTTTGCTGATATTGACCAATTCGACAACGTTCATGATTTGATCCTCATGGTTTGTTTCCTGCGGTTATTAAGTTCTGCTGGTAGATATGGGCCTTATGCCTGCTCCTTTTTTTTTCATGGGCTTCTGAGGCCGACGCCTCCCAGGCACGGTAAGCTGCTGAAAGCGCTTTATAGAACTCCAGTTTGACTTCCCAGGGGAAATAGTCCGGGTCGCTTTCGATATGCTTGAGAAACCACAATTCATCATCAAAGATCCGTGCGAACGATCCCTTTCTGTTATCCAGTCCCAGCAGGGTATTGACACGATACAACCGGACCGTAAAGTTCTCGGGATCGAGTTCAACCGACCGGTTTAACCCATCAACGGCTTTTCCCAGGCGATGCAGTTTGCTGATACCCCAGGTAAAATCCCACATGGCGCCGGATTGTTTAGCCTCATTGGCGCTGTATACCGCCAGGGCTTCAGCATTTTCAGGATTGCGGTCAACGGCACTGGAAAGGACCGCTTCCGCCTTGTCCAGATCGTTATGGGAAAAATAAATAACTCCCAATTCAGTCCTGATGTCAGCTTCATCCGGATTCTGCGCTATTTCCAGATGCAGATCCTGAATTGTCCGGCGGTCCAGATCTGAATAGGGCTTGACTGGAAAATCACGGGGATATGCCCCCATGGACCAGGCAACCATATTCCCGATGATAAAACTACTGAGCAGTATGGTGACAATTCTGCCTTGATCCATCTCCATGCCTCCCTTGAAACTCAGGTTCAAATTGCCACGCTGGGCGAATGCCTGCTGCTGAACAAAAACCAGCAGGATTAAGATGCAGAATAATAGACGGGTATATTTCATTTTCAACCTCTCTGGTGGGGTTAAAACCGATACCAGCCCGTTGTGTTGCTAAACGGGTTTTTCAATGAGATCGGGGTTTGCCTGAAACGGACCCCGGAGGTGAGAATCAACCGTTCAAGCACCCTTAAGGGCACCTTGATTAATTAAAATTATCGAACTTCGCACCAAAGGGTTGATCTTTCAAGAAACGCACGAGTCCATCCATGGAGCTCCTGGAAGCCATCCATGGCTTCCAAGGTTATTGAAACACCAACCCTTTGATGCTGACTGGGTTCCATTTAATCAGGGTGCCCTTAAGGTAAATATATTTAAAAAAAAGAAGATAAAAAGATTTTTTTCGTGAAACGAAACCGAGGCAGCGTCGGAGGCGGGTTTTTACGTGAAATCGATGTTTTCCAGCGTGAACTGATACCGGGTGTTTTCGTGGAACCGGGGATCGGCGTCGTCAAAAGACTCAGGTGATGATCGGAATGAGATGATCCAGCAGATGTTTCTGGGAGGGGGTTAGGGGAAAAGGCGTGGTAGGAGTGCCCTTCATGGTAATCAAATGCTTTCCCCCTGTTTTTTCAACTTTTACCACCATTTCAGGATTGACGAGGGTTGATCGGTTGATTCGCAGCAGACGCTGCGGATATTGCTGTTCGAATGTTTTCAGCTTTTCATAAACGATCCATTGCCTCCATTCGGTGTCTTTCAAATAGACCACCGTGCAATAATGGTCTTCAACCTTGATATGCGAAATCATTTTCAGATCCACTTTTTCTATCCGTTCCTCAACCGTCAACAGCAGGGTGTCCTTTCCATTTCCAGGGCTGTTGTCATCTGACAGAACCCCTTTCTCCGGGTTGAACAGGGCATTACTGAACGAATAAAATTTGAATTGAAAAAGAAAGACATGGACGATGATACAAATGGCCACGATCTGCGAAAACATCAGCAGAACTGAATTGAGGCTGAGGTCGTCATCGATGTTGAGCAGCAATATGAATAAAAAGGTGATCAGGACACCCATTGCCGTCGGTTTCCAAATCCCCTTCAGCGTCGACGCTGTCTCCCATCTGAAGACTTTGAGCGTCAGCAGCCAGGCCAATTGATGCGCGACTGCGCCGGCATTCAGATAGATCACCCATTGCGATATATTCTGTGCCGGTCCCACGGCAGGATCGTCGCCATAGGTGATGACCCCGATAATCACACCGATAAAGGTACAGACCAGTTCCGGTGCAACCAGCTGCAGAAGTCCCTGTTTTGTCTTGAAAACGGCGAATCGCATCGTCCGGGAGATTCAGATGAACAAAGTGATGAGAGAATCCACCATCATTGGCGCGTGAGTCTCAATTATGGTGCTGTGTATCAGCAATCATGAGCTTGCCGGAAAATCCGTCAGGATCGGTTTTGTGTTCTCTGCCATCTTGTTGGTTGTGATTCGGAATTACCCGATTATCCGGTTCGTTTTTACGGGTGGCTTCAGTTTTACTGAGGATATCAAATATGTCAAAAATGGGAATCAGAAAAAGGGGGACGGTGACGGATCAACTGTGGGTGCTGGATTTGACAATTTTCCGGCGTGAGGTTGATATGCCGGCAGCGGCATGCTGGTGGGGTGGACCGGGGGTTGATTCAGTTCCTTTTCAGCTGGGAATCCGTATCTTCAGCACGAATGACCTCACTGATCCGGATTCCGTAGCACTCATTGACAACGACAATCTCGCCACGGCACATCAGTCTGCCCCCGATTAAAACATCCATGGGTTCACCCACGACCTTTTCAAATTCGATCGTTGCCCCTGGTTTCAACTGCAGAATTTCTCTCATGGTTCTTTTCACCGCTCCAACCTGGGCGACCATGGTGATGGGGACGTCGCGGATATATTCCACTTCACCGTGGGGAATATCTTCCTCGTCGTCGGGATTGTATACCGGTCTGGCTTTTGCGGCACTCGTTTCGTCAAAAAGGCTGTCCTCATCATGTTCATCGGGTGGCATCGAATCCTGATAGTCTTGAGTAAACGGTTCACATGCGGTTTATTTGTGGTTTTCCGCCTCATAATAGCTGATTTCATGCATGATAGACGGTTAAAAAGCAGATGGCTTTTTTAACCGGCTGGTGAAACAGGCCATGCATAAACCATACTTGGACGCGATAACCTACTCGGCTTTTGAAAATAAACGGTCTGAGGTCCGGCACCACTGCTGAAAAATGTCCGGGTTCCAGTTGGCTGGATATCGTTGGTAGTGTTTATAAAGTGCCGTTCCAAGCGTGGTCGCCTTGTTCAATTGCATTAACAGTCCGGGGCGGGTCAGGCACCGCACGAACGTTTTCAACATCAGCGGGAGGGTCGGCGCTTGGAACAGTCCATTAATGGACTGGGTCAACATTTCGCCGCTGAAAACATCCTTTTTAAACAGAAAGGCGTTGCTTTCCTCCGGGAGCTTTTGCAGAATCGACCGCAACGCGGTCAGCGCAGCATAGTTGGCGCCTCTGCCGGATCCGACAAACCAGTCCAGATTGTAGGGCCAGAGTGCTGCGATATCTGTTTTTCCTTCCGCGGCCGCGCTTATGACGGCTTTGGCCGCCAGTTTGCCCCCAATCATGGCACCACCGGCACCGCAGCCGGTCATGGGAATTGTCTGGCTGCCGGCATCTCCAATGATGACAAATCCACCGGCTACGAGGCTGTATGGTGACCGCCCCACGAGGCAGCGTCCGCCACCCCCGCGGACGACGGTCCCGGTGATGGAGGGGTGCCTGGCGATAAACCGTTCCACGGTCTCTTGGGGTCCCTGGGTGTCTGCGTTGAACTTGATACCGGCACCGATATCGATCTCTTCCTCGTTCAGGGTTTGGACCCACTGGTAGCCCGTCCTATAGGGGTATCGATAGTGATCGGTGATCCGATCCCCCGCGATTTTGGCGGGATCTCTTTTTCTGACCGTACGATGGACCAGGGCGAATTCATCTTCTGTAAAAGGCCGGGCAATGCCGGTTTCAACCGGCAGGGCAGTTCGCAGGACCGACGCAAATCCCGTATCGTCGGCTGTTACGCTGGCAGAAACGGTCGTAGTGCGCTGGGTTTCGAGATCCCGGACTTCAATCCCGGTGACACTGATTTCCGACAGTGATGATCCACCGGCGGTCACCGGGGCGATAACCTCCTGTCTGAACCGGAATGTCACCCCTGCTGCCATGGCCTGATCCACCAGCAGCTGGGCTAGTGCGCGCCGATCTGTCGTAATATATCGGAACTGGATCTCTTTCTTGCAGCAATAATCCGGCGCCCAGACTTCCATATCGGGGTAGGCATGTTCCTCAAAAATCGCCGCCGGACGATCTGCCACCCCGGCTTTTTTAACCAGAGGCCCCCTGTTGACGGTATCTTCTGCAGGCACGTCAATCCCGATCGCCTGCAGCGCGATTCTCTCCACGGCGTCCGACCAGTTGTGCCCTAATGCATCGCGATTTTCCTTTTCAAATACAACCACGTCCAGCCCAGCCCGAGCCAGGTCTCTTGCAAAGATACAGCCGCCTGGACCGGCGCCGGCAACAACGATCTGATACTTGTCTGGCATTGGATGTCTCCATTCCGGGGATCACGGATAGACACAAATTCCTGGGCTGAATTCTTTCCGCCATCCGCATTTTTCGATTCGGCCACTGTTTGAGAGGGTTCAACCTTAGCAGGATAGATCGGTTTTTGCCAGATGAAAACCCTCACGTTGCCGGTTGTGTCCCTTTCATGTTCCCATTCGGGGTCTTTTTGATCAGGGTTTCCAGAACGGTTTCCGAATTTCTGCTTCTATTTCCCGCCGGGTCAGGCCGATGTCCCTGAGACTGCGGTCACTCAGGGTTTTCAGCTTTTCACGGGAATCGATCCGCGCTATCCAGGCGGTCAACGTCTTGAACGGGGTGGATTCTGATACTTTCTGGATTTCCATGGCTCTCTCCTTATATTAAGAATATTAATCCAATGTTTGTTGTATCTATTCTATTATTACTTTATTATTGTTTGACAAACCAAATTTTCTAATCAAATGATTAAATATTTTAATGATTGCCATGACTGCGAACCTGAATCTGAACGCCCTTTTCACTTTTGTCTGTGTCAGCAGGCATCTCAGTTTTACCAGGGCGGCGCAGGAACTGCACCTGACCCAGGGTGCCGTCAGTATCCAGATCAAGCAGCTGGAACAGGAACTGGGGTTTCAATTGTTCCAGCGCAGGACCCGGAAGATCTTTTTGACTTCTGAAGGCATGGATTTGCTGGAGGTGGTTGAACCAGCCCTGGCCCGTATCCAGGGGAAAATAGGCGCGATTCATTCCCGGGACAGGGACGAAACGCTGACGGTCTCCACGCTGCCTTCGCTTGCAGCAAAATGGTTGATTCCGAGGATCCCGAAATTCCAGATACAATATCCGGAGATCAATCTCAGGATTCACACCAGTGATCACATGGTGGATTTCTTCAGAGAAAAGGTAGACTGCTGCATTCGCTACGGTCTGGGAACTTACCCGGGACTGTCGGTCCGGCACATTATTGATGAGGTCTTCCTGCCGGTCTGCAGTCCGGGTCTGATCCGGCCGGAACATCCGTTGCAGGACCCGGAAGATATTCAGTATTATCAACTGCTCCACGATGATTATGGTATCAAGGACTACAATACAACCTGGAAAGAGTGGGCAGAAGCCATGGGGGTTCAGCATCTGGATGTGGAGCGGGGTCTTCAGTTCGGACAGGCCGATTTTGTGATCCAGGCGGCAATTGCGCGGCAGGGAATTGCCCTGGCTAGGGAAACGCTGATCGGGGATGATGTGAAGGCGGGATTACTGGTGCCCCTTTTTGACAGTCTGGTTCGCACCCGATATGCATCCTATTTTGTCACTCCCTTTGACTTTGAAAAAAAGAAGAAAGTGACGATTTTTCGGGACTGGGTCATGGAAAACCTGCAGCGGGAGACCGCAGAACTGGGCCGGTCGCTTAGGGATAGAACCCGTTGATGGTTTCTGATCCGCCGGCACTGCCTATTTTTCTGCTTCCCGGGTGGCTTTTTTATCCGCTTCGATAAAGCGCTGCATCACGTGGTGGAAAAAACGGATACAGGTGTTCTGGTACAGTTTTTCAGCGTGATACCGCTCATATTCGCCTGGCTTGCTGAAGTCGCATTGGATCAGCGACTTGCAGTCTGAGGTCTCGAAATGGGCGATGAAATCCTGGTACAGGTCCTTGACTTCCGCGATCGATTTTGCCCGTAAGGTTTCCTCTTCACGGGGAATACAACTGTTGCCCTTCCCGTGACGGAGGCCGATGGCGATACTGCTGCCGATCAGCAGTCCGCAGGTGGTGTTGCCGGTATTGATGGCTCCGGAATAGCCGGCGGTTGCCCAGGAGTATTCCTGGCAGCCGGGCTCCCAGATTTCCTGCAGTCCCTGCAGGGTCGCTTCTGCTCAGGTCGCGGTCAGAAGTGTCTGGAAGGCTCGTTTGACAACTCCTTCGTAAAACTGATCATCTTTCATGGTCCTCCTTTAAGATGGATGTTTCAGCGGATGGTTTCCCGCCCGGTTGATTTTCCTGTTTCAGGGTCCGGTAGGAATCGAGCGCCAGGATATCGCAATGGCTTGAAAAACCCGCGGGTGGAATCCCCAGCCCCTGAATGAGACGGGCCCAGTAATTGACCTGTGCAATCGTTGTTGCCAAAATAACGATTTCCCTGTCGTCAAAGGCCTTTTTCAGCCTTTCCAGGAACCGCTCCGAAAAGAGAATAGGTGTTTGGGAAAGCAGACGGACATATGCCAGCGCCGTCAGTTCCCTCTCATTGAGGGAAGTTACTTCAGTGATTGGCTTGATGTCTCTCAGTGCCAGGATCTCCTCTTCGGAGATCCCCTGTTCGGCATATCCGAGTCCATTCATATCGATACAAAAGGGGCAGGAGACGATAAACGAGGTCTGGATCCGCACCAGCTTCAGCAACCGCTGGGAGATGGTCCTGTCCTTGTGGACGACCAGCGCTTCCAGAATACCGGATCCGAGGGCGGTTCTCGGAACCCAGGACAACAGGCGGGCCGGGAGCATTTTTTTGCCGGTGCTTTTCTCCGCAAACCAGATACCCAGTCTCAGGAAGAGTGGAATTCGGTGTGGCGGTTCGATAAAACCGTTCATCTGACGTCAACCCAGCCCGACGTAAAAGGGAATGTTGCTGAGGGTTTTTTCCATAAATTCGGCAGCGGTGCTGACGAACCATGGCAAAAATAGAATCAGCAAGACGACGACGCCCACCATTTTGGGGATGATGGCCAGTGTCATCTCCTGGATCTGGGTGACCGCCTGAAAAATAGAGACGGCCAATCCGAGTACCAGAGCCGTGATCAACAGTGGTGCGGCCAGTTTGGTGGCAACGGTGATGGCTTCAGTGGCAAATGAAACGACAAATTCCGGTGTCATTTTTCCTCTCCTGTGCAGAGAATTAACGTCCTGTTATGGCGATGGTCAACCCTGACCGTATTTCATGTCTATCCGGTCTCCTCTGGGGGTTAACCGGTAAAGCTTTTTACCAGGGATGCGGTGATGAGGTACCAGCCATCGACCAGGACAAATAACATGATCTTAAATGGTAGCGAGATCATGATGGGCGGCAGCATCATCATCCCCATCGACATCAGCACCGATGAGACCACCATGTCGATGACCAGAAATGGAATATAGATAATAAACCCCATCTGAAAGGCTGTTTTCAACTCGCTGATGACGAAAGCCGGTATAATGACCCATATGGGGACTTCGCTGATGTTCTTCGGTCGTTTAAGCTTGGCAATCCGTAAAAAGAGACCCAGATCCTTTTCCCGGGTAAAGCGAACCATCCAGTTTTTAATAGGTTGGCTGGCCCTCTGAAAGGCGACCTCCTGCCCGATCTGTTTATTGAAGTATGGTTTCAATGCCTGATCATAAACCTGCGACCAGGGATTGGCCATGATAAAGAACGTCAGGAACATGGCAAAACCCAGCAAAACCTGGTTGGGTGGTGACTGCTGTGTTCCCAGGGCATTACGCATAAAAGAGAGGACAATGATGATCCGGGTGAATGATGTGGTCATGATCAGGATTGCCGGTGCCAGGGATAAAACGGTCAGCAGGGCGATGATCTGCAGTGTGGATGCAACCTGATCCGGGTTGGTCGATTGTCCGATTTCCAGGTTGAAACTGGGGATAGGCACTGTCTGAGCGACTGCGCTGGATCCTGCCAGCAAACCGATGGTGAGGAAGAAGACAATCCGGTAGATCCAGTTCGATTTCATATTCCAGCGGGTGACTGAATTCATGATGCGCATTTGGTTATGGGACTGGTTCTTAGACTATCCTGCTTTTTACCGATTTACAATGGATAAATTGCTGCTCCGGTTTTGGCAGGGGACTGTCAGGAACCCGCCGGGAAAATCACCGCGTTGAACCGGTAGACGAACACCTTGATAAACTTCTGCTTTCTGCTATAGAGGTCCCAGTCTGTTTTTTCTCTCAGCTGTTCCGCAAAACGATCCAGCCGGGCCTGATATTGCTGACGGAGCATTGCCAGTGTCTGCAATTGCCTGAGGTATATATCTCTTCTTTTCTGGGGCAGCGTCCGTTGCAGTTCGGCCCGGTTCTCCCGTTGCAGATGTTTTTCCCGCAGGGCCCACGCTTCATCCAGTGACTGGTATTCTTTTGCCAAATCCAGGATTGAGCGACGTTCGTTTTGATAGGGGTCCTGCAGTGTCAGCTGAAAATAGGGGCTCTTGGCCAGCAGTTGCGCCAGAAAAATTCCGTATTTCTGTTTCTCCGTGGCCAGGGGTTCCTGAAAGCGATTTTTGCGGGCAGTTTCAAAGAGGAGATCCACCAGCTTTTCGCTCCACTGAAACGTCAGCTTGCCTGGCTGGCTGACGACCTTGAGGGGTTCTTCAAGGGGCAAAAACTGAATCTGAACATCCGTGGCGGTCAGGCTCTCAATCAACCGATGGTCAAAAACATGTTTTCGTATAAACAGAGCCAGTTGTTTTTTGAATTCCGGCAGGTCGTTGGTCGCCACCGAGAGGTTCAACAGCAGATCGATGCCTGGCAGGTGGTAGCGATCCCGTTGCTGAAAGGCCAGTCCGAGCTGCTTGGCCTTTTCCGGATCCCCGCTCATGACTGCCTGCAGGGCTTTTTTGTACCCGAGATCGCGATAGTGGGGAATAATCTGTTCGATGCGGTGCAGTGTCTTTTTCAGGGCGTCCGCTCTTTTGTATTCAATTTGCTGTCGGGAGAGTTCGTCCAGGGCGTAAATATCCGGGGCAAGACTGACCAGACGCTCCATTTTTGCGATCTGGAGATAGGATGCACGCTCGTTCTGGATTCTGACGAAGTGATACTGGCCTGCAGCCCAGGGCAGGAAAATGATCCAGATGATCAGCAAAGTGCCCAGGGTAGGCAGGCCAGATAAAGCCCGACTTCGCAGGGAGGGGGCATTCCTTTCCGGGCGGTCCGCCCGGCTGCATGACTTGTTGAGAATCAAGGTCAGTGCGATCAGGGTGAAAAGCGGCAGTTTCATGACCATCATTCGGGGCGCCACGGAAAAACAGCTGTGAATGTGATAAGCCAGGAAACCGCCGCTGATGCCGATTGCCAGTTTGATTTGCAGGTTACTGGACTCTGAATTGCGCAACCGTCTGATAAGGAGATAGATAAGCCAGGCCCAGAAAACAAGGAACGCGATCAGGCCGATGAGTCCGCTTTCCTGGAGATATTCCAGAATTTCGGAATGAACGTGGTTATAGCTGTGTTCGTGATGGAACAGGCTTGCATCCGGGTCCACGAAGGAAAAGAAAAGATTGTAGGAGCTTCCCAACCCGAAACCTGCCAGGGGAGAGGCTTTGATGGAGCTGACCGCGGTTTCCCAGGCCAGGAGGCGGCCCACCCAGCCACGGAGCGTAAAAAGCTGCGTGAACCGGGATCCCTTGAACCATTCAGGATTCAGAGCAATAACCGTCATCAGGCAGACAGCGACCAGGAACCCGATGCCATAGAGAATCAGCACCCGTTTTCGCCAGTGCCGGGGAGCAAAGAAATGAACATAAAGAAACCCCACCAGAGCGAGACTGATTGCGAAAGCGGCAATGGCAGCCCGGGTTTGTGCGAGAAACAGGCTTACACTGCCGAGCAGGAAAGCAACGGTAAAAAACAGCCGGGTTGCCGAATAACCCCGGAAATGATCGGTGATGGGAGAATCCAGAATCTTTTCGGGGATGGAAAAAACCAGCAGGATGGGCAGCAGGACAATCAGAAACCCGGAAAAATAGTTGCGGTGACCAAAGGTGGCCATGACCATCTGCACGGGTTCCTGCCAGGCCAGGGGATGGAAACCGGTTTTTTCCAGCAGGGACCAGCAGCCATTGTAAATAACCGCTACACCGATAAAAAAGATGAAAAGGGTGAGTTCATTTTCCTGGTGAACGCTCCGGTAAAGATAAACGACCCACAGAAAAAGGGCGAGATTGGTTGCCAGTTCGTAGCGAAAGTTGTAATTGAAATTCCACTGGTGCCATATCAGCCCGGGAAAGGTGGCAAGCAGCGGGATTGCCAGAAACAGCCAGATCTTCCAGGGAATCCGGTCATCGATTGGCGAAGGGAAAAAAGGGAGATTGCGAATTGCCCAGCATGTCAGGCCCAGAATCACCAGCACCATCTTGTAGGTGTTGACATGGTAAAACATGTGCGAGGTCGAAGTATTGACCAGGAGGAAGATCAGACCGGGAATGAGCAGCGTTGAGGAGAACCCGGTTTTTATCGAGTGCAGTGTCATATCAGCGAGAGAGTTGGTTCCTTTGATGTCGGTCTTGCATTTCTGTGTATCGGTATCGGTTCTATTCAGGCAACCGAAAAAAAGGTTTTCCTGGATTTCATGCTTTTTGCATACACAGCTTGAACGTATTCAAATGAATGTAACATCCAGATTGACTGGCACACATTTTCCCGTTTTTTGCGCCATAACAAATCTTTATTCACCTTTTGGTTGAAAAAGGCCACTGATTAACTAAACTGAACGTATAACTAAAACAGAACCGCCATACGGATGCTTGGTGGAGCCGTCACTGAGACCCGGGGACCTTGCCGACACAGAATTCTGTTAAAACAGATCAGAAAGGGACGGTGATAAGACGGTTCCTGTCCGCCAGCAGCCCCGCATAAATTGATGATGGCTGAATTTCGTATTGACCCTTTATTGACAGGATTGTTTTGAATAACGCAGTTTTCCAACTTTTATACCAGTTTGAAGGAGAAATTACTGAAAAGCAGATTCGACAGGCGCTGAATCTAAAATTTCACCATGAAATCGAGCAGCTGCGCTTCCTTTTGGAATCTGACAAACGATTCATCGGGGGTGCCAATTCCAGTTGGAAATGTGTTCCATTGGAAGAACTGGTTGAAGATCAACCCATTTCGGAAGTGGAGTTTGTCATCACCGATTTGGAAACAACCGGCTCCATTAAAGGAAAGGACAGAATCATCGAAATTGCAGCGCTGAGGGTTCGCAATGGAGAGGTCATTGATCAATTTGAGTCACTGGTCGATCCTCAGAAAAAGATATCGTGGCAGATTACCAACCTGACGAAAATTACCAATGAAACGGTTGCCAACGCGCCGACGATTGAGAAAGTGCTGCCGCAATTTACCCAGTTTGCCGATAATGGAATTTTTGTTGCTCATAACTCTCTCTTTGACTACTCTTTCATTATGTCAGAACTGGGCCGACTCGAGCTGGCAGTTTTCAAGCCCCAGATTGAAATCTGTACCTTTCGGCTGGCCAGAAAACTGTTGCCAAATGTGAAGGCGCGGGGTATCAGCGGACTATCTATTTACTTCGACTATCAGATGGAAAACCGGCATCGGGCCATGTCCGATGTGCTGGCGACAACCTTTTTTCTGAATCGGTTTTTACAGCAGTTGGAAACGATGGGTATCAAAACCCTCTATCAGCTGATAGAGTTTCAGCGGGAGCGATTGACAAAGAAGAAACTGATTAAACGGATCAAACGCCTTCGGAAAAAACATGCTGGCGAAGTGGTTGCAAAAGTGACCCTTCGAAATTGATCCCAACTGCAGTGGTTTATTTCCGCGGAACATCCCATTGACAGGGTCAAGTGGTGGCTTCAGGAGATTGCCAACTCATTTTATTGTGTAAATAAACGGCTTTCAATGCAAGAACAACCGATATCTCCCACGTATCAAAAACTGATAGAGCGACTGGCGCAATCCGCAAACCTGTCTGTGGATGTGCTGGTCGAGCATTGGAAATCAGCCACGGCTAAGAAAACAGGCTTCCGAGACCATCTCCTGAAGGTTGGTCTGGTCAGTGAAAGAATCTATCAGGCTGCTGTCAGCGACATCATCAGACTTCCCTTCACAGAACAGCTTTCACATCTGCAGCCGACCTATCAAAATGCCTTTACCCGGGCCGTTCCGATTCGTATTGCAAAAAAGTATCTGTTTTATCCATCTGAATTTGATGATGAAAAACTTGTTTTCGCGGTGATCAATCCTTGGCCGAGTACGATATATGAGGAGACTGCCCGGGCCCTCAATCGGTCGTCCTATTCTCTGGTGGTCAGCCTGGAGCGGGTTCTCCTGGATGTCATCAACCAGGGCTATGATCGCAATGCCAATACTGCTGAAGAAGCGGCAGAAGTACTGGAGGATGAAGCCGATCTGAACTACCTGGACCACTTTTCATCGGATGAAACCGAAGATCTGCTGGACGCGGAAGATGAGGAGCCGATTAAAAAACTGATGAATTCGATCCTGGTTCAGTCTGTCAGGGATCAAAGTTCAGATATCCATATTGACCCCAGTCCCAAGGACACAATTGTCCGCAACCGGGTCGACGGGGTGCTGCATAAAATCACCACAGTTCCCAAGGTGGGACATATCCCGCTGGTCAACCGGGTCAAGGTCATGGCCGGTCTCGATATTTCTACCAAAAACAAGCCCCAGGATGGCCGGACGATGATTATCCATGCCGGTCGCAAGATTGATATCAGGGTTTCAACAATTCCGACCATTCACGGTGAACAGGCGGTACTGAGGCTGCTGAACCAGAGCGAGGGTCTGATCCCCCTCAAGGATCTGGGCATGACAGAGGAAATCGCAAATCAGGTGGAGCTTCTGGTGCATCAGCCACACGGGATCATCCTGGTTACCGGACCCACCGGATCGGGGAAGACAACCACCCTTTATTCGGCCTTGAACCGGATTAATGCAGACGAAAAGAATGTTGTTACCATCGAGGACCCTGTCGAATATCGAATCAGCAACTATGGACAGATGCAGGTCAATGAAAAAGTCGGTGTTACCTTCGCCAAGGGACTCAGAGCCATGCTGAGACAGGACCCCGATGTGATTATGATCGGGGAGATGAGGGATACTGAAACCGCACAGATAGCCATTCAGGCATCTTTGACAGGGCATCTGGTTTTAAGTACGATCCATACCAACGAGGCGGCTGCAACTGTCATCCGTCTGATAGACATGGGGATCGAACCCTACCTGGTGACGAGTACCGTCACGGCAGTGCTGGCTCAAAGACTGGTTCGCAAAATATGCAGCCACTGCAAAGTGTCCGTCCCTGCCAGCCGGGAAGAGCTTCTTGAACTGGGGTTTAGTCATCAATTGCTAGAAACCGGGTTTTCAGGGGAGCTCTGGAAGGGCGAAGGGTGTACCCATTGTCTGCAGACGGGATACCATGGTCGAATCGGTGTCTTCGAGTTGTTGATGATGAATGACGAAATCCGGAAGGTGGTCAACAGATCCACCGATGCCTCCTCAGTGAGGCGGGTCGCTGTAGCAATGGGGATGAAAGGCATGGGTTCTGATGTCTGTCAGAAAGTGTTGCAGGGACAGACAACGATTGAAGAGATGCTGCGGGTCGTTTTTACGGAATCGGAAAATCAGTAAGTCCCGATGTGGCTTCCGCTACGCTGAACCGGGAAACAGGGATCAACCACAGGTTGCTCCGGCGGATTCATGAGATCGCTTTCCAGCGGATTGAAAAGCGTATTGAATCCTGATAGTGATTGGCGAGACGGCCGGGCAATCGTAAATCGAATATCGAGGAGAGATGATAAACAAAAAGCTTCAAGAGCCGACCATGCCAGCATTCAGTTTTCGCCTGGTTTCTAAAGTGCTGTTAATTGTCGGATTTGTTATCGTGGGGTGTATCGCCTTAATTAATTTTTTCTTTCTGGATAAAATTGCGGAGACCAATGTCAGGCAGATTAAGGAAATGGCGGGTGCAACAGCTCTTGTTGTATCCGATCTGGCCGTGAGCAGCTTTTACAGCCGGGATAAAACCCAGATTATTGATGCGCTGGATAAGGTCTGGGAAGAGGATGCCAGCCATGAATCTGGACTGCAGCAGATTTCGGTGATTCTGCTTCCAAGTGGGGTCTATTACGCATCGACCAATAGAGAGTTTCAGAATAAAAAGGTCGGTCAGACCCTTTTGAAGAAGATTGAGTTAAACTCAGGGAACCAGACCATCTCCGAGATGCTGAACTATGAGGTCAACAATCGCACAACGACTGTCCTGCAATTCCTGAGAAATATCAATATCAACATGGATGGTGAGGAAAAGAGAATTGCCACTGTCCAAATTCTTTTTGATTTCAACAAAATTTTAAAGAAATCCCGGGAACTGCTCTTTATTATTGGTGGACTCATTCTGCTCCTGTGTTTCATTCTGGTATGCCTGATCTATCTTCCAATATCCAGTGTTTACAGAAAACTGTACGAAGGGATGGAAGCTGTTGCCCGGGACCAGTTCGACTTCAAACTGTTAAGCAGAACCCGTGATGAAACCGGTATCCTGTTCAGGGCTTTTAACCGGATGAACCATCAGCTGCTGCAAAATTTCAGAAAAAGGCAGGATGCCCACCTGGAGGTTCTCAAAGAAAAGGAAAGACCGGCCATTCAGGCCGAACATCTGCTGAGAAAAACAGAGATCACCTGTTTATGTGCCAGGATTCCCGGAATCCAGGAGGTCATTGAATCGAGTGCCTCCAGTGTGGTGGATGAATATGTTGCCGATTTTATCGAACCTTTTGAAAAAGTCGTAAAGGAATATGGCGGACAGGTGGTCAAAATTCTGGGGGACAAGGTTTATACACTGTTCGAGGGCATCAACAGTATTGATAATTCTGTCAGGACAGCCCTCAAGATTAATCAAAGCTGGCAGGTTGCCAACCACGAACGCATGGTTTTGAATCGGAAACAGAAGAATTACGGCATCGGTCTCCATTCAACGGAAGGCATCGCCGGCTCCCTCAGCGCCATGTCTGGTGGCTACACGTTTGTCGGGGAGGCTGCCAGTGTGGCAGAGAGGCTCTGTTCCAGCGCACAGGTGGAAGAGATCCTGATCAGCGCCTCCATGATGGATAAAACCTCTGGCGCATACCTGCATCAGGTCCTCAAGACGGTCTCGGGAGAGGACTTGACCATAAAAGAGGATATTATCTCCATCACACCGCTGCCGATGGATGAGGCGCACAGCCGATATCTTCTGAAAACCACCACTGCCGCCGGGAGGCAAAATGACAGGCTGGACGGCAGCGAAAGCATGATGGGAAAGAAGAAGCCCTCTTTTGAGTCATCAATCACCGATATGCTGGAAGAGACATTGATCATCTCACCTCTGGATCCCCTGAAAACAGTGAGCATTGAAGACCCGGAGTTTCAGAACGGTTATTCTGCATCAAATACTCGCGAAGATAGTTCTGATGACGGATCCTCCTCCTTATGGTCAGAGTTTGATGCCGTCAAGAAAGGAGACAAATAATCGCGGTCTTTCCGTGACCCCTCCCCGAGTTGGTTAACTGAATGAATACGTTGCTCGTCCGGTGATGCCGTAAATGATTATGCCGATGATTTCATGTATGACCAGTTTGGTTTTCGCCAGAGAATCACTGGATGGCAGGTAGGCGCGGAAATCGTCTATCCCTTTGCCGGCCATATAATCCACAGGATAAATATCCACCTCAAGCCCCGTTTTTTTAAAACACCCCCTGGACCGGAACATGTGAAATGCGGATGTGATCAGCAGGAGTTTTTTGGTCTTGCTGTCTTCAATCAGTTTTGCCGTTTCAACAGCATTTTCATAGGTATTGCGTGAGACAGGGTCGATCCGTATCTGCTTCTCTTGCAGCCCCCACTGCCGTGAAAACGCTCCCAGGATTTTTGCCTCAGGTTCATTTTTCTGCCCGAGGGATCCATCACCCCCTGAAATAACCAGATAATCAGCTCTGCCTTGTTTAACCAGGCTGATCCCGGCCAGAATGCGGTCAACCGCACCTGTAAATTCGATTGGGTCATCACTGTTCATCCGGTCACTGGTCATGCCACTCAGCACAATGACAGCATCGTAATGTTCCTGCAGCGGAGATGGTTTTTCAATGTGTTCCAGTCCATACATCAGTGTATTGGAAATGTAACCGGTAGACGCAAAATAGAGAACCAGAAAAAGGGGATAGAAGAACAAGCGGGTGAAGGCGCTTTTGGTTCCCTTAAGCAGAAAAACCAGCAGCAGTGCCAGAATGATAAAGAGGGGATCGATTAGAAAAGTCGTTATCTTTGACAGGAAAAAAAACATACGGGTGTTCTCCCTTGGAATGATCGTTTTAGAGGGCGTGAGAACAGTGTGCGTCTGTCAAAAGCGGTAATAGCCGGTTAACGCAATGGTGATGCCACTGAAGTCGAGATTGACGCTGCCATCGGATCCCCGGCCGAAGGGATCATTGGATGTCCTGACACTGTTCGCCGTGACAGTTCGAAATTCGGTGACCAGTCCGCCGCGTTCCCCGATTTTGATCTGAACACCAATGTTTCGCGAGACCAGAAATCCGAAAAAGTCTGTTGAGTACTTCTGCCCCCCGACCTTTGTCGTTTTGAAATCACCGAAAACCAGGCCCCAACTGATCCCGAAAAAGGGATGCAGGGTTTCCGCGATGGGGTCCATGAAAAACAGACGGATTTTGACATCGGTCACGTACAGTGACATATCGATGGCGGGTCCGGTGACGACATCGCTATCCCCTGAATACACATCCTCTGACGTTTGAGACAAATTCATGAAATCAGCACCAAATGCCATTCCGGGGAGGTATTTGAAATCCAGAGGAATAATCCGGATCCAGCCGATATTGAGAAAACTGGAGGGCGAGTTGCCACCTGAAAAAATGCCGTCCCCGGAAAACTGATAGTAGACATGTTCGGTAAATCCATAATTGATCAAGCCCCAGTTGAACTGGTCGCGATAGGTTCCAGCCGGTCCTGCCGGGGCTGCATTCACCTGTCCGGCGTTGGGTTGTCCGGCATTGGGCTGTCCGGGACCGATCGGGGCGTCGACATAGACATCTTCCTGTTGGGCCAGCAGCGATGATGTCATTGTCATGAGCAGGATCGAAATGACCAGGATTCGAATAAGGTTTTGTCGGGACATGCAGGTATCCAGTCTGGGTTTTTGGTTCCTCAGGGATTAATTGCCCGGCATGGCAACGCTGCCATCCGGCAGTTGTCAGACTCCGTTATTCGAGAAATTTGCCGATCCGGTCAAAGCGGTATCCGGAGAAAAGGCTGTGTTCCGGGTTATGCGACCAGTAGATGATCACCCCTTTTCCCTCCACGGTTTTTTCATCAACAAATCCCCATGATCGGCTGTCTTTGGAGTTTCTGCGATTGTCACCCATAGCCCAGAGCTTCCCTTTCGGTACCGTGATGGTAATCTTTTCAGGGAGTGTCATCAATGTTTCATCGTAAAATACGAAATCGGATTTTTCGACTTTTCCGTTGATATAAACCGTTTCTCCAATAATTTCGACGGTATCCCCGCCAACAGCGACAATCCGCTTGATAAAATCAATGGATGGGTCTTCCGGATAGGGGAAAACGACAATATCATTGCGCTGAACCTCTGAAGGAAAAAGCCTGACATCGGTAAATGGAATGACAAACCCATAGGCATGTTTGTTGACAAACAGGTGATCCCCAATTTCAATGGTATGGATCATGGACCCGGTTGGAACGCGATATGGCGCATACAGCCAGGTCCGGAAAATCATGGCGACAACCAGAGCAAAAATGAGGGCTTCCACCCATTCTCTGATGGTCTTGTTTTTAATCAAACGCTCCAGGTTAATAATTTTCTTCATACAATACCTTCAATTGGTGTCCCTGTGAATTGATGCCGCCGTATTCAGGCAGTATACCGGATATTTTGGCTCTTTAAATTAAAAATAACTGATTTATTTGATTTAAAACGTTATCGCTCCATCCCCTGTCCCCATCGAGCCCCAAAACAGTCGTCAAGGTCGATCAGGAGATTTTCTTAAATCTGGCCATCGTGAGCAGCAATTTTAATTCCTCACTTTTAAAAAGAAAAGCACAACCCCCGAAAAAAGTGACGCCAAAACTGATCATCAGAATGAGGCGGATCCAGACGGGTTGCGCCGGTGTGATCAGAAAATGTTTAAATCCCCAGAGACCTGCCAGCAGCAGAACGCTGATTAAGACGGTTTTAACGAGCCTTTTGGCAGAAAAAAGGGTGCCGGGACGGCTTTTTAAAAGTCTATGCAGATAAAGTACCAGCAGGACGGTTTGCACCATCTGGCTCAAGCTGTTGGCCCCGGCAATACCCAGATGACCGGCGGTTTTTGAAAAGAGCAGGGCAGCACTGGTATTGACGATAAGGACCACACTGGCGATCTGGACGGTTTGTCGGACCCATTTCCCGGCCTGAAAAAAGGTCAGCAGGATCCGGTTCCATGAGATAAAGGTCAATCCGAGAATATGGAAACGCAACGCACCGGCTGTCAGGGCAATGGAACTGGCATCAAATGCCCCCCGGGCGAAAAGCAGGGCGACAATCTCATCGGCAATCATGAACACTCCAACCGTCGCCGGAAGTGTGACGAAAGCAGTCAATTCAATAATTCGCTGCAGTTCTGCCCCGAGATCATCCAGGCGTTTTTCCACAAACAAGGTGGCGAAGCGGGGTAGGAAAACGGTTGTCAGGGAGACGACAAAAACCCCGATAATCAGTTCAAGCAGGCGATTGCTGAAGCTCAGCGATGAGATCGCCCCTTCGTCAAGGGTCGATGCGATGAGATTGCTGATAATGATATTGATCTGGTAAATCCCGGTACCGAAGACAACGGGAAGCATCAGGATCGTGACCTGCCGGATTTTAGGGTCGGTGAAACGGATTCTGGTAAGCAGTCGCAGACCTGTCTTCCTGGCAGCCGGCAGCTGAACGGACAACTGAACAACCCCGCCCAGTATTACCCCGATTGCAAATCCGAAGGTCGGATTGGCCAGACGGGGCGCAAAAATCAGTGCACATCCGATGATGGAGATGTTCAGCAGAATTGGCGTCAGCGAGGAAATCCAGAAAATGGAAAAAGAGTTCAGAACTCCCTGCAGTACAGCCGCCAGGGAGATAAACACGATGTAAATGAACATGATCCGTGTCAGGACAACGGTCAACTGCAGGGGCTCACCGTCAAAACCGGCGGCAAAAACATGGCGGATCAGCCAGGGGGCGCAGAGAATGAACAGCAGGCTGAACAGAAGCAGGGCGATGGTAAACAACCAGAAATAGTTTTTGGCGAATTCAAACGCCCTTTTTTCGCCATCGGTCTGCCGGAGTTCGTTGAAAATCGGAATGAAGGCACTCGACATCGCTCCCTCGGCGGTTAACCGACGGAACAGATTGGGCAGCATGAAAGCCAGGGTGAAGGCATCACTGTAGTAACTGGTACCCAGCAGAGCCGCCCTGACCATCTCACGCACCACACCCAGCACCCTGCTGAACAGGGTGATCAGGCTGACCAGGCCAATGGATTTGAAGAGCGAGTTCTTTTGAGAATGAGACGGTTGATTCATCTATCCATGTGGATAAGAAAGGAGACAGGAAGCGTGGTTCAGGAAATTCCCTTTCCCGATGTTGTGGTTACCAGTTTGCCGTGCTTGACGCCCTTCGTTCCAATCAGTTCATTTGATATTTTTTTAATGATGGCGGGTTTTCCCTTGACGACAACGACTTCCAGGCAGTGATGGGCATCGATGTGCACATGAAGTGCAGAGATGATCTGTTTCGTATGGGCGTGCTGATGCTCAATCAGCTTGTCCGATAACTCCCGGGTATGATGGTCATACACCAGTGTAATGGTTCCAAAGGTTTCTTCATCGCCCTGATTCCACTGTTCTTCGACCAGTGTATTCCGAATGAGATCGCGGATGGCTTCTGACCGGTTTACATATCCTTTTTCAGAGATCAATGCATCAAAACGTTTTAATAATCGTTCATCGATGGACATGCCAAACCGGATTGTGTTCATGACGGTTCCTTTAGAGATGGTTGGATAGCTGATCAGAGGTTGAAATCGATTTTCCTTTTCCCTAGGTGTACCGTTTAAAGAAATAATGGTCAACGGCAATTGAGATCCAGCAGGGTATCCATCCGCGAGAACTGTATTCAAAAAAGTTCCTCCCATAGCATCACCTGGACAGGGATACCCTTGCCGCCCCCTCCGACTCGCTCTGCAGGGTCGGAGGGGGGTCCACTCGCTTGAACCGGGACAGACAGATTGACATAATAGCAGCAATTTTTTATGGTCAAATTGTTATTAATTTTATAATCGTAACACGAATATGAAGAAACGCCTGGGACCGTTCCTCTCTGTGTGACTCTGGGGGGATTGAATATCCAGGCGGTTCTGTAAAACCGTTCGGGATCAAAGGATGCATATTTCGGAAGGCGTGTTGCCGGTATCTGTGCTGATCGGTGGGGCGGTTATCGCCGTTGCGGGCACCGCTGTCGGTTTGAAACGGCTTGATTATGATCGGATTCCACAGGCAGGGGTGCTGGCGGCTTCTTTTTTTGTCGCCTCGCTGATCCACGTTCCCCTCGGAGTTTCAAGTGTCCACCTGATCCTGAATGGTCTGGTGGGAATAATCCTGGGTTGGGGAGCATTCCCGGTGATCATGATTGCCCTGATTCTGCAGGCTGTTTTTTTCCAGTTTGGGGGGATTACCACACTTGGCGTCAATACCGTCATCATGGCGCTGCCAGCGGTTCTGGTGTATCTTGTGTTCAGCCGCTGGATGCACAAGCAGTCGTCGGTGACGTTGATCATATCGTTTCTGTGTGGATTTCTGTCTGTGCTTCTGGCGGCCCTGATGATGGGATTTGCTCTATTTCTGATCGGGGAGGCTTTTTTCGAAGTGGCGTCCCTCGTCGTCATCGCTCATCTGCCGATAATGATCATCGAAGGTCTTATCACAGCCTTTTGTATCCGGTTTCTCATGAAGGTTCAGCCTTCCATTCTGCAAAACAGCGAGGTTGTTAAACATGTGCGTCACTAAGGGGATGATTCCGTATTGGATGGGGGTAAGGAGGTTGTGGGCCCAGGGTATAATCGTGCTGATCTGCTGTCTGTTTTTTTCGGGGAAGGCGTACGCGCATCGGGTCATGATTTTTGGCTGGGTCGAGGGAGACCGGATTATTACCCAGAGCAAGTTCAGCAGCAAGCGGGTTGTTCAGGGAGGGGATGTGTCTGTTTTTGATATGAGCGGGAATCGGATCTTAAGCGGTAAAACCGATGCGCAGGGTGAATTTGCCTTTCAAATACCGGTTCGGGAAACCCTGAAAATTGTTCTGTCAGCCGGTACCGCGCATCAGGCCGAATGGACGATTTCCGGGGCAGAGCTGGGTGCGGGATCAGAGCGTCTGACGGTGGTCAAAGGCGACGCTCAGCCGGTCACGACCGTTCGTGCGGGAGAAGGCGGTTGTCAGCAGGATGCGATGGTGGCGCTGATTGAAAAGGCGCTGGACAAAAAACTGCACCCTGTCTTGCAGTATGTGGCTGAATCGAAGGAGCAACCCGTTTCGCTGCGGGATATCCTTGGCGGTATTGGCTATATTATCGGTTTGGTAGGTCTGGCGGCTTATATGCGGTTTCGCTCAGCAAAGAAACAGGAATCATGAAACAGCCTGCCTTCATCCTCGGGAACTCCCCCATTCATCACCTGGATCCTCGCTTCAAGGTGGTGATGGCTATTGGGTATTCTGCCTTTATCGCCGTTGCCAATGGATTTTGGACGCTTCTGGCGGGTCTGTGTCTGTCTCTCATATTGATTCTCCTTTCCCGCCTGGATATAGTTCAGGTTTTCCGCAGGCTGGTCGTGGTCAACGGGATGATTATCGTATTCTGGTTGATTCTGCCCCTGTCTGTCGCAGGGGACCCGTTTCTGGAACTGGGCCCCCTCTCAATATCGCAGACAGGGATTCTGCTGGCTGCACGACTGACACTTAAATCCAACGGTATATTGCTCGCCCTGATTGCACTGATCGCGACCTGTCCGGTGACGACCATCGGTTACGCCATGAAAAGCATCGGGATACCAGAGAAAATGGTCTATCTTTTCTTGATGACCTACCGGTATCTCTTTGTTCTGGAGCAGGAGTACCAGCGATTGATGACAGCTGCAAAAATAAGGGGCTTTCGGCCGGGGAACAACCTGCATACCTATCGGACTTTTGCCTATCTGATCGGCATGCTGTTTGTCCGGGCCTCACTGAGAGGTGAGCGCGTCTATCAGGCCATGTGCTGTCGCGGTTTTAAAGGCCGTTTTTACCTTCTTTACGAATTCAGGGCGTCTTTTCTGGACTGGGTTTTTCTGACAGGTCTATCTCTGGCAGTACTTTTTTTGGGGGTCATGGAATGGGGGTTGAACCTGTGATTATCAATATGGAAGACATCTGTTATGCCTATCCGGGTGGTGGTGAGATTCTCAACCATATCCATTTCTCGCTGCAGGCAGGTGAAAAAGTGGGTCTGATTGGCGGAAACGGCAGCGGCAAAACGACACTTCTCCATATTATTATCGGCATTTTGCAGGCGAATTCAGGGAAACTCACTGTGTTTGATGAGGCGGTCCGGTCGGAGAAGGATTTTTTCCGTGTGCGCCAGCGGGTCGGGCTGCTGTTTCAAAATTCAGATGATCAGCTTTTTTCACCGACGGTTTTGGAGGATGTCGCCTTCGGTCTTTTAAACCAGGGTAAAAAACCGTCCGACGCCTGCGATATTGCCCGACAGACACTGAGGGACCTGAATCTGGGGGGTTTTGAGGATCGTGTGACCCATACCCTGTCCGGTGGTGAAAAAAAACTGGTGGCATTGGCGACGATCCTGACCATGCAGCCTGAAATTCTGCTCCTGGATGAACCGACCTCAGGTCTGGACGAGGCAACCAAAAACCGGCTGACAGAAATTTTGCAGGGACTTGCGATCAGTTACATCATTGTTTCCCATGAGTATGATTTTCTGATTGCCAATACAGACACGATATATGGTATGAAAGCCGGGATCCTCACCTATCACGGGGATTCTGCCTATCTCCACAGTCACTACCACAGCCATCCTGCCGGCAAATTACCCCATCAGCATTCGGTTTCCTAGCCGATGATCCGGTCCCGGGGTCCGGTAAAGCGCCCCTTTTCTTATGTCCATTGACTTAAAGGCTCCTCGCTGCCAAGATATGGGAACTGTACCGTTTTAAAGGCAAAGCGTAACGGCGGCAATCGTATTCGATCGATGAGGGAGATGGTGCGGGTAGACGTGATAAAGTCAAAAGCAGCGCTTCTGCCGGACAGTCTCTTTTTTGAGACTGTTTCGGCCTGGGCGGTCTGGGAGGTTGTCCTCACAGCCACGTTTGTCATTCTCAGCCTCCTGACGCTTTATTTTATTCTCGCAGAGCAGGGTCTTTTCAAAAGGAAACGCAAAAAATCATATATCCCTGTTAAAAGCGGGGGGATTTGGTCTTTCTGGAGTCCAAAAAGCAGTTCAAAACCAAAAAAAAAGCATCGATCTGCGGAGCGCAGGGCGAGGAACAGAAAAGATCGTCCTGGCAACCATACCATCAGCCTCGCTGGCAGGCCAAAACGGAGATCGGGGGTTTCCAATCCGCGGAGAAAGCCTTATATCCGGGATGACAGCGTCATCATATCATATACCCGAAACCACCCGGCCGTTAAAAAAAAGAGGGCCAGTTGGGAAAAGGTGGTTCTTGACGGTTTTGATGGCAATGGCAATGGACTCTATTTCTCGGTGTACCTGCTGAGGAAAGCGTTTATGTGGGCTCCCGGCTCGGCAGATGTGATTGAGGTGAATAAAAGGGCGGTCAACCCGGGCAAATACTTTAAAAGCAAAGGGATCAAACGGATCTTTCAGGCTGCTGCCGGTTTGATCAGTGTCGGTGTTGTGACGGATCTGCCGGATGGGGAACAAAAAGAGGGACTGGCCCGGGCAAGGGCGGAAACAATGGTGGCATGGATGAAAAGGGCGCTAACCGGGAAAAAAGTGGACTATCTTCTCATTCTTGAATGCCCGCTGGTTGAATCCGGTCCTGCCATTGAGGCTGTCAGACAACCGGAAAAACAGAGGCCTGTCTTATGGATCGGCCTCCGGGAGCCTGTCGGAGCGGTGAACATCGAGGCGGCTTTGATAGAAGGGCTCTCCAGGGCGATGCAGTTACCTTTTGATATTGAAGCATACCAGACTGTCTCATTGTTTCCTATCAACCCACAGCAAGGATAGATTACCGATATGTTAGTAAAAGAGCAGTGTATCCTGGGTATTGAGGGGTCGGGTTTCTCTGTTTCGGTTGGCTTGATGGAGCGGGGCGTGCCCCGGGGCAACCTGTTTCTGAATACCGGGACTCCGGGTTCAGAATCGTTGTTGTCGGCCATTGACCAGCTCCTGCGGATGCTGGATGTCAGGAAGGAATCACTGGATGGGGTCTGCGTCACGCTGGGGCCGGGTTCTTTCACCTCCCTGCGAATTTGTCTGTCGACAGCAGAAGCTCTGGGTCTGGGTTTGAATATACCGGTTTATGGTGTTGACAGCCTCATCCTCATCGCAGCATCGGTGCCTTTCCATGCCTCTACCATCAGGGTGATTCAAAATGCCTACAAGGGAGAGTTCTATACGGCTGCATACGATACCAGCAAGGGGCATGCAATAGCCGTATCCGATCTCAGCCTGGTCAAGCCGGCGGCATTTTTTGAGCAGTTGCAGAAAGGCGATCTGATTCTTGGTAGTGGCGTGTCAAAGCTGATAGACCTGAAATATGATCTGAAAGGCAAAGGGGTTGTCTGGAATCAGGATTTTCAACGAATCGTCTCCGGAATCGGGGTCATTGAACATTTTCTGGATAGTGAGATACGTGCACCCTCTGCCATCCCGTTGGAGCCGATCTACATTCGACTGTCTGAAGCCGAACTCAATTATGATAAACAGTTTGGAAAAGGCTGAGCTGGTCATAAATCGGGAAAATGCGGATCGATTTCTGGAATCCATTGTGGAACTGGATGCGGCCTGTTTCCCGCTACACCCATGGGATGCCGGGATCTGGAAGGGGTTGTTCGACCATCATCGGCTTCTTGTTTATCTGGCGTTGCGACAGAAGCAGCCGGTTGGACTGCTGGCTGTCTCATTACTGCCCCTTGAGGCCGAACTGTTGCGTTTCGGTGTCAGACAGAACGTCAGACGGCAGTCTGTTGGGAGTGGACTGCTGGATGGGCTGGTCCGTGAATTGACCCGTCTATCCATAGCGACCCTGTTTCTGGAAGTCCGGGAGGATAACCGGCCGGCTTGCCTGTTTTACCGGGCAAAAGGATTCATCACGGTCGGGAAACGGAAAGACTACTATTGCAATCCACGCAGCAGTGCATTGATTCTCAGCTACCGGGTTGCACAGGACAATGTGCCCCCGAGGCGTTAACCGACTTTACAATTAACAGGATATGCAGACAATACTGATTCTTTGTGGGGGTGAAAGCGGGGAGCATGAGGTTTCCCTCCAGTCTGCCCACAGCATCGCCCGTTTCATACCCAGGGACCGGTATCGGGTGGTCATGGTGGGGATTGACAAATCCGGTCATTGGGTGACAGGTGATCCTCTGTTTCAGAATGTGGACGATCCCTCCAGCATTGCGCTGGCGGAGAATCTGGAGCCGGCGAAACTGGAAAGACGATGTTTGAACGGGGAAAAGATCGACGCTGTCTTTCCCATCATTCACGGCACACACGGAGAAGATGGATCACTGCAGGGGCTGCTGCAGATGCAGCATCTGCCGTATGTAGGTTCGGGCGTGCTGGGTTCGGCAGTCGGAATGGACAAGGATTTGATGAAACGGCTGCTGCTCCATGCCGGATTGAATTGTGCCAGACACGTTGTGATCTACAGTTGGCAGAAAACGCCTCCCACCTATCACGAACTGGCAGAGACACTGGGACCGATTCTGTTTGTCAAACCCTGCAATCTGGGCTCTTCGGTGGGCATATCCAAGGTGAGCCAGGCGTCTGAGTATGCCAAGGCGATTTCCTATGCGTTGGAATTTGATACCAAGGTGATTGTAGAATCCTTTATTGACGGCAGGGAGATAGAAATATCCGTGCTTGGTAATGAACGAACGGAAGCATCAGTCCCTGGTGAAATCATACCAGGCGGAGATTTTTATTCCTATGATGCTAAATATATCGACAGTGGAAAAACACGTCTGGTGATTCCTGCGGATCTGCCACCGGATTGTGTGCTGGAAATCCAGGAAATAGCGAAAAAGTCCTTCAGGTTGCTGGAAATGGCCGGGATGGCCAGGGTTGATTTTTTTGTTGAACAGGATGGAAAGATCTGGGTCAATGAACTGAATACGCTGCCCGGATTTACCAATATCAGCATGTATCCAAAACTGTGGGAGGCGACCGGACTTCCCTATCCTGAATTGATTCACCGGTTGATTCAACTGGCAATCAACCGCTTTCAGGGCGAGGAGCGGCTCAGGCGGAACCGTTTTTAACGCGGTGGTCAAAAGGTTGAACCAAGACGATAACGCTGGCTGGAAGACCATTGGTATGGTGTCTGATGTCTCCCCCTTTCGTTACAGCGAGACTCAGGCAATATTCTTATTGAGTTATTGATTGATATCTATCTTTTCCGTATTGCCCGTGTATTTTTTGTAGACAGTTTTTATTAGAATGGTTGATAGCTAATCGATAGCAAAACAGATTCACCTGTTGTTCAAAAATCAAATCCAATCAGAGGAATTATGGCCAAAGAAGCATATGTTGATAAAGAAGAGTGCACCAGCTGCGGACAATGTGTAGATGATTTACCAGATGTATTCAAAATGGATGATGATGATCTGGCTGAGGTTTACAATTCAGCTGGTGCCTCAGAAGATGAAATCCAGGAAGAAATTGATGCCTGTCCAGGTGAATGTATCCATTGGAAGTAGTTTTCACCTGCTGCCTGTGAAGACTCTGGTTTGGTCCGATGCTGGATTCATCTTCAGAGCGGACAAACCGGAAGCCTGTCAGAAAGCTTCCTCTGAAAAAGAGGGAGCTGACCTCTTTAGCGCCCCTTTCCCCATCAATATCCCGATTCCGTCTTTCCGAGGGCCCCTTTTTTGTGCAGTTTATCAAAAGCGACCATCAATACCGTAATTGCTGCAGGTGTGATCCCGCTGATTTTACTGGCCTGACCCAGGGTCTGGGGCCGGTTCCGTTTGAGCTTCTGTACCACTTCAATCGATAATCCACTCACCGCTCCGTAATCGAACGTTTCGGGAATCTGGATTGATTCGATCTTGAGATATTTCTGTATCTGCATTTCCTGGCGGGAAATATATCCTTCATATTTCACTTCGGTTTCCACTGTCTTTTTAACGGCATCGTCGCAGGTCTTGAGGTAGGCCAGAGGTTCCTGGTCATCCAGGGTTTCCAGAAGTTCAAGATTGTGCTCAGGTTTCTTCAGGAACTCCTGGATGCGTTCCCGGCCGGTCAGTGCTTGAAGACCTTTGCTCCGGAGCTGTTCGTTGGTTCTTGGTGTGGGCATGATATAGGTGCTATGCACAAAATCCTTGAGATCAGCGATCCGGGACTGCTTTTCCTGGAAAATCCGATAGTTTTCAGCCGGCAAGAGACCGATGTCAAAACCCGTCTGTGCCAGTCGCAGGTCAGCATTGTCCTCTCTCAGCAACAGACGGTATTCGGCACGGGAGGTGAACATGCGGTAGGGCTCTTCGGTGCCCTTGGATATCAGATCATCGATGAGAACGCCGATATAGGCCTGATTTCGTAGCAGAATCAGGGGTTCCCGCTGGCTGTTTTTCAGGGAAGCGTTCACCCCTGCAACCAATCCCTGGGCAGCGGCCTCTTCGTATCCGGATGTCCCGTTGATCTGCCCGGCGCAGTAAAGGTTCTCGGCTTCTTTGGCTTCCAGGGTGTTTTTGAGCTGGGTTGGCAGGACATAGTCGTATTCGATGGCATATCCTGCCCTGACAATTTCAACTTTTTCGAGACCCTTGATACTTCTCAAATACTGAAGTTGTATCGGAGCGGGCAGACTTGTGGAGATCCCATTCGGGTAGTATTCAAATGATTCCAGGCTGGTAGGCTCGAGAAAGATCTGATGGCGATCCCTTTCGGGAAACTTGTTGATCTTATCCTCTATACTGGGGCAATAGCGGGCGCCGATCCCGGTAATAGCCCCGCTGTACATGGCGGATTGCTTGATGTTGGTGCTGATGATGTCATGGGTGGTGGTATTGGTATAGGTAATATAGCAGGGGACCTGCCTGAGCCTTCTGCTGCTTTTCCAGAAGGAGAACCGGATCTCTTCGTCGTCCCCAGGTTGGGACTCAAGGATATCAAAATTGATCGTGCGGCCATCCAGCCTGGGTGTGGTGCCTGTTTTCAGTCGACCCATCTGAATGCCATGGTCCATTAAATGCCGGGACAGTGCAGCTGCGGGGAATTCCCAGGCACGCCCGGCAGGGAACTGCTGGTGACCGATATGAATCAGTCCATTGAGAAATGTCCCGGTGGTCAGTATGACCGCCTGACTGGCAATTTCTTCTCCCAGATTGGTG